>Ga0114129_10000333_pt1 | contig 55096 bp, 55 predicted proteins | sample RhiMetdeltSRZDD1_FD_80071 | JGI IMG/M metagenome (GOLD analysis project Ga0114129, IMG submission 80071) | Populus rhizosphere microbial communities from Tennessee, USA - Rhizosphere MetaG P. deltoides SRZDD1 (version 2) (version 2) | ecosystem: Host-associated > Plants > Roots > Rhizosphere >...
ACCGCGACCGCCTCGACCTCGACCAGCAGACCGGGCCGGGCCAGTGCCTCGACGCCGACATACGTGCTCGCGGGCTTGTGCTCTCCGAACGCCGACGCGCGCGCAGCCATGAGACGGTCGAGCACCTGCGGGTTGTGACCGACGACGTAAATGGTGATCTTGGCGATGTCCTCCATCGATCCCCCGACGGCCCGTACCGCAGTGGCGAGGTTCTCGAAGGCCTGCTCGGCCTGCGAGTAGTGGTCCTGCCCGACGAGCTGCCCGCCGGAGTCGAACCCGACCTGCCCGCTGATGAAGACGAGACGAGAGCCGGTCGCGATCGCGATATGGCTGTAGGTCGGGCGCTCGAGGAGCCCGTCCGGATCGATCAGCTCGACCGGCATGGAGGAACCTTAGAGCCACTCCTCGCGCCCGTCCGGATGCACGCGCCGAAACCAGAGCGGGCGCGGCTCGAGCTGGCCGCGCAGGTAGCGGGTGGTCAGCGGCTGCCAGCTGATCAGATCGAGCCGCCGGCAGGCCTCCTCAAGCGGCACCCAGGCGGCCTCGAGCACGAGCCCGTCGGGGTCGTGAACGTCGATGACGCCCTCCCAGGCGGCCACGTCGAACGTCCAGACGGTCGCAAACCAGCCGAGGCTCCGATCGTCGACTTGAGCTGCGAAGGCAACCTTTCCGGGATCGAGGACCACGATGCCGGTCTCCTCCTTGACCTCGCGAACGAGCGCCTCGGTGGCGAACTCACTTGGTTCGAGCGCTCCGCCGGGAATGGACCAGTAGGGGTTCTCTCCTTGCCCGGCCTGCCGGATCATGAGCAGCTCGCCGCCCAGGCGGATGATCGCCACCGCAATCTCCACCTGCTCAGGCAGCAACGTCGGCGTCGTGGAACATGCGCTCGACCTCGTCGTCCAGCGGCCCCTCGTGGTCGAGCAGCCCGGCCGCGGCAGCACGCGCCCGCTCGAGCAGCGCGCGGTCGGCACGCAGTTTTGTGAACGCGAGATCGGAGAACCCCGACTGCCGCGTCCCGAGCAGCTGGCCCTCGCCGCGGATCTCGAGGTCGGCCTCGGCGAGCTCGAAACCGTCCGTCGTTCGGACGAGTGCGTCGAGGCGCGCACGGGCGGAGTCGGTCAGCTCGTCCTTCGCGCGCGAGACGAGCAGGCAGTACGACTGCTCGGAGCCCCTCCCGACCCGTCCTCGCAGCTGGTGGAGCTGGGCGAGACCGAAGCGGTCGGCCTCCTGGACGATCATGATCGTGGCGTTCGGGACGTCGACACCGACCTCGATCACCGTCGTCGCCACGAGCACGTCCAGCTCCCGAACCTTGAAGCGGCCCATCAGCTCGCGCCGCTCGCGCGGCGGAAGCTTCCCATGGAGACAGCCGACGCGCAGCCCATGCAGCTCGGCGCGCCGCAGTCGCTCGGCCTCCTCTTCCGCCGCGCGAGCCTCGATCGTCTCCGATTCGGCGATGAGCGGACAGATGACGAAAGCTTGCCGCCCTGCCTCGAGGTGGCTGCGCATCCGCCGGTACGCCTCGGGACTCTTCTCCTGGCCTACCCAGCTCGTGACCACCGGCTTGCGCCCGGCCGGCGGATGGGTGATCTCGCTGACGGCGAGGTCGCCGTAGACCGTGAGCGCAAGCGTGCGCGGTATGGGCGTCGCGGTCATGTGCAGCGTGTGCGCGACGCGTCCCTCTGCGAGGGCCTTGCGCTGCTCCACGCCGAAGCGGTGCTGCTCGTCGATCACGGCGACCGCGACATTCGAGAGATCGATCCCCTCCTGGATGAGCGCGTGCGTCCCGACGAGGATGCTTGCGCCGGTGTCCCGCTGCCCCTTCGGGACGGAGCTCGTCAGAAGACCGACGCTGACGCCGATCCGACGGCAGAGCTCCTCGATCGTGAGGAAGTGCTGCTCGGCCAACGTCTCGGTCGGCGCCATCAACGCGCCGCGGTACCCGGCTTCGACCGCACGCAGAAGCGCGTACAACGCGACCACGGTCTTGCCCGAGCCGACGTCGCCCTGGAGGAGCCGCTGCATCGGAGCGGTGCGGCCGAGGTCGGCGTCGATCTCGGTGATCGCACCCTCCTGGTCGGGAGTGAGCTCGAATGGCAGCGCCTCCCGGTAGCGCCCGACCAGCTCTTCCGGAGCGTCGAGGGCGGGCGCGACCGCGTCCTCCTCACCACGACGCCGGCGCAGGAGACCCAGCTGCAAAGCCAGCAGCTCGTCGAACGCGAGACGGCGGCGACCCTGCTCCGCCTCCCGCTCGGACCGCGGCCGGTGAAGCGCCCAGAGCGCGTCGGCCCGGAGCGGCAGGCCTTCCCGCTGCTTCAGCTCGGCCGGCAGTGGATCCGGGAGGTCGCGCGCGTGGACCAGTGCTTGACCCACCACCTCGCGCAGCTTCTTGGGTGTCACCTCCTCGCTCGCGGGATAGACGGGCGCGAAGTCGGCGGTCGCCACGACTCCGTTCAGGTCGAACGACTTGACGTCGAATCCGTACCGACCCGGCCGGCCCCGCAGCCGTACGTGGCGGCCGGGCTGGAGCTGGCGCGTCAGCCACGGCTGGTTGAACCACGTCGCCGAGATCGTCCCGCTACCGTCGGCGACCCGCGCGGTAAGGATCTTCAGCCGCCCACGCCGGCGCTCGGATACGGAGAGGATCTCTCCCGCGATCGCCACGTCCTCATCGCCGAACAGGTCGGCGATACGCCGCTCGGGTGCCGCAGATTCGTACCGGCGAGGGCGGTAGCGGAGGAGATCGCCGATCGTACGCAGGCCGAGCTTGGCCAGACGCTTCTTCACCGCCGGGCCCACGCCGGCGAGCACGTCCACCGATCTCTCGAGCAACTCAGGCCTCGGCGCGCCACGCGTGGGCGACCACTCGGGAGGTGGGTCCGCGCCCGCGAAGCCGCTTGGAAGCACGGCCTCAGTCTAGGAGTCGGTCCGGCTAGGCCGAGGGGGTCTTGGCGGCCTTCTGCACCTTGCCGCTCTTGAGACAGCGGGTGCAGACGTAGGCTTTCTTGGCCGCGCCGTTCACGAGGATGCGGACGCGCTGGAGGTTCGGCTCGAACCGGCGCCGCGTGGCGACCATCGAATGGCTGCGGCTGTTGCCAAAGGACGGCTTCTTGCCGCAGACTGAACAGACCTTGGACACGCGGCGAGTGTAGCTACTCGTCCCGATCGTTTGTTTTCAGTGCGAGGCCGAGGCCCGGAGCTGCGCGAACATGTCCGCCATCTCGAGCGCACTGCGGACGGCGTCCTCGGCGCGGTCGATGCGGGCTTCGGCCTGCTCGCGCGTCTCGCACGTCAGAACGCCGAAGGAAACGGGCGTGCCCGTCTCCAGGGCGGCGAGCTGGAGGCCGCTGGCGGCCTCGGACGAGATGTAGTCGAAGTGCTTCGTCTCGCCGCGGATGATGCACCCGAGGGCGATCACGCAGCCGTAGCGGCGCGTCTTGGCCAGCGCCATGGCCGCGAGCGGAAGCTCGAAGGCGCCCGGAACGGCCGAGACGGTGACCGCGTCCTTGGCCACGCCGTACGACTCGAGCTCGTCCAGCGCGCGTGTGAGCAGCCGGTTCGTGATCTCGCCGTTGAAGCGGCTGACGACGATCGCGACGGCGAGATTGTCGCCGTGGGCCTCGCCCTGCAGCGTCCGGTAGCCGCCCGGGATCTGGAGCTCGTCGGGCGCGTGCTCGGCGGCCGGCTCGGGCTCAGGCTCCGGCTCCTGCACCTGCTCTGGCTCCGGCTCGCGATTGAGCTCGGCCTCCTGTTCGAGCTCGGCCTCCTGTTCGAGCTCGGCCTCCTGTTTGAGCTCGGCCTCCTGTTCGAGCTCGGCCTCCTGTTCGAGCTCGGCCTCCTGTTCGGGCTCGGGTGCAGCTTCAGGCTCGGGCGGAGGCTCCGGCGCGGGGACCGGAACGTACGCAGGTGCGCGTTCCGCAACCAGCGCCGGCCCGCGCTCCGGTTCCGGCTCGAGCTCCTCTTCCTCCACGTCGTCCACGACATCCTCAGCGGCGTACGCCGGGACGGGCTTGTACGGTTCCGCGGTCTCCCACGGTGGCTGCTCGAGCCGACGCTCGGGATCCGGATACCCCCGCTCTTCGTGAGCGGGTTCGAGATCAAAAGGCCGCCGCAGGTCGTCGTAGCGCTCAGTCATCAGCTGCATTCTCCACGTCGTATCGGAGGTCCTGGTGGTGCAGGCGATGTCCCAGCTTCTCCTTCTTCGTGCGCAGGTACCGGAGATTCTCCGAGTTGGGCGGGATCTCGATCGGAATTTGCTCGATGACGGAGAGGCCGAAGCCCTCGAGCCCGACGATTTTCTTCGGGTTGTTGGTCAGGATGCGGATCGTCGTCAGGCCGAGGTCGGACAGGATCTGGCTGCCGATTCCCCAGTCGCGCGAGTCGGCCGGGAAGCCGAGCTCGAGGTTCGCCTCCACGGTGTCGAGCCCGGCCTCTTGCAGCTCGTACGCCTTGAGCTTGTTCAGGAGGCCGATGCCGCGGCCCTCCTGCGCCATGTACAGGAGCACGCCGCGCTCCTCCGACGCGATCCGTCGGAGAGCCAGGTCGAGCTGCTCACCGCAATCACAGCGCAGTGAATGGAAAACGTCACCGGTCAGGCACTCTGAGTGGACGCGAACGAGCACGTCGTCGGCCCCCTCCACCTCGCCCCTCACGAGCGCCAGGTGCGGACGCCCGGTCAAGGTCTCGCGGTACGCGATCGCCGTGAAATCCCCGTACTCGGTCGGAAGCCGGAGCTGCGCGGTGCGCTCGACGAGCTTCTCGATGCGGCGACGGTACTCGACCAGGTCGGCGACCGTGATCATCTTCAGCCCGTGCCGCTCGCAGTAGGGGATCAGGTCGGGCACCCGGGCCATCGTCCCGTCTTCGTTCATGATCTCGCAGACGACGCCGGCCGGCTCGAGGCCGGCGAGGCGCGCGAGGTCGACGGCCGCCTCGGTCTGGCCCATCCGCTCGAGCACGCCGCCCGGACGGGCGCGGAGCGGAAGGATGTGACCGCCCTCGATCAGGTCGTGCGGCGTGGAGTCCGGGTCGATGGCCACGTGGATCGTGTGCGCTCGGTCGGCCGCGGAGACGCCCGTGGCGATGCCCTCGCGGGCGTCGATCGGATTCGTGTACGCCGTCCCGAGCCGGGACTCGCTGCTGCTCCGGAGCGGATGGAGACCCAGCTCGTCGGAGCGCTCCTCGGTCAGGCAGAGGCAGACGACGCCGCGCCCGTAGGTCGCCATGAAGTTGACCGCCTCGGGGGTGGTGAACCGGGCGGCCACGGTGAGGTCGCCTTCGTTCTCCCGGTCGGGGGCGTCGACGACCACGACGAACTTCCCCTCGCGGATGTCGGCGATCGCCTCTTCGATGGTGGCGAAGGCCGTGCGCTCCTGAACTGCCATCGCGCTAATCGTATTGCCTGGTGACGAGGCGCTCGACGTACTTCGCCAGCACGTCGACTTCGAGATTGACCTCGTCACCGGGACGCAGGTCGTCCAGCGTCGTCACCTCGAGCGTGTGGGCGACGAGGGCGACGGTGAACGCGTCCTCCTCGAGCCCGGCGATCGTGAGCGAGACGCCCTCCACCGTGATCGAGCCCTTCTCGACGCAGTACCGGAGGATCTCGGGCGGCGCCTCGATCGTCATCCGCTCACCCTCGCGCGAGCGGACGCGGCCGATGCCGTCCACGTGCCCCTGGACGTAATGGCCGCCGAGCGCGTCTCCTGCGCGCAACGCGGGCTCCAGGTTGACCTGGGAGCGGAACGGTTTCGCGCGCGCGAGCGTCTCCTCCATCACGTCGAACGCGAGCCGGCCGTTCTCGCGGCCGGTGACGGTGAGGCACACGCCGTCGACAGAGACGGAGTCGCCGATCTCAGGCTCGAGGGAGGACTCGACGACGAGGCGGCCGTCCTCGAACGACGTGACGGCCCCGCGCTCACGCACGATGCCCGTGAACATAGGTGCAGCGTAACCGGCTACTTGAAGAGGACGACGGCGTTGTCGCTGATGCGATTGCCGTTGATTCTGCCCGTGACGACGACGACCTGGTTCTTGGCCCTGTTGCGACTCAGGGTTGCCATGTAGTTCCCGTTCTTGAGGTCGCGGAGGGCGCGGATCTTGCCCGCGGTCGTTTTGAGTCGCACCTTCGCCCCGCCCTTCGGGATGTCGTTTCCGAACCGATCCTGCGAGTCAACGACGATCCGGGTCTTCCCGCGCACAGACTCGACGCTCGAGCGCCGAGCGCTGATGGTCGTCCTGGCTGCCGAGGGTCTCTCGGCCGTGAAACTGACCGTGGCCGTCGAGTCGATCTGCTGTCCGTCGATCGTCCCCGAAACGGTCGCCGTGGCCTTCTTGTTCCCGCTCCTCAGTGAAGCCGTGTACGTGCCGTCGCCGTTGTCCCTCACCGCCGACAGCGTGCCCCGCGTGGTAGTCAGCTCGACAGTGTCGCCGCCGACCGTAAGCGCCTGCCCGCTCGCGGACTCGGCCTGGACCGTGATCGACGTCTGCAGTCCTCCCACGGGAATCTGGCAGTCGCCGCAGGAGATCGTGGTCATCGTCCCGCTCGGGGCGCCGGGTATCGCCCCGCCCGTGTCGTAGGCCCCGATGTCGCACGCATTGCGCACAGCGTTGGTGCGAAACTGGCCGCGCTGGTCGATATTGCCGACCGCGGCCAGCCTGCAGATGGCCGGGTCCGCCGCACCGATCGCCGCACTGCCCTGGCCGAGCGCGATCGTCTGTGTCGGCCCGGTGTTGTCGGCGAGCGGTCCGAGGCGCGGGTTGGCGGTGAGAGCGAAGCCGCAGGTGGTGTCGCCGAACTGGAGGTTGTTGCCGTCGTCCGTGATCGTGCCGGCGCAGTTGCTACCGCTGTTGCCCGACACGATGGTGTTGGCCACGGTGACCGTGCCCCCGCCGGAGGGACGCGTTGAGATCTCGGCACCCGCGCCCCCGAGGCTGATGTTGTTGGAGGTGAGGGTGTCGTTCGTAAGCGCAGCGGTTCCGCCATCCATGAAGATCGCAGCGCCGGTCTGGGTGGAGGTGTTGCCGGTCAGGGTGCTGTTTGCGAGGGTGACCTGCGCGGGCCCCTCGGCGAAGACGGCCCCGCCGGCGCGGACGGCTGTGTTGCCGACGAAGGTGCTCCGCGAGACCAGCACGACGCCCGCGGCGGTGCCGATTCCCCCACCAGCGTCGGATGACTGATTTTGGATGAACGTGCTGGTCTCGATCGTGGCGTTGGAGGAGTTGTTGAAGATCGCGCCACCCAGCCTGGGGGCCGTGTTGCCGATGAAGGTGCTCCCCGAGACGGCGAGCGTCCCCCCGCTGAAGGTGGCGATCGCGCCTCCGCCGGTCAGGGTCGACGTGCTCGAGCTGACTGTGACGTCCTCGACCGTGAGGCTCCCGGTGGCGACGAGCGCACCTCCGTCACCGGCGGCGCCGTGCGTCACTGTGAGGTGCTTGAGGATGAGTGTGCCGCCTCCACCCGCGTTGAAGATTCGAGACGTGTCACCGCCGCTGATGGTGACGAAGTTGCCGGTCCCGTCGATCGTGACCGCTTTGCCGGTTACCAGGATCTCGGTCGAGAGGGTGATCGGCGACGCGCCCGTGCAGTTCACGTCGAAAACGACCGTATCGCCATTCGCGGCGGCGTTGACCACGGCCCGGAGCGATCCGGGATCGGTGTCGGTGCAGTTGGTGACATGGTCGGTGTCCGCGCGCGCGGAAGTGACCAATCCGCCGGATGAAGCCACCGCGATGGTCGTCAGCAGTGCGACCGAACCCGCGAGAAGTCGACCCCGAGACATCTCCCAGCCGGTTAATAGCGGACGAGCGTTCTTCGGTCAATAGCGCCCACGATGTGCCGAACCGGTGAACCTGTTCCCGAAGGCGGCTCCCTTACTCGGAGCTGAGCGCGAGCGCTTCGAGTGCCTCGCGGGCGACCATGTGCAGGTGTCCGCGGCTCGCGCCGTCGCGCCGGAGCTCTGTCAGTAGCTCCTCGACCGCCTCGGCTCCTTCGCCCGACAGACCCTCGGTCGTGAGCCCAGCCTTGATCGTGTCGTCGTCGATCTGGCCGGTCAGCCAGTGCGTGATCAGGTCGATGTTCGCGTCCTCAGGGCTCATTGATGTAGGCAGTCACGAGAACGTCCTCGCCGACCGCTCGCGCATTCAACCGGAAGAGCGGGACAGCTGCCGCGAGGTCTGCGAGGAACCGCGGCCCTGTGCCCCCGAGGACGGGGGCGACGAACACGAGCAGCTTGTCCACCAGACCTGCCTCGAGAAACGCGGTCGCAAGCGTGGGGCCGCCTTCCAGCAGGAGCGACTGGACTCCCTCCTGCGCGAGCCGCGCGAGTTCCTGGTCGAGCGACCCTGAAACCAGCTCGAGCTCGGAACCATCGGGGAGAGGTCCCTTTCCGAAGACGAGGCGGCGCGGCTGGCGGGTTGCGTCCACCTCGCGTGCGTCCAGCCTCGGGTTGTCCGCCAGCACCGTTCCCATTCCGACCGCCACGGCGTCGGAGGCCGCGCGAAGCTCGTGCACGAGCCGGCGGCTCTCCTCGCCGGAGATCCAGCGGGAGCCGGTCAGCGTCACCCGCCCGTCGAGCGTGACGGCGACCTTGTAGGTGACGAACGGGCGGCCGCGGGCGGCCCACGTTCGCCAGGCCTCGTTCTGCTGCCGCGCCTCGAAGGAGTCGACGAGCTCGGTCTCGACGCCGGCGGCGCGGAGGGATTCCAGGCCGCCGCCGTGCGCGGGGATCGGGTCGAGGGACCCTGCGACGACCCGGGCGATGCCGGCTGCGAGCACCGCGTCCACGCAGGGCGGCGTGCTCCCGTGATGCGTGCAGGGTTCCTGCGTCACGTACAGCGTCGCTCCTCGCGCCCGCTCGCCCGCGGCGGCGATGGCGCTTACCTCGGCGTGCGGCCCCCCGCGTCGCTCGTGCCAGCCCTCGCCGACGATCTCCTCGTCCCGCTCCAGGACCGCACCAACTACCGGATTGGGATATGTCGAACCGCGCCCGCGCTCGGCCAGCTCGAGCGCACGCTGGAGGCTCATCGGACCGCTTTGGCGAGCGCGAGGTAGGCCGCGACCGGATCCGCGTGGGCGAAGACGCTGGAGCCGGCGACGAAGAGGTCGGCCCCTGCCGCGCGCAGCTCGCGGACGTTCTCCATCCCGACGCCGCCGTCCACCTGAATGTGGATGTGGGGCAGAAGGAGCTCGCGCAGCCGGCGTACGCGCTCGACCGTCTCCGGGATGAACGCCTGGCCGGAGTAGCCCGGGTGAACGCCCATGCACAGCACGAGGTCGACGTCGCCGGCCGACGCGGCGACGTCCTCTGGCTCGGTCTGGGGGCTGAACGCCACGCCGACGGTCATCCCGAGCTCGCGTGCGTGCGCGATGAGCGGCGCTGGATCCCCCACGACCTCGTGGTGGTAGGTGACATGGTCTGCCCCCGCCTTGCTGAACGCATCGAAGTGGTGCTCGGGGTTGTCCACCATCAGGTGGACGTCGAGGATCCCTCCCTTCTCGCTGAAGAGCGGTGCGATGGCCTGGCACACGATCGGCCCGATCGTGATGGGCTCCACGAAGTGACCGTCCCCGACGTCGAACTGAAAGATCTTCGCGCCGCCGTCGAGGAGAGTCGCCATGTCGCGGCCCAGATTCGCGAAGTCGGCCGCGTAGATCGACGGCTCGATCTCCGGCCCGCGCATCCATTCGTCCCAGCTCACGCGGATGATCTTAGGCGGGCGATGAAGAAGCCCGAGGTAGCGTGGACGTCTGGCCGCGTGAGCAGAAACTCGGGGCGGCGCGGGTGGCGGAAGGCCGGCCATTCCTCGCCGAGCGGCTCGACCTCGAGACCCAGCGCGTCGACGACTTCCTCGTTCTCGGCCGCCTTGATCGTGCAGACGGAGTAGATGATCGTCCCGCCGGGCTTCACGCGCTCGGCCGCGGCGCGCAGCAGGGCCAGCTGGAGGTCCGGCAACGGCTCGGCCCGCCACCTGGCATCTGGGCGCGAGGCGAGGATGCCGAGGCCCGAGCAGGGTGCGTCCACGAGGGCACGATCGAAGTCGTTCAGCTCGGGCGGAAGAGCGAGACCATCGGCGCAGACGACGGCCACGTTCGTTGCGCCGAGCCGGCGGACGTTCTCCTCCAACTCGCGCGCGCGCCCGGGATGCTTCTCGACCGCCACGACCTCACCCGCGAGCATCGTCGCCTTGCCGCCTGGTGCGGCGCAGAGGTCGAGCGTCCGCTCCCCCTCACGCGAGTCGACAGCGAGACCGGCGAGCTGCGAGCCGCGGCTCTGCGGCCAGATCCGTCCCTCGGCGAGCGCCTGGTCGTCGACGCGCGGGACGCGATATGCGCCCGGAATGTCCGTCGGCTCTCCGTCGATCTCCCCGCGCACGAGGCGCACGACGGTCTCCGCCGCCTCGTTCTGGGCGCGCATGAGCGCGAGCGCGTCCTTTGCCCCCCACTCCCGCCACCAGGTCTCGGCGATCCAGTCGGGGTACGAGTGCTTGAGCGCAGCCTCCTGGGCGTTTCCTTCGCGGAGGGAGGCGAGAAGCCCGCGGATCCCGTCCGCCAGCCGGCGCAGGATCGCGTTCGTGAACGCGACGGCACGCTCGAGACCTGCCTCGCGGACGAGCTCGACCGACTCGCCGACGGCCGCGTGCGCCGGGACGGAGTCGAGGAAGCCGAGCTGGTATGCGCCGATCCGCAGGGCCGCACGCACCGGTGGATCGAGCTTACGGACTGGCCTCCGACCGAGCGTCTCGATCGCGTGGTCGAGCGTGCGCACGCGCTGGACGGTGCCGTACGCGACCCGCTGCGCCAGCGCGCGGTCGCGCGCGTCCAGACCGGCGGCGGCCGTCGCGAGGACCCGGTCGGCATAGGCGTCCTGCTCGAAGGCGCGCAGGACGACCTCGTATGCGGCGCGGCGGGCGGGCGAGATCATCGCTTGCGCAGGACGAGGTGGTAGACGTGCCAGTGCTTCTCGTCCCCGACGGCAGTGCGCCCGTCCTCCTCCACCTCGTCGAGAAGCTCGACCTCGAAGGATTTCAGCAGCTCGCCTACCTCTTCCCGTGTCTGGAAGGTCATCGGGCTCTTCGACGGCGATGCGCCTAAGGGAGCCCAGCCGTCGCGGTCGCCGAAGAGCTGCCCGGTGAAGCGGCCCCCGGCGACGAGGGCGCCAGCGATCCGGCCCCACAACGCCGGGAACGCGCCGGGCGGGCAGAACGCGAGCGCGAAGCTCGAGTTGACGAGGTGCGCGGGCGGTAGTCGGACGTCCTCGAAGCGGACGACTTCGGTGGTCAGGCGCTCGTCCTCGCCGATTCTCGCGCGCAGCCGCTCGATCGCCTCGGCCTCGCCGTCGACCGCGTACACCGACCAGCCGCGGCGAAGCAGCTCGGCAGTGTCTCGCCCGGCGCCGCAGCCCAGATCGACGGCCAGCCGGCCCTCGCCGGGCTCGGCGTCGAAGCGCTCGAGCGCGTCCAGAAGCGTCGCCCGCGGCTCGTCGCCCGACGCGTCGTAGTACTCGCGCCACTCCTTCGCGGTCACGGATCGCCCCGCATAAAAGCCACGTCCGGCTCCCAGGAGTCGACGACCTCGCCCAGCCCTCGAGCGCGGACGTGCGGCTCGACCCGGCGGAAGAGCACCCGCGGATCCCCCTCGATCGCCCCGAGAAGCTCCTCGCTCGGCCATCCGTCGAGCGGGTAGTTCGCGAGCTCCCACTCCAGGTAGTCGTGAAACGGCCGGATGCGGCCCTCCAGAGCGAACAGGCACGTCAGGAGGTAGCCAACCGCTTCGGCGCCGTGCAGGCGCGCTCCCAGCCCCGGCCGCTTGAGACCGCGGTAGAGGGAATTCATGTAGCCGTCGAGCGCGGCCGGAGCGAGCCGCCGCGCCTCGTCCTCGCTCAGCCTCCCCTTCTCGTCGATCAGGCGTTGGATCTCGCCGGTCCTGTCGAGGAGCGCCGTCGTGTGCGTGAGCGTGTACCGGTCCCAGTCCGGGTAGTTGCGGAACTCGTGGAGCGTCATCACAGCCACCTCGACGGCCGCTCCGCGACCCGTCTCGTAGTCGGAGACCTCGCCGACCACGCGAACGTCGTAATCCGACTCCGGCCGCACGTTCGCCCTCTTGCCGCGCGAGCCACCGAGGAAGAGCCCGACGACGCGCTCGTCTCCGCGCGCCCGCTCGAGCAGCGCCTCAAAGGTCAGGTCCGGCATACGAAGATCGCCCAGCCGAGCAGGTCGCGATCCCGGCGCAGGTAGCGCTCGCGGTTCCGCAGCCCGCGTTCGCGGAACTCGTCCGCCTCGGGGGCGTCCGGGTTCGCAGCCAGCCATTCGTCCAGCGCGAGCCAGTGGAGCGTCTCGTACCGGTCCCAGTCGTCACGCGACGAGTCGATGAGCGACACGACGCGCACGCCGGCGGATTCGGCGAGCGCGACGGTCTCGGGAAGCGGCAGCCACGCCTGCTCATCCTCGTGCGGGTCGAAACCGTCCGGCAGCGGCCACTCGCGCCAGTAGGGCTCGCCGACCGCGACCAGCGGGGCCGCCGGCTTCAGCGCCTCCAACGTGCGAACGAGCCCGCCGTAGACGAACGACGCGCCCAGGCAGAGCGCCGCGTCGTAGCCGGGCTGGATCTCGAACTCGGCCGCGTCGGCCTCAGTGACGTCGATCCTCTCGCCGGCGCGCTCGCGGGCGACCTCGACGAATTCGGGAGCCCGCTCGACGCACGTGAGCCGGCAGCCGAACTCGCCGGCGAGGATCCGCGCCGGCCCGCCCTTCCCCGAGGCAATGTCGAGAACGCATGAGGACGGCCCGAGCTCGAGCCGCTCGCCGAGCAGGCGGATCTTGTCGGCGCTCGTCGGGTTCTGGAGCTCGTGCTTCGCCTCGACCACCGCGTACCACCAGGTCATCGCAGGCCCCGAAGGAATTCCTCGTACGACATGCGCCGCTTCCCCTCCGGCTGCACCTCGACCGGGACCGCGCGGCCGTCCTCCACGAGCGCCCGCCATACGATCACCGGCCGCCCCTCGAGCTCGGCACGCGCTCCGATGTGCGGCGAGAGCGCGCGCACGTGGTTCACGATCTCCTCAGCGGGGCGCGACCAGTCGAGCTGCCTGTCCTCGGCGGTGATCTTGGCCGCGTAGGTCGCGCCCTCCTCGGCTTGCGGCGTGAACTCGGGGTTGGCGAGCACTCCTTCCAGCAACTCCACCGCCATCGGCGCGGCCTTGGCGTAGATCGCTCCTGCATCGTCCTCGCGCTCGATCGGGATCGCCCGCTGCGCCGCGATCGGCCCGGCGTCGAGCTCGGCGATGGTGCGATGGATCGTGACGCCGGTCTCGACATCGCCCGCCATGATCGCCCGCTCGACCGGCGCGGCTCCGCGCCAGCGCGGCAGCAGGGACGGGTGGACGTTGATCCAGAGCGCTTGGTCGAGCAGCTCCTCGGGGATGAGCGCTCCGTACGCGATCACCACGACGGCGTCCGCGTCGGGGTCGAAGCCGGCCAGGCGCTCCGGCTGGCGCACCTCGATTCCCAAACGCTCGGCTACGACCTTCGCCGGAGGCGGCCCCGGTGCCCGGCCCCTCCCACGGGGACGGTCCGGCCTCGTCAGAAGGTACGCGACCTCGCGCTGGCTCGCGAGGCGCTCCAGCACGTCGGCGCCGAAGGGCGCCGTCGCGGCGACGCCGAGCTTCACGGCGCTAGCCGAGAACGGGTTGCGGACGGAGGATGCCGAGCGCCTGCCGGCGGCTCTCGTCGTCGGTGCGGTCGAGGATGAGCGTCCCGTCCAGGTGGTCGATCTCGTGCTGCGCGACGCGGGCGGTCATGCCTTCGAGCTCCAGCCGGACGTCGCGCCCCTTCTCGTCCTGCCCCTCGACGCTGATCGTGAGCGACCGCTCGACCGGCACCCGGACGCCCTGGATCGACAGGCAGCCCTCCTCGTCGACATCCTTCTCCTCCGACCGCTCCACGATGCGCGGGTTGACAAGCGCGGCCACCTCGTCCTCGTCCTTCTGGAAGACGAACAACCGCCGGAGCATCCCGACCTGGTTGCCCGCGAGTCCGACGCCGGAGGCGTCCTTCATCAGCCGCTTCATCCGCTCGACGAGCCGGCGCAGGTCGTCGTCGAAATCCTCCACCTCGCGCGCGGCCATCTTCAGCACGGGGTCCGGGTATTGCCGGATCTGCGAGAGCGCCGCGAGACGGATCGCCTCTTCCTGCGGATCGCGTTCTTCTTCGAGGACTTGTCCGACTTCGGTCACACGGAAAGTCTAGGCGGGCGGACCTGCCCGAACGATCGCGAGTTGCTCCTCGAAGGGCGCTCGGGCGTCGTGGAGGCTTTCCAGCCACCAGGTGGCGCCGGCGGCCGCGTAGTCGGCCGGGGAGGCGATATTCGAGTACCCGTCGACAGCGACGTCTCCGGTCAGCCGTTGCGCGCGTTCGGCCACCTCGTCCGGGGTCATCTTCATCTCCAGCTCGTAGCCGGCGCTGTCGGCCAGCCAGCCGTCGTAGCGCGCCGCGCGCGAGAGCGCGTCAGCGCTGTTTCCACCGATCCAGATCGGGACGCGCCCGTACGGCGGCAGCTGGAGCCAGACGCCGTCGACTTCCTCGCCGTCCCACCAACGCCGGAGCGTCTCGAGGCCGCGGTCCAGGAGCTCGACGCGCCGAGCACGCGAGTAGTCCTCGCCGAAACGCTCGAACTCGCCGCGGTTTCCACCGAGCCCAGCGCCGAAGACGACCCGGCCGCCGCTCAACCGGTCCAGCGTTGCCACCTCGTGGGCGAGCTTCTGCACGCGGCGACGGGGAACGGGAGTGACAGCGGTCCCGAGCAGCAGACGGGAGGTCGCCATCGCACAGGCGGTCAAGGCGATCCAGGGGTCGGCCGAGGGCTTCCCCCAGACGAACGCCAGGTGGTCCCACATGAACAGCGCCTCCCAGCCCGCGGCCTCGCCCTCGGCGGCGAGATCGGCGACGCGACGCGCATCGGCGTGGGAGCCGATGTTCGAGACGTAGAGTCCGTATCTCACGCCCCTACAAGCTTTGCGGGTCGACGTCGACGACGGCGGTCAGGCCGGCCTTGCGCATCGGCACGCCCGCCTCCGACAGCAGCGCTGCCGCGCGAGTGGTGATACGGCGCGGCTGGTCGGTCTTCGCAACGAGCTGCGCGCGGTGCCGCCCCCGCAGGCGTAGGAGCGGAGCCGGGCCGAGCAGCTCCTCGTTCAGTCGTCCCTTCAGCTCCGAGAGCAGCCTTGCGGGGCCTGCGGCATTCCGACCCGAGGCGACGATGCGAACGAGGTGCCCGAAGGGCGGATATCCGAGCTCACGGCGCCTCTCGATCTCCTCCGCGAGGAACCCCGCCACGTCGTGCCGCGCCGCGTACCTGATCGCGCGCGCGTCGGGCTGGAAGGTCTGGACGAGCACTCGTCCGGGCGCATCGCGTCCGCTCCGCCCGGCGAGCTGCGTAAGGAGCTGGAACGTGCGCTCCTCGGCCCGGAAGTCGGGGAGGCCCAGGCCGGTGTCGGCGTCCACGACGGCCGCCAGCGCGACACCCGCGAAATGGTGTCCCTTCGCGACCATCTGCGTGCCGACGAGGACGGCGCGCTCGGTTTCTGCGAAGCGGGCAAGCGCCTGCGCCGCAGCACCTCGCTGCGAGACGGTGTCGGCATCGAGGCGGATCAGGTCCAGCGCGGGGAAATGGGCGGCGAGCTCGCGCTCGAGCCGCTGCGTCCCGGCCCCGAGCCGGGCGACCTCGGCCGAGCCGCAGGATGGGCATGCGTCGGGGGCCGGCTCCGCATAGCCGCAGTGGTGGCAACGCAGGCAGCCGTCGCGGTGCAGCACCAGAGACACGTCGCAGTTGCGGCACCGGATCGTCTTCCCGCACGCCCGACAATGGAGCGCGGGTGCGACCCCTCGGCGGTTGAGGAGGAGGATCGCCTTGCCGCCGGTGGACTCCACTGCCCCCAGCTCGGCGAGGAGCGGCGCCGAGAGCGGATAGCCCTGCTCGCGGCGGAGGTCGACGACGCGCACGGGCGGCAGCGGCCCTGCGAGACGGCCGCCGAGCTCGAGGCGCTCCAGCCGCTCCCAGCTCTCCGGGCGCGGCGTCGCGCTGCCGTAGACGGCGACCGCCACTTCGAGGGAAGCGCGCTTCGCCGCGACGGCACGGGCGTCGTAGCGAGGGTCTGACTCCTGCTTGTACGACGCGTCGTGCTCCTCGTCCACGCAGATGAGCCCGAGGCCGCGCACCGGCGCGAAGACAGCCGAGCGGGCGCCGATCACGACACGGGCCTCGCCCGAGGCGATGCGCAGACGCTCGTCGCGCCGCTCGGCCTCGCCCAGGGCCGAGTGGAGGATCGCGATCCTCTCCCCGAAGCGCGCCCGGAAACGGCCAACGGCCTGCGGGGTGAGCCCAATCTCGGGGACGAGCACGACCGCCCCCATCCCCCGCTCGAGCGCAGCCTCGCACGCCTGGAGGTAGACCTCGGTCTTGCCGCTGCCGGTGGCGCCGTAGAGCAGGAAGTTCACGCCAGAGCCAACGTCCAGCGCGCCCACGATCCGCTCCACCGCTTCGTCCTGGGACCGGCTCAGCTCTGCCGGCCGTGACTCGCCGCGCAGCGCCTCCCGCTCTGCCGGCTGGGGACGCTCCGCGCGCCGGGCCCGTTTCACCGGCGCCACGAGCTCGAGGGCGCGGGCAGGTGTGGAGCCGTAGTAGCCGGCGATCCAGAGCGCGAGCTCGACCAGCGGGGCCGGCACCTCGTCCACGACCTTCTCGATCGGTGCCGCTTCGACGCCCTCGGGCGGCGATTCGCTCACCCCGACGACCACGCCACGGCGCCGCGTGTTGCCGAACCGCACCTGCACGACCGTCCCCGGCCCCACCTCGTCCGGAACCTCGTAGGTGAAGGGCCGCGCGACCGAGCGCGCAGTGACGAGGGGATAGACGGAGGCGAAGGCCATCCGTCCAGGGTAATGAGAGGTCGGGCTAGACTCCTGCGGCCTTCAGGATCAACTCCGTGCCAAAGCCGAGCAGGAGACCGGCGAGGATCATCCACGAGACGAGCACAGGGTGGCCCGCTCGCTGCATCACCTTCACGAGCTGGAGGACGACGAAGAGGATCGAGCCGGCGGCGAGCGCGAGGAACAGGACGGAGAGCGCCTCGCTCGTCCATGCCTGGCCGACGATCGTGCCGAGGAAGGTCGGGCCGCCGCCGATCAGGCCGAGCAGCGCGAGGAACTTCCAGCTCGGCCGTTCGTCGGACATGGGAGCGACGATGCCGAAGCCTTCGGTCGCGTTGTGCAGACCGAACCCGATGATCAGCAGGAGCGCCAAGCTGACCTCGCCCGACGCGCCCGCCTGTCCGATGGCCAGCCCCTCGGAGAAGTTGTGCAAGCCGATGCCGGTCGCGATCAGCAGCGCAAGCCACTTGCCGGGCGAGAGGCCGGCAACCCAGTTCGCCTCGAACTCCGCTGCGGATGCGGCGCCCGGACCGAGCATCGACTTGCGCTGCTCGCGGCCTAGCCAACGCTCGTAGTAGACGAGCGAGAGCAGGCCCAAGGCGAGGCCGCCGGCGAAGAGCAGGCCGTATCCGGCGAAGTCGCTCCAGTGCCGATCGACGACCGCCTCCTCGACGGGCTCGAACGCGCCTTCGATCGCCTCGATCAGCAGGAAGACGAGGATGCCGGCGGCGAGCGCGGTCAGGCTCGCCTTCACCGCCGTGCTCGGGCTCTTCAGGCGACCGAGCGGCAGCCCGAGGAAGATGGTGGCGCCGGCGATGCCGCCGAGCAGTACGATCTGTGACGTCGACAGTGTCTCAGTTCCTCCTCGACCTTGTAAGGAACACCTTACAAGGTTCCTCGACCTTGTAAGGCACACCTTACAAAGCGGCGCCACTATAGTCGAGGAACGACGATGCCGCAAGGACACTCGGTCGACGATTACCTCGAGACGATCTACTTCCTCGCCTTCCCGATCGGCGAGTACCACCCGGTCACGGACGGTTCCCCGACTCTCGCGTCACGCGTCGCGGAGATGCTCGGCATCTCGCGCGCGTCGGCCGGGGAGATGCTCAAGCGGCTCGAAGCGGAGGGGCTGATCGAGCGCGGCGAACAGAAGGAGGCCCTGCTGACACCCAAGGGCCGGGAGCGCGCCGAGCAAGTCGTCCGCCGCCACCGGCTGATCGAGCGGATGCTCACCGACTTCCTCGGCTACACCGCGGCCGAGGCACACGTCCACGCCGACGAGCTCGGCGACACCTTCTCCGACGAGATGGTGGAGCGGATCGCGCAGCGGCTGGGGAATCCCGACCGCTGTCCGCACGGCTGGCCGGTCGACACGGAGTTCGAGCAGGAGGAGAACAAGGAGCTCGCCCCCCTGGCGGAGCTGGATCCGGAAGCGCCGGCCACGATCGTCCGCCTCGCCGAGCACGACGGTGAGCTGCTGCACTGGTTCTACGACCATGGCTACGTCCCCGGCGCGGAGATCCGGCGCGAGGATGTCGAGCGCACCGCCGGCCCGCTCGCCGAGAAGGCGTCCGCCGGTCTGTTCGTGCGGGCTGCTTGACGGTCGCGCTCACCTTCGATGAGGGTCCAGCGCGCCAGCGCTCGTCCGCGAAGCGGACCGTGGAGAGGGCCGCGAAGCGGCCCGTCCGCGAAGCGGACCAGTGGAGGGGGTTTGGGGAACCGGGACGTTCCCCCAACTGCTCAGGGGCGTTGTGAGCGAACCGGGAGGTTCCCCCAGCGAATGAAGCGCGTCGCCCTTACCTTCGATGACGGTCCTTCGCAGTGGACTGCGCCTGTGCTCGACCTGCTGCATGAGAACGAGGCGCGGGCGACCTTCTTCTTGATCGGCCAGCGCGTCAGGGAACGGCCGGACGACGTCCGCCGCATCGTCGAAGCGGGCCACGAGGTCGGAAGCCACACGATGACGCATCCACGATTGACCGAGATCGGCGACCAGGAGGTGCGCCGGGAGATCCAGGACGGCGCGCGCGCCGTCGCGGAGGTCGTCGGAGAACGGCCGCACCTGTTCCGCGCACCCGGCTTCCACGCCGACGAGCGCGTGCTCGCCATCGTCTCGGAGCTGCTCCTCGATCCGGTCTTCGCCGACGTCGACCCGCAGGACTGGCGGCCGGGCGTCGTCTCGCACCGGATCCTCTCCTTCGTCCTCGCCGGCTGCTGCGCGGGAGCGATCGTCGACCTGCACGACGGCTACCCACCCCCGCCCACCAGCTCGCGGGACGACTGCACGCCCACGGTCGAGGCGCTCTGCCACCTGCTGCCCGCCCTGCGGGCCGCGGGCTACGAGTTGGTGACCGTCAGCGAGCTCTCGGCACCTAGCGCGTAGGCGCCGGGGCAAGCCGCTCGGCGACGACTGCCTCGCCGGCCTCCATTGCGCTGGAGTAGCCCGTGACGGCGGCGAGAAAGTCGTCGCGCTCGAGCGCGTAGAGGCGAACGGCGGTACGCGCGGTGATCGTCACCGTTCGAGGGACGTCACGCAGCAGCGCGATCTCGCCGAAGTAGCCCGGCGACCCCTTCCACTCGAGTGGACGGCCTCCCTCGGTTGCCTGGACCTCGCCGTCGATGACGATGTAGAAGCGATCACCGGTCTCACCCTTGCGCACGATCGCGGTCCCTGCCGGGTACGAGACCTCGACGAGGCTCCCCGCGAGACGCTCCTTCGCCATGACCGACAACCCCCGGAAGATCGAAACCTTGTCGATCGCAGCCAACTCGTGCACCGGCGCGGCCACGGCCCGATCGATTGAATTGAGCCGGCGCCACGAGAGCACGACGAGCCCGACGAGGAAAAGGCCGATCCCCGCTGCGGCGCCGCGAATTCCGATAGCGTCGACCAGCGGCGGCCCTACAACGGACCCGAGCGCCACCCCCGCCATCGCCAGCCCCCAGACCACGCCGAGCACTCGGGCGAGCACCTCGTCGTGGTTGATCCGCTGCAGCAGGCTGAAGCCTCCCACGTCCTCCACCGAGTTGCCGATCCCGACCAGTGCGAGCATGACGAGCGCCCAGATCTTGTTCGGCCAGAGACTGAGAGCGGCGATCGGAATTCCCCACAGAAGCAACCCAATGCCGAACGGAGCCGCCAGCCGCCGCCCGACGAGCGCAACCGACGCGAACGCACCAACGATTCCGCCTGCGCCTAGCGCGGCCGTCAGGAAGCCCACCCAGCTCGCACCGGCATCGAGAAGCTGGAACGCGATGACCACGATCAAAACGTTGAGCGCGCCCCGCACCAGGGACTGAGCTGTGAAGAGCCCGACCAGGAGCCGTGGTCCGGAATCCTGCGCGACGACGCGAAAACCCCCGAGCAGCTCCTGGGCGGGCTTCCCGGCCCGAAGCGGCACCAGCGGCCGCTCAACCCGCACGAGCCCGACCAGCACCGCCGCAACGGCGTAGATGGCAGCCGCCCCGGCGAACACGACCCCGGCGTCGGTCGTCTCGACGACCAGGCCCGCCAACAGCGGGCCGGCGAGGGTCCCCAGGCTCTCCGTGGTCAACGATGCGGCGTTCGCCGCGACCAGCTCGCCCGGAGTCGTCGCCAGGGACGGCAGGAGCGCCGCAACTGTTGGACGCAGCACGGTCGAGAAGATCGCGTGCAACCCGGCGAGGGCATAGATGAGCACCTCGGCGGGACCGGCGAAGAACGCGACTGCGGCACCCGCCATGGAGGCCGCGCAGGCAAGCTCGATCCACACCAATACGTGCTCGCGCCGGAAGCGGTCCGAGAGGATGGCGGCGAATGGGGTTGCGAGCGCGGCCGGAACCATGCGCACGACTCCGACGATCCCGACGCCGGTCGCGCCGCGCACGTCGTACGCGAAGACCGCAAGTGCGACCACGAAGCCCCATTCGGCGACGATCGACGTCCCGTAGACGATCTGCACACGCCGCAGCGCCGGGTTCCGAAGGACCGTTCCGTACGCCCCGGCCACCTCTGAGAGCCGCCGAGTGATCGCATGCACGCGCACGGCATCTTCGCAGGCCGGAGCCGGCATGCCAACCACCTACTCCGCTCTACAGGCGGAGGCTACGAGCCGATGACGGTCGCGGAGCTGCGCTCGGTCAGGTGAACGCGGTTTCCGTCAGGGTCCGCCACCCAGGCCATGCGCTCGCCCCACGGCATGTCCTCGGGCTCGTGCAGGACGGGGACACCCTCCGCCCCCAGCTGGCCGACGGTCCCGTCCACGCTCTCGACGTAGAAGCAGAGCTCGAAGCGGTCGTCCGGCTCGTACGGGTTGTCTCCGACCGCAAGACCGAGGGAGGCATCTCCGGCCGCGACCACGACGAACTGGGGGTCCCCCTCGGCCGGCCAGCGGTAACCGGCGGTCAACCCGAGCAGGTCGCAGTAGAACGCGAGCGAGCGTCCGAGGTCGCCAACCCTGATGATCGGGAAGAAAGTCTCGACGCTAGGAGGCAACGGAGGCCGAGACCCCGGCGGCCTCGCGGAGTGATTCCGCCTTGTCCGTCCGCTCCCACGTGAAGTCGTGGTCGTCGCGGCCGAAGTGGCCGTAGGCGGCGGTCTTCGCATAGATCGGCCTTCGCAGATCGAGGTCGCGCAGGATCGCGCCCGGGCGGAGGTCGAAGTGCTCCTTGACGAGCTGCTCGATCCGCCACTCGGGGATCCGTCCCGTTCCGAAGGTCCGGACGGCGATCGAGACCGGACGCGCCACACCGATCGCGTACGCGACGTTCACCTCCGCCCGCTCGGCCAGGTCGGCGGCGACGATGTTCTTGGCCACGTAGCGCGCCGCATACGCGGCCGAGCGGTCGACCTTCGTCGGATCCTTGCCCGAGAAGGAGCCGCCTCCGTGGCGTCCCATTCCGCCGTACGTATCGACGATGATCTTGCGTCCGGTCAGGCCCGTGTCGCCCATCGGCCCGCCGAGGACGAACTTGCCCGTCGGGTTGACGTAGACGAAGTCGCGCTCCTCGAATCGCCGCTCGTCGTAGAGGCTGCGTGGGAGGACGGGGCGGATGACTCGCTCGATCAGGTCGGGCTTGATCAACGCGTCGGCGTCGATCCCGTCCGCGTGCTGGGTGGAGATGAGCACGCGCTCAACCTCGACAGGACGCTGGATTCCGTGGGCGTCCTCCTCGTAGCGGACGGTCACCTGCGCCTTGCCGTCCGGCCGGAGATAGAGCAGCTCGTCGGCCTTCCGCACCTCGGCCAGACGCTTGCACAGCTTGTGCGCGAGCATGATCGGGAGCGGCATCAGCTCGTCGCTCTCGCGGCATGCGTACCCGAACATCATCCCCTGGTCGCCGGCGCCCAGCCGGTCGAGCGGGTCGTCGTCGCCAGGGTCGTGCTGCACCTCGTAGGCGGTGTCTACACCCTGCGCGATGTCGGGCGACTGCTCGTCGATCGCCACGATCACGCCGCACGTGTGCGCGTCGAATCCGTAGTCGGAGCGCGTGTACCCGATGTCAGCGACCTTCTCGCGCACGAGCGCCGGGATGTCGATGTACGTCTCGGTCGTGATCTCGCCGGCAATGATCACGAGCCCCGTGGTGATGAGGGTCTCGCAGGCCACGCGGCCGTCCGGGTCGTCCGCGAGAACGGCGTCCAGGATCGTGTCCGACAGCTGGTCGGCGACCTTGTCCGGGTGACCTTCGGTGACCGATTCCGAGGTGAAGAGGAACTCGCGCTCGCTCATACGAGCGGGAACCCTACCTACTTGATTCCGACGAACCCGGTCACGGTGAAGTCGCTCCCGTCCTTTGAGCTGTGCAGGAGCAGGCCGCGCAGCGGGGCCGTGTTTTCCTTGACGCCCTGGGGAACCGTCATCCCCCCGCTCGCCGCATAGTCGAAGCCGTACTCGAGCACTTCCTGCGTGTCCGCATAGAGGAAGCCGTGCGTCTGGTCGGGCATGTCCGCGGCGGAGACCGCGTCCTTGAAGACGGCGTCATCGGCGAGCTTCGGGCCGTTCCCCTGCATGTCCTCGATCGCGCTGCGGCTGGTCGCGGTCACCAGCCTCCCGTCGAATATCGCCACGTACAGGGACCTGCCGTTGCCGAGAGCGATCTCCTTCGCCTGCACCGAACCGATCTGCACCGGCTGGACCTCGAGGGTCCCGCTCGCCTCCGCGAGGCTCGCGAGGCGGTTGAGGATGTTCTGCGCCTTCGACTCGTCACTGAGATCGGCGACGAAGAGGACAGCTGGCGTTCCGCCCTTGTTTTCGTAGACGGCGAGAGCGCCCTCGCCAGAGAGCAGGTTGAACACGTCACTCAGCGGGTAGCCGAGCACGAGCTCGATCTGGGCCCGCTGCTGGTCGAAGTTGGAAACCGAGCTCCCGAGCGAGTCGATGAGCTTGTTGATCCTGGTGCCGACGTCGTTGAACGAGAGGTAGAGGATGGCTCCGCCGGGCACGGCTGTGGGAAGGTCGGCATGGTACGAGTCTCCGGGGTCGTTCAGGTCGCCGCTCGCCGTCGACGAGATCTGAATCCCCTCAGACTGCGGCGTGACTGCTGCGGTGAGCGCATCCACGGCCCCGAACTGAGACGTCGTCGTCACGCCGGGCACGCCGGCGCTCCGCAGCCGCTTGTCGAATGCCGCCTGGAGAGGACCGCCGCGCACCCACGCTCTGGCGATGGAGTCGCCGGCCAGATTGTCGAAGTGGTCGCCGAAGGTCGACTCGTCCTGGAGCGTGCCGCTGTCGGCGCGGGCCTTGTCGAAGCGGTCGAGCAAGGCCCGGCTCTCGGCGAACACCGTCCAGCCGTCGATGACCTCGTGGACCGGCGGGTTCTCGGTCTTGGCGAGGAGCGCGTCGAACTTGGCCGCATCGTCGGGCTTCGTCATCCCCACCGCGTTCTCGCCCTCGTTCTGGAAGTCCAGCCACACGAGGTCGAGCTCGTCACCGATGGCCGGCGCGACGTCGGTCTCCCAGTCGAGGCCCTCCTGACGGAGCGAGGAGCGCAGGTCGGCGATGAGGTCGTCCTTGCCGGGGAAGCGATCGAGGAGCGCCTTCGCCTTGGTCCACGCGGCCGAGTCGAGGTTGGAGTCGACGGACATATACGCGGCTGTAGTGCCGGGCGCGATCATCGCGCCGCCGGAGCCCGGTTCGTTCCCGCCGGCCGATCCTCCGCAGCCTGCTGCGATGAGCGCGGCCGCTGCCGCCGCGACGACCCCGATTCTGAGCTTCACTACTCCTCCCTCGGACGACGCCCCATCAACGACGAGACTAGCTCAAGCAGATCGACACCTGTCAGTACCTGACACACGCCTTCGGTGATGGGGAGCTCGATCTCGAGGCGGTGCGCGAGGTCGCGCAGCACCGGCGCGGTCGTCAGCCCTTCCACGACCTGACCGATCTCGGCCGCCGCCACCTCAGGAGTGGCGCCGCGCGCGATGAGCTCCCCTGCGCGCCGATTCCGGCCGAGCCGACTCCAGCACGTCACCATCAGATCGCCCATGCCGGCCAGTCCGGCGAAGGTTTCCGGGCGGGCGCCGCACGCGGCGGCGAGGCGCGCCATCTCGGCGAGTCCACGGGTGATCAGTGCCGCCTTGGCGTTGTCGCCGAACCGGAGCCCGTCCACGCCGCCTGCCGCGAGCGCGATCACGTTCTTCGCCGCCGCGCACAGCTCGACGCCGGTCAGGTCGGGGTTGACGTAGACCCGGAAGATCGAGGAGTTGATCTCATGCTGGAGCCAGGTCCCGAGCTCCTCGTCCTCGCTCGCGATCACGGCAGCGCCGGGAAGGCCGGCGGCGATCTCGGCGGCGAAGTTCGGCCCGGAGAGCGCGGCCACGCGGTGGTCGGCCAGAAGGGTCGAAAGCCGGTTCCCCGTGGCGGGGTCGAGACCCTTGGTCAGGCTCAGCACAGGCGGTCCCTCGGGCAGTGTCGCGGCAACCTCGGCAAACGCCTCGCTGGGGACGGCCATCACAAAAAGTTCTGCCTCCGGTACCTCCGGGAGAGCAACCGCGCGCACGTCACTCAGGTCGACCTCCGGGAGATAGCGAGAGTTATGGCCGGTCTCGGCGATCGTCTGAACCTGCTCGGGATCGCGGCACGCGAGCGTCACCTCGTGCCCGCGCTCGACGAGCAGCCGCGCGAACGCGGTCCCCCACGAACCGCCCCCGATGACGGTGGTCTTCACTTGCCGGAGGAACCTCCTGGTTCCCCCAGACCTCTTCCACTGGTCCGCTTCGCGGACGGGCCGCGTCGCGGCCGCCGGACGAAGTCGATCTCGACCGGCACGCCCTCCAGCCCGAACCGCTCGCGCAGTCGATTCTCGACCCAGTAGCCGTAGTCGCGCGTCATCAGGCCCGGATCATTGACCACCACTCGGAAGCGTGGGGGCCGCGTCTGGATCTGCGTGCCGTACAGGAGGTTCAGGCGCTTGCCGTTCCGTGACGGCGGCTGCCGCGCTTCCTTGAGCTCACCGAGGAAGCGGTTCAGCTCGCCCGTCGTGATGCGCGAGCTCGAGCGCTCGAAGAGCTCCTCCACGCGGTCCAGCATCCGGCCGATGCCGCGTCCCGTCTTGGCCGACGCCGCGACGATCGGCGGGCGCTGCCGCAGTCGCGCCTCCAGCCGGGGGCGGACCTCCTCGATCCCCACCGTTCCGACATCCCATTTGTTCAGGACGACCAGTGTGGCGTCGTGTGCCTTCCGGGCCACGTCGGCGACGGCGAGATCCTGGTCGACCACGCCCTCCTCCGCGTCGAGGACCACGAGCGCGACGTCGGCGCGCTCGGCCGCCTGGAGCGCGCGCAGCTCCGAGTAGTACTCGACGCCCTGGCGCTGCCGGCGCTTGCGTCGCAGCCCGGCGGTGTCGACGAGGACGAAGGTGCGGTCGCCCCGCTGGAACACCGTGTCGATCGCATCGCGCGTGGTCCCGGGCGTTTCGGAGACGATCACGCGCTCCTGTCCGAGGATCGCGTTCAGGAGGCTCGACTTCCCGACGTTCGGCCGCCCCAGGATGGCGACGCCGATTGCATCCTCGCCTACTTCCTCGCGCCCCTCGCCCGGGAGGCCGGCCACGATCGCGTCCAGCAAGTCGCCGGTGTTCAGGCCGTGCACGGCGGAAATCGGAGTCGGGTCGCCGAGCCCGAGCCGATGGAACTCATATGCATTCGCCTCCTGCGACGGATCGTCGATTTTGTTCGCCAGCAGGAGGACGGGCTTGCGCGAGGAGCGGAGGATGGCCGCGAGCTCCTCGTCTCCTGGAGTGATCCCGACGCGCGCGTCCACGACGAACAGGACGAGATCGGCCTGCGCGACAGCCGCTCGCGCCTGATCCGCGACGGACTGCGTGAGCGGGGAGGAATCGGCGATGTCGACTCCGCCCGTATCGACGAGCAGGAACCGGCGCCCGTTCCAGTCGCACACAACCTCCTTGCGGTCTCGCGTGACCCCTGGCGTCTCGTGCACGACGGCCTGGCGCGTTCCGGTCAGCCGGTTGACGAGCGTCGACTTGCCGACGTTCGGGAAGCCGACGACGGCCACGGTTCCGGCAAGCCCCGCTTCCATCGCCTCAAGCGGGCAGCCGCGCTCGCACCAGCTGCTCGATGCGTTCGACGACCTGGTCGATGCTCAGCTGGGTCGTGTCGATCAGCTCTGCGTCGGGCGCCGGCTGCATCAGGCCGGCGTCGCGCTCGTCCCGCAGCCGAAGGTCGGTGGCGAGCGCGTCGGCACCGATCCCCGGCCGGTCGGCGACACGTCGGCGGGCGCGCTCGGCCTCGTCGGCGACGAGGTAGACCTTGACCTCCGCATCGGGAGCCACGAAGGTGCCGATGTCGCGGCCCTCGATGATCGCGTCGCCCTCGTGGCCGAGCTCCCGCTGTCGCTCGCGCATCACCTGCCGGACGGAGGGATGGACCGCCACAGTCGAGACGACGCGGTCGACGCGCGGCTCGCGGATTGCCTCGGTCACGTCGGTTCCCGCGATCCACACCTCGTTCTCGCCCTCGAACGTGACCGGGAAGCTGCGCGCAAGCTTGCCTACTTCCTGCTCGTCCTCGAGCGGGACGCCGCGCTCGAGCGCGAGCCACGTGAGCGCGCGGTACATGGCGCCGGTGTCGAGGTAGCGAAAGCCGAGCCGTTTGGCCAGCCGCCGCGCGACCGTGCTCTTGCCTGCTCCCGCAGGCCCATCTATGGCAACGATCATCGCCTTTCCACCGACTCGAGGAGGTCGAAGAAGCCGGGGAAGCTTATAGCGACGCTCTCCGCGCCCTCGACGTCGACGCCGTCGCGGGAGACGAGCCCGGCGACGGCGCCGAGCATGGCGATCCGGTGGTCACCGTGGGCCTCGATCCTGCCCCCGGCTGGCCGGTTGGGGACGCCGCGGATGCGGAAGCCGTCCGGCCGTGCCTCGATCCGGATGCCGATCGAGCGGAGCGCTTCCGTGACGGTGTCGATTCGGTCGCTCTCCTTGACACGCAGCTCCTCCGCGCCGTAGACGATGCTCTCGCCGCGGGCCAGCCCGGCGGCCAGCGCGAAGAGCGGGAGCTCGTCGACGAGGAGGGGCACTTCGTCGCGGCCGATGGTCGTCGCCTGGAGCGCGCGATCGTGCGAGCGCACCTCGACGTCCGCAACCGACTCGCCTCCGACCGTGCGCCGGTTGAAGACTGCGACGCGCACGCCCATACGCTCGAGCACGTCGAGCAGATGCGCCCGAGTGGGATTGACGTTCACGGAGTGGACGCGCAGCTCGGATCCTGGGACGAGCGCCGCCGCGACAACGAAGGGCGCCGCCGCCGAGAAATCCCCCGGGACGTCGAGGTCGAGCGGGCGCAGCCGGTCGACCGGCCACACCAAGACCTCGCGCGCTCCCCGCTGGACGCGGGCACCGAGCGCCGGAAGCAGCCGTTCGGTGTGGTCGCGGCTCGGAAGCGGCTCGACGACGGCTGTGGGTCCTCCATCGGCGTAGAGGCCGGCGAACAGGACCGCCGTCTTCACCTGCGCGCTCGCGACTGGCAGCTCGTAGCGGATCGCATGGAGCGCCGAGCCCTCGATCACCACCGGTGCGTGGCCGTCGGTGGTCTCGATCGTGGCGCCCATCTGCCGAAGCGGCACGGCAACGCGCTCTTGTGGCCGCGCGGAGAGCGACTCGTCGCCCGCGAGCTCGAAGCGCCCTTCCTGTCCCGCCAGCAGGCCGGTGAGCAGGCGCATAACCGTGCCGGCGTTGCCGCAGTCGATCGGAGCGTCGGGAGCGCGCAGCCCGCGCAGCCCGGCGCCGTGGACGCGGACGACGTCGACGTCCTCGTCCTTTACCTCCACCCCCAGCGCGCGGACGGCCAGGATCGCGGATTCGGTATCCGCCGCCCGGCCGAACCCGCGGATGACGCTCTCGCCGTCCGCGACCGCGCCGAGCAGCACCGCTCGCTGGGAGATCCCCTTGACGCCGGGCACCGCGACGTCGCCGCGGACCTCGCGCGCGGGCTCGATCCTCATTCGACGACCGGTGCGATCTCGACGCCGTAGCCCTGCTCCTCCAGCAGTCGCGCCGCCCGCTCGGCCTCGCCCTCGCCGGAGACGAAGAGACGAAGCGTGCCGCCGCGCTCCGGCGAGAGGTGCTGAAGCTCGAAGTCCTCGATGTTGATCCGCTCGGCGCCCAGCGCCTGCGTGATCCCGGCGAGTACGCCCGGCCGGTCGGGTACGTGGACCCGAAGCTGCTGCAGGGTCCCGAGGTCGGGGTACGCCTCGGCGAGCATGCGGCCACGATTTCGTCCCGCTTCGGCGATCCAGCGCGCGAGGAAGCCCGCATCGCCGGCGCCGAGTGCCTGCTCGAGCTGCTCGATCCGGCGGCGGTGCTCGCCGAGCGCCTCCCGGACGGCTCCGGAGTTCTCCAGGAAGATGTCCACCCAGATCCGCGGATTCGCGCCTGCGACCCGCGTCATGTCTCGGAGGGATCCGCCGGCCGCGGCCGCGAGGGGCTCGTGTCCGTCGATGCGCGCCGCTCCGGCCTGGTTCACGAGCAAGTTGGCGAGCGCGTGCGGGAGGTGGCTGGTCAGCGCGACGAGCCGGTCGTGCACGTTCGGGTCGACGGCGACCGGCGTCGCGCCGAGCGAGGCGACGAAGCCGTGGACGAGCCGGTGGGTGGCGGCGGAGGTCTGCGGCCCGGGCGTCAGGAACCAGGAGGCGCCTTCGAAGAGATCGGCGCGCGCATGCGCGGGGCCGTGCGCCTCCGAGCCGCAGACCGGGTGGCCGCCGACGAACCTCGGCGATCCGGCCGTGGTCGCCACGCGCGCCTTGGTCGAGCCGACGTCGGTGACCGAGCAGCCGTCCGCGCTCGCGGCGAGCACCGCTTCGACGGTCGGCACGAGCTGCGCAACGGGAGCGGCGACGACCGCCAGCTCCGCGTCGACGAGCGCGTCCTCGAGGCCCGCCGCCTCGTCGACCGCGCCCCGCTCGACGGCGACGGCGAGCGCGCGCTCGTCCGGGTCGTGCCCGGCGACGGCGTGACCGCGTTGCTTCGCCGCCAGCCCGACCGAGGCGCCGATCAAGCCGGTCCCGATGACGGCAATACGCATCCTCGAAGGCTAGAGGCGCGGGGCGTTCAGGACCGCATCAGTTCCGCGAGGCGGAAGGCGAGATCCAGCGACTGCCGGCCGTTGAGACGCGGGTCGCAGAGGGTCATGTAGCGGCCGTCCAGCTCCTCCTCCAGGACCGCCTCCGAGCCGCCCACGCACTCCGTCACGTCGTCGCCCGTAAATTCGAGGTGGACGCCGCCGGGCCAGGTCCCTTCCGCGCGATGCGCGAAGAAGAACCCCTCGATCTCGGCCATGATGTCGTCGAAGCGGCGCGTCTTTCGGCCGCTCGCAGTCGCGATCGTGTTCGCGTGCATCGGGTCGCAGACCCAGACGACCGGGTGTTGAGCCTCGTGAACGGCACGCACGAGGGGCGGCAGCAGCTCCCCCACGCGGTCAGCGCCCAGGCGGGTAATCAGCGTCAGGCGACCCGGTATCCGTTGGGGATTCAGGCGCTCGCACAGCTCGAGCACTTCTTCTGAGCTCGCGCTCGGCCCTACCTTGACGCCGATCGGGTTATGAACGCCGGAGAAGAACGCGACGTGCGCCCCGTCCGGCTGGCGCGTCCGCTCGCCGATCCAGAGCATGTGCGCCGAGCAGTCGTACCAGTCGCCCGTGAGGGAGTCGCGCCGGGTGAGACCCTCTTCGTAATCGAGCAGGAGTCCCTCGTGGCTCGTCCAGAGATCGACCGCATGCAGCTCCGGCCGGCCGGCGATGTCGATCCCGCATGCGGCCATGAAGCGCAGGGCCCGCTCGATCTCCCCCGCGATCCGCTCGTACCGCCGGCCCTCCGCCGAGCTGGCGACGAACTCCTGGTTCCAGGCATGCACCTGGTTGAGGTCGGCGAACCCGCCCTTGGTGAAGGCGCGGAGGAGGTTGAGCGTTGCGGCCGACTGGTGGTAGACGCGCAGCATCCGCTCCGGATCGGGCGTCCGCGCTTCGGGCGTCGGGGCGTCGTCGTTGACCATGTGGCCGAAAAAGGACGTCAGCTCGACGTCTCCGACCTGCTCGCGCGGAGACGAGCGCGGCTTGCCGAACTGACCTGCGATCCGGCCGACCTTCACCACCGGCAGCGTGGCCCCGTACGTCAAGACGGCCGCCATTTGCAGGAAGATCTTCAGCCGTTCGCGGATCCCGGGAGCGGAGAAGTCCCGGAACGATTCTGCACAGTCACCGGCCTGGAGCATGAAGGCGCGACCCTCGGCGACCTCGCCTAGCGCGGCCGTCAGGCCGCGCGCCTCGCCCGCGAAGACGAGCGGAGGTAGCGCGGCCAGCTGCTCCCGAACGCCTTCGAGGTGAGCCGGGTCCGGCCACTCGGCCTGGTGCCGCGCAGGGAGCGCGTGCCAGGACGAGGGCGTCCAGGCCGGGGCGGTGGTCATTCGCCGAGGTTAGCTGCCTGCTGGCGCGAAGACGCGGCCGCCGGCGCGCAACCACTCGATCCGCCCGTCCGCATCTCGCAGGAACAGCATCCGCTCACCCTTCCAGAGCTCGTCGACGGCGAACAGCTCGTCCTCGCTCGCGAAGCGGACGCTCGCGGGCGGAGGGGGCGGCATGGGCGGCGTGTCCGGCGTGGGAAAGCCGCCCCTGGGCAGGTAACGGAGCTCGATGCCGGAGTCGGTTGCCACCAACTCGATGTCAGCCATGCGCGAGGTGTAGCGGCCCAGATATGGAGCTGGATCGAGCTCGACGGGCTCGAGCTCGGGCTCGCGCACGCCGAGATACGCCTCGCACGCCTTCTCGACGACCCGGTCCACAAGCGCGCCGCCATACGAATGGTTCGTGAAGACCGCGAGCGCGAACCGCTGCTCCGGGGCGATGACGAGTGCGGTCGACTGCCCCTTCGTCCCGCCTTCGTGGCGGATCACCTTCACTCCGTCGAGCGTGCGCAGCATCCATGCGAGCCCGACCGCGTCGACCTTTCCTCCGATCGGCACCTGGGGGAGCGCCATCTCCTCGACTGACTCCGGCGAGAGCAAGTCACCGCCGTCGATCCAGAAGCGGGCGTAGCGAAGGAGCTCCGGCACGGTCGTGATCAGCCCTCCGGCGGGATGGGACGCGCGGCCGATGGGCCACGGCCGGGCAACGGTCGTCTCTCCCGCATCGTCCCGGTCGTGTCCGACGACGAAGCGGTGCGTGATCACGTCGTCGGCGAAGAAGTACGCGGCCTCGAGCCCGAGCGGGTCGAGCACGAGCTCGCCGAGCGCCTGCTCGTACGGCTGCCGGGTGAGGACCTCGATCACCCGTCCGGCGATGCCGAAGGCGGCGTTGTTGTACGCGTACACCGCTCCGAGCGGCGTCAGCTGAGGCTGTTCCGCGAGCGCGTCGACGTATTTCGCGAGGGCGTCGTCGCCGCGTCCGAAGTCGTCGAAGTAATCACCGAGCCAGCCGCCGGTGTGCGTCAGGAGCTGCCGGACGGTGACCCGCGCCGAGACGTCCTCGTCGGACAGTCGGAACTCGGGCAGGTAGATGCGCACCGGCGCGTCCAGCTCGGCGTCGCCGCGCTCCTCGAGCCGCATGAGCGCGGTCGCGGTGAACGTCTTCGTGATCGAGCCGATCTGGAAGAACGTGTCCGGAGTGACCTCGAGCGGATTCTCGATGCTGGTGACGCCGAGGACGGCGCCCTCCTCCTCGCCCTCGAACAGGATTCCGAGCGACGCGCCCGGAATGGACAGCCCGTCCATCTGCGCACGCGCGACCTCGACGAGCTCCTCGAACCGGCTCACGCCGGGAATCTACTGTGGGAAGCGCTGGCGCAACGCGTCCAGCCGGCGCTCCCACTGCGCGCCGACGAGCTCCATCCAGCTCAGCGCCTGCGACAGCGCCTCCGGCGTCAGCCGGTAGTGCGTCTCGCGGCCGCGCCGCTCGCTGGCGACCAGGCCGGCCGAGCCGAGCGCGTGCAGGTGCTTGGAGACCGCCTGACGCGTGACAGGGAGCTCGGAGGCCAGCTCTGTCGCGGTGGCAGTCTCGCGAGAGGCAAGCGCCTCGACCACGGTTCGGCGCGTGGGATCGGAGAGGGCCGAGAAAACCGGCCCGGCCTGGTCGGTCACGGTGCTTAGGCGAGCGCGAAGGCGCAGGCGCGCAGCTCGAGCGCAGTCCCCCACTCCGCGACGGGCGCGGTCTCGGTGACCACGACGCGCGTCCCCTCGTCGACCTCCTCGATCGTGAAGTCGACCTGCGTCTCCCGGCCATCCTCGTCGATCCACGTGTAGCCGAGCCGGCGGCCCTCCTCGATCGTCTCGACGATCGCGTGGCGCTCCTCGCCGTTCTCCCAGCGGAAGTGCCCCTCGCCCTCCTCCAGGTCGAGCTCGACCTCCGTCGCGAACCACTCCTCGAGCCGCGCCGGATCGGTCAGCTCCTCCCACACCTCGTCCGGCCCGGCCGGCAGTACGAGCTCTCGCGTGACCTCCACGTTCGCCTCCTTTGCGCAACCCGACGGTTGCGTGTATTATGTGCAACCAGACAGTTGCACTCTAGCACTCTCATCCCCATGGTCATCGAGTCCGACGGGCGGCTCGAGCGTTCCTTCGACGTCTACTCGCGCCTGCTACGCGAGCGGATCGTCTTCCTCGGCACGGAGGTGACGGACGACCTGGCGAACGTGATCGCCGCGCAGCTCCTCTTCCTGGAGGCCGAGGATCCGGACAAGGACATCAGCCTGTACATCAACTCCCCGGGCGGGTCCGCTTACGCGGGAATGGCGATCTACGACAGTGTCCAGTACGTCAAGCCGGACGTGCGGACGATCGCCGTCGGCATGTGCATGTCGGCCGCCGCGATGGTGCTCTGCGGCGGCGCGCCGGGCAAGCGGATGGCGCTGCCGAACTCGAAGATCATGATCCACCAGGGCTCCGCCGGCTTCCGTGGGACTCCGACCGACATCGAGATCCACGCCCAGGAGATCATCTCGATGCGGCAGCGGATGGCGGAGATCATCGCCGAGCATTCGAAGAGGCCGCTCGAAGCCGTCCTGAAGGACATCGACCGCGACCACTTCATGTCTCCCGACGAGGCGGTCCAGTACGGGATCGTGGACGAGATCATCTCGCCGAGAGCGGTTGACGGGAGGATCACGCGCTGACCGGGTGCGATGGGCGAGTGCGAGGGCAGAACGCAGGGAGCGCGCGTATCCGGAGGATACGGGCGCGACTGAGGACGAACCCTCGCGCCGCCAAGCGTGGCCGGGCGGCCCGTGCTTCTTCCCGTCACCCGCTCGCATCAGGGGCGCTCAATGGAGATCGGGAAGACTGAGCGCATCGTCCGCGTCGCCGCTCCTCGGGTGGCGGGCCTGGTGCCTCCGCGTGGACGGGCGGCTCCAGTCCGTCCTGTACGACGACGTGTGGCAGCCCGGCAGCCCGCTCGTCGCCGCCTGCCCGCACGAACACGCGGCGCCGTGCCTCGACTGCGCGTGCGGGATCTACGCCGCGCGGCGTCCTGAGGACGCCCTCGTCTACCTGACCGGCCGGGACGAGCCCGAGGTGGTCGGACGCCTTCTGGGCCGGGTCGCGCTCTGGGGGCTCGTGGTCGAGGGCGAGCATGGCTGGCGCGGACAGCACGCCTACCCGCTCGAGCTCCCGGCTTCCGACGTTGCTCGGAGGTACGGTGTCCGCCCATGCCGCGAGATCCCGAGATCGACGAGCTTCGTGCCCAGATCGCCGAGCGCGACCGGGAGATCGTCAGCGCGGTCAACGCGCGCCTCCAGCTCGTCCGGCGGCTGAAGACGTATAAGAAGGAGAGAGGGATCAATTTCCTCGACACGCGGCAGGAGCAACGCATTCATCGCCAGCTCGCGTCGTTCAACCGCGGACCGCTCAGCGAGAAGGGGCTGCACGAGCTCGTCGGCGAGATCCTCGACCTGATGAAACGCGAGTTGCGGGGGGCCGGTCCAGAAGACCCGAGTGCGCCTGAAGCGCGCGAGAACCAAGCCGGGCAAGGACGCAGGGAACGTTTGTAGCCCTAGGCCACGGCCGCGACCGAGGACGCAGCCAGGCGTAGGTTCGCAGCCGCTCCCCCAGGTGTGCTCGGACTTCTTCGGACAGGCCCCAAAAAGGAGTTGACCCGGAGCCGTAGCGTCCTCTACCCTGGATGGAGATGACCTCTCGCCTCGACAGCTGGGCCTGGTCCGGGCGCCAGGAGCGTGGCGGGAGCGTCGCCTGACCTAACAGCGGCCCGCACCCTGCTTCGCTCGAGACCTCCAGCGGGAGGTCTTTTTCGTATGAGCACGTTCACCGACATAGCCACCGAAACGCCGCTCGAGGCCTACCTCCGCCTGCGCGGGGAGGGAGGCTCGTTCCTGCTCGAATCGGTCGAGCACGGCCGGCTCGGTCGCCACTCCTTCGTCGGCCGCGGCTCGCGGCTCGTCTCGTTCGCAGAGGCGGAGACGTGCGGCGCACCGGTGGTCGGTTACCTCGCGTACGACCACGTAGCCGAGCTCGAGCCGACGGTTCCGCTGCCGGCCGAAGGCCCCGGCCTTCCCGAGAGCCGCTTCGTCGTCGCCGACGAGCTGATCCGCTTCGACCACGGGGAGGACGCTCCCGCGCTGCCGGCGCCCCCCGCTCCGGTGCACGCTCCCGTCTTCCCCTCCCCCGAGTACGAGGAGCTCGTGCGGCGCGCGCAGGAGCACATCGTCGCCGGGGACGTCTTCCAGGTCGTCCTCTCCCAGCGGGTCGAGCGTCCGACGACCGCGTCGGCGGTCGACCTCTACCGTGCGCTCCGGCGCGTCAACCCATCCCCGTACCTCTTCCTGCTCGAGCTCGACAGCCTGGCGCTGATCGGCTCCTCGCCGGAGACGCTGGTCAAGCGCGAGGGGAGACGTGCGAGCGTGAACCCGATCGCGGGCACCGCCGCCCCTGGCAACGAAGCGACCCTTCTCCGCTCCGACAAGGACCGCGCCGAGCACGTCATGCTGGTCGACCTCGGCCGCAACGACCTCTCGCGCGTGTGCGTCCCGGGCTCGGTGCAGGTGGAGCGCTTCATGCAGGTCGAGCGCTTCTCGCACGTGAGCCATCTCGTCTCGGAGGTGACGGGCGAGCTCGATTCGGGCGTCGGTGCGTTCGACCTCCTGCGCGCTTGCTTCCCCGCCGGGACGGTCTCGGGCGCGCCCAAGGTGCGTGCGATGCAGCTGATCTCGGAGCTCGAGGGCTACCGTCGCGGCCCGTACGCCGGCGCGGTCGGCTACGCGCTCCCCGACGGCACGCTCGACACCTGCATCGCCATTCGCACGATCGTCCTGGCGGACGGTGTTGCATACCTGCAGGCGGGGGCGGGGATCGTCGCCGATTCCGATCCGGCGGCCGAGCACGCCGAGTGCCGCGCAAAGCTCGCGGCCCTCGAGCAGGCGATCGAGCTGGCCGAGGGAGCGCCGTGATTCTCCTCGTCGACAACTACGACAGCTTCACCTACAACCTGGCACACCTGTTCGGCGAGCTCGGCGCGGACGTCGTCGTCCGTCGGAACGACGAGGTCAGCGCGGCCGAAGCGGAGCGACTCGCGCCTACGCACCTCGTCATCTCCCCCGGTCCCGGTCGTCCCGCGGACGCCGGCGCGACACTGGAGATCCTCCGCCGCCTCGCTCCGCGCACTCCCAGCCTTGGCGTCTGCCTCGGCCACCAGGCGCTCGCAGAGGCCTTCGGCGGCGAGATTGGCCCGGCGCGTGAGCTCGTCCACGGCAAGGCCGGCACCGTGGAGCACGACGGTCGCGGCCTCTTCACCGGCCTCCCGGTCGAGCTGATCGCCGGCCGCTACCACTCACTCGCCGTCACCCGCCTGCCCGACGCCTTCGAGCTTTCCGCCACCGCCGCCGACGGCGAGGTGATGGCCATGCGCCACCGGGAGCTCCCGATCGACGGCATCCAGTTCCACCCCGAGTCCGTGCTCACGCCGCACGGCTCCGCAATCGCACTTAACTTCCTGGAGGGACGATGAGCAAGCGAATCTTCTCCGGCATCAAGCCGTCGGGCGAGTCGACGCTCGGCAACTACTCAGGCGGCTACCGCCAGTACGCACGCACGCAGGAGGAGGGCGACGGCTTTTTCTGCATCGTCGACCTGCATGCGATCACGGTCGAGCACGATCCTGCGGAGCTGCACCGGCTGACGCTGCACATAGCGTCGATGCTCTTTGCCACCGGTCTCGACTCCGAGCGCTCGACGGTGTTCCTTCAGAGCCACGTGGCCGCCCACCCCGAGGCGGCCTGGCTGCTCAGCTCCGCCGCGAGCCTCGGCGAGTTGCGCCGGATGACGCAGTTCAAGGAGAAGTCCGACCAGCAGGAGTTCGTCTCGGCGGCGCTCTTCCAGTACCCGGTGCTGATGGCCGGGGACATCCTCCTGTACCAGACCGACATCGTCCCGATCGGCGACGACCAACGCCAGCATCTCGAGCTGACGCGCGATATCGCACAGCGGTTCAACTCACGTTACGGCGAGACGTTCACCGTGCCCGCGGGCGTGTACCCGGAGGTCGGCGCGCGCATCATGGATCTCCAGGATCCCGAGGGGAAGATGGGCAAGACGGGCAGCACCGCCCAGGGGACGGTCCTGATCATGGATCCGCCTGACTCGGTACGCGCCAAATTCAAGACCGCCGTGACCGATTCAGGCCGGGAAATCGTCCACACCGAGGACAAGGCGGGGGTCTCGAACCTGATCGAGATCATGACCGTCGCCACCGGCGAGTCGATCCCCGAGGTCGAGGCGCGCTTCGACGGCCAGGGGTACGGGATGTTCAAGGAAGCGGTCGCGGAGGCCGTGATCGAGCTGCTCGACCCGATCCAGCGCAGGTACGAGGAGATCCGAGCGGATGAGCCCGAGCTCATGCGCATGCTGGCACGCGGAGCCGACAAGGCGCGCGAGGCATCGGCGCCTACGCTCGAGGCGATGTACGAGCGGATGGGATTTGTCAGGCCGCACTAGGACGACCGCGCTCCTTGGCAGCATCCTCGCGCTCACGGTCGTCGCAGGGGTCCTCCACTACACCGGCTCGAACGCGGTCGCCATCTTCGTCGTCTCGGGCGCGGCCCTTGCCGGCCTCGCCTGGGTCATCGCCATTGCGACGGAGACGGTCGGCGACCGCTTCGGCCCGGCGGCCACCGGCGTGCTGCAGTCGACGCTCGGGAACCTACCCGAGCTCTTCGTGGTGCTCTTCGCAGTCTCGGCCGGCGAGCTCGTCGTGGCGAAGACGTCGATCGTCGGCTCGCTGCTCGCCAACGCGCTACTCGTTCTCGGCCTTTCGATCGCTGCCGGCTCCCGCGCCGCGCCCGACGGGGTGATGTCGTTCAAGCGCCGGTTGCCGAACGACACCGCCACGCTCCTTCTGCTCGCGGTCTTCGTCATCGCCCTCCTCGGCGTGTCCGACCGTGTCGGCGACCGAGCCAGCAAACATCAGGTCGCGATCTCGGTCGTCGGCGCCGTCTGCCTGCTTGCCGTCTACGGCGCCTGGCTGTGGTCCTACCTTCGCTCCGACGTGCGGCCGACCGAAGACCCATCCGCGCACCGGCACGTCTCGTTTCGGGTGGCGATCGCACTGCTCTCGGCAGGAGGTGTCGCGGCCGCGCTCGTGTCGGACTGGTTCGTGGCCTCGCTCGACCCGGCCGTCGAGGCGATCGGCATCTCTAAGGCGTTCACCGGGTTGGTTATCGTCGGCATCGCCGGGAACGCCGTCGAGAACGTGGTCGGCATCTGGCTGGCGGCGAAGAGGCAATCGGACCTGGCCATCTCGGTGATCAAGAACTCGGTCGCACAGATCGCCGCCTTCCTCTTCCCCGTCCTCGTCCTCCTCTCCCTCTTCTTCTCGTCCCCCCTGACCTTCGTGCTCAGCCCGATCTACGTGATCGCGCTCGTCCTCATGGCGATCGCCGTGTGGCAGATCACCGGAGACGGCAAGGCGGTCTTGTTCGAGGGCATGGCGTTGGTGGCGCTCTACGTCGTTGTGGCGACGCTCGCCTTCTACGAGTAGCCGCGCTAGCTCAGGCGCACTTCGCCCGCAACGTGTTCATGTCCGACCGCACGGCCGCACGCTCGCTTGCCGGCACTCCAGGCAGCACCTTGTTGTCCTTCCACATCGCGAACCAGCCCGCCGTGTTGATGAACTGGAGCGCGAGCGTGCTCGTCTTCCCGTTGGGAAGCTTGACCGCGACGAGAGCGTACAGGTGGCGTTCGAAGTCCTTCTTGCAGATGGTCGTGATCTTCACGTGCTTGGACCCGTAAGCCTGCTTCACGGCCCCCGCAATCGTGAGCGGGTAGCCCATGGCCGGAAGCGCCAGCACGAGGACCGCGGCGACGAGCGCATGGAGAAAAACGACCCTCTTCGTCATGGCGCGACCCTAACGGCGTCGCTGGACGAGCGTCCGGAGAACCTCCACCTCGTCAGAGGTGAGCTCCCGCGACTCGCCGGGTCTCAGGCCTCGTACGTCGAGCCCCGCATACCTGCTCCGGTGCAGCCGGACGACGGGGTGACCGACGGCCTCGAGCATCCGCTTGACCTGGTGCTTGCGGCCCTCGTGGATCGTAAGCTCGAGCCGGGAGGGGGCGAGAGCGCGCACGCGCGCCGGCGCCGTCCGCCCGTCCTCGAGGTCGACGCCTTCCGCCAGAGCGAGCAACTCGTCCTTTCCAAGACGTCCTTCGACGTCCGCGACATACACCTTGTCCACCTCGTAGCGCGGATGCGCGAGCCGGTGAGCGAGCGGCCCGTCGTTCGTGAGCAGGAGCGCCCCAGTCGTGTCGGCGTCGAGCCGTCCAACGGGGACGACACCCGGCCGTCGCCCGACCAGGTCGACAACCGTTCGCCGGGCATGCGGATCGCGAACGGTCGTGACGACACCGGCCGGCTTGTTCAGCAGCACGAACGCGAGCTTCTGCGGACGGACACGCTTACCGTCGACCTCGACGACAGCGTGTGTGCCGACGACGGTATTCAGTTCTCCCGTCGCGCCGTCCACCACGACGCGGCCGGCCTTGATCAGCTCGTCTGCGCCCCGGCGGGAGGCGACGCCGGCCCGAGCCAGATACGCGTTCAGCCTCATACCGTCATTATTCGGGTGTGCCCCACTACATCTCGCTGATGCGCTGGACGTCGCAGGGCGTCGCCGGGCTGCCCGGCTGGCGCGAACGGGTGGAGGAGGGCGAGCGGATCATCGAGGAGGCCGGCGGTGAGCTGATCGGCGTCTACGTCACGCTCGGCCGCTATGACGTGGTCGAGATCTTCAGCGCCCCGGACGACGACATCGCCGTCGAGATCCTGCTCAAGCTCCAGCGCTACGGGGCCGAGCACACCGAGACTCTCCGGGCCTTTACGCGCGAAGAAGCCGAAGAGATCATCCGCAAGCTCTAGCGGGCCACTGAACGGCGCCGCGCCGGCCGGCCGAGCCGGCCTCTGCCGGCGCCTAGCGCCGCTCCAGCGGCCCGCTAGCGTTCCCGCCCGAGCGGCAGCAGGCGCTCGCGGTCCTCGTCGGCCCAGCGCACCAGGACCCGTCCCGCGAGCGACTCGTCCGTCGCCAGACGGACGATCAGGCCCGCGATCTCCTCGACCGGGACGAGACCCGGCACCTCCGCCCGCTCCTCGGGCGTCATCGCCGCCACCGCCCGCTCGACCGCTTCGGTCAGCACCCAGTCCGGGCAAATGCACGTGACCGAGATGCGATCGCTCTCCCAGAGCGAGCCGAGGGACGTCGTGACGGCGACGACGCCGGCCTTCGCCGCGGCGTACTCCACCGACGCGTAGGGCTCACGTTTGAGGCCGGCGACCGAGGAGACGTTCACGATCGAGCCGCCTCCATGCCGCCGCATCGGCTCGAGCACCGCCTGGATCCCGAGCATGACCCCGCGCAGGTTGACGTCGAGGACCGCGCCCCAGCGCTCGGACGTGGTGTCGGGGAAGTTGGGCGGGCTGTGCCCACCGGCGTTGTTGACGAGCAGGTCCACCTCGCCTGCCATCTCGACGGCGTGGCGCCAATCCTCCTCGCTCGCGGCGTCCGCGATGCACCCCGTCACCCCCCCTTGGCCGAGCGAGACGAGCTCGTCGAGCCCTTCCCGCTCCTCCTCCAGATCGGTCGCCACCACTCGGGCACCCGCCGCGACGAGGGCGACCGTCGTGGCGCGGCCGATCCCCCAGGCCGCGCCGGTGATGATGGCCGTCTTTCCCGACAGGTCCAACTACGCGGTTCTGCGCTCGGCGACCTCGTGCAGCCGCGTGCGGATCTCGTCTACGTCGCCGCCGAGGTCTTCGAGCCGAGGCAGCTCGGACAGGCTCCCCAGCCCGAACACGCGCTCGAAGAGCGGTGTCGTCCTGTAGCAGACGGCCCCTCCGGGAGAGGACTCACGACCCGCCTCGCCCAGGAGCCCGCGCTCGACCAGGCCTGCAACGGCCGAGTCCGCCGCGACCCCGCGGATGCGGGCGATCTCAGGACGCGTGCACGGCCCGAGGTAGGCGGCGATTGCGAGCGTCTCGAGCGCCGCCTGCGACAGCCCACGCTCGGCCGGCTTGCCGAACAGGCGTGAGCAGGCTTCGGCCGCGTCGCGCGCGGCCGCGAACGCGTACCCGCCGGCGACGTGCTCGAGCACGATGCCGCTTCGCCCCTCGCGGTAGCGCTCGCCGAGCAACGACAGGGCTGTCTCGATCCGCTCCGGCTCGTCCTCCGTCGCGGCCGCGAGCTCGTCGATGGAAAGGGGCTGCGAGGCGACGACCAGCAGCGCCTCGATCGTTCGGGCCAGGCGGTCGACGGGGTTGATCGAGATCAGGCGGAGCGGAGCTTCGATGTCACCCTCCTTTCGTCCGCGGCCGGCGTCTCCTCCCCGGCCCGGGCCACTCGAATAGCTGCGAACGGAGTCGCCTGGGAGAGGGAGATCTCGTTGCGCTTCCGCAGTTCGAGCAGGGCGAGGAAGGCAACCGCCTGCTCCGCGAGCGTCAACCCGCCGACCTCCTGGTCGAAGTCGAAGCGCCGGCGCCTCCCGAGCAATGCCCGGAAGCGCTCGAGGAAGACCGAGACCGGCGGGAAGCGGAGCGCCATGTGCTCGAGTGAGACCGGCGGCGGTTCGACCGCGAGCACCCGCAGGGCGGCAACGAGCTGCTCCGGCTCCTGGGACGGGAGCACAGGCTCGAGCGGCGGCGCGAGCGGCGCGGGCCCCAGCCGGAAGTAGCGGTCGCGCTCCTCGGCCAGGCGCCCGGCCAGCCACCGCGAGGCCTCCTTGAAGCGGCGGTACTCGGCCAGACGGCGCGCGAGCTCCTCGGCGGCCTCCTCCGGGTCGAGCTCCTCCAGGTCGACGTCCTCGCCGGCGAGCAGCACACGTGCCTTCAGCTCCAACAGGCTGGAGACGAGGACGAGGAACTCGCCGCATGCCTCCAGGTCGAGCTCGTCGCGCTCGGCCAACTCCTCGACGAAGGCGAGCACCACGCCGGCAACGTCGATGTCCGCCAGCGGCACCTCCTCTTTGAGGACGAGCGTCAGCAACAGGTCGAAGGGGCCCTCGAATGCCTCGAGGTCGAGCTCGAGCTCGTGCACAGACATGGGCGGCAACCTAGCGGCGGCCTCGGACGCGGCGTCCCGGGATGGCCATCTTCGGCCCGGTCGGCTCGATCGGCCGCACTCGCCGCTCGGCTTCCGGCCCCTTGCGGAAGAACTGCCACCAGATGAAGAACGCGGTCGCGAGGACGAAGAGGACGATCGAGACCCAGAAGTTCAGGCGCTGCCCGAGGAAATGGTGCGCGGGGTCGATGCGAAGCGTCTCCTCGTAGGCGCGGAAGCCCGTGTAGAACATCACGTAGAGCGCGAAGAGGCCCGGCGGTTTGATCCGGAAGCGCCAGCCGATGAGGATCAGCACCCCCGCGGCGAGCAGGTCCCAGATGAACTCGTAGAGGAAGGTCGGCTGGAACGTCGAGTCGAGCTCGTAGCCGGCGGGGCGATGGCTGGGGTCGATCTCGACGGCCCAAGGCAGGTCGCTCGGCTTGCCGAAGAGCTCCTGGTTCCAGTAGTTGCCCCAGCGGCCGATCCCCTGCGCGATCAGGAGACCCGGCGCGATCGCATCCATGAAGAGGAAGACGTCCTGCTTGGCTCGGTGCACGACGTACGCCCCCGCGAGCGTCCCGCACAGGATCCCGCCCCAGACGCCTAGACCGCCCTTCCACACCGCGAACGGCCCCCACCACGTGTGCGGCACCTCGCTCCAGCTCGTGAGCACGTGGTACAGGCGCGCTCCGACGATGCCGGCCGCGGTTCCCCAGACGGCCACACGCAGAACGAGATCCCAGTCGCCCCCCATCCGCGTCCACCGGATCCCGGTCAGCACCACGCAGGCGATGATCGAGAGCAGCAGCATCACCCCGTACATGTGGATGACGAACGGCCCGACGTCGACGACGCTCGTGTCGGGCGAGGGAATGGAGGCGATCAGGGCGCCCAAGGCGCCCGCAACTCTAGAGGAGGATCTGGAGGGCTAGCTCGGGTGAGCAGCCGTTCTGCAGGAGTGACATCGCCTGATGCAGGTCGACATCCTTGCGGCACGCGAGGACGGCGGCCGCGCGCCGGTCGTAGCCCGCGCGTTCGAGAGCCTCCAAGCGCCAGCTCTCGATGCGCTGCTCTTCGGTCTCGGTATAGGCAATATCGGTTGGACTCATCTGCACCTGTACAACGCGTGCGACCCTCCCGGATTCCCTCCCGCGGAGAAGACTTAACGAATGCTTAATCTTCGCGCGAGAGCCTCTCGAGGTTCATCGCAATCGGCGCCGGAATCAGGCCGCGAGCGCGCCTCCGACTTGGGAAGAAAGAAGACTCCTTGTCCGTCGACTGTTCAGGATGAACGCAGGAATCGGACCCTTTTTCGCGGCAGTCTTGCTCCTAGGCGCCGTCCTCCCACTGTTGGTGCTGGCGCGCTTGCGCCACTGACGCCGCTACGGACTCAGGCAACGAGCTCGGCGGCGAGCTCCCCGAACGCGTTCACGTATGCATCGACGTCCGCGTCGACGTGGGCGACCGACAGCGTCCACTCCTCCTCGCGTCCCGGCGTCATGAAGATCCCTCGGTTCATCGAGTAGAGCCAGGCGAGCTCGGTCAGCTCCACGTCCTGGTAGGCCTTGAACGTCGCGTAGTCGACGATCCGGTCGGTCGCGAACGTGACGCATCCCTTGGCGGCGATCCCGATCGCGTAGCCCGGCAGCCCGCAGTCCTCGATGACGCGCGAGCACCCGCCCACGATCCGCTCGTTCAGGCGATCGAGATGCTCGTATGCCTCCGGAGTGAGCACTTCGAGCAGGTTCGCGCGCGTCGCCGCCATCGTGAGCGGATTGCCGTTGTAGGTACCGACCTGGTAGACGTGCTCGTCCTCGACAGGCTGCATCGCCTCATCGGTGCCGCCGATCGCGCCCGAGGGAAGACCTCCGCCTAGCGATTTGGCGAGGGTGACCATGTCCGGCAGCACCCCGAACCGCTCCGCGGCACCGCCGGCCGCGATCGTGAAGCCGGTCTTGACCTCGTCAAAGATGAGAACGATCCCGCGCGCCCGCGTCAGCTCCCTGACCGCCTCGAGATATCCCGGCTCGGGTGGGACGATCCCGAGATTCATCATCGCCGCCTCCATGATCACGCAGGCGGGTGCTCGCCCGTCCCGCTCGAGACGGTCGATCCGACGCTCCATCGCGCCTGCGTCGTTGAACGGCACGGGGACCGTCAGGTCGGCGACGACCTGCGGGATCCCCGCGCCATAGGCGACGGATGGCAGGTTGTCCGCGTCGGCCTCGGCCAGCTCGACCGAGCCCGTTCCCACCATGACCGCGTCGTGGTGGCCGTGGTAGGAGCCGAAGATCTTTACGATCGTCTCGCGCCCGGTGAGTCCGCGCGCGATCCGGATCGCGTCCATCGTGGCCTCGGTGCCGGAGTTCGTGTACCTCCACTTCGGCAAGCTCCAACGCCGCTGCAACTCCTCGGCGACTGCGACTGCGTCTTCGGTCGGGGCTGCGAAGTGCGTCCCTCTACGGATGCGCTCCTCGACCGCGCGCGAGATCGCCGTGTGCGCGTGGCCCTGGGTCATCGACCCGAAGCCGTTGTGGAAGTCGAGCATCTCGTTGCCGTCGACGTCCCAGACGCGCGCCCCGTCGCCGCGCTCGAGGTAAATCGGCCAGGGCTCGCGCAGCTGGTAGGAGGACGGGACGCCGCCGACGAGCGCTTGCCGCGCGCGCTCGTACAAGGCGCGCGACCTCGGCGTGCGCTCGTTCAGCCTCCGCGCCTCGCGCTCGGTCAGCTCCTTGATGCGTGTGCGGTCTAGCTGGGCTTGTGCAATGGCCAAACCATGAGCCTAGGCGATGGCAGCCTCGCCGAGGAGCGCCTTGACCTCGGCAAAGAAGTCCGGCACCGGCTGCACCTTGTACTCCGGGCCGAAGGCGAGCCGCTTGGGGCCGTGCGGGGTCTCGAGCGCGAGCACGACCGGGGCCTCGCCGGGGTAGTCACGCACGAGCGCGGCCAGCTCGCGGACCACACCCGCGTGCGCCTTCGCGGCATCGATTCGCAGCTCGACCAGCCGGCGCTCCGGCATCGCCTCGAACGGCGTCACCTCGAGCGCGATCAGCTTCGTCTCCCCCTCCTGCTTGTGGTCGACGCGTCCCTTCACGACGAGGATGCGGTCTGGAACCAGGAGCTCGCTGGACGCGGCGTAGACCGAGTTGAAGACGACGATCTCGGTCGACCCGGTCAGGTCGTCGAGCCGCATGAACACCATCGGCTCGCCCTTCTTCGTGGTCAGTTGCTTGAGCGCGCCGACAATGCCGCCCACCGTCACGACCTCGCCGTCGCGCCGCCGCTCGAGCTCGGAGAGGCTGCCGTCCACTTTGCGCCGCAGCTGCTCCCTGATGGCCGCCAGCGGGTGCTCGGAGACGTACAGGCCGAGCGTCTCTTTCTCCAGGGAGAGGAGCTCGCTCTTGTCGAACTCTTCACGCGGGATGGGCGGATGGTGCCGGGGGGCCTCGCTCCCTATGTCAGCGCCGAGGTCGAAGATCGACCCCTGCCCGGCGATCCGGTCCGCCTGTTCCCGACCGCCCCAGGCGAGCGCCGAGTCGAGCACGTCCAGCATTCCTTTCCGCGTCGCGCCGGTCGAGTCGAGCGCGCCGCACCTGATCAGCGCCTCGAGTGCGCGGCGGTTGGCCACCTGCGGGTCGACGCGCTCGGTGAAATCCCAGATGGACTCGAACGGTCCGCCGTTGTGGCGGGCGACGATGATCGCGCGCGCCGCGGAGTCGCCGACGTTCTTGACCGCGTTCAGGCCGAAGCGGATCTTTCCCTCGACGACCGAGAAGTCGCATGCCGACGAGTTGACGTCGGGAGGCTCGACCTCGATCCGCATCTCTCGGCAGGCATTGACGTAGAACGGAACGCGGTCCTTGGTGTTCATCACCGAGGAGATCAGCGCGGCCATGTACTCGCGCGGGTAGTTCGCCTTCAGCCAGGCCGTGCGATAGGCGGTCAGCGCGTAGCAGGCGGAGTGCGCCTTGTTGAACGAGTAGTCCTGCGACTGCTCCATGTCCTTCCAGAGCTGGTTGGCGACCGCCGGCGTCGTTCCGGAAGTCGCGCAGCCCTCGAGGAACTTCTCCTTCAGGGACGCCATCAGCGCGTGGATCTTCTTGCCGATCGCCTTGCGCAGGTCGTCGGCCTCTGCGGGCGTGAAACCGCCGAACTTCTTGGCGATGTCGAGGTACTGCTCCTGGTAGATGCAGATCCCGAACGAGACTCCCGTGATCTCCTCCAGGCGCGGGTCGATGTAGGTCACCGTGGCCTGACCGTTCTTGCGACGCGCGTACTCGGGGATGTACTGCATCGGCCCCGGCCGGTACAGGGCCACGAGCGCCACGAGGTCGTCGAACTTGGTCGGCTTGACCATCTTCAGCGCGTCACGCATCCCCGACGACTCGAACTGGAAGACGCCGATCGAGTCCGCGCGCGCCAGCATCTCGTACGTCTTCGCGTCGTCCATCGGGATCTTGGTGATGTCGAGCCCGTTGCCGACGAGCTCGACCGCGGTGTCGATCACATCGAGGTTGCGCAGGCCGAGGAAGTCGATCTTCAGCAGTCCGAGCGCGGCGACGTCCCACATCCCGAACTGGGTCACCACTTCCGACTCAGGCCCCTTCTGCTGCAACGGGACGACGTTGGTGAGCGGCTCGGCCCCGATCACGACGCCGGCGGCGTGGATCGAATCCTGGCGCACCAGGCCCTCGAGCGGCTTGGCGAGATCGACGATCTCGCGCACGAGCGGATCGCCGTCGTACGCGGCCTTCAGCTCCTGCCCCGGCTTCAGGCACTCGTCCAGGTAGACCTTCGGGCCTTCCGGGATCAGCTTGGCGATGCGGTCGACCTGGCTGTACGGGACGTCCAGCACGCGTCCGGCGTCGCGCACGGCCGCGCGGGCCATCATCGTCCCGAAGGTGATGATTTGCGCCACTCGGTCGCGGCCGTACTTCTCGGCAACGTAGTTGATCACGCGCTCGCGGCCGGCCACCGCGAAATCGATGTCCATGTCGGGCATCTCCTTGCGGCCGGGGTTGAGGAAGCGCTCGAACAGCAGGTCGTAGCGGATCGGGTCGACGTCGGTGATCTCGAGGCAGTAGGCCACGAGCGAGCCCGCGGCGCTGCCGCGGCCAGGCCCGACGCTGACCCCGTTCTGCCTCGCAAAGCGGATGAAGTCCCAGACGATGAGGAAGTAGTCGGTGAACCCCATCTCCCTGATCGTCTTGAGCTCGAAGCGCAGGCGATCCTGAAGCTCGGGCGTAGAATGCCCGTAGCGCTTCTCCAGCCCCTTCTCGCACAGCTCCACCATGTAGTCGAACGCGTCGCGGTCGCCCGGGACGGGGAACTTCGGCAGGCGGAGAACGTCGAGCTCGATCTCGACCGAGCAGCGCTCGGCCACCTCGAGCGTGCGCCGAACGGCGTCAGCGTATTCGGGGAAGTCGGCGGCCATCTCGGCCGGGCTCTTGAAGAAGAACTGGTCGGTGTCGAACTTCCACCTGTTCGGATCGTTCAGGCTCGTCCCGGACTGGATGCACAAGAGGGCCTCGTGTGCACGGAAGTCGTCGTGGTGGAGGTAGTGGACGTCCCCCGTCGCGACGAGCGGCAGCCCCGTCCCCTCGGACAGCTTCTGCAGCTGTGGGTTGATCCGTGCCTGCGTGTCGAGGCCCGCGTTTTGGATCTCGACGTACGTGCCGTCCTTTCCGAAGATCTGCACGAGCCGGTCGAGGTCGGCGGCGGCGTCCTGCGGCCGGTTCTCCTCGAGCGCCTTGGACACGCGGCCGGACAGACAACCTGAGAGCGCGACGATCCCGTCGGAGTGCCGCTCGAGCAACTCCCAGTCGACGCGCGGCTTGTAGTAGTAGCCCTCGAGGTAACCCGCCGAGGCCAGCTTGATCAGGTTCCCGTACCCCTCGTTCGTCTCGGAGAGGAGGGTGAGGTGCGCATAGCCCTTCTGCTGCGAGGCGCGGTCGTCGGCGACATAGACCTCGCACCCGATGAGCGGCTTGACCCCGTACTTGCGCGTCTCCCGGTACAGCTCGACCGCTCCGGCGAGCGAGCCGTGGTCGGTGAGCGCGACCGCCGGCATCTCGAGCTCAGCCGCGCGGGCGGCGAGCGCGGGGATCCGGCAGGCGCCGTCGAGGATCGAGTACTCGGAGTGGACGTGGAGGTGGACGAAGGGGTGGTCCTCAGGCACGGGTAGGTGATTCTAGGAGCGCGGCAGGACCGCACCCACCCGGTGTTCAGGCATCATTCGAAGCGGGCCTCCTCCGACCAAGACGGGGAGCATGAGGTGTTCGAGATCGGGAGCAGCCTGCGGGAAGCGCGGGAACGCCGAGGGCTCGAACTCAACGAGATCGAGCGGGCCACGCGCATCCGCAGCCGCTATCTCCGCGCGCTCGAGGAGGAGCAGTTCGGGCAGCTTCCCGGTCGCGCGTACGCCAAGGGGTTCCTCAGAACCTACGCCGACTACCTGGGCCTCGACGCGGACCGATTCGTCGACGAGCTGGCGTCGCGGCTTCCTCCCGACGACGAGGAGACGCCCCTCCAACCGAAGCCCTATCCGCTCGGTCGGCGTCGCCGCCTCGCCGCGCCCGTGGCTGTTGTGGCACTTGCGCTGTTGATCTCCACCGCGATCATCGTCGTCGTGCTCGGCACTAAGAACGGATCGAAGCAGAGCACGGTTCCGCCGGCCCAATCGACGCCCGCGGGTGTGGCCGGCCGGAAGAGTCCCGCGGAGCGGGCGAAGCCGCAGTCGCCGGAACGGCTCGCGACCCTCGTCCTGCGAGCATCCAGCGGTCGGTGCTGGATCGAGGCGCACGCAGGCTCGCAGGACGGGAGACGCCTGTATTACGCGACCCTGCCGGAGGGCCGGTCGCTCGAGCTGAGGCGGAAGCGTCTCTGGCTACGAATCGGACTCCCCGCTGTCCTCAGCGCCAGCCTGAACGGGAAGCCCGTCGCGCTCCCGCGGACGAGCCCGGTCGATCTCGTCGTCACGGCGCGCGGCGTCGCCCTCGCGTAGCCGACGCTACCGGACCTCGTAGGCCATCAGAATGGCGTCGACGAGCTCGTCGCCGCGCCGGTAGTGGCCGCGGCGGTAACCCTCCCGAACGAACCCGAACTTCTCGTACAGGGCGATCGCGGGAGTGTTGTGCGGAAAGACGTGGAGCTCGAGCTTGCTGACGTCGCTCTCCTGCGCCCAGCGCACGGCCTGCTCCATCAGGGCCCAACCGATTCCGTGCCGGCGGTGCTCCGACGCGACCATCAGGCCGAGATCGGCGACGTGCCGGCTGGCGGGATGGGGATCACGCGCGACCGACAGCCGCCCGGCGATCTCGCCCCCGTCGGTCTCCGCCACGTAGACGGCGGCGCCGACGTGGCGGCGCAACGCCCGCAGGTAGCGGCGCTCGTCCGCGACGCTCCGCCAGGAGTTCCGTGTGATCAGCCACCCCTCGCGCTCGGACCCCACCAAGCGGGCGAGCGCGACGAGCGCCGGGGCGTCGCCGGGCTCGGCACGCCGGATGCGAAACGTGATCATCGATGCGCCGGCCCGGGGGTTCTTCGATGCTCCGCGGCGCAAAAAGCGAGCCGGGCGAGGACGCAGGGAGCGTTCGTACTGGACAGGTACGGGCGCGACCGAGGACGAAGCCCGGCGAAGCTTTGCAGCCGTCGGAGCGCGATATGACTCTCGGGCCGGCGCATCACCATCACGCAACGACGACGCCGGCGCCGCCGCGCCGCGGATCGCCGGCGGCGGCGAGGCTCCCGTCGAGGCCGATCTCGACGGCTGCCCCGCCGCCGAAGTACAGGTTGCGGCGCCGCCAGCGGACGACGTTGTAACCCATCGCCTCGAGCCGATCGAGCTCAGCGGCGTCGGCGCCCCCTTCGCAGTGCACGTCGCCGTCCTGAAGATGCACGCGTGGGAAGTCGATCGCCTCTTCGACCGACATCCCCTGGACGGCCACGTCGATCACGATCTGCAGGATCGCGCCGCGCAGCCGGACGGAGCCGGCGCTGCCGACGACGAGGCGGGGATCGCCGTCTCGCAGGACGATCGAGGGAGCCATCATGCTCGTCATCCGTGTCCCCGGACGGCCGGTGCCGGCCGAGGCGGCAAGGTCGAACTCGCCGAGCATGTTGTTCAGGTGGATGCCAGTGCCCGGCACGACCACCCCCGAGCCGGAACCGGTCGAGGCCGTGCACGAGGCGGCGTTGCCCTCCGCATCGACGACGGAGATCTGTGTCGTCCCGCCGATCCGCTCCACGGCGTCCGCGAGTTGCTGGTCCCCGTACAGCCGCTGCGTGAGCCCGCCTCGATGCAGGTCGCGCCCGAAGCGCGCGCCGCGTACGCGGTTCTGCTCGCGCATGATCTCCACGAGCCGCGCGATCGCCTCCGCGCTCCCCGGCGCACCGCCGGGGCCGAGCCGGTCGACCATCCGCAGGCCGTAGCCGATCAGCACACCACCGGTAGAGGGCGGCGGGTTCGACTCGAACTCGAACCCGCAGAAGGCGGCGCGAACGGCCCGCCGGCGAATCACGCGGTACTCCTCGAGGTCGCGCAGGGTGATCGAGCCGCCCAGCTCCCGCACGTGGGACGCGATCGCGCGCGCGACCTCACCGCCGTAGACGGCCCGGGAGCCGTGCTCGGCGAGCAGCTCGAGCGTGCGCGCAAGATCGCGCTGGACGAGCACTTCACCGGCCACGAGCCGTCTTCCCTCGGGGCCATAGATCGCGCGGCCTTCCTCGCCGTGCCGCAGGATGAGGTCGACGACCGCGTGCAGGTGAGCCTGCGGCCGGGTCAGCTCGACGCCGTTTCCCGCCAGCTCTATCGCCGGCGCCAGCAACTCCTGCCACGGCCGAGTCCCGTAGACGCGGTGGACGTACTCGAGCCCCGCGGGCGCGGCCGGAACGGCGCACGAGGCGGCGCCGATCCGAAAGATCTGCGAGGCCTCGACGTAGCCGACGTCGATCTCCTCCATCTCGCCGGCGGCCGGCTCCGGAAGCCCGAGTCCGGGAATGGTGACGAAGAAGTCGACCAGCCGGCTCGTCCGGTCCCGCGCGCGATGGACGAGCATGAAGCCGCCTCCGCCCGGGCCGGTGACGGTGCTCTCCGTCACCCAGGACATGAAGGCCGCCGCGATGCACGCGTCGACGGCGCTCCCACCGTCGGCGAGCACGCGTGCGCCGGCCTCGGCGGTCAAGGGATGACCCGCAGCGATCGCTCCTCTCATGCCGTCAAGCCTACGATGCGGAGAGTGCGTACGAGCCCGCTCGCCCGCGAGGCCTTGCTCTCGGCCGCCGGTTCGGCGGCGGTCGCCGCCGTACTCCTCTGGCTCGGGCCACCGGGAATCGACCTCGCCGCCCACGCGTACCAGCGCACGGTCTTTCTCCATCACGGCTTCGAGCTCTGGAACAACTTCTGGTACGCGGGCCGCTACAGCTTCGTCACCTACAGCCTGCTCTACTACCCGCTCGCCGCGCTGCTCGGGATCAAGCTGCTCGCCGTCGCGACCGTGGCGACGGCGACGCTCGCCTTCGTCGTCGTCATCGGTCGGGAATGGGGCCCGATCGGACGCTGGTCGACGCGAACATTCGCGGTCACCTGGACCGGAATCGTCCTCTCGGCCGCGTTCCCCTTCGCGCTGGGCGTGGCCCTGGCGCTGCTCGCTCTGTGGGCGCTCCAGTCTGGAGCCCGCGGGCGCTTCAGTGTCCTCGCCGTCCTCGCCCTCGCAGCCAGCCCGCTCGCGTTCATCCTGCTCGCCATCGTGCTGGCCGGAATCGCCGTCGCGCGCCGCACGCGGCCGTCCGACCTGCTTGCCCCCGGACTGATGATCGCCCTCGCGGCGGGCGCCGAGCTCGTCCTGCGGCGGCTGTTCCCGGGCGAGGGACGCTACCCGTTCACCGCCTGGAACCTGCTCGGCGTGATCGCGTTCTGCCTAATCGGCGCGGCGGTCACGTGGCGGGTCGAGCGCGGGCGGATCCTGCGCTGGATGTTCGTCCTCTACCTCTTCGCGTCCGTCGTGGTCTTCCTCGTCCCCTCCGACATCGGCTCGAACATCATGCGGCTGCGGCACGCGGCCATTCCCGTCACCGTCCTCGCGCTTTCGCTGCGGCGCTGGCGGCCGCTCCCGGTCTGCCTCGGCGTCCTGGCCTTCGCGGTGGCGTGGAGCATTCCCGTGATGGTCATGCAGGCGGTACGGAGCTCGAGCGATCCGGCAGCGCACGCTTCGTACTGGGCGCCGGCCGTGCGGTACCTGCGGGCCCATTTGACCCCGTCCTATCGTGTCGAGGTGGTGGACACGGCCGGCCACTGGGCCGCGGTCTACCTTCCTCGCGCCGGCATCCCGCTCGTCCGGGGATGGTTCCGTCAGGACGACTATCCACTGAACGAGGTCCTGTACGACTCCTTCGATGCGAGCAGCTACCGCCGCTGGCTGCGGAGTATGGGCGTGCGCTACGTCGTCCTCCCGGATGCGCCCACGGACTACAGCGCCCGCCGGGAGGCCGCCATCGTGGCGGGAGGCCGTTCGGGCCTGCGACGCGTTCTACGGGCGCCAAACCTCTCGATCTACGAACTGCCGCACCCAACTCCACTCGTCACGGGGAAGGAGGGGGCCCGCGTGCTCAAGCTGACACCCGAGACGGCCCGTCTCGCGCTGCCCCGGCCGGGCAGCTACCGGCTCGCGGTGCGGTACTCGCCGTACTGGAGCGTCCCCGCGCACGCCTGTCTCACCGCGGGTGGCGACGACATGATTCGCCTCTCGGTCTCGCGGCCGGGCGACGTCACGCTGCGCTTCCAGGTCAGCGGGGAAGGCGCACTGGCGGCGCTCGCCGGCAGCGAGCCCGAGCCCTGCTAGCTCGAGGCTGCCGCCCGCTCGAATAACCCTCAACCATCCTGGCACCGTTGAGGCTCCGTTGACGCTGGTGATTGCTGCGAGAATCCGGGGATGATCGGGTCGCTCCTGAGGCTGGCCCGCCCGGCCCATCCGTTCCCGTGGCCGGAAGGCTTCGCACGGGTTCCCGACGAGGACTGGGTGCACCAGCCGGTGGAGTCCCTCGCGCTCAAGTACGACACCGTTCAGGACCACGGCTGGTACCGGAACCTCGACCGCACGGTTGCGGACCTCGCCCGCTCCGTCCGGCCGGGAGACGTGGTCGTGGATTACTCGGGCGGCACCGGGATCCTCACCTCGAGATTGCTCGAGGAGGTCACCGAGCGAAACTTCGGGATCCTGATCGTCGACAGCTCGGCGAAGTTCCTCCGCGTCGCGCTGGAGAAGCTCGGCCGTCACGAACGAGTCGCCTTCCGGTTGATCCGCTACCTGAAGGACGAGAAGCGGCTTCAGCTCATGCAGGAAGTGGTCGAGCCAGCGTTGCTCGAGCGAGGCGTGGACGTGATCGTCTCGACGAACGCGATCCACCTCTACTACGACCTCGAGGACACGCTTCGATCATGGCACGACGTTCTGCGCCCGGACGGCAGACTCCTTGTCCAGTCGGGCAACATCGGCCTCTCGTACATGCCCGGCGCCGCATGGATCATCGACGAGACCGTCGAGGCGATCAACGCGGCCGCCACGGAGATCGTCCGCGAGGACGACGCGTACTCCGCCTATCGCGACGGCCTCGAGGACGGAGAGCGCATGACCGCGTACGACGCACTGCGGAGGAAGTTCTTCCTCCCGGTCCGGCCGCTCGAGCACTACCTGTCGTCGCTGGAAGAGACCGGCTTTCGGATCGTCGAGGTGAGTCAGCTTCCGATCGAAGCCCATCTCGACCAGTGGTTCGAGTTCCTGAGCGCGTACCACGAGGGCGTGCTCGGCTGGGTGGGCGGTTCGACTCGCGTCGAGGGCGAGGATCCCGCCCCGGAAGCGATCGAGGACCGCCTGCACCTGCTCTGGCAGAGCATGGAGCGGGTCTTCGAGGGCCGCCCGAGCTTCGAGGCCGTTTGGACCTACATCACCGCCGAGCGCGCCGCTGCCTAGCCGGGCGACCTACGTCCGAAACTAGCTGGCCAAGAACGAGGGCGGGTCGAGCTGCTCGTCCGGTGCGCGGCTCGTGCTGAAGACGGGCGTGCTCCGGCGCGTCACGCCGATGCCGGTCGCGATCACGGTGACCCACATCTGGCCGTCCAGCCGCTCGTCGACGGTCGCCCCGAAGATGATGTTCGTCTCGTCGGTTGCAGCCTGGCGGACGATCTCGGCGGCCTCGTTGATCTCGACCAGCGTCAGGTCCTCCCCCCCGGCGATGGAGAGCAGGATGCCCCTCGCGCCCACGATCTCCGTGTCGATCAGCGGTGAGCGCAGGGCGCGTTCGGCGGCCTCACTGGCGCGGTCGTCGCTGGTGGAGTAGCCGATCCCCATCATCGCCGTGCCGGCGTCGTTCATGATCGTGCGGACGTCGGCGAAGTCGAGGTTGATCAGGCCGGGGACGGTGATCAGGTCGCAGATGCCCTGGACGCCCTGGCGGAGGACGTCGTCGGCGATCCGGAACGCGTCGATCATCGAGGTGGATTGGTCGAGCACCTCGAGCAGCTTGTCGTTCGGGATCACGATCGTGGTGTCGCAAGCTGCGCGCAGAGACTCGACCCCCTCGTCGGCCTGGAGCTTGCGGCGCGACCCCTCGAACTTGAACGGGAGGGTGACGATGCCCACTGTGAGCGCACCGAGGTCGCGCGAGATCCGAGAGACGACGGGCGCGGCCCCGGACCCCGTTCCGCCGCCCTCGCCCGCGGTCACGAAGACCATGTCCGATCCGCGCAGAGCATGCTTGATCTGGTCGTACGAATCCTCCGCGGCCGTGCGGCCGATCTCGGCGTCCGCACCAGAGCCCAGGCCTCGCGTCAGGTCGGCGCCGATGTGAATCTTGGTCGGGGCATCGGAGTTGCGCAGCTGCTGCATATCGGTGTTGATGGCGACGAACTCGACCTCCGGGATGCCCGCGTCGATCATGCGGTTCACCGCGTTCAGTCCCGCCCCGCCGACTCCGACCACCTTGATGTTGGCCATGTACGCAGAGGGCTCCGTGAGGTGGACGCGGTGGAGCCTTGGGGCCGGCTCCGGCAGCGGCACCGGCTCGAGCACGCGGAGCGGCTCGGGAGCGGGAGCGGGTTCGGCCGCGGGTTCTGCCGCGCGCGGCGTGCTCGGGGCCGGATCGGTCTCGATCACCTCGAA
>Ga0114129_10000334_pt1 | contig 55055 bp, 44 predicted proteins | sample RhiMetdeltSRZDD1_FD_80071 | JGI IMG/M metagenome (GOLD analysis project Ga0114129, IMG submission 80071) | Populus rhizosphere microbial communities from Tennessee, USA - Rhizosphere MetaG P. deltoides SRZDD1 (version 2) (version 2) | ecosystem: Host-associated > Plants > Roots > Rhizosphere >...
ATTTCAGATTTCAGATTGGCTTCAAACTTCAGACCTCAAACTTCAGACTTTATAACGCCGACGAATACGTCTCGGGGAGATCCGCTGGTGTCAGCCAGGTCGAGGTAACGCCGGCTGAATGTGGATGCCGCATTCGAGCTTCTGGCCCTGCCAGCGGCCGGATCGCGGATTCGCCGGGTCGAGCGGCAAGGTCGTGCACGGTTCGCAGCCGACGCTCGTGTAGCCGCGATCGTAGAGCGGCAGCAGCGGAATCTCGTTCGCGTTCGCGTAATCCCACACTTCCTTCGTCGTCCAGTGCGCCAGCGGGCTCAGCTTCCTGATCGTGGCGCCCGACGGCAATCGAAAATCCTCGACCTCCTGAAGGTTGGCGCGCGACGGCGACTGTTCCCGCCTGAGGCCCGTGAACCACGCGTCGTAGCGCTCGAGCGCGGCGAACAGCGGTCCGACTTTGTGGAGCGCGCAGCAGGCGTCGGTGCTCGTTTGCCACAGGCCCGGCGACGGCTCGCTCGCGCGCAGGTTCACGAGCTGGAGCTGCCACGACTCCGCGAGCCGATCGCGGTACGTGTACGTGTCGGCGAAGTGATGCACGGTGTCGAGAAAGAGCACCGGAATGTCAGGCCGGCGCGATCGCACCATGTGCAGCACGACCACGTCTTCAGCCTGAAAGCTGCACGTGAGGCAGGGAGCGGCCGCCGAGTCGAGAGCGGAGGCAATGACGTCTGCAGTGGCATTCATGTGAGCATCTCCTCGAGAATCTGGCGGACGGCTTCCGCCGCTTCTTGTGTGGCCGCCGCGCGGGCGAGCCGGGCGAGTCGTTCCGCCGCGCCGCGGCGATCCGATGGCGTGCGCCCGTGGATGGGATTCGCGATCATGCCGGCGCCGGCGGTGAAGTTCGAGGCCGGATCGATGACGGTGAAGCTGCCGGTCGATCGGTTCTCGCGGTACTTGCCCATCGAATAGAGCGTGGCCGGCCGCTCGCACTCGACGCCGACTTCGCGGAGGATGTGCAGGCTCTCGGCCTCGAGCACGCGAAGGTGATCAAGCGGCATACGACACCGTCCGCGGCCGCGCGGCCGAAAAGAAGCGATACAGGAGCCATCCGTCGAGCAGCGCGACCACGGCGACGATGAGGTAGGCGGCCGAGCCGTCGACGAGTCGAAGCGCTCGAAGGAGCGTGGCTGCGCCGAAGGCGACGATCCACGCGTCGAAACTCATGCACACGCGGCGGAAGGTCTCGGCACGCAGATGCCGGACGAGCGCCGCGCCGATTGGAACGCCAATCGCGACGCTCACGATCATCTGAGGCACGAGTGCGAAACTGTCGCGGATGAAGAACCCGGCCGCGGCGTACGCGACCGCCGCGAAGGTCGATTCGGCGAGACGCACGATTCCGAGCGCGGCGCGGAATTCCTGCTTCGCGAGCCCCTGGTTGTTCAGGGCGACCGCGAGCGGAGGTCCGGAGATCGTCGTCACCGCGTAAAGCGCGCCGATGCCGCCTCCGAGCGCGAGGCCCGCCGTGCGTTCGGCACGGATCTCACGGCGAACGCCGGCGGCCTGGACGAGGATGAGCGGCAGCAGACCCACGTACGTCCACAGCTTCAGCCACTCCGGCTGAACGTGCGCGACGACGAGCGTGCCGATCGCGATGCCTGGTATCAGACCCGCGATGACCGGCCGCGTTCGTCGCCAGACGAGCGGCAGCGCCGCGCGGTTCACCCATACGACGTACGCGTTCAGGACAACCTCGACGACGACGACCGCCGGGTTCAGCACGCGATTGGTCAGAAACAGCAACGCGAGCGGGACGGTGATCGATGAAAAGCCGTAGCCCAGCGCGCCGTTGACGATTGCGGCCCAGAAGGTGATGACGATGAGAGCGAGCGCGTGGGTAGACATCAGAATCGAAGCCGTGCGCCCAGTTGAACGATTCGAGGCGGACGCGCGCTCGAGATCGCCGCGAAATCGGCGGCGCCGAGGATGGAACCCGGACGGTCAGCCAGGACAATCGCGAGAAGGATCGAAAACATCGAGAGCATGTACGTGTCTCTTTCAACGCGGAAACACACGACGACCGCGCAACGAAGCGAATCGGTATCAGCGTGAAAACGTACGGGAACGCCGAGCGATCAGCAGTGAGAGGCGGGTCCGAGAACGGGTGTGACTAGACGAGCCGCTCACCTGCCGTCGCCGGCGGCGTACAGATGCATCGACATGAGGTCGATGCGGTGGGGCGGCGACAACAAATCAGGCGAGCGATCATGCCAGCGCTCGATACTTATCAGCACACGATAGACGCTGTCAAGAGCACGCCCGTTCGGGAATCTCGCGGCAGGCAGGCCAGAAGGCCTGCGCTACGCAGGGCCGCTGCGCATTCGTTGCGCCGTGGCGACCCGTTCGAGTGCCGCATGAAACTCGGTGGCCGTTCGGAAACGACGCGCGGGTGAGAACGCGAGCGCGCGTTCGATGACCGCGCGCAAACATGACAGGCGATCGAGCGTTCTCGAATCGAACGTCTCGACAATCGATTCGCCATGACACGCGCGGTGCGCCGCGGGTGACGCGAATGGATTGCCGCCCGAGATCGCCTCGACGATCACGACCGCCAACGCCCATAGATCGACGGCCGGCGACGGCGCGGCACCCGCGAGGACTTCAGGCGCGAGATACGCGGGCGTTCCCGCGAGTCGATCGTGCGGTTGATTGAAACCGCGATCGCAGATGCCGTCACGGTCGCGCGAATTCATCGGCATCGCGAGGCCGAAGTCCAGCAGTCGCTCGCCGTCCGGCGCGATGGCGATATTGCTCGGTTTGAGATCCCGATGCAGCACGCCCGCGCCGTGCATGTAAGTCAGCGCACGCGCCAGTCGGAGGCCAAGGGCCAGCGTGTCGGCAGACGATAGCGGCCCGCGGGCCAGCCGGTGCGCGAGCGTGCCTTCCGGAAAGTATTCGAGCACGAGCACCGGTGTCCCGCGCCACGTCTCGAGTCCGTGCACGGCGGCGAGCGTCTCGTGGCGCAGCGCGGCCATCGCGCGCGCCTCGTCTCTCAGCCACCGGACCGCATCGGGCCGCAGACGGGGGAACGTCTTCAACGCGACGCGCCGATCGAGCATCACGTCGCGTGCGAGATACACGACGCCCATCCCGCCTGAGCCAAGGCGTCGCTCGACGAGAAACTTGCCGGCCACGCGCGCCGGCAGTGCAGCGAGGCCCGCGACAGTGCCGCATTCACACGGCAGGTCACGCGACGCCGCCACGAGCCCGCAGTCGCGGCACTCGAAGGCGACGTCGTTGTCGAGCATCGCGGTGGAGCTGCGCCGACTATAGCGACGGAGTGAGCCGTCCTTCTGGTCGCACGCGGCTGCGGCGGCGGCGATGATCGCCAGGATGAACGATCGATCACCGTGATCGAACGGCAGGTCGGCTCTCTTCGGTCCAACGGCAACGACGCCGCCGAGGCCACCGTCGGGGCGGCGCATCGGCACCGCGAGCCGTACGCGCTGCGCCGCCACCCAGTCACGATCGCGCGGTGGCAGCAGCTCCAGAAGCGCGCTGCCGGGCGCGAGATCGATCGGCGCCGTTGCCGCGTGGACCAGCGCGGCCAGCGCTCCATCCGAGCGGAGTGCGACCGCATCGTTCAGCCAGTCCGCCAGCAGTCCATTTGCCTGCGGCAGCAGGATCCGTACGGCGTCGACACCAAGTGCCGTACGCAGCTCGCGCGCCAGCGTGTCGACGCGCTCCCGGGTGCCGCGTGACTGCGCGATTCGGTCGAGCGCTCGTGCGAACGCATCGTCGTCATGTTTCGTTCGCCGCCAGGACCACCTCCACGTCCGACGGGGGTCGCGCTGAAACACGAACGGCCGATCCGTGAGAACCGCAGCGGTGGTCAGGATCGGCGTGGCCGTGAGCGCGCCGACGATCGCGCGGTACGTCCAGACGCTGGCAGCATCCGACGCGGCGAACCACGCATCCACCGGCGGCACGAGCGTGCGAGCGGTGCCGAGAAGGACGAATGGTGCGGTCCCGCCCGCGATGGCCAGCACGAAGCGACCGACACGCGAACGCTCCAGCGCACCGGCTCGGTGTGCGCGAACGACGATCACGACAAACGCCGGCACAAGCGCGATCGAAAAGAGCCGCCAGAACACACGGCTCGAGTGATTGCGGAGGAGGTACCCCATGGCGCCTGTGCCCGTCGCATTCGGAAACGCGGCATTCGTGACGAAGATCAGCAGGCCGGCGATCCACATCGCCGCGGCGGCACGCCTCGCGATGCGATCGAACGACGTGAAGCGCTGCACCCGCGGGAAGTCCGACGCGAACTGCCACAGGCACGCGGGCATGAATGCTTCGATCCAGATTCCCGCGAGCGTCCAATCGACCGGCGTCGACCAGGCCGATGGCAGGCCGGTCGTCACGCTGCGAGCGAACACGGCCGCCGCGGTGCCGAAAAATGCGAGGAGAAACAGGCTTCGCGGATCGCGCGAGGTCGCAGCTGCCAGCGGTACGCTCGCGGCGGCGAATGCCATCGCGAGCAGCATTTGCGGCGACCGGTTGGCCAGAGACTCGCCGCTCGACAACGCCAAAGCCGCGATCGTCAGGCAGCCGATCGTCTGTACGGCCGCGACGCCCACGATAATCCAGGCGGCAGACGACGCGGAGGGACGCGCCGGCCGCGCCTCGAGCGACGAGCTGGCATCGCGGACGGCGGCGAGGACGTGCAGGTTTTCGAACAGGCGTCGGTCGGGAGAGGCCCGAACGGATGACAGCAGCGCCGGCCAGTCGATCGGCGCGCGGTCCACGAACGCCGCCGTGGCGTCGGCGAGCAGACGCGCCGCGTCAGCCATCGCCCATCCGTTCCGCGAGCCGGCGGACGGCGCGCTCGAGCGCCATGCGGGCCGCATTTCGCGATCGTCCGGTCATGCAGCCGAGCTGCTCGTGCGAGTATCCCAGCTCGACGTGCGCCACGATCAGCTCACGATCGTTGGGGTGCAGATGCGAGACCGCCGCGTGATAGCGAGCGGCGGTCTCGTGCGCGAGCGTCAGGTCGAAGGGCGAAGGCGCGCGATCGACAATCGCGTCGGAGAGTGCGTCATGCACGCCGCGTCGAGCGGCGCGCCGATGCTCGTCTCGAATCCGATTGCGGACGGCCTGGCGCAGATACGCGCCCAGTGCCTGCCGGCTTCGCAGCTCGATGGTGGTGAGCCGCCGCAGCGTCTGCAGCAGCGCGTCCTGGACCAGATCGGACGTGTCGGCCGCGGTGCGGGTCCAGCGCGGAAGCCGGCGGTGCGCCCAACGTGTGAGCGCCGGAAGACGCCGGCCGACGAGGCGGCCGAGTGCGCTCCGGTCACCGAATCGCGCCCGCGCGAGCAGGCGCCACGATGTCGTCGAACTGCTGTCGGCGGCTGCGCCCGGCAACGCTCATCCCTCGTCGTTCGGATGATAGGTCATGCGCCAAGGCCCACTTAGGTTCTGTTACGCCACGTAACACGAACTGATAGATGGTGGCATCGTCGTGCTGGATCACTGATAGTTCGGCCGCGATGCGAAAAAGCACGGAGAAGCTGCGGCTCCGTGTCGGCCGGCAGATGAAGCAGCTGCGGCTGCTCCGTGGCTTGAGCCAGGAGCAGCTCGCCGAGAAGGTGGGCATCACCAGCAAGCACCTCGGACAAATGGAGCGCGGCAAGGCGAACATCAGCATCGACATGCTCGACGTCGTGGCGGCGTCGCTCGCGGTGGACGCCGGCGAGCTGTTCGGCGCGACCTCCAACGACGGTGCCGGCGCGGCGACGTACGTCATCACGCAACACGATCTCGATCAGGTCGAGCAGGCGCTGCGCGTCGTCGAGCGCGTCAAGCGTGTGCGCGCGCGCCGCGGCGCCGGCCGCTCCGACTGATTCGCATCCGCGGCGCGCCCGTGCCGCAACGCTCGAGTGTTCCGCAGACGGTGATTCCGTGCGCCGACACGATGCTGTCGATCGGCGTTACAATATCTTGACAATTCGCACGATCGAAGGTATCGTCCGGACCACACTGATCGATGGATCAGCGGCGCGCTCGACGCGGCGCGCGCGAGGGCAGGGCGTGGGGCTGGCGGGCGACGATGCGATCCGCGACGGCCTTGAGGGTTGCGACGGCGGAGGACAGCGCCTCGATGTCGGCCGGCGAGAGGCGGTGCTGACTCGAGTCGCCCGGTGTAATCGTCGCGAAGATCTCGCCGACGGGGATGACGAGCGCGCGCGCAAGACGCACGAGCACGTCGGCGCCGGGCGAGGCCTTCGCCAGCTCGACACGCCCGATGTACTTGTAATTCAGTCCCGCTAATTCAGCGAGCCGCTCCTGCGACAGCTTGCGCTCCAGCCGCAGGCGCCGCAGCTGGGTCCCCAGCGGCTTCAGGATCGCCGGCCGGGGCCCGGGCTTTCCAGCCGTCGCTTTTCGGCGTGCCACACGGCGTTGTGTACAGCACCCGCGTCGGCTCGTGAACCATCGATCGTGGTTATGTTGTTATTATAAGAACCTCTATCGGTGCTACCACCCAACGGCCGACTCCGATGAAACGGCGCCTGACGCGCACGCTGCGAACGCACGACAGCGACAAGCCCGATGCCGACCTGGTGGCGGAAATGCACGTGCCGGGCAGCGATGCGCTCGGCGCCCTGTGGCATCGCTACATCCGCCTGGTCCACCGCGTCGCCGTCGGCATCCTGCGCGACGAAGCGGAAGCCGAGGACGTCACGCAGGAAGTGTTCTTCGAGATCTACCGGAAATCTCACCTGTACGATCCATCGCGCGGCGCCGTCCGCGTGTGGCTGCTTCAGTACGCCTACCACCGCAGTCTGCGACGGAAACACGCGCTGCGGCGTCGAGCCGCGTACGGCGGTGAGCCGCTCGATCAGGTCGACGCTGCCGCGCACGAGCATCGCCGCGATCTGACGCGTCAGGAATGTCGATGGCTGATCCGGTCGGGTCTCGCGCAGCTCACCCAGCGGCAGCGCGCGACGCTGGAGCTCGCGTGTCTCGAGGACGTGAGCTTGCAGGACGTGGCGAGGCGGCTGCGCGTTTCGGTCGGCTCCGCGCGGCACTATTACTACCGGGGACTGGCACGCTTGCGCGCGTGGGCGCGCCGCGAGTGGCCGAGCATGCAGGCTGACGACGCCCCCGCGCAAACCGCCGGTCGCCGTCCTTCCGATCGCGCACGCGGAGGCCGACGGAGCGCGCTACGCGATCACGCGAGCGCCCGATCGGCGGATGGAGCAGCGGCGGCGTGGCGCTTGAGGAGGCGGTAGAGCTGATGCCGCGACAGGCCAAGCTCGGACGCCGTGCGGCCGGACCTGAAGCCGTTGCGCTGGAGCGCCGCCCGTGCCTCGTCAGCGCCTGGCAGCACCCGCGGGATTGACGCCGGCTTCTCCACATCCATGGCGAAGTCGTCAGGCAGATGCCCGGTTGTCAACAGCGCATCGTCGCCGGCCGCGACAATCATTCGCTCGAGCGTGTTTTCGAGCTCGCGAACGTTCCCGGGCCACCGATGGCGCGAAAACGCCTCCCATACGGCCGGCGCCAGCGTCGGCGCCGGACGGTGACGCTGCGCGCTGAGACGCTGCAGAATCGCTTCGCACAGCGACCGCAGGTCGAGGGTGCCGCGGTGGCGTAGCGGCGGCATGCACAGCTCGAACACCTTCAGCCGGTAGTACAGATCCTGACGAAACCGGCCGCGCGCGGTCGCCGCCGCGAGATCGGCATTCGTTGCCGCGATCACGCGCACATCGAATCGGGTCTCGTGTGCGCTGCCGAGTCGCTGCACGATTCGCTGCTGGAGCGCGCGCAGCAGCTTCATCTGCAGGTCGAGCGTCAGCTCGCCGATCTCGTCGAGGAAGACCGTGCCGCCGTTCGCGCGCTCGAACGGGCCGGCCTGATTGTTGATGGCGCCTGTGAACGCGCCGCGGACGTGACCGAACAGCTCGTCCTCGGCCAGCGTGGGCGAGAGTCCCGCGCAGTTCACGACAACGAACGGACGGCTCGCACGCGACGAGAGGCGATGAATCGCGCGGGCGACACGTTCCTTGCCCGTCCCCGATTCGCCGAGGATCAACGCCGACACGTGCGCATCGCGAGCCACGCGCACGAGGTCGTCCTTGAGGCGCCGCATCGCCGGTGAACGCCCGTCCAGTTCGGGGACGAGCTCGTCGACGCCTGAAGACGAATCCGCATGTCGCTCTGCGCCTGGGGCGAGCGACGACCCGCCGGCGATCGACGGCTTTCTCGCGGCCGCTTCGAGCAGCGCGAGACACTCGTCGAGCAGGACCTCCGCATCTTCGATAGGCCGGCGGCTCCGAATCACGAACGCCGCTTTGGCAAGGACCGCCCCGGACACGAGCGTGTCGCGCACCCGACCGTAAACGGCGGGCGCATCAACGGCGTTCGGCGCGCGCAGGACATCTCTGAACCGATGTGGCGACGGCTTCATCTCACGACCGCCCCATAAAACGACCGACGCGTCCGAAACGCACAAGCTCGACGATACTTCGGTCGCCCGGCGTTCGGTCTCGCGCCTACGCCGACTGGCCGACATAGACGAACGCCAGGCCAAACGCGAGGCCGGCGTAGAAGTACGCCGTGTCGGACACGGTCTGGACCTGCCCGGCCGCCTGTTCGAGCTCGTCGCGCCGATCGAGGTTCAGTCCGGCGCCTTCGAGGGCAGTGCGCCAGGCGCTGCGTGCGGCCGCCAGCTCGAGGTGCGCGTGCGCCACCGCTTCGATCGCGGCAAACAGATCCTCCTCGCCACGCGCAGCCGGATCAAAGATCCCGCGGGCCGGCACCTTGTGCAGCGCGAGACCGGTCAGCTCGCGCAGCGCGCTCGCATGGCCGCGCGGACACTCGTGTTCCGCCGCCTGGATGATCCACTGCAACGTGCGGGGCCACTCCGGAAGCGTGGCAGAGCGTGACGATGGACGACGACGGGTGGGACCTCGCATACAACCTCCTTCGCAGACGATCCAGCTGGTTGACGCAAGGTGTGGTGACGGTGGGGCGCTTGCCAGCGAATTCAGTGCGCGAGCGAGCAAAATCGTAGCGCCGCGTCGGAGCGAAGACAAGGGAAAAGGTCGTGCCAACAATTTCTGGCGCGCGACCACGCGCGCGCATGCGCGCGCACGCGTCCGCGGCGAGCGCGCACGCCGTCGAGCGCCGATTCCTCGACGAAATCGTGGCGCACGCCCCGGTACGCCGATTGCGCGTGCGGCGTGCGTGGATCCGGTGCCCTCGATCGATCCGGCGATGCACGATCGCGCGACGTTCCGCATCGCCGATCACGTTCGCGCGTCATCGTCCGAGGATGGCCTCGTGCTGCTCGACGTGCTCGGCGGCATCGTGCTCTCGTCGAACCCGATCGGCGCGCGCATCTGGCAGCTGATCGCCGAGCGCGTCTGCTGCGTCGACATCGCCGTCCAGCTCACTCGCGATTACGACGTCCCACTCGATCGCGCGCGCCGTGACGTCGCCGCATTCGTGTCGTCGCTCGAGCAGCGCCGCCTGATCCACCCGGAGCCGTCATGGTGATTCCAACGTCCGTTCGACTCGCGTGCCTCGTTCTCCGCGCGTGGTTCACGCTCGCCGCATTCGATCTGATCCTCCTGGCCGGGTTCCAGCAGGCGCACGGGTGGATCCGGCGGTCGACAGTGAAGACGCCGCGAGATCCAAACGTGGCGGACGCGGACATCACCTGGGCCGTCGACGAGGCGTGCGTGTGGTACGTGAAGCGCGTGCACTGTCTGCAGCGGTCGGCCGTGGTCACCCGACTGCTCCGTCGCCACGGCATCGGCGCAGACCTCGTGATCGGCTACCGTCCGACGCCGTTCGAATCCCACGCCTGGGTCGAAGTCGACGGCCGCATCGTCAACGACCGGCCGCAGTACCGGAAGTTCTTTGCGGTGCTCGAACGGCTCTGACTGCCCGGAGGCACCCGATGAGCGTCCATGCCGGCAAGTTCTTCTTCGACGAGCGCCCGACCGACGACGAGCGGCGATCGATCGTCTCGAGCGTCGCCGCGAGTGCACCAGACGGCGTGTCGGTTGTCGCGGATCGCGGGATCGTGATGGCGTCTGGTGCGTCGCACGCGTGGATCGGCGATCGCGACACCTCGAGGCCGCAGCGCTCGCTGCAGGGACTGGTGATCACCTGGGATGGCCGGCTCGACAACCGTGACGACCTTCGGCGGCAGCTCGGCGCCCGCGTGGCGCGCGATGCGAGCGATGCCGAGATCGCGTTAGCGATCTTCGAAGACCGCGGCGTCGAAGGATTGCGGGAGCTCGTCGGCGAATGGAGCCTGGTGGTGTGGGACGCCGGCCGACGCCAGCTGTATTTCGCGCGAGATTATCTCGGCGTGCGGCCGTTGTACCTCTGCACCGACGGCCGATCGGTCGCGTGGTCCAGCCTCCTCGGCGAGCTGGTCGCACGCACGGGACGCGCGGACGCCTTGAACGAGCGGTTCGCCGTCCAGGTCATGACACTGCAGGCGTCGACGGACGCGACGCCGTACATCGGTGTCCGCGCGGTTCCCACTGCGAGCTGCGTGTCGTTCTCCGCCGACGGCACGGAACGATGCGAGCGCTTCTGGAATCTCGATCCCGGCCGGATCTCGTATGCGGACACGCGGGCATACGAAGAGCAGTTGCGCGCGCTCTGGGCGGACGCCGTCGGGGCTCGGCTACGCACCGAAGGGACCGTCTGGGCCGAGTTGAGCGGAGGCCTCGATTCGTCGTCTGTGGTCTGCATGGCGCACGCGCTGATCGCGGATCGCCGCGTCGCCGCCGCCGCGATTCAACCGCTGTCGCATGTGACGCTGCAGTCGCCGGGCGGAGACGAGCGAACGTTCATCGCCGAAGTCGAAACGCGGATCGGCGTGAAGACGAGGGTGTTCGGCGCCGAAGAGCACGAAGGCGTGCGCTCGCCTGACTGGGAGTGGGTGACGCCTGTTGCGCCGCGCGGCGTCCAGGTCGCGGCGGAGCGGGAGGTGAGTCGAAGCGGCGGGCGCGTCATCCTCTCGGGCCGCATGGGCGATCTGATCATGGGCTGCACGCCGGACTACAGCGTCGCCGTGTTCGATGACTTCGCGGATTGGAAGATCGCGACGGCGCTCTGGAACATGCGCCGATGGAGCCTGTCGACTCGGAAGCCCTTCATCGAGATCGCGTGGAACCTGGCGTCGGCGTTTGTTGACGCGACAGCGAGCCGGGAAGGCCGCATGGCCTCGACTGAGGAACAGCGTGCGGGAATGGCGCTCCTGTCCGCGCCGCTTCGAGAAATCGCGGTTGCCGATCAGGACGCGTTAGGAATCGCTCGGCTGAAGCCTTCGCGCTCCAGGCGCGCACGACTGTCCCAGCGCGGATTCGCCGCCGCCGTGCTGAGGTATTCGCAGAGCGCACAACTGGAAGTTCGGTCGGCAACACCCGGTGTCACCTACACGTATCCCTTCGCTCACCGACCGCTCGTCGAGTTCATGGCCGCGATTCCCGCCGCGGAGCTCAGCGCGCCGGGCGAGACGCGGTCGCTGATGCGGCGATCGTTCAGAGGATTGGTGCCGGAGCGCGTGCTGCTCCGGACCTCGAAAGGCCACTATCCGCCGGCGATGATCCGCGCCGCGCGCCGTACGGCCGCTTCGCTCCCGCCGGTCGAGCAACTTGAAGTCGTCCGGCGCGGGTGGCTGGACCGCGATCGGCTGCATGCTGCGATTCGCACGTTTGTTGACGGCGGCAGAGAAGGGGGCGTACGCGCCGCACTGATGCTGGAGCAGTGGCTGACATCACGCTGTCGGCGGGACGCCGCCGAAATCCCAACACGAAAGGAGGTGACAACACATGTACGCATCGCCTGAGCTCGTCGTCATCGGTCGAGCCGACATGCTGGTGCTGGGTGGACGCCCTGGAAAGGACGACCACCTCAATTCCAGCACCGACCCTGCTGAGGGTCTGCCGCTCGGTCTCGACGACTAGTCGATCGCGCCCTCGTCTTCGGTGTGCGCAGCCGAAGGCGAGGGCATTCGAACCATGCAACAGGTCCTGCACCTCCTCGTCGTCGACCGGGAACGTCGCGAAGCGCTGGTCACACGTCACGGCGCGAAATGGCTCCTGCCGATCGTGCATACGCCCGAGCGCACGCGGGCGCCTCTGGCAGTACTCCAGTGGGCCGCCCAACGCCGCGTCCCAGGTCGCATCGTCGGACAGTGGCTCGGACGCGTCGCCGCGGATCTCGATGCGATCGATTGGCTCGTGGTCGTCGATGCGACGGGCTCGGAGATCGGCGAGACCACACTTCAGTGGATGCCGCTGGCGTTGTTCAGATCGAGCGCGTGGCTGGAGTACGAGCAATGGGCTGTTGCCACCGCGATCCGGTCGGACTGCACTCCGATGGTGCCTGGTCCATTCGGGACGATGACGTGGATCGACGAAGTCAGTAAATGGATCGCGGAAGTCACCGGCGCTGCACAGTCCGTGACGCGCGCTCGCATCGTACCGCACCGGGCGACGGCGTATGAGGTCGTGCTAGAGCTGAAGAGGTCTCGCGGTTCGATCTATTTCAAGGGCCTCGATCCGACGCGCGCATCTGAAGTGACGGTGACGTCGGCGCTTGCCGACATCGCGCCGGAATCGTTTGCCAGGACGCTGGCGCTTCGGTGGCAGGATGACGGGACGGCGTGGTGGCTGACGGAGGCCTGTCGCGGATCAGCACTGGCCCAAAAGCCAACGCCTGGCCGGATTGCACGCGCCGCGACGGCTTATGCGCGCGTGCAGCAGCGCCTCGTCGATGGTCGGCCGAGCGCGGGTCTGGAGGAGCTTCCGCGATTGGCGCTGCCGCAGCTCGCGTCGTGGGCAACCGATCTCATCCAGGAGGTCGACAGCCGACGATGCGCGAGCGAGTTTCAGACGGCCATCTACGCGATCCAGCACGCCTGCGAGCGCGTCAATCGCTGCGCACTGCCGCACACGTGGATGTTTGCCGACTTCGATCCGTCGAACGTATTCGTCGACGGCAGCGGCGTGAGATTCATCGACTTGGACGACTGCTGCCTCGCGCCGGCGCCGCTCGCGATTCCGACCTTCGCGCGCAGGCTGAAACGCATCGGCGTTTGCGACGTCGCGCTGTTGTCTGAGACGTATCGCAGCGCATGGGATCCGGCGCTCGCGATTCAGGATCGCTGGCCGGCGTTCGACATCGTCTCGCGAGTCGTCGAGTGCTATCACGGCTGGCGGCGTGGCGCGAAGAAGGCCGGACGCGGCGAGGTCTTCGGCGTTCTCGAGGCGGCAGACGACGTCATTGCGCGTCGGCTGGCCCGCGCGATCGAGGCGCTCAGCTCGGACGACACGCCTATTTGAAAGCGACGATCCCCATGCCCGCGGCGACGGACGACTCTCCGAGGTTCGTCAGCTCGCTGCGGTTCGCCCACGGATTGTTGCGAGCGTGTCGCTCGGCCGCGACGTCGATCAGTTCACACACGACAACGCGCGTGGCGTCTGCGACGTCAATCTGCAGCTGCGGTGCGGCGACTCTTTGCGTCCATTTCGCACCGGGGAGCCGGCGGCTTCCGTCTGGATCAGGATGTCGAGTCGACGGCCCGGTCACGATCTCGTCGACGGTGAATCGGCCTTCCCCCACGGCAAGCGGTGCTGGATTGACCGCCGCAATCCAGCGTCCGGCGCTCGGCTTCCGCACGACGATCGTCTGTGCGTTTGCGGCGGGCACGGTGAAGTCATACGAGAAGCATTGTCCCGTTGTGCAGTCGTACGTATGGAGCTCGAGCGGTGTTGCCTGGTCGTCGGCGCGCACTCGCCACATGAGCGTCGTCGCGCCGGCGGGAACGTCGATGGCGAACTGGTTCGGAAGTCCGTTCGGCAGGAGCTCGGCGCGATGCGTTCGCAACAGACCCGTCGAAACATCGATCGCCGGCTCCTCTATCGCCGAGGCTCGGTTGATCATGTCGAGCGTGAGCTCGCGTGTGGACGCCCAGCGAGGCTCGACTGAGACGGTCAGGAATTGAATTGAAATCGAGTAGTCCGCCTCCGCAAACGCGCCCGGGTCGGGCGTGCGGCTTCGCCAGGCCGCGTCGTTCGACAGCTTGATGGCCCATGTTCCGGGCGCCGGCGACGGCAGCACCACGCTGAAGCTGCCCTTCCCGAACGTGATGTGTTGCGGGAAGACATGGCCGTAGTACTCGCGCACAATCCCGTGGCTCGGCAAAACGAGCGTCGTCAGGGATCCGCGGCCGACGTCCAGCTGCAGTCGCATTGCGGTGACGCGATCTGGCACGGTCAGAAAGCGTGTCGCGGTACGCATTATCCCGACGGTGCCGCGCAGATGAACGGTGTGGCTGTCCATATCGAGCGGTTCGGCCGCGACGATGGTGGCCGCAACGCGAAAAACGATTGCATCGGTGGCGGGTTCGTGCAGGTTGAGAATGGCGCTGTGCGCACCGGGAGATCCGATCGAGATTTCTATTGGCACGGGCGCGGTCGTATTCAGCGGCAGCGTAATCGACGGTACGGTCTCGAACGTTCCATCGTTGCCTGCCCAGCTCAGACGGTATGCGACCGCTGCCGGCGTTCCCGACTCTCGCCTGAGACGGAGCATCCGCACGCCGTGGGCTCCTGACGTCCAGCCTTCGCGCTCGAAGAGCCCGACCCCGGTGATGCCGGCCGCGCCGTACGGCGCCAGCGCGTGCAAATTGGCCGCAGTGCCCCGGATGCGTGGTGTTTCGACGACGCGGTGGAGTTCGTGCCACGCCGCCGCCACGTCGAGGAGCCCGTTCCCTTGCAGATGTGCGGGCCAGCCATCCAGGAATCGTGCGCTGATACGGAGCGCACGGCCAAGGGTTTCGACCGAGTACGCGAGCTGTTCCTGCTTCGCGCCGCTGATCAACAGGGCTGTCACACCGGCCGCATACGGACTCGTCGCAGACGTGCAGCAGCTGATCCCGTAGCCCGCCGGGAGCCTGTGGAGCGGCGCGTTTTGCGGCAGCGTGACGTTGAGATCGGTGGAGTAGACGCCCGCGGAGATTCGATGCATCGGCGCGACGAAGTCCGGTTTCAGCGCGCCGTCGATTCCCGGTCCGCCCGCGGACATCGGGTGGACCATCACCTGGGGGATCGTCGCGCCGCCGAACAGCGCGGAAAACGTCGCAACGCTGATCGAGCCACCGACCGTCAGCGCGGCGCCGAATGCCTGCGCGTTGGCGAGGATTTGTGACGCGTTTCCGGCAGGGCGAACGATCGGCTTCCTGAAGGTCTCGATGAGACGGGTGAAGAACACCGCCGCGAAATCCGCGGACGTATCCGGTACGAACAGGAAACCACTGGAGTCGCACAGGATGTCGACGTCCGGCCGGCGGATGACGTCGAGGTACGACTCGAACATTTCCGCCATCCGATAGTCGCCGGTCGCGTGGCGCACGAGCAGAAGGCGCGCGCCTGGCGCCACGCCGGACGCGATGCTGTCGGGTACGTTCGATCCGGCGGCCACGCTGGCGGTCATCGTCGCGTGGCCGCTGCGTGCGACGTACACGTGAACTTGATTTGGACGGCGTCCCGCGCTGACGACGAACGCCAGATCGAATCGACGTGGGTGCGTCAGCCTGAGCGTCCGCGGCTCGAATCGCGTGTTCACGTCGGGGATGGGCGGCTCGTCGCTGAAATCCGCGTCGCCGTTCGTATCGACGCGAATCTCGCCTGTCGCCTGATCGCGCAGCACGCCGAAGTGCTGCACGAGATTGTCGCCGACGATCAAGGAGAAGACGCCGAACCGATACGTCCCGGGACCCGGAACGATGTACGTCCGGGCACCAACGCGGCACCACGTGCTCGTCGCGTGGAGTTCGACGTCGAGATCGAGGCGTGTATCGTCCGGCTTGTCGGGATCGAGTGCGTTGAAGATGCCGGCGATCTTCGGGACGTTGCGACCGTCGACGGCCTTCGCGGTCTGCAGGCTTGGCTCTGTAAACTGGATGAGTCCGGTCTCGAGGAGCGCGATGGTAACCCCCCGGCCATCGTAGGTGGGATGTTCGGCCATCCACGCGCCAATGCCGATGTCGTCGTCCGCGGTGTACCCGCTGGCGCGGGCCTCGGCAGGCGAGAGAATCGGCAGATCGGCGCGCGCGGCTGGTATCGTGGGTGCCGGAATGACCGGGGTGACTTCGTATCGCCGATACATCTCGGCGTTCGAACGCGGCGGCCCGTCCCGATACCAGGAGCCTTTGCTCAGCGAAGAGATTTGATAGGTAACGACACCAGGGTCGCTGACGAGCTCGACAAGCCTCTCGAGCGGAATCTCGACGCGCAGGTAGGCGATCGAGGCCTCCGAACGGCGAACTCGTCCACCGAGGCGGTCGACCATTGCGGCGATCGCGTCGAACCGCGACGGAGCCACCGCCAGCAGGACCTCAGCCTCATGCTGCCCCGTCACCGCGAGGCGATTCAGCAGGATCCGGTTGCTCACCGACATCGGCCTGGCGCGAGAGCCCCGGGGTGACGGCTGGGCTGTCACGATCGCGGTCGTTGTGGCGGCGGCGAACGCAACCGCGAAACGGAGCTGCAAGCGCATCAGAACGACGCGCGCAGGACGACCTGTGCCGAGCGTGGCAGCTGACGAAACGTCATCGTGCCGAACAGCGGATTGAAGGTCTGGTTCGCGCCAAACACGAACTGCTGGTCGGCGTCGTTGTTCGTGATGTTGAACACGTCGAGGGAGGCATCGAACGCGAGCTTGCGGTACGAGAAGCGGCGGCCGGCCCGCGCATTCAGGACGTGCAGAGCAGGGGTCGTGATCTGACCGTCGCCGCGCGTCGGATACGCGAAACGGATGACGGTCGAGAGCGGATTGGTCGCGATCCGGCCGTTGGACAGCGTCACACGCGACGGACCGTAGGCCGGATCGGCCGCCGCGACTCTGGTGACGATCGGGCCGGACCATCCGCCCGACTGGAACGTGTAGCTCGCCGCGATCAGGATGTCCCATCGGGCGTAATAAGTGATTCCGGTGCGCACGACGTGATCGCGCCACTGTGTCGCGCTGCCGGCGCCCTGCGTCATGTGCGTGCCGGACAGACCGTTCGCGTCGATTGGCGACGCCGTCGACCCGAGCGTGCTGCCGATGCTGCGGTCGTTCGGAAACGCGGACGGCTGAATGAACGACGCGGGGTCGTTCGGCTGCCACGTGCCCGCGATGTGCCGCCATTGCCGCAGATAGCTGGCGATTGCCTGCACGCGCGGCGTGCGCTTCGTCAACGACGCTTCGAGCGATGTGTACACCGGCCGGTTCCAGCGGTTGTTGGTCACCTGGTAGATCTCGTTGAAGCTTTCGTCGGCGTAGCCGGCGAACACCGAGCCGTTGAACCGGCTGTTGGTGTCGACGAGCGTCGGCCGGTCGCGAAAGTCGCGATGGACGAGATCGACGCCCGCCGTCACACGTCCGGCGAGCTGCTTGTCGTAGCCGGTGCCCCATTCCTGGACGTAAGGCTGATGGAATCCCGAATCGATCGATCGCGCCGGAGTGATGGCGAACGTGGCCGGCCTGACCAGAACGGTCTCGAACGTGCCGTCGAGATTGAGGTCGTACAGGTCGCGCTGTCCCAGTGCCGCCGTTCCGATCGTCATGCCGGTTTGCGACGGTTGCTCGTGGACGCGGACCCAGTGGGCGCGTGCGACGTTTCGCGTGTCGGCGGTGAGCGCGTAGTTGACGCCGACGCGTGGGCCGACCTCCGTGCTCCGCTGGGACGTGACGTTGAACATCCGATCCCGCCACGTCACACGGTCGATTCGGATGCCGGCGCTGAGCGTCAGGCGCGACGTCGGGCGCCACGCGTCCTGAACGTAGACCGCGTAATCCCGACCGCGCCGTCGCGAGCGCAGAAGGGTGGCTCCGTCGAGGATCGTGCGGTGAAACGGCACGACGGCCGAATAGTCGCCAGGCTGCCGGAGGGTCGTCTCCTCCAGCACGAATCCACCATTGGGATAGTTGTCGAAGAGCCCGTTCTGGATTCGGGGCTGAGCGTAGAGGCCTGACTGGATCTCGTGCGATCCGCGCCCGCCGCCGACGAACCACGTCGCATCCAGGGACAGCGTGACCTTGGAGTTGAGCTGTACTCCTCCGCCGGTCAGCGGCGCGCCGCGATTCACGAGGCGGCCGTTGCCCACGAGCACGCTGCCGGACGCGATCGTGCTCGCGTACACGATCTGGAGCGGCTCCTGAGGATCGAGTGCGTGAAGGACATCACGGCGCTTGTCGTTGTAGCTCGCGCCGATTCGTGTGGTGAAGCGATCGGACCAGATCGACGACATACGCCCGGACGCGCCGGTGCCGCCCGTCGCTTCCTCGCGCCTTCGGGCGGTGATCGCATCGGCGAATGAAAATGGATTGACGTCGCGTTGATAGAAGCCGGCCAGCTGATGGGCGGACGTCGGCTGGGCGGAAATCTTGGCGAACCACAAGTGCGCGACGTTCGAGCTGTCGAACGGCTCGAATCCAGGTACCAGCGCGCGGAGCGCCGTCAGCTGTGCCGCCGTTCTGCTGATGCCGGTCGTCGTATCGACGCCGCGGTACGCGCCAAACGCCCAGAGGTGGTTTCTGATAATCGGTGTACCGACGGCTGCGTCGATCTGCCGCTGGTCGGTCGTGCTGCTCGTGCCGCCGGGCGTATTCGAGGCGTTCCAGGCGCGCGGCTGGACGAACGCCGTCACGGCGCCTTTCACCTGGTTCGTGCCGCTCGCGGTCGCGATGTTGATGATGCCGCCCTGACCGAGCGGCGCCGACGCGTCGACGCCCGCCGTCTTGATTTGGATGTCGTCGACGGCGTCGATATTCAGGCTCGTATATCGAAGGGTCGCCCCCGCGCTCGGCGTCATGTCGGCGCCGTCGATCTGGACGACGTTCGAGCTGGAGTCGGCGCCGTGCACCGAGAGGAACTTCTCGTTGTTCTGCGCTTCGCCGATCACGACGCCTGGAGCGAGGAACAGCGCGCCGAACCATTCGCGGCGCTCGGAGAGCGGCACCGCGCGAAGCATCTCTCCGCTGATATTCACCGCGCGCGCCGCGCTGCGCGACTCGAGCAGCGGCGTCTCCTGCGTGACCTCCACGGTTTCAGTCACCGCGCCAAGCGTCATCGTGATCTCGACGTCGACCGTCAGCCCGGCGCGCACGTCCACGCCGGGCCTGACGAATTTCGAGAAGCCATCGAGCGTCGCCGCGATCGTGAAGGTGCCCGGCGGCAGGTCGCCGAGCCGGTACCGGCCCTGCCCGTCGCTGATCGCCGTAAAGGTGCCGGGCACGGTGGGGCTGGCGGCGGAGATCGACGCGCCGGGCAGCGCACCGCCGCTTTGATCCCGGACGACGCCGCGCACGCCTCCGCTGGCGGTCGTCTGGGCGAGGAGGGACTCGGGAACGAGGACACAGAGGCCAACCAGGGTCCACGCGCGAAGCATGAAGCGACGCTCCTTGTGAGAGGGAAGTCCGTCACGCCGACGCGGTCCGCGGCGCCTGCTCGGCTCCGACCCGGCACGCGTCGCGGACGATCGCGAAGGCCCGCTCCAGCTCGTTGACCCCGACGACCGGCACGTTGGCCTCGTAGCCGAAGAAGTCGGCCAGTGCGCCGAGGTACCGGCCGTTGTCCCGCATGTGGTGCCCGTGATCGGCCCAGTGGGCGCGCCCCTCCGGCCGATCGAGAATCTGCTCGAAGTTCGGACGCAGCCAGTCGAGCAGCCTGGCGAGCGCGGCTTCATCAATCGGCCGCCGGCACGCGGCGCGCAGCTCCGTCACGCATTCCTCCATCGCGAGCGCTGACATGCTGACCACGACACACCTCCTGCGGATCGATCCGGCCTAGATGGCCTGCGCCAGTTCGGGCGCCGGCGCGATCGTTCGCAGGAACTCCTGCGCCGCCCGGATGTCGACCGGCACGCGCGGGCAGAACTCCCAGGCCACCGGCGTGCGCTCCGCGCGCACCGTGCAGTCGGCGCGAACCATCGTGACCGCCTGCGTCAGCTCCGCGATGCCGATCGTCGACGCGCCGTTGTGGCTCGCGAAGAAGTCCGCGAACGCGCCGAGGTGACGGCCAGTCTCGCGGACGCGCGGACCGAGCTCCGCCCACCGCTTCTTGCCGTCCGCGCGGTCGAGAATCCGCTCGAAATCGGGCCGCACCCAGCTCAGCATCGTGTCGAGCGCCGGGTGATCGACTGGCCGCCGGCACGCCGCGCGCAGCTCGAGGACGCACTCATCGATCGCGAGTTCCGACATCTTCGTCATGGCACACCTCCACCGTCGTGATAGGTTTGTGGGAGCAGTCACCACGAACAGTGGTAACTGCAATCAACGTGGTATCAGGTGAGAATGCCGCTGATAAGGTTCGGTTGTACCAGTTGACTGCACCGGTCAGGTTATCAGCCGGTCAGTTCGCGATGATGTCCTCGCGCGGCTGCAGAAAGATGAAATCGGCGTCGGTCTCGACGTCGCCGATGCCCGTTCGAGGCGCCGCGGCCGCGAGGAACTCGTCCGCGGTCCTGACGAGCGCGAACGGCTGTCGCGGATACGGTCGTCTCAGCGTGCGCTGGATGGCATAACAGCGATAGTCGAGGCTCTCCGACCAGTCCCACATCGCCTGCTGCTTCTCACGTGACGAGGAGACTTCGATGAGGAGTCCCGGTTTGTGCTCGCGCAACATCGCGGCGCCGCCCTGGAGGACCTCCCATTCGAATCCTTCTGTATCAATCTTGATGAACGTTGGCGCCAGTCCGCGCGCGGCGCAGTACGCGTCCAGCGTCGCGCATTCGACGACTCGACGCAGCCAGGGTCGTTGATACCTGGCGACGTGCTGCTCGTCGAGGCTGCTGAACGCTTCGACTTCCGATTCGAAAAACGGGACGGCTGCCTGCCGCTCGGCGCCAACCACGTGTTCGGCAATCGTGACGTTGGTGAACCCATTCAGCCCGCACATGCGCCGGATGAACGCGCAGCAGATCGATTGCGGCTCGAAGCAGACGCACTGATAGCCTGCGGCTGCGAACGGATAGGTGTGCATGCCCCAGTTCGCGCCGACGTCGAGAAACGTGCCGCCCGCGTGACGCCGCAGAAACAGCTCGTAGAACTGCCGAATCTTCCGGTTGTCGACCCGCCGCCAGTAGGTGGCCGGCCCCCATGGGTCGTTCCGCGGATGCGGCCGCGGGAAGCATGGATCGACGGGGACGATGAATCGAGCGCCGTCGACCTGAGACGTCCAGAGGACGGTCCGATTCAGATCGTCCGTGTGAAAGAGAAAGTCGACGAGATCGCTGATGCGGAAGTCACGCTTGCGATAAAGGACCGTCTGGCCGGCGCGCTCTTCGAACGCATTCAACGCGCGAGTGACGAGCGGTGAGTGAAGCATGAGGCGGCCAACGCGCCGAAAGGCTGGCTGCGCGCCGTTGGCCGCCTCGACGATTCTCCGGCGGAAGCTCACACGCTGTGTTTATCGTTGCGGAGCGATCTTGTCAACGCGCGACTACCGGCGCCGATGCCGATCGCGGCCCCATCCGAGGCCAAGCGACAAGCTGAGGCTCGGCGCGTAGCGGTGCTCCACGGTGACCGTCGCCCCCGGTCGATAGTTGCGGGGATACCGCACGGCCGTCACCTCGTAGAACGGCATCGTCGCGTCGGCCTGGACGAACATGCGCAGCGTGCTCGCGCGCACCATTTCGTAGCCGGCCGTGAGCTCGCCGTGGAGGCCGTTGCCGTTCCAGCCGCTGCCGAAATCCGTGCCGCCCCAGCTCAGGCCTCCACCGAAATACGGTGTCGCGTTCGCCCTGCCGTTGACGAAGTAGAGCCCCTCGAGCTTCAAGATCGATCCCACGAAGGAACCGTTCGACGTCGCCGGATAGACATACGCGTGTGAGCTCTTTTGCTGGAAGTTGAAGAAGGACACGTCGACGCCGAACGAGTCGAGCTCGTACCGGTAGCCGAATCCGATGGCCGGCGCGCCATACGCCGTGTCGCCGAAGGTGGCGCCGTAGCCCAGCCGCGCGTACCACAGGGAATCGCCTGCGACGCGCTCGGTCGAGGCCTGCGCCGCCGTGACGTTGGTGCGATCGACGACGTTGAACCCTGACATCGGCCGGCCGGTCATGAGCGATCGCGCCATCTGGTTGTAGAGCGCCGGCAGGTCGTCCATACCGAGCGCCGTCCCTTCCCGACGGCCGCCCGGCCCGACGATCGTCACGAAGATGGTTTTGCCGAGGCTGACGTGTGACAGCAGGTAGCGATTGGGGCAGCCGTCCGCAACGATGTGCTCGCCGGCGAGCTCGAACTGCCTGGCGGCGAGAAGCACGGCCGAGGCGCGGTTCGCGGCCGTGAACGTGTCGTGTGCCTCGTCGACGGCGATACAGACGTCGGCCCGCGCCGTCGTCGCCGCCGCCAGCAGCATCACCGGGACCGTCCAGAACAAGCGGTGCATGAAAAGCCTCCCTCTCTAGCAGAGGATGCGAAAGTCGGATCGGGACCGGCTCAACGCGGTAAACTTCCGGACGCCCGAGGAGGCCGAACATGACGACAACACGCGTGCTGCAGATTGGCGCAGTGGCGGCTGGTTTCGTGCTACTGCTCGCAGCTTCCCAGCCTGGCATGCAGGCCGGTCAGCCGGCCGGCGACTCCGTTCGCATCGACAGCGACGACCTGGGCGGCGTCGTCACCAGCACCGCGGGACCGGAAGCCGGCGTGTGGGTGATCGCCGAGACGACCGACCTGCCGACCAGGTTCGTGAAGATCGCCGTCACCGACGATCGCGGCCGTTATGTCGTGCCCGATCTGCCGAAGGCGAATTACAACGTATGGGTGCGCGGCTACGGTCTCGTCGATTCGCCGAAGGTGCAGGCCGCGCCCGGCAAGCTTCTCAATCTCACCGCGGTGGTAGCGCCCAATCAGCGCGCGGCCGCCGATTACTATCCTGCCGGCTACTGGCTGTCATTGATCCGCGTCCCGGAGAAAAGCGAATTCCCCGGCAACGCGCCGGGCGGCAACGGGATCTCGCCCAACATGAAAAGTCAGTCCGAGTGGATTCGATCCCTGAAGTCCGGTGGGTGCACGCAGTGCCATGCGCTGGGCAACAAGGCGACGCGCGCGATTCCGAAAGAGCTCGGGTCGTTCCATTCGACGGCCGAAGCGTGGGATCGGCGCGTTCAGTCGGGTCAGGCGGGCGCGGGCATGAGCGGCGGCCTGAACACGATCGGCCGCGAGCGCGCGCTCGCGATGTTCGCCGACTGGACGGATCGAATCAACGGCGGCGAGCTGCCGTCGGCGCCGCCGCGGCCGCAGGGGATCGAGCGCAACGTCGTCATCACGCAGTGGGACTGGGCGGATCCGAAAGCCTATCTGCATGACGAGGTGTCGACCGACCGGCGAACGCCGACGGTGAACGCGAACGGTCTCATTTACGGCTCCCTCGAGTTGAGCGCCGACTATCTCCCCGTGCTCGACCCCGTCCGTCACACCACGTCGAAAGTGCCGCTGACCGTCCGCGATCCGAACACGCCGCCGACGTCGCCGCAGATGCCGAAGCCGTCGCCATACTGGGGCGAGGAAGCGATCTGGACGAGCAAGAACAACGTGCACAATCCGATGTTCGACGAGAAGGGCCGCGTGTGGATCACCTCCGCGGTCCGTCCCGCCGCGAACCCCGATTTCTGCAAGGAAGGGTCGACGCACCCGTCGGCGAAGCTGTTTCCGATCGCGAACGCCGGTCGCCACCTCGCGGTCTACGATCCGAAAACGAAGCAGCTCACGCACATCAGCACGTGCTTCGGCACGCATCACCTGATGTTCGCGGAGGACGCCAACCGGACGCTGTGGACGAGCGGCGGCGGACAGGTGGTTGGCTGGCTGAATACGAAGATGTTCGAGGAGACGCACGACGAAGCGAAGTCGCAGGGCTGGACGGCGCTCATCATGGACACGAACGGCAACGGCAAGCGCGACGCGTACGTCGAGCCGAACCAGCCGGTCGATCCGGCGAAGGACAAGCGATTCAACGGGGCGTTCTACGCCGTCGCGCCCGCGCCCGATGGATCGATCTGGGGAACCGTACTCGGATTCCCGGGTGCCATCGTTCGCCTCAATCCAGGATCGAATCCGCCGGAGACGACGCTCGCCGAAGTCTACGAGCCGCCGTACAACAATCCGAAAGCCGCGGTGCAGGGATACTCGCCGCGCGGCGGCGACGTGGATCGCAACGGCGTGTACTGGACCGCGCTCGCGAGCGGCCACATGGCCAGCTTCGATCGCCGCAAGTGCAAAGGTCCGCTGAACGGTCCGACGGCGACGGGACAGCAGTGCCCCGAAGGCTGGACGCTGTATCCGGAGCCGCTGCCGCAGCTGAAAGGCGTCACCGAATCGGGCAGCGCCGAAGCGAGCTATTACACGTGGGTGGACTGGCACGACACGCTCGGCCTCGGCGCGAATACGCCGATCGACACCGGCAACGCGTCCGAAGGTCTGCTCGCGTTGAAGGACGGGAAGTGGGTCGTGCTCCGTGTCCCGTACCCGATGGGCTTCTACACGAAGTGGCTCGACGGCCGGATCGACGATGCCAAGGCGGGCTGGAAGGGCCGAGGTGTGTGGGCAACGATCAGCACGCGCACGCCGTTCCACATGGAAACGGGCAAAGGGACGACGAGCAAGGTGATGCATTTCCAGGTGCGTCCCGATCCGCTCGCGAAGTAGAAGCGGGGTCCATAGGGCCCGGCAGACGGGCACTGCAGTTGCAATTTCTGAGCGGGATGTTTCGACGCTTTCAGAATCGTGAGGATGCCGGCCGCGTGCTCGCCGAGCGGTTGACGGAGTACGCGCACCGGCCGGACGTCATCGTGCTCGCGCTGCCGCGCGGCGGCGTTCCGGTCGCCGCGCAGGTTGCCGCGCGCCTCGGCGTTCCTCTCGACGTCTTCCTCGTGCGGAAGCTCGGCGTGCCGGGACACGAAGAGCTGGCGATGGGGGCCATTGCCAGCGGAGGCGTCCGCGTGATCAACACGGACGTCACGCGAGCGCTGCGGATTCCGGACGAGGTCATCGATCGCGTCGCGGAGATCGAAGCGCGTGAGCTCGAGCGGCGCGAGCGTCTCTATCGCGACAATCGGCCGTTTCCAGGCCTCGAGAACAAGATCGTCATCCTGATCGACGACGGCCTCGCGACGGGATCGACGATGCGGGCGGCGGCGCGGGCCGTTCGTGAACAGCACCCGTCGCGCCTGGTCGTCGCCGTGCCGGTTGCCGCGGGCGATACGTGCGAAGCGCTCGCGCGCGAGGTGGACGCCGTGGTGTGCGCGTTCACGCCCGAGCCGTTCCACGCAGTGGGGCAGTGGTACGAAGAGTTCTCGCAGACGACCGATGAGGAAGTGCGGGAGCTGCTCGCCCGGGCCAATCGCCAGCCGGCGATGGATCGATCCTGAACGAAGGCAGCCCTGACAGGGCTGCGCGACATCAGCTGAAGAGCGGGTCTACATCCTCGTCGTCGTCGATATCCTCGAAGCTGTCGATGGCCACATCCTCGGATTCGTACGTCTGGAGCACGGTCAGCAGCTTCGTCGACTTCAGTACCTCGAAGCTGCGCGTTCGCAGGTTCAGCAGCCGGACATCGCCGTCACGTTTGCGAGCCGTCACGTACTTCCACGCGATCGCGCCGACGCCCGCGCTGTCGAGATAGGTGACGCCGGCGAAGTTCAGGAGGATGCGCCGACGAGGCTCGCGGTTCAGCGCGTTCATCCGCTGGTTGAACAGATCGACGCCGTCCTCGAGGACGAAACGGCCCTCGAGATCGAGAATCGTGACGCCCCGGACCTCGCGCTGCGTGATCTGCATGGCGGGACGCGAATTTTAACATTTACGGTACCGAAATGGACTCACCCGGCCGCAATGGAGTGTGCACCGGCCGCCGGCGCGCGCGCGCTGCCTGCTCAAAGCTATAACCCAGCGCCAGCAGCTTCGATTCGCTGAATGCCGGCCCCATGAATGACAGACCGACAGGGAGGTTGTCCCCGGTGAATCCCGCCGGCACAATCAGGTCTGGAAAACCGGTCAGGTTCGCGATATTCGTGGCTGACATCCCGAGGGCCCGCAGGATCGCGTCCGGTGAGGTCGGTACCGACCCGGTCTCGGCAATCAATCCCGGGCGGCGCGACGCCGTCGGATAGACAATCGCATCGAGCTTCTGCGACGCGAACAGGCCCTCCACCGCCGCTCGCACGAGCGGCAGGCCGTGGTCGCGGACCGACGTGTACCGATAGTCGTCGATCGTGCCGCTTTCGGCCTCGCGCTTGAACAACGTCCAGCGGCTCGGGTTCGGTCCGGCTCCGTCCGTGCGCGTCGCGACGAACTGGTTCGCGCGCTCGATCATCTGCGCGAGCGTCTTCGGGTATTTCGGTCCGAGCGTTGCGAGGTATTCGGCAATCTGCGCCGTGAACTCGGGGCGGCGGATCGCATTGTAGAACTCGTCCTTCGCGTCGAGCAGCCACTTCGGGTACCTCACGTCGACGACGGTCGCGCCCGCCTTGCGCAGGACGTCGAGTGTCGCGTCGATGACCCAGTCCACGTCGGGATCGGAGCCGAGAAAATCGCGCGCGACACCGATCCGCGCGTCTTTCAGCCCATCGGCCTTGAGGAACTTCGTGTAGTCGCGCTCGATCCTGCCTTCGGCCTTCTTCGTTGCCGGGTCGGCCGGATCGACGCCGGCCAGAACGCCGAGCGCGGCGGCGATGTCGGACACGCTTCGAGCCATCGGGCCGCCGGTATCGAATGAGAGCGCGAGCGGAATGATGCCGCTGCGGCTGAGGAGTCCGTGCGTCGGCTTCAGACCGACGATGCCGTTCGCCGTCGATGGTCCGCGGATCGATCCACCCGTGTCGGTGCCCATGCCCAGCGGCGCGTATCCCGCGGCAATCGCGACGCCGGTGCCGCCCGACGACCCCGACGGCGTCCGCGTGAGGTCGTGTGGATTCAACGACTGGCCGCCGAGGGAGCTGTGCGCGCCGCCGGATGCGAATTCGGACAGGTTCACTTTCGCGAGAACGATCGCGCCCGCGTCGCGCAGTTTCTTCACCAGAAACGCGTCGTCGGGCGGGATCGAGCCTTCGAGCAGCACCGAGCCGCCGGTCGTGGGGAGATCGCGCGTGTTGTAGTTGTCCTTCAGGATGACGGGAATACCGTGGAGCGGCGAGCGGGGGCCTTTGGCCTTGCGCTCGGCATCCAGCGCACGCGCGGTCTCGATTGCCTTCGGGTTCAGCACGATGACGGCGTGAAGCCTGGGACCCTGGCGGTCGTACGCCTCGATCCGCGCGAGGAACAGCTGGACGAGCTTTTCAGCCGTGAGCGTTCCGGCATCGAATGCGGCGTTGATGTCGGCGACGGTGGCAGCATCGAGGTCGATGGCTTTCGCGGCGATGAGCGCGCGCGATGTGGCAGCCAGCGCCACGACGAGGATCAGCGAGCGGACGAGCTGTTTCATGAGCGGGATTCTCGCAGATGTTCGGCAGCGTGTGTAGGGCGGGTCCTGTTCTTCCGCCTCCGCTCGCACGAAACCCGCGGGCGAGCTTCGGCGAGACCCGCCGTGGAGCCGGGTCCGAAGGACCCGGCCTACATGCGAGCCGGCTCTGGCCGGAGCCGCCAGATCGTCACGGCGAGCAGGATCAATCCGATGAGCGGAAAGCCATAGTACTGATAGGCCTCGGATGCGTTCAGGTGGTCGTGGCCGCCCCAGCGCTTCCAGAGATCGATCAGCACGATTCGATTCAGCCATTGCCGCGGAACGACGCCGCCCAGCAACAGGAGCGACGCCAGAAATCCAGCGATCGCGACTTTGTTTCGGCGGCCGACGCTCACGAGGCGCACGAACGCGTAGCCGATGGCTCCGAGCGCAATCGTGCAGTATTCGAAAATCGTGTTCGGCGAGACGATGAGGGTGACGACCGCCAGCAGCGACCATTCCCATACGATGGTCTCAACTGACCGTCCCATCGTCCGGCGGTGCCACATCCACGTCAGCGCGGCGACGACGGCCAGCACGGCGGCATCGCCCAGCACCGTGGCGGCGATCCGGCGCCAGCCGGTCAGCGCGATGAAATAACCCGACGTGCGGGCGGCGTCGCTCGTCGGAGCGGGCAGCGTGCCGAACGCCTTCGCCACGGCCGCTTTCAGCGAGACGTTCTCGTGCCAGTCGAGCCCGTACGAACTGCCGGCGGCGCCGGCGACCACGCGCTGGAGGTACGCGAACCCCATTTCACGGCCGTAGAGCGCGCCGCCCATCGAGAGGACGATCGCGACGATCGCCACCGAGCGCGCGAACGTTCGGCGATCGGTGATCAGCCAGTAATACATGAAGGCGAACGGCAGCACTTTTATCAGGCCGGCGGCGGCAATCGCGGCAGCCGGGGTCCAGCGCCGGTCGCGAACGTAGGCATACAGGGCGAGCGAGATGAGGAACAGCTCCCAGGTCTCGACGCTCTTCAAACTCACAATCGTGTACAGCGGCGCGAAGTTGATCCAGATGATCGCGAGCCAGACGACCACCATCGGCCACACATCGGCACGCCTGACGAGCGGCCTCAGTGTCGCGCATGTGAGCAGGAAGCTCCCGGCGATACAGGCCAGTTGAATCGCGTAGAGCCACCTCGCCAGCTGCACGTCGTCGGGGTCGCCGCGCAGCAGCGGATGCATGACGAACAGAAACACCGGACCGTACTGCGCCGGATGAACGCTATGGACGGGCGCGCCGGTGCGAAGGTGCTCTTGCAGCGGCGACGCGTGTTCGTGGAACTTGTCGAGGTTCGGGTGATCGAGCGGCTGCCGGATGCCGGAAAACGCGAAATGTACCGTCGAGTAGACGACCGCGAGCGCGGTGACGGCGCGCAGCGCGGTGACGGCGCTCCGGCGCGGCGGCTGGTCCGGGCGGGGTGGCAATCGAGCCTATATAATAAGGTTGCTCATCTGTCGCCACGAACAGGCTGGAGTGCGAAGCTTCAGCCGAGCGAGGAGTGTGTGATGCGATTCGCGTTGGCGTTCGTCGCAGGGCTCGGCGCCATCGTGCCTCAGGGTGTGGCGGCGCAGCAATCCGCTCGTGAGGTGACGTTCACGAAGGACGTCGCGCCAATCCTGCAGCGCAGCTGCCAGAACTGCCATCGCCCTGACGGTGTCGCGCCGATGCCGCTCGTCACGTACGAAGACGTGCGGCCGTGGGCGCGATCGATCAAAGTGCGCACGAGCATCGGGCCCAAAGCGGGCGTCATGCCGCCGTGGTACGTCGAGAAGAACATCGGCATCCAGCAGTTCCAGAACGACCCGTCCCTGTCCGACGACGAGATCGCGGCGATTGGAAAGTGGGTGGACAGCGGCGCGCCGCGCGGGAACCCCGCCGACATGCCGCCGCCGCGCGTGTGGGCCGACTCGAGGGCCTGGGCGATCGGGACGCCGGATCTGATCGTCAAGACCAAGGAAGTGCTCGTCAAGAGCGACGCCGCCGACTGGTGGGGAGAGATTCCGAGCATTCCGACCGGCCTCACCGAGGATCGGTACGTCGCCGCGCTCGAGATCAAGGAAGTCAACGACGTCGACTCACGCGCGGGCAGCGGTCGATCGACCGTCGGCGGGCGCTTCGTGTTCCATCACATGATTTGGCGGACGCAGGTCCTCGACCCGACGAAAGGCGATCAGACGCCCGATCCGGTCGACGTCTTCACGAACGAAGAGGCCGTCAACTGGCCGGTCCACGAGGTCGGACGCAATCCCGACTTCTTCGATCCGAAGTCCGCGCGCCTGCTGAAGGCCGGATCGAGCATCGTGTCGGATTCCGTGCATCTCCATTCGAACGGCCGCGACACGCGCGCGCACCTCGAGATCGGGTTCAAGCTCCAGCCGAAGGGCTATCAGCCGACCTACAAGCGCGCGGTGTTCGGCCTCGGCAACGGCGTCGACATCGACATCAAGGCGATGGAAGCCAATCAGCAGCTCCACGCTTATACCGTGCTGCAGCAGCACACCAAGATCATTTCCTTCGAGCCTCATCTCCACGCGCCCGGCGCGCGCATGTGCCTGGAAGCGATCTGGGGCTACAACATCCAGACGCTGAACTGCGTCGGCTACGATCACAACTGGGTGCGCGGCTACGACTACACCGACGATTCCGCGCCGCTCCTGCCGAAGGGCACCATCCTGCACATCGTCGGCTACATGGACAATTCGCCGTCGAACAAGAACGTGCCCGACCCGCGGAACTGGCAGGGCTCGGGGAATCGATCGGTCGCGAACATGTTCATCGACCTCGGCATGCGCGTCGCGCTGAACGACGAACAGTTCCAGGAGGAAATGGCCAGGCGCCGCGAACGCCTCCATCTGACGAAGAACGACGTCGTCATCGGCTGTCCGCTCTGCCTGGTCATCCCGCCGGCGCCAGCGAAGACCGGCGGGCAGCGCTAGCGCAAAACGATGGATCGTCGAGGACGCAAGTTTCGAGGGCCGGCGGTCGCCTTGATCGCGCTGACGGCGCTCGTCATCAGCCCGCTCTATTCCTTCCGCGCGGCTGCGCAGTCGCTGACGTACTCGAAAGGTCAGAACGTCGCGCCCGCCTATGAAGGATGGGAGCGGGCTCCGGACGGAACGCGCTACTTCCTGTTCGGATACATGAATCGAAACTGGGAAGAGGAGATCGACGTTCCGATCGGACCGGACAACGGATTCAACATCGGCGTCGATCAGGGTCAGCCGACGCACTTCCTTCCGCGCCGAAACCGCTTCGTCTTCAAGGTCCGCGTCCCGAATGGCTTCGGCGAGAAAGACGAGCTCGTGTGGACGCTGACGACCCACGGGATCACCGAGAAGGCGTACGCCTCCCTCCGACCCGACTACATCGTCGACGACGTGGTGAAGGCGTCGGAAACGGGCGCGCTCGGCGCCGGGACGAGCAGCCCCGAGGTCCGCTCCAACAAACCGCCGACGCTCCGCGTCGACGAAGTGAAGGTTCGAAGCGTGAAGGTCGGCGAAGCGGTCGCGCTCGTGGCGGATGTGAAGGACGACGGCGTCCCGAAGCCGCGCAACGCCGCGCGCGTGGCCGTCGCGCAGGCTCGCGCGGCGGAGCAGTCGACCGGAGCGGCACCGCCGCCGCGCAATCCCGCGATGTTCCCGCCGACGCGCATTACGGTCGGCAAGGTCCTCGGCCTTCACGTCTCGTGGTTCAAGTACCGCGGTCCAGGCCGGGTCACGTTCGATCCGCCGCAGGTCAAGGCGTGGGAAGACACGCGCGCGGGCGCGAACTCGCCGTGGGCGCCGCTCTGGACGCCGCCGCCGCTTCCCGCGGACGGCAAGTTGTGGGTGAACGTGACGTTCGACGAGCCGGGCACTTACGTACTGCGCTGCCGAGCCGATGACGGCGCGCTGTTCGCGGACGAGGACGTGACCATCGTCGTCACACGCTAGTCCACTACAATCTCCCTTCGCATGGAAATCGATATCGCCGTGATCCCGGTCGCCGGTCTGGGCACCCGCCTGCTGCCGGCGACGAAGTCGCAACCCAAGGAAATGCTCCCGGTCGGCCGCAAGCCGGTCGTGCAATACGTGGTCGAAGAGCTGACGCGGGTCGGCATGAAGCGCGTCGTGTTCGTGACCGGACCGGGGAAGGCGTCGATCGAGAACCATTTCGATCTGAACGCGGAGCTGATTCAGAACCTGCGCGAGACGGGGAAGGAAGAGCTGCTCGCCGAGCTCGAATACGAGCGGGCGACCATCCAGTACTTCTACACGCGGCAGCGCCAGCTGCTCGGCCTGGGCCACGCCGTGCTGTGCGCCAAGGCGTTCGTCGGCAATCAGCCGTTCGTCGTCGCGCTGGGCGACTCGATCATCGGGATGCACGCGGAAAGCGACGTCGTCCGGCGGATGACGCGTCTCTTTCACGAGCAGCAGGCGGCGGCCGTCATCGCGTTCGAGGAAGTGCCGCGCGAGGAGGTCGGCCAGTACGGCGTTGCGCAGCCGAAGACCGACGACGAAGTGTTCGAGATTCTCGACCTGGTGGAGAAGCCGTCGCCGCGCGAAGCGCCGAGCAACCTCGCGATCGCCGCGCGCTACGTGCTGTCGCCGGCCGTCTTCGACGCGCTGACGCGGACCAGGCGCGGCAAGGGCGGCGAGATTCAGCTGACCGACGCGATCCGCGCGGTCATCCGCGGCGGCGGGCGGGCGTACGGCGTCCGGCTCAGGCCGGGCGAGCGGCGGTACGACATCGGCAACTTCGAGGCCTACTTCGAGGCGTTCGTGGAGTTCGCGCTCGCCGATCCGAAGTTCGGTCCGGCGCTGCGGCGCCATCTCGCGGACATGCTGAATGTTTCTCACGCGTAAGCGGGCGTTCGCGCGCGCCGGCCTGCTCGGGAACCCGTCCGACGGCTACCACGGCAAGACGATTTCGATCAGCGTCCGCAACTACTGGGCGGAGGTCGTCCTGTACGAGTGGGACTCGGTCGACATCGTGCTGGCCGACGACGACCGCGCGCGGTTCGACTCGGTGTACGACCTCGCGCGCGACGTCCGTCTGCACGGCTACTACGGCGGCATCCGTCTGATCAAGGCGACGATCAAGCGGTTCGTCGAGCACTGCGTGGCGCACGGGATCGCGCTGCACGACCGGAAGTTTTCCATCCGGTACCAGACCACGATCCCGCGGCAGGTCGGTCTCGCCGGCTCGAGCGCGATCATCGTCGCGACGCTCCGCTGCCTGATGGAGTTCTACGACGTGCGGCTGCCGATCGAGATGCAGCCGACGTTCGTGCTGCTCGTGGAGCAGGAGGAGCTCGGCATCACCGTCGGCCTTCAGGACCGCGTGATCCAGGTGTACGAGGGGCTCGTCTACATGGACTTCGATCGCAGCCGCGAGCGGATCGTCGACGGGCTGACGTGCTACTGGTACGAGCCGCTGGATCCGGCGCTGCTGCCGCCGATGTACGTCGCGCACCACGAGTCGCTCGGCGAGCCGACCGAGATCTTCCACAACAACATCCGCGGGCGGTTCAACAGCGGCGATCCGAAGGTCGTCGGCGCGATGCGATGTTTCGCGGAGCTCGCGTCGAGCGGACGCGATGCGCTCCTCGCGGGCGATCACGGGCGCCTGGCGATGCTGATCAACACGAACTTCGACACGCGCCGCGGCATTTACACGCTGCCGCAGTGGCAGGTCGACATGGTCGAGGCCGCGCGGGCGTGCGGGGCGAGCGCGAAGTTCGCGGGATCCGGCGGCGCGATCGTCGGCACCTACACCGACGAGCGGATGTTCGATTCGCTGCGCGCGAACCTGAGCGCCATCGGCTCGCGCACGATCAGACCACAGATCCAGATGTAGGGCGGGTCTTCAGACCCGCCCAGCCGGTCTAGATGTAGGGCGGGTCTTCAGACCCGCCTAGCCGGTCTAGATGTAGGGCGGGTCTTCAGACCCGCCCAGCCGGGTCCAGAGGACCCGGCCTACATGCGAGATCTACGGTTGCACCACGATCGTACCGGTCATCCCGGGATGGATCGTGCAGCGGTAGGTGAACGTGCCCTGCGTGTTCATCGTCACGGGCGCGCCCTGCGCGCTGTTGGGCGAGATCACGTTGTTGAACATGCCGTCGATCGTGGCGGTGTGCGTGATCGGATCGTTGTTCTTCCAGTTCACCTGCTGTCCGACTCTCATCATCAGCGGATTGGGCGCATAGACGCTGTTGTTGATCTGGACCGTCAGCAGCGTGCCCCCTGGGGACGATGACGGGCTCGAGGGATTCGACTTACCGCATCCGAACGCGAAGACCGCGCACGCGAGTGCGAGGGCGGCTGAACGCATGAGCATGCCTCCTGGCCGGAGACATGATCAGCAACCGCCGTACCGTCGCGGGTGCCGGCCCGGGTGCCGGGTGCTTGGTGCTAGGTGCCGGGTGCGGGTGCCGGGTGCGCGTGCCGGGTGCTTGGTGCCAGGCACCTGGCACCTGAACGAACCGGGCACCCTGGCACCCGCACCAGGCACCCAGCACCCGGCACTTGGCACCTGGTCTTAGAAGCTCAGGCGGGCAGCCAGCTGAAACGCGCGAGGCCCGCCCGATCCGAACGTCTGGTAGACGCGCTGATTCGCCTGGCCGAACGTCGCCGGAGTCACCAGGTTGTAATTGAAGTTCGACAAGTTCGAGATATTGAGGATGTTGAACACTTCCCCGATCAGCCGCAGGTCCGTGCCCGGCCGCAGGGTAATGATCTTCGTCAGCCGGACATCCTGCGACGAGAAGTTGTCGCCGAGCTGATAGTTCGACGGCAGGGTGATTGTCGGATACCGTTGGCCGGGCGCAAAAATGGTCCGCCCCGCGGGCGTCAACGTCCCGGCAATCGTCGAGTTGTAATCGGCGACCAGCTTCTGCAGATCGTCCCGCGACAGGAAATCCGCGAAGCGCTGCCCGTTGCCGACAACCGCCAGCAGCGGTGTGTAGCCGCCGCTGGAGCGGTTCGTCCCCGTGTTGTCGAACCCGTTGATAACTGGAGCGACGGCAGTCTTGCTCAGGAACAACGACAGCACCGACACCTGGAACTTCCACGGGAGCTCCACCATGCCGGAGACCGTCAGATTGTGGCGAGGCAGATCCGGTCCGTACGTCGCGAAGTAGTCGTTCAGGTTCTGCGTGACGTCGAGGATGCTCTTGCTGTCCTGCAGCGCGTACGACGCCGTGACCTGATACCGCTTGGAGAACCGTTTGTCGAACTTCACAAGGAGGGCCTTGTACGCCGCGGTCGCGCCGGGCCACCAGAAGTTGATCGGACCGGAGGAGCACTGCGCGTTCGGATCGTTGGCCTGTGCCAGCGTCGCGCACGCGGGAATCACGGGTCCGTCGATCGCGTTGAAGCGGTTGTAGTCCACGCTGGCGCCGAAGAAGCCGCCCGGCGTGCCGTGAATCAGCTTGCGATACACGACGTCGGCCTGAATCGACATATCGCCGCCGAGCTGACGCTGAACGCCGCCGTTCACGTGCGTCGCCCGCGCGGTCGGGAAATCGTGGGGATACAGCGCGCCGAGCGCGGTCGCCTGTTTCGACAGCAGAATCTGCGGCTGCGTGCCCGTGCCCGGATACTTCGCGTCCTGCTGCGCGCGCAGCGCGGGGAGCTGCGCCAGGAACGTTCCGTAGTTATAGGCGAGCGAGTTGAGGAACGTCGTGCTGAAGGGAAGCCCCGTTGCGGGGTTCGTGACCGCGGCGTTGCCGATGAACTGCCGGCCGGACCCGCCAATGACCGCGCGCTCGCCGAGCCGCCACCATCCGAGCTGCGTGTCGTAGAAGAGTCCCGCGCCGCTGCGGACGACCGTCGGGTGCGTCGTGCCGAGCGTCCAGGCAAAGCCGGCAGCCGGCGCGAAGTTCTTGTACTCCTTCTTCGTCGGGCTCAGATCGCTTCCGTAGATCGGCGCGAGGTACTGCGGCTTCGCGAGGTCGTAGTTCAGCACGTTCGTCTCGTGCTCCCAGCCCAGGCCGTAGTTCAGCGTGAAGCTGGGCGTCACCTTCCAGCCGTCCTGCGCGTAGAAATGGAACCGGTCGTTGCCGCGCGCCTCGTCGAGGTGATACGACGGCTGCGCCCGATCGCCGATGCCGAGCAGAAACGCGGCGACCGGCAGCTTCCTGAGATCGTTCAGGTTGTGGACCTTTCCGTCGGGCAGCCCGAACAGCGCGGGCGGAACGCCGACGCCCCTGAGGAACTCCGGCGACAGCAGGTACGCGCGCGCCGGATCGAAGAATCCCCAGTAGCCGACGGCGTCCACATGCTCCCACTCGCCGCCGAACTTCACCTGATGATTGTTCTTCTGCCACGTCATGTTGTCCGACACCGGGAACCGGTGCAGGTCGCGGCCCTGCGGTGAGTTGAAGTTGTTCCCGAGCTGGAAGTTGACCGAGTTCAGATAGAAGATCTCGGGCCCGCCGAGGCCGATGCAACTCGTGTTGACGTCGCCGTCGCACGAGGCCGGCGTGTTCCGGTTGCGCCAGTACATGTGCGAGAAGCGGAAGTCGTTGACGAGCGTGCTGCTCAGCACGCTCGTGATGCCGAGCAGCTGCTGATCGACGTAGTTCTTGTTGGACACGAAGTTCGACGGCGCCACCGGGGTGCCGAACGGACCGCTGTTCGAGTTCGCATCGTGTGAGTACCGCGCGAACAACGAATGCCTGTCGTTCATCCGCACGTCGACGCGGCCGCTCACCTGATGGCCCTTGTAGGGTGCAGGCGCGAGGGTTCCGAACTCGGACACCGATTGCAGATCCGGCTGCACGATGTAGACGCCGTTCTGATCGGTGTACTCGTAGCTGCCGAAGAAATGAACCTTGTCCTTTCGAATCGGACCGCCGACCACGAAGCCGGTCTGGCCTCTCGAGAAATCCGGACTGTCGGTGAGCGGCGTGCGCGCCAGGCTCGGATACGCCGCCATGCTTTGATCGCGGTAGTAGCCGTAGGCGGCGCCGCGCAGATCGTTCGAGCCCGATCGCGTGACGACGTTGATCGCGCCGAAGGCGGTGATGCCGGTCGACAGATCGAAGTTCGCGGTCGAGATCTGGAACTCCTGGACGACCTCCTGCGAGAAGTTCTGTCCCGTTCCGCCCTCGACCGGATTGCGCACGTTGCCGCCGTCGACCGTGATTGCCGTTCGCGATGCCGGTCCGCCCAGCACCGAAACGTTGAACTGTGCGTTGAACTGTGCCGGGTTGCCGAGGTTGACGGTGACGCCGGGCTGAAGCTGCGCGAGGTTGAGGAAGCTGCGGCCGTTCAGCGGAAGGTTCTCGATCTGCTGCCGCTGGACGAGGCCCTGCACTCTGTTCGAGTCGAGATCGATCAGCGCGGCGGCGCCGGTCACCGTCACCGCCTCCGTCCGGTTGCTGACCTGCAGCGTAATGCGGACCGTTGTCGTCGCGCCGGTGGCGACCTCGACAGGGGTGACCGTCGGCTGGAACCCGGACATCTCGATCAGCACGTCGTACGGGCCGGGCGTCAGCGATGCCACGCTGAAGCTGCCGTCGGGCGCGGTCTGCACGACGCGCGTCGCGCCAGTCGCCTTGTTCGAGACCGTCACGGTCGCTTTCGGAAGAACGGCCGAGCTCTGATCGCTGACCGTTCCGGCGATCGTTCCGGTTGGAGCCTGCGCCATTAACGGAAGTGATGCGCAGAAGATGAACGCGAACGCGAGCCCGACACCCAATCGACGCATGTGCCCCTCCACGCTGCGCTGCTGTTCCCGAAATGTGCGGTGGCGGCAAGCATACACCTGTGCCCAGCGCCGTGAAAGGCAGACGTGGGACGCGCGCCGCGGCGGAGCCCGCGGCCTGCACACAATGGCACTTCCACCTTATTTTTCAAGGGATTGTGTTGACTTGCCGATTACAATCTGCGACTCTTGAGCTCTCCCCTGACAAGTTGACGTGCGCCTGGACGGAGTCAGTTCTGTGGCCAAATTGTCTCTCGCGATCGTGCTGGCCGCCTCGAGCGGCCTTCAACTGACGGCGGCCGAGCCGCAGACCGTGGCGACGTTCAAGTCGTCGGTCGAGCTCGTGCCCATCAGCGCCGTGGTCCACGATCGCCACGGGCGCATGGTCACGACGCTGACCGCGTCCGATTTCGAGGTGCTGGACAAAGGCGAGCGGCGCTCGATCCTCGACTTTCAGACGGATAATGCGAGCCCGATCACGCTGGCGGTGCTGGTCGATACGAGCGGCAGCATGCGCGTTGGCGCGAAGCTGACGTTCGCGCGGGAGGTGCTGAAGCGCATCGCCGCCGACCTGCAGGATGGCCGCGACGAGGTCAGCCTGTTCACGTTCGATGCGGCGCTGCACGAGCAGCAGCCGTTCACCGTGCATCCTGCATCGCTCGACACGGCGCTGGACGACGCCGAGCCGTTCGGGGTGACCTCGCTCTACGATGCGATCGCCGAGACGGCGCGCCGGCTGAGCACGCGGCCCTCTCCGCGGCGCGCGATCCTCGTCCTGACCGACGGCCTCGATACGAGCAGCGCCCTGACCGTGTCCGAGGTCTCAGGGCTCGCCAGCTCGATCGACGTGCCGGTCTACGTCGTCGCGACCGTGCCGCAAATCGACCTCGCGCTCCGGGGCGAACGTCCCGCTCCCGCCGGCAACGACTCGTCCGGCGATCTGCGCGATCTGGCGATCTGGACCGGCGGCGATCTGAAGTGGGTGGCCGGTGCCGACGCCGCGGCCGTGCACGCACGGCAGATCGTCTCCGAGCTGCGGCATCAGTATCTGATCACGATCGAGCCGTCGCGCGAGCAGGAATGGCGGCCGATCGACGTGCGCGTGCGCGATCGACGGATGACCGTCCGCGCGCGCAGTGGCTACTTCAGCGGCCGCGCCGGCACGGATCGCTAATCGTTTCTCACGGTCCGCCTGAAGCGGACACTACGTCCGATCACGGTTTGACGGCGACCTTGATCAAGGCCGTCGACCAGCAGCAGCCGAACCCGCCCCCGCCATCCCCGGAGTAGTCGTTCGCAATGACGTGGAGCACGTAGTCGCCCGGCTCGGAGAAGCTGACCGTCGCCGTCGCCTTGCCGCTGAACGGGGCCGCGCCGCTCGAGAGCTTCTCGACCGGCGGCTTCGCCTTGTCGAACGCCACTTTCCCCGGCCCGCGATACTTCGAGACGGTCAGCGCAACCGGCGGACGCGGAGTCGTCATCGGCGCGCTCGTGCCGCTGGTGTACTTCATGTCCTCCGCGGCCCAGATCTCGAGCTTGAACGGGGTGGAGACGGATGCCGTCCGCGACGGCGCGGATGCGAGGTTCGCCAGCGGTCCCTGCGACGCGGGACCGCTCTCGGTAAAACGGATCGCCGGCGGCGTGTTGCCGACGGCGATCTCCTTGAACGGGCTCATCACGTAGTCGGGATGCAGGCGGAACGGAATGGTCGCCGTCTGGCCGTTCGCCGTGAGCGTCCACACGTAGCTGTCGGTCGGGCGGAACTCCTTCGGCGCGGGGATCGTGAACACGCCCCACTGGCGGCCGGGCGTGAAATGCGTCGGCTGACCCCGGTCAATCATGTCGGGGCTGTCGGGGCCGGCAATCTTGTTGTTCGGCCCGATCGGGATGTCGAGCTCCTGCTGTGAATTCCGGTTGTAGTACCCGATCAGGAAGCTGCGGCTGCCGTCGGCGTTGTAGAACCATCCCTCGTACGCCGGCGTGATGCTCGCGCCGAACTGGCGGCGCGGCTCGGGGACGTAGGGAGACTGCGCGGACAAAAAAATGCCGCCGGCGAGCGCGCCGGCGGCACATGTCATCGCGAACCGGTTCACTGCTGCTTCTCGTTATCCGTCGTCTTCGCCGTTTTCGCCTTGCGCTCGGCGAGGAGCGCCTTGTACTCGTCGTCGTTGAAGTAGACGACGTTCATCCAGGCGTGGGCCATTTCGTCGACCGTGCGATCGCCGTAGCCGACCCACTGATCGGGATCCGGGTTGTTCTTGTTCGCCTTCGTGTTGTCGTACCACGCCGTCACGTGGATGACCGTCCCCTTCGGCAGCAGCGGCGCCGCATCGTCGTCGTAGATGTAGTTGGTCATCCAGTTGAAGTTGAAGTTCCCGACGTAGCTGATGATCTGCCGGCTGCCGTCGGGCAGAATCGCTTCGACCTGCATCGACTTGCCGCGCAGATGAAAGTGCGGCTGGAAATTCTCGATCAGCGCGTTTTCCTTCAGCACCGTGAAGCCTTCGGTCATCGCCATCGAGTTCGGCGGGATGTCGAGCATCTTCGATCGATCGATGCCCGTGAAGCCGACGAGATAGCTGCGCTTCTTCGGCTCCTCGCCCTTCTTGTAGAACCAGAGGCCGATCTCCGACCCGCCGATGACTTCCTCGCCGACGGCGTGGATATGCTGGTCCCACGAAATCTTCTCGCCGGGAACGACCAGCTTGCCGGTGCCGGGGCGGAACAGGTCGTAGCCCTTGCCAATCGCCCATTCCATCAGCTGCGGACGGCGGTTGACGAGATCGTCGGTGTTGAATCGGTCCGGACCGCTGGCGGTGCCGGTGTTGACCGCTTCAGGATCGTTGTTCAGAACGAGATACGCGATCGAGTGATGAATGATCTTGCGCGCCTTGAGGCTGGTCGGCCGAATCTCGACCATCTTCACCCAGCGCGGCTCGGTCAGCGGCATGTCGCTCATCGGGCGGTACCAGACGTCCTGGTGCTGCGCCGGCATCGTGTACTCCGACGACCGCACGACGAGATCGGGCGGACCGAACCCGTCGCGGACGCCCTGCCATTCGTTGTCGGTGACGAGCGGCTTGGGCGGCGGAAGATCTTTCGGATCGCCCTGCGGCGCGCCGCTGTCGACCCAGCGGACGATCGTGTCCACCTGCTCGTCGGTCAGCGACATGTCGTTCTTGAACTTCTGGACGCCGACGCTGCGATCGACGTGCCACGGCGGCATCTGGCGCGAGGCGACGCGTTCCTTGATCGATCGGGCCCACGGACGCGCATCCTGGAAGGAGATGAGCGACATCGGCGCGATCGAGTTCGGCTGATGGCACTCCTGGCACTTCGCCTGGAAGATCGGCGCGACGTCCTTCGAGAACGTCACAGGCCGGTTTGGGCTGTCGGCCGCAGAGGCCGGACTCGCGACCGCCCACACGACGCCGACCGTCGCCAAAGCACGACGAATCATGACCGCCCTCCTTAGCAGATTTTAACCCCGCGGTCCATCGCCGAGGTCAGCAGACTTTGTCTCGGCTTGTCACGTCATGGCGCGCGAAAAGGAAGTTCGAGCGCCTCGCCGTCGAGCCGCAGCGTGGCCGGTCCACGCCACGAAAACCACGAGTCGTTGGGCTGAAACTGGCTGCCGAGGCCGAACACTTTGTTCACCCGCGTCAGCACGATCGAGCCGCGCGCCTCTGGCGCATCCTTTGGCCGGCGCGAATATCCGCGGAACCGAATCGCGTCGGGCGGCCCGGCGGAGGCGGGCAACGGCACAGCGCCCCTGAAGCACCCGGTGCGAACGATCCGGAACTCGGGTACGCCGCGATCCGACTCGTACCACCGGACGGCCCCCGTCGCGTCAGCCGCGCGGACGGCGAACGCGAGCGACGCGTTCTCCAGCTCCGCGCACGCTTCGACGTGCACGAAGCGGCGCGGGTCCGGAATCACGCCCGATCCTGGTTTCGCATCCTCGACGATCTTTCCCTCGCGCGACATCTCGAGCGCGGCGACGGTGTACGTCCATGGATGTCGGTCCATGACGATCTCGCGCGACACGTCCGGCAGCTCGACGTGCTCGAGCGCCGGCGCATACCGAATCTGCGTCGGCCCGCTCTCGCTCACCATGTTGTTGTCGGTGGACACCCAGAGCAGCGGGTGATGACCTTCATGCTGGCCGTGGAACGGCGGCACTTCGTGGCCCGGTCCCTGAAATTCCTCGCGCGCGACGCGGCCGTCGGCGTCGAGCTCGACGCCGTACACGAACTCGATGTCCGTCGTGCGGCCCCACGTTGCCATCAATCGGTCCGTTGCCGTCCCGCCATCCTCGTTCGAGAAGACCACCGAATACCGGATGCGCCGACCGAGCGCGGTCCGCTCGGACTCGTACCACATCAGCAGCGGTACGTCGGTGAAGCGGCCGATTGTGTTCGGGCGCGCGTAGAGAATCGGTGACATCGAGGCGGCCGCGTAGTCATTGCCGGCGCTCACGAAGATCTCGCTCCGCCTCCGCACTTCGATCGTCGCCGGACCGGCGCCTGCCGCGCTCAGGTCAGGATCGCGTTCGATCGTCAGCTGATGCCGGCCGGCCGCGAGCGTGCCGAGCGAGACGTCGTAGTCGGCGGCGTCTTCCCCACGAACGAGCATCAGATGTTGTGAGTACCGGCCGTCAACGGACAGGCGAAGCGCGACCGCTTCGCGACCTGCGGCGCCCCATGAGCATCGCGCGCACGCGGCGCGAATCGTGACCGTGACTTCGGCCGCCTGGGTCACGGCGAGCGTCTGCGTGATCCGGTCCACCGCCGGCATCCCGGCTTGTCCGGGCAGCAACGCGAACGCGAGAGCCGCGACGATGGTTCTCATACCTGCGCGAACTCCGGGACGACGACTGTCGCGCCCGTCTCGTGCGCCAGCGTCGCGGCCGCGCCGATGCGCAGCGCCTCGAGGCCGTCCTCGATCGTGATGGGCGGCTCGCGGTCGTTCAGGACGTTCTGCGCGAAGTTCTGAAGCTGCGTCGTGTAGGCATCGCGGAACCGCTCCATGAAATACGGAACAGTGTCGTGGGTGACTGCGTTCTTCGTCAGGACCATGACCGGCGTCTCGCGAAGGTAGCCGATCTTCACTGTGCCTTCCAAGCCGAGAATTTCCGTCGAGATGTCGTACCCGTAGATGCCGCTGCGGCTCAGGTCGACGACGCCGATCTTGCCGCTCGTGAACGTGAGGCTGGCGACGGCGTTGTCGATGTCGCCGACGCTCGCGAGCTCGGGATAGGCAATCGTCGCCCCGATAACGGAGACCGACTGTACGCCGCCCATGAACCAGCGCGCGAGATCGAAGTCGTGAATGCCCATGTCGATCAGCATCCCGCCGCTGCTCTTCGGGTTCGCGTATTCGAGGCTCGGACGAAACGGATCGCGCGACGTCGACTTGAACACGAGCGGCGTGCCGATCCGGCCGGTGTCGACGTGCCGCTTGGCCGCCGCGTAGCCGGCGTCGAAGCGACGCATGAAGCCCATCTGAAAGAACATGCCCGAACGCGTGATGGCCGCCTGCATCGCGGCGACTTCGGGAAGCGACAGCGCCGGCGGCTTCTCACAGAACGTCGGCTTGCGGCGATCCGCCGCGGCGACGACGATCTCTCGATGTGTGTGCGTCGGGCTCACGATCACGACGGCGTCGACTGAACCGTCGGCGATGAGCGCGGCCGGATCGCTGTAGGCACGGGGAACGTCGAACTCCGCCGCGATTTCTTCGGCGAGCGACTTCACGGGATCCGAGATGGCGACGAGGCGCGTTTCCGGAATGCGTCCGGCGAGGTCCCGCGCGTAGACGCGACCCAGCCGTCCGAGACCAATCAATCCGACTGAGAGCCGTTTCATTTCAGCGTGTCCTTGGTGACGAGCTCGAGCTTGACGTTGACGTCCGGTGGAACCGTTTCACCGCGAATGACCTTCACCGCGCTCTCGACGGCGACCCGACCCATCTCCGACGGAAACTGCGCCACCGAGGCCTCCATCGTGCCGGCCGCGATCGCTTTCTTCGCATCGTCGAGCGCATCGAAGCCGATGACCCGAATTCTGCCGCTCTTTCCCGCGGCCGCGATCGCCTCGATCGCGCCGAGGGCCATCAGGTCGCTGCACGCGAACACGCTGTCGATGTCGCTGTGGGCCTGCAGCATGTTCTGGAAGACGTTGAATCCCTGGTCGCGCTCCCAGTTCGCGGGCTGAGACGCCACGATCGTGATCCCGGGCGCCGCTTTCACCGCGTCACGGAATCCGCGCAGCCGCGAGTCGCCGGTCTCATGCCCGGGAATCCCTTCGAGAATCCCGACCCGGGCGTTGCCGCCGGAGACCTTCACGAGATAGTCGCCGGCCAGCTTGCCGCCCTCGTAGTTGTCGGAGCCGACGAACGTCGCGGGACGGACGCCCGCATCGGCCGCGGCCTTCGCGTCGAGGCGCGTATCGACGACGACAATCGGCACGTTCGCGTTCTTCGCCTTCACGAGCGCCGAGACGATTTCGCGCGATCCGCTCGGCGTGATGCACAGGGCCCCGACACCGGTCTGGATCAGGTTTTCGACGATCTGCATCTGCTTCTCGACGTCGATTTCCCGCTCCGCCGCCTGCACCTGCAGCGTGACCCCGAGGCGATCCGCCGCTTCCTGCGCCCCGCGCCGCATGTCGACGAAGAACGGGTGGTTCAGCGTCTTCAGCACGAGGGCGACGGTCGGCTTTCCATCTCTCGCCGTCGTCGCGCCGCGGTTGCAGGACAGCGACGCGGCGGCGATCGCGGCGATCAGGACGATTGTTCTTCTCATCAGGCTCGGTTCCTTTTCAGCACCGTATCGAGCAGCACGGCGACGACGATGACGCCGCCGATGACGATCTGCTGGAGGAACGACGATACACCCAGCAGGTTGAGCCCGTTTCGCAGCACGCCCATGATGAGCGCGCCGATCAGCGTGCCGGCCAGCGTCCCGTCGCCGCCCATCAGGCTCGTGCCGCCGATCACGGTGGCGGCGATGGCATCGAGCTCGTACATCATGCCGGCGATTGGCTGCGCGGAGTTGAGCCGCGCCGTCAGGATCACCGCGGCGATCGCGCTCGTCAATCCCGACACCGCGTAGACCATCGTCTTATGAAACCTGATGGCGACGCCCGACAGCCGCGTCGCCTCCTCGTTGCCGCCGATCGCGTAAACGTACCGGCCGAACGTCGTGCGCGTGAGCACGAAATGGGCGACGAGGTAAACCACCGCCATCACGATCACCGGCGCCGGAATGAAGGCCAGGCGACCGGTCGCGAGGACGCGGAACGACGGCGAGAATCCGGAGATCGGCCGCCCTTCGGTGAAGAGCAGCGCCGCGCCGCGCGCGATGCTCATCGTGCCGAGCGTGACGATGAACGGCGGCAGGCCGCCCCAGCTGATCAACGCGCCGTTCGCCAGACCGCAGCCGATCCCGGTCGCGAGCCCGAATGCGAGCGCGATCGGCAGCGGCTGTCCCGCCGCCAGCGCCGACCCGAGCACGACGCCCGAGAACGCGACGATCGATCCGACGGAAAGGTCGATGCCGCCGGAGAGAATCACGAACGTCATGCCGACCGCGACGATCGCGTTGATGCTCGTCTGCTCCGCAACGTTGAGCAGGTTCGCGACCGTGAGGAAGTGCGGCGTCAGAATCCATAAGATTCCGCAGAGGACGATCAGGCCGATCGCCGTGCCGAACTGCCGGATAGGAATGCCGGCTGGCACGTCAGCTGGCCAGGCCGAGCGCGGCGCTCAGCACGCGCTCTTCGGTCGCCTCTCCCGCGTCGAGCTCCGCCTGAACGCGGCCGCGGCACATCACGAGCACGCGGTCGCTCATGCCGAGCAGTTCGGGCAGCTCCGACGAGATCATGATGATACCGGCGCCTCGCGCCGTCAGCCGGTTCATCAGGTTGTAGATCTCGACCTTCGCGCCGACGTCGATGCCGCGCGTCGGCTCGTCGAAGATGAAGATGCGCACGTCGCCGGCGAGCCACTTCGCGAGCACGACCTTCTGCTGGTTGCCGCCGCTCAGCAGCCGGACGGCCTGCGTCGGCGTCGCCTTGACGCGCAGATCGTCGCCGATCGGCTTCGCGAGCGCTTCCTCGCAGCGCCGCGGCAGGACGCCGAATCGCGCCAGCCGTCGTCCGTGCGGCAGCGCGACGTTGCGCGCGACCGTGAGCCCGGCGACGAGGCCGTGCGCCTTCCGATCCTCGGGCAGCAGTCCGATGCCGCACGCGATCGCGTCGCCCGGGCCGCCGAACCGCACGTCGCGGCCGTCGACGGCGAGGCGTCCGCTCTCGGATCGATCCGCGCCGGCAATCACCCGCGCCAGCTCGGTCCGTCCGGCGCCGAGCAGTCCGGCGATGCCGAGGACTTCGCCGGCGTGGAGCGAGAAGCTGATGTCGGACAGGGCGCCGCGGCGCGTGACGTGCTCGACGCGGAGCAGCTCGGGCCCGCGCTCGACGCGGACCTTGGGGAAATGCTCCGTCACGTCGCGGTTGGCCATCAGGCGCACGAGCTCCGGGACGGTCACGTCGCCGGTGGCGCGCGTCGTGACGTGACGGCCGTCGCGCAGCACGGTGATCCGCCGGCCGATGCGGAAGACCTCGTCGAGCCGATGCGTGATGTACACGATCGCGACGCCGCGCGACGCGAGCCGCTCGATCAGCCCGAACAGCTGCGAGACCTCGCGGCTCGTCAGCGACGAGGTCGGCTCGTCCATGACGAGGATCGACGTCTCGCCGCGCGCGAGCGCCTTTGCGATTTCGACGAGCTGGCGCTGCGCGATGCCGAGCCGCGCGACCGGCGTCCGCGGATCGATCGTCAGCGACTCGAGCCCCAGGTCGCGAAGCAGCTGCGTCGTCTGCTCGCGCAGCCGCCGCCAGTCGACGATGCCGAGCGCGCGGGTCGGGGCGGCGCCGAGAAAAATGTTTTCGGCAACCGAGAGATGCGGGACGAGGTTCAGCTCCTGATAGATGACGCGGATGCCGAGGGCGAGCGCGTCGCCGGGACTGGAGATGTCCACCGGCCCGCCGTTGATGCGGATCTCGCCGGCATCTTTCCGGTACGCGCCGCTGAGGATCTTCATCAGCGTCGACTTGCCGGCGCCGTTCTCGCCGAGCAGCATGTGGACGTCGCCGGCGTGCAGCGTCAGGTCGACGCCGTCGAGCGCGACGACACCGGGAAACACCTTGCGGATGCCCCGCATTTCGAGCACCGGCGCGTTCACGGGCGGGGCCGGTGCCCCTGCCGTCAAACTCTCACCCTGCCGGCGGAGACGAGCTCGTGGACTTCGTGGAGGGTCGGGACGCCGTTGAGCGCGCCGAGCCGCGTGCAGCTCACGGCCGCCGCGGCGTTCGCGGTGCGGAGCGCCTGATCGATCGGCTGTTCGTTCAACAACGCATAGATGAAACCGCCGCGGAACACGTCGCCCGCGCCGGTCGTGTCGACCGCGTGCACGCTGAACGCCGGCTCGTGGACGAAGCGGTCGCCCTCGAGCGCCATCGCGCCGTGCTCGCCGAGCGTGACGACGAGCACGCCGTCGTTCGACTTCCGCAGTTTGCGCAGCGCAGCTTCGATGTCGTTGGTGCCGGCCAGGTGCGTGGGGACGTGCTGCGCGAAGATCGCGTGCGTGACGCTGGCGGCCAGCTCCTCGGTCCGCCCGGTGAGGCGATCGATGTCGCTCGTCACGATCGCGCCGGCCGCGCGTCCGATTTTCGCCGCCCGAATCGCCGCGTCGTCGTCCACATCGTCGACGTGGACCGCGCGGGCGCCCGCCAGCGCGTCAACCGGCAGCTCGCGCTCGCGCAGCCGCAGCTTGTCGTCGCGGTCCCACAACACGATCCGATCGCCTGTCGTCTCGTCGACGAGGATGACCGCGAACTGATTCTCCGCGTCGCGGATGATCAGGTCGGCCGTGTCGACGTCCCGCTTCGCGAGCTCCATGCGAATGCGGCGGCCGTTCTCGTCCGTGCCCGAGACGCCGACGTACTTCGCGCGCAGGCCGAGGCTGGCGCACGTGCACATCGCGGTCGCCATCTGCCCGCCGCACAGCACGCGCCGATCGCGAATCTGCATCTTCGCGAACGAGCCGAACGGCTGCGGGTAGCCGGGTAAGAGGTTGACGAAGTCCACCGAGTTCGCGCCGACGCCGACCACGTCCCACCGATCAGTCATGGGTGAAAGCTTAGTCCAGGTGTAGGCCGGGTCCTTTGGACCCGGCGTTTGTCCAGGTGTAGGCCGGGTCCTCTGGACCCGGCGAAACCAGGCGGGTCCTCTGGACCCGGCGTTTGTCCAGGTGTAGGCCGGGTCCTCTGGACCCGGCAAACCAGGCGGGTCCTAAGGACCCGCCCTACATCAGAATGCGATTCTCAGCGCGAACTGCATGATGCGAGGATCGCTCGACAGGCTCGAGATCGTGCCGAATGTCGCCGTGTCGCTCGCGTTCCGATTCGGCAGCCCGAAGTTGACGGTGTTGAAGGCGTTGAAAATGTCCCAGCGCAGCGTCGCGGCGGTGTGCGAGCCGAGGCGAATGCGGCGCTGGATCGTCAGATCGAAGTTCTGGAACCCGGGTCCGGTCAGGCGATTGCGGAGCTCGTTGCCGAACGTCCCCGATGGCACGAGCGTGAACGCCGCCGTGTTGAACCACTTGTCGACGGTTTCCGGCCCGTCGGTGTCGCCGGAGACGTTCGGCAGCCCCGTCATGTTCGTGCCCACGTTGTTGCTGGCCTGGTTGACCGTGAAGGGACGGCCCGATCGCTTCGTGTAGATGCCTGAAACGGTCCAATCGCGTGCGAGCAGACCCTGGCCCGGGATGTCCCAGACGAAGTTCGCGACGAACCGATGGCGGACGTCGTATTCGCTCGGCCCGTACCACGAGTCGAAATCGCGTGCGTTCTGCGGGAACGCATTCGAGCCCTGCGTCGTCAGCTGCTCGGACGCGTTGTCCTCCGATTTGCTGACCGTGTAGGCGAGGCCGAACGCGTAGCCGTGCGTCAGGCGCTTCTCGAGGCCGACGTCCACGCCTTTGTACTCGGACTTGCCGTTCTGCGCGCGCCACTCGATGAAGCCGAAGTTCGGGTAGGGCAGCGGGCCGAGCGCGTTGTTGCCGGCGGCGTTCGGCAGCGGCTGATTGAGGTTCACGAGCGTCGCGAGATCGGAGCCGCGCGTGTAGACGAAGTCGGCCGACAGCAGCATGCCCGAGCCCGCCAGCACGGCGCGCTGCATGCCGACGCTGGCCTGGTTCACCGTCGTCTTCGGTGCGTCATTGCTGACGGCGCGGACGCGCAGACGCCGCAACTCTCCGGCGGCGGGATTCAGATTCGGCACGTTGAGGAAGCCGGCCGGAAACCCGTTGCGCACGAAGAACACCGGCGAACCGGACGTCTGCGTCACCGTGTTGTTCACCAGCCCGGGGACGTTGAGCGCGAGCTGATCCTCGCTGCCGACGCGGTCGAACAGGTTGTAGAAGATGCCCCAGCCGCCGCGCAGCACCGTCCGCTCGTCCAGCTTGTAGACGACGCCGAGCCGCGGCGCGAAGTTGTTGCGATCCGGCTTGACCAGCCCGCGATCGTCGAGCGATCCGTCCTTCGCGAACACCAGGCTGCCGCCGCCCGCCGGGTCGAAGTTCGTTTGCGCGTTGTTCGCCTCGAGCGCCGGCGTGATGAAGTCGTAGCGCAGCCCGAGGTTCAGCGACAGCCGAGGATTGACCTTCCAGTCGTCCTGGACGAAGTACATCTGCGCGCGATGACGCTGCTCCACGATCCAGACGTTGGAGAGCTGCAGGTCGCTGACGTACCCGAGCAGATAGTCGGCCATCGGGCTGCCGGTGAACGTTCCGCGGAACCGGAGCGCGCCGCGCGTCGCCGGCACGTCGAGGTACTGATTCTGCATCGGCGCGATGATGTCGGCGCCGACCTTCAGGCCGTGGTTCCCCCGGATCCACGACAGCGTGTCGACGAACTCGAACTGGTTCGTGTGCTGGAACTTCGGCAGGAAGTCGGGAGATCCCAGGCGGCCGAGCCCCGATCCGCCGAAGTAGTTGTCGATGCTGATGCCGGGAAGTCCGCCCGCGACCAGCGGGTTCGTGATCGAGTTGGGAATGGTCGCCGCCGCCGGCGGCGCGATGCCGAACGCCTGATGCACCGCGTCGGACTTCGAGTTCGACCACGAGATCCGGAATTCGTTCACCATCGCGGACCTCAGGACGCGGGTCCATCCGCCGACCATCGCATTGGTCTTGATGGTCTGATTGCCGAAGGCCGACGTGCCGGTGCCGTCGATGACGCCGCCGAACGCGCCGGGAATCTGGCGCTTGCGGTTCGAGTAGATGTACCGGCCGAAGACGCTGTCGTTGCCGGTCGGTTTCCAGTCGAGGCGTCCCAGCGCCCGATCGTTGTCGTCGACCAGATCTCCGGTCCGGAAGAAGTTGTTGCCGCCCGACTGGTTTGGCAGCGGAACCAGCCCGATGATGGCCGCCGCGTACGGATCGATGCGACCCTGCGGGATCATGTTGTTGGTGAACGGCAGGCCGGTCAGCGGGTCCCTGACTGCTGACGCGAAGATTCCGGCACGCTCGTCCGCCGTTGGCACGCGGGTCAGGCGGATGACGCCGCGGTCGATGCGTGTGCCCTCGAAGTCGCCGAAGAAGAACGTCTTGTTCCTGACGATCGGTCCGCCGAGGTTGCCGCCGTACTGGTTCTGATCGTTGGCCGGCTTGGCGGCGCCGGCGCGCTTCGAGAAGAAGTCGTTCGAGTCGAATTTGTCGTTGCGAAAATACTCGTAGGCCGTGCCCCTGAATCCGTTCGTGCCCGACTTCGTCGAGACGCTCACTGCGCCGCCCGGCGACCGGCCGTACTCCGCCGAGTACGGGCTCGTCACGACCTTGAACTCCTGGATGGCATCCACCGATGGCCGCGAGACCTGCGTCGTCAGCTCCTGGACGTTCTCGGAGATGCTGTTGTTGTCGACGCCGTCGAGGAGAAAGTTGTTCTGGAGGCCGCGGGCGCCGTGGACGTTGATGCCGCCGGTCCGCCCGAACGACGTGCCGCCGCCCTGCTCGGTGTAGCGATCGCCCTGGACGCCGGGGACGAGCGCCAGGAGGTCATCCCAGTTGCGGATGGCGAGCGGCAGGTTCGCGACCTGCACCTGGGGCACGACCGTGCCGAGCGTGGCGTCGTTGGCGTTGATCATCTGCACCGTCTCGCTGACGGTGATCGTCTCGGCGAGCGATCCGATCGCCAGCTCGACGTCGAGCCGCGCGCGCTGGCCGACTTCGAGCGTGACGACCTGCGAGACTTTCTTGAACCCGGTCAGCTCCACGTCGACCTGATACCGTCCGGGAATGAGATTGACGATCTGGTAGGCGCCCGTTTCCGTCGTCACCTGCCGCGATTCGAGGTTGGTCGCCAGATTGGTGGCGACGACCGTCGCCCCCGGCAGGACGCCGCCCGTGTCGTCCTTGACGACGCCGCCGAGCGTGGCGCGATCGACCTGCGCCCACGCCGTCGATCCGATGATGAGCAGACATGCGGCGATGCAGAGCAGTCGGCCGCCGTGAAGCCTCGCGTTCATGAAACCCCTCCCTCAAGTGTCGTGCGAATGGACCGACGCGCGCTGCGCCGGCAACGCGGCATCGTATCGAGGCGGTGTAACAATGGATGCACACCCGGATGACGCTTCGCCACCAGAAGCGGATATATCGCAAGCCTGAGGACGAAGCGCTTTGCTGGCGCCACAGAATGCGTGCCGCAAAATGCAAAGTCAAGCCATTTTCCGTGTGGCGAAGCGCTTTGCTGTACGCGATCCAACGTGAAGTAGAATTTCGACGGTCCGCCTAAAGGCGGACACTACGTACGAGTGCGACTCTACGTACGAGTACGGCACCGACGATGGCGAATATTTATGACGTCGCGAAGCGGGCGCAGGTGTCCGTGGCCACCGTCTCGGCGGTGCTGAACGAGAGCGCCTTCGTCAGTCCCGATCTGAAGAAGCGCGTCGAAGCCGCGGTGACGGCGCTTCGCTATCGTCCAAACCTCCTCGCGCGCAGCCTCGCGAAACAGCGATCGCAGACGGTCGGCATGATCGTGCCCGACATCGCGAACCCGTTTTTCCCCGAGGTCGTCCGCGGCGCGGAGGACATCGCGCACAGCGCCGGCTACACGCTGCTCATCGCCAGCAGCGACAACGACCTCAAGAAGGAAGACGCCTACCTGCGGTTGTTCCTCGCGAAGCGTGTGGACGGCGTAATCCTCACGAAGGCGCCCGGCGCGATGCAGGCGGATCTTCAGCGCGAGTTCGCGAACGCTGGAGTGCCCATCGTGCTGCTGGCACGCTCGGTTGCCGGCTTCAGGACCGACGCCGTGGAGCTGGACGATCGCGACGCGGCCCACGAAGGCGTCGCGCACCTGCTGCGGCTCGGCTACTCGCGTGTGGGATTCATCGGCGGGCTGGCCGGCGCCAGCACGAGCCGCCGCCGTCTCGACGGCTACCGCGCGGCGCTGCGCGACTGGAAGCGGCCGTACGACGCCGCGCTCGTCGTCGACGGCGCGTTTCGCGTGGATGCCGGCCGCCGTGCGGGCCTCCAGCTGCTGCGCGCCAGGCCCGATGCGGTGTTCATCGCCAACTACCTGATGAGCGTGGGCTTCATCGCCGCCCTGGAGCAGTACCGGCTGCGCTGCCCCGAGGACGTGGCGATCGTGACGTGCGACGACTACCCATGGATTGACGCCTTCTCGCCGCGTCTGACGACGCTCGATCTCGCGAAGCGCGACCTGGGCGCCGTCGCCGCGCAGCTGCTCTTCGATCGGCTGGCGAAACCGGCCGGCCGTCCGCGCACGATCCGCTTGAAGAGCGCGCTTCGCGTGCGCGAGTCGTGCGGCTGCGCGCTGCGGCACAGCGCCGCGCTGGTGCGATGAGCGCGGACGGCCGCGCCTACGACGTGCTCGCGATGGGGCGGAGCAGCATCGATCTCTACGCGCATGAGATCGGCGTCCCGATCACGGCCGTGCGCGCGTTCGATGCGTACGTCGGCGGCTGTCCGACCAACGTCAGCGTCGGCACGCGCCGGCTCGGATTGCGATCGGCGCTGCTCACGGCCGTCGGCGACGATCAGGTCGGCGACTTCGTGACGGCATTTCTCGAGCGCGAGGATGTCGAGACGCGCTTCATCCCGCGCAAGCCGGGCCGCCGCACGAGCGCCGTCGTCCTCACCATCCAGCCGCCGGATCGGTTTCCGCTGACGTTCTATCGCGACAACTGCGCCGATCGCGCGCTGACGATCGACGACGTGTCGCGGGCGCCGGTCGCCGACAGCCGCGTCGTGTTCGTGACGGGAACGGGGCTCAGCCACGAGCCGGGACGGCAGGCGACGTTCGCGGCCGCGGCCAGCGCCCGTGCTGCCGGCGTGCCCGTCGTCGTCGACATCGACTACCGCGCGGATCAGTGGGACGCACCTTCGTCGTTTGCGAGCGAGGTCTTCACGCTGCTCGGCGCCGCGACGATCGCGGTCGGGACCGAAGAAGAGGTCGCCGCAGCATCCGGGGAAACCGACACGACGCGCGGTGCCGCGACGCTGTTCAAGAGTGGGATCACGGCGCTCGTGCTCAAGCGAGGCGCTCGCGGCTCGACGGTGTTCAGGCCGGATGGCACGGCAACCGACGTCGCGCCGTTTCACGTGGACGTGCTCAACGTGCTCGGCGCCGGCGACGCCTTCGCGAGCGGATTCCTGTACGGATACCTTCAGGGCTGGCCGCTCGAACGGGCCGCGCGGATGGGCAACGCGTGCGGCGCAATCGTGGTGACGCGGCACGGCTGCGCCAACTTCATGCCGACGCTCGAGGAGGTCGGCGCCTTCGTCGCGCAGCACGGAATGGTGGCCATATGAAGAGCTGTTCCTTTGCGTCCCTTCGAACCCTTTGTGTCCTTTGTGGAGCCGGTGTGTTCTCATGAGACAGGGAACACACCGGCTCACACACCGACTCACGACCGCTCAGGCGATCGTGCGATTCCTCACCGCTCAGCGCGTCGCGCGTGATGGACGCGAGGCTCCGTTCTTCGGCGGCGTGTTCGGCATCTTCGGCCACGGCAACGTCGCCGGCATCGGGGAAGCGCTGCACGCGATGTCCTCCAAAACGTCCGAAGGTTCCGGTGGTCTGCGATACGTGCTCGCACGGAATGAGCAGGCCATGGTGCACACGGCCGCCGCGTACGCGAAGATGCACAACCGCCTTCGCGCGCTCGTCTGTACGACGTCGATCGGTCCCGGCGCGACGAACATGATCACCGGCGCCGCGGGCGCGACGATCAACCGGCTGCCGGTGCTCCTGCTGCCCGGCGACATCTTCGCGAACCGCCGGCCGGCTCCCGTCCTGCAGCAGCTCGAGTCGACGCAGTCCCAGGACATCTCTGTCAACGACTGCTTCAAGCCGGTGTCGCGCTACTGGGATCGCATCAACCGGCCTGAGCAGATCGTGACCGCGCTGCCCGAAGCGATGCGGGTGCTGACGTCGCCGGCGGAGACCGGAGCGGTCACGCTGGCGCTGCCGCAGGACGTCCAGGCGGAAGCGTACGATTACCCGGCGGCGCTGTTCGACGATCGCGTGTGGACCGTGCCGCGCCCGCGCGCGGATCGCGCGCTGCTCGATCGCGCCGCACAGCTGATTCGAGCGAGCCGCCGGCCGATCGTCGTCGCGGGCGGCGGCGTGATCTACAGCGAAGCCACCGACGCGCTCCGGCGATTCGTCGATGCGACAGGGATTCCCGTGGCGGAGACGCAGGCGGGAAAGGGCGCGCTGCCCGAGCCGCATCCGCTGTGCCTCGGCGGCCTCGGCGCCACCGGCACGTCCGCCGCGAACGTCCTTGCCCGCGACGCCGATCTCGTCATCGTCATCGGCTCGCGGCTTTCGGACTTCACGACCGCGTCGAAGACGGCGTTTCAGCACGACGATGTGCGCTTCGTCGCGATCAACGTCGCGGAGCTCGACGCCGCGAAGCACGCCGCGCTGCCGGTCGTCGCCGACGCCCGTGCGTCGCTCGACGAGCTGCTGCCGCTGGTCGCGGGCTACCGCGTCCCGGCCGACTACTCGAACGCGATTGCGACCGCACAGGCGACGTGGTGCGCCGAGGCGGCCCGCGTGTGCGCCGTCCGCGACGAGCACGCGACGCCGGTCGCGCAGGCCGGCGTGATTGGCGTTCTGCAGGAGACGCTCGCGCCGACGGACGTGATCGTCTGCGCCGCCGGCAGTCTGCCCGGCGATCTGCACAAGCTGTGGCGCGCGCGCGACCCGAAAGGGTATCACCTCGAGTACGGCTACTCGTGCATGGGCTACGAGATCGCCGGCGGCCTCGGGGTGAAGATGGCCGCGCCGGATCGTGAAGTGGTCGTCCTCGTCGGCGACGGATCCTATTTGATGATGGCGCAGGAGATCGTCACGGCGATCCAGGAAGGCATGAAGCTCACGATCGTGCTGCTCGACAACCACGGCTTCTCGAGCATCGGCGGGTTGTCGCAGTCGGTCGGCAGCGGCGGATTCGGCACGGAGTACCGCTATCGGAATGCCGCGACCGGTGAGCTCGACGGCGACCTGCTTCGCGTCGACTTCGCCGCGAATGCGGCGTCGCTTGGCGCCAGCGTTCGAAAGGCCGACACGATTGCCGCGCTGCGGCACGCGCTCGCGGAGTCTCGGCGCGACGACCGCACGTCGGTGATCGTCGTGCCGGTCGATCGCGAGGCACGCGTCGGCGGCTACGAGTCGTGGTGGGATGTGCCGGTCGCGGAGGTCTCAGCCACGTCCGCCGTGCAGGACGCGCGCGCCGCGTACGAGCAGGCGCG
>Ga0114129_10000337_pt1 | contig 54884 bp, 50 predicted proteins | sample RhiMetdeltSRZDD1_FD_80071 | JGI IMG/M metagenome (GOLD analysis project Ga0114129, IMG submission 80071) | Populus rhizosphere microbial communities from Tennessee, USA - Rhizosphere MetaG P. deltoides SRZDD1 (version 2) (version 2) | ecosystem: Host-associated > Plants > Roots > Rhizosphere >...
CGTGCGGGCTCAACGACCTGGAGCAGCTGGAGAACGCTCCGGAGTACGTGCCCAACACCGTCGTCACTCCGGAACTGGTTGAAAGCTTTCTTAGGACCAAAACAAAGAAAGAGAAGGCCACGGTTTGAGCGCAGTTCTCACCGATTCCAAATCCCGGTCCGGCGCCTGGCGCGAGCTTTGGCTGATCACCACCGGCCACGCGCTCACCCACTGGTATCCGGCGACCTTCTACCTGCTGCTGCCGCTCATCGGCAACGAGCTCGGCCTCACGTACAGCCAGATCGGCCTCATCATCACCTGCCAGTACATCGCCGCCGCCGTCGCCAACATCCCCGGCGGCGTGGTGGTGGACACGGTGGGACGCAAGGGCCTGCTGATGGCGGTGTCGCTCTTCTGGGTCGGATTTCCGTACCTGCTGATCGGCTTCACGCACGGCTACTTGATGCTCCTCGCTTGCGTGGCGCTGGTCGGTTTCGGCAACAGCATCTGGCATCCGACCGCGATCCCGACGCTGGGGCAGCGCTATCCCGACCGCAAGGGCCTGGTGCTTTCGCTGCACGGCATGGGCGGCAACGTCGGCGACGCGATCGCGCCGATCGTGGTCGGCGCGGCGCTCGCGGTGTTCACGTGGCGCGAGGTCGTGGTGATGAACGTGCTGCCGGGCCTGGTCGTCGCCCTTCTCATGTTCGTGTTCCTCGGCTCGATGCGCCTCGGCTCGAAGAAGGCGTCGGCGCATGAATCGCAAAGCCTCGCCCGGTACTGGGACGGCCTGCGCCAGCTTTTCCGCAACCGGGCGCTCATCCTGCTCTCCACCGGCTCGACGTTCCGCTCGATGACCCAGTCCGCGCTGCTCACTTTCCTGCCGGTCTATCTGGCGCACGACATGGGCTATTCGCCGTTCGTGGTCGGCGCCTGCCTGTTCGCGCTGCAGGCCGCCGGCTTCGCGGCCGCGCCGATCGCAGGCCACCTGTCGGACCGGATGGGCCGGCGCAGCGTCGTCATGGGAAGCATGGCGACCACGGCGGTGGTGCTCCTCGCGATGGCGTTCTCCGGCGGCTCGGCGCTGTTCGTCGCCTTGGTGGCGGTGCTCGGGTTCTTCCTCTACGCGATCCGTCCGGTGATCCAGGCGTGGCTGCTCGAGGCGACGCCGAAGAACATGGGCGGCTCGAGCATCGGAATCCTGTTCGGCGCGCAGGCGCTCGGCGCCGCGGCGGGCCCGTTTCTCGCTGGCATGGTGGCCGACCGGCAGGGGCTGATTTCCACGTTCTACTTCCTCGCCGTCACCATCGTCATCGCCAACCTTTTCGTGATCTTCATCCCCAAGCCCAACCCCGAGGGCTAGCTTCCCGCGCAATTCCCGTCGGCCCAGGCGACGATGCGGGCAGGATTGCCCGCGACCACGGCGCCCGCTGGCACCTCGAAGTCGACCACCGCGCCCGCGCCGACCACTGCGCCCGGACCGATGCGGGCGCCCCGCAGCAGCGTCACACCCGCTCCGATCCATACGTCGTCGCCCAAGACCACCGAGGGTTCGTCCTCGTGCGCCGGGTCGCCCGGCTCGGCGCCGCTCCGCCACGGCCTCGCGGCGAAATGGTCGGCGATCACGACCTCGTGGGCGAGAAACGAATAGCTGCCGATCACGACGCGGCGGTTCGTTACGATGATGACGGCGACCAGGGTGCAGTAGTCGCCGATCCGGACCTCGCCGCGTGGCCCCAGCTCGAAAAAGCTGCCCTTGTAGATGCCGCTATTGCGGCCGACGCTGAGCGCGCAAGGGCGCCGGCTCTCGCTGTGCAGGAACGCGTAGGCGCTGTGCAGCCAGCTCCCGGCGCCGATGCGGATGTTTTCCGGCAGCGGGCGGTCGAACCAGTCCTGCCCCGGCGTCGTCGTCACGGCGCCTCTGCGGGCGCGGCAAGCCGCGCCGGGTTGCCCGCGACGGTGGCACCGTCGGGGACGTCGCGCGTCACAACCGCGCCCGCGGCGACGCGCGCGCCGCGCCCGATGCGCACGCCTTTGAGCACGATCGCGCCGATGCCGATCCACGCATCGTCTTCGATGACGACCGGCCGCGCCACCAGAGGAGGTCGCAGGCTCGCGTCGCCGCCGTGGGCGTTGGCGAGCGCGTCCCGGCGCCGCGCGGCCCGGTCCAGCGGGTGGAAATCGCAGTCGGCGATGGTGACGTGGTAGGAGATCACCACTCGCCGGCCGACGCTGATGCGCTCTGCGCACATGAAAATCGGCCCGACCAGGATCGAGTCATCGCCGACACCGATCTCGCCTGCCGGCTCGACGCTGAATTCGGCCCACGTATAGACGCGCACGTTCGTGCCGAGGCGCAACCCCGGCTCGCGGCGGCTGCGGAAGCGGCGGAAGCTCTCCTTGCGCTCGATGAAGCATCCTGGACCCACCTCGACGTTCGGCGGAAGCGTTGCGTAGTCCCAGGCGCCGGTAATCTCGGCAATATTCATGCTTATTGCACGCCGGCGCGCTCGAGCAGGCTGCCGAGCACGATGTCCGAAGCGAGGTGCGACTCGGCGAACTGGCGTGCAGCGCGAGCGTGCATGGCGTAGTCGGCCTCGACGCGCTCGAGTCCGGCAGCCGCGCCCGCCAGATCACGGAACGGGATTACGCCTTCGCCGCAGGAAAAAAGCCGCGAGAACCCCGTGTCCTGGACCACCGCGGGCCGGCCGGCGGCGAGATAGCACGCGGTACGGCAACTGAACCATCCGCAATGCGTCGCGACGTAGGTATTCTTGGCAACGCTGAGCTCTCCCCTTGAGCCCTCGAGGTAGGATCGGTAATCGGTGGCGCACGCCGACACCGAGTGCGAGTCGATCACCGACCAGCCGAGCGCGCGCCAGCGCTCGATGGGCGCGTGCCCGCCGGTCGCCATTTCGAGCCGAGCCGCGGTGTGCCGGGGCAGCGCCTCGATCTTTTCGAACTCCATTTCTTTCCCCCCGTAGCGGAGTCCCTGGTGTTCGATCGGCTTCAGCTCGCGCCAGCTCATGACGGTAGTCCAGCGCTCGCCGAGCGGTCGCGGCCGCCAGAGGTCCAGCACCACCGGCGGCCGCGTCGGCTGCCACGCGAGCCCGAGCGTCGGCAGGGAGCATTGCGCGGTGCCGATCAGCTCGGCGTAGGTGAAGAAGTGGTCGTGGGCGCGGTAGCCGTGCGTGCCCATCCAGTTGGGGCGCTCGTCCCAGCGCGGAAAGTTCCGCAGCTGGGTGAGGCCGGGATCGGTATCGATCAGGACCTTGTTGCGGCAAGGCAGATAGTCGTCGCGCATCAGCGCGCTGCCGGACACGTTGAGCAGCAGGTCGGCTTCGGCCACGACCTCGAGAAAATCGTCAAGCGCCAGGCCGTGGACCGCGCCGTCGGGGGTGCGCGCGTGCCAGCGCTGGCCCAGCCTGGGCGACAGCTCGTCGAGGCTGCGCTGCAGGAAGGCGAGGCCGTAGCCGTAGGCGGGACCGTACGTCCGTGCTTCGGGTTCGTAGGACTCGAGGCCGGTGTCCTCGAGGTAGTAGACCTCGAATCCGAGCCGCTCCAGGCCGAGCGCGTACTGGCCGTAGTCCCAGGCGACGCCGCCGACAGGATAAGTCGCGACCATGCCGGTCACGATCGCTTTCATGTCGGCAGGACCGCCTTGCCCGAGCCGAGTCCCTGATTGGCGAGCAGGCGCGCCGAGCCCGCCGCCGACGCGGGCGCGACCCGGCCGCCGTCCACGGCGTAGATGGCGTCGCAGTGCTCGAGCGTGGACACGCGGTGCGCGACGATGAAGGTGGTGCGCCCGCGCATCAGCCGCTCGAACGCCTGCATGATTTCCTGCTCGGTGCGGACATCCACCGAGCTCGTCGGCTCGTCGAGGATCAGGATCGGCGCGTCCTTCAGGAAAGCCCGCGCCAGCGCGATCCGCTGGCGCTCGCCGCCCGACAGGCGCATGCCGCGCTCGCCGACCTGGGAGGCGTAGCCCTGGGGCAGCGCGGCAATGAAGTCGTGCGCGTTGGCTGCGCGCGCTGCCGCCTCGATCGCGGCCGAGTCCGCGTCGGCACGGCCGTACGCGATGTTCTCCGCGATCGAGGTCGAAAACAGCACCGGCTCCTGCAGCACGATCGCGAACTGCCGCCGCAGGTCGTCGAGCCGCCAGCGCCGCAGGTCCTCGCCGTCGAGCAGCACCGCGCCCGAGGTCGGATCGTAGAAGCGCGTCACGAGGTTGACGAGCGTGGTCTTGCCGGCGCCGGTGCGGCCGACGATACCGACGCGCGCGCCAGCGCGCACGCGCAGGCTCAGGCCCTCGAGGACGCGATGCTTGCCGTCGTAGGAAAAGCCAGCGTCGCGGAACTCGATCTCGCCGCGCGCCCTGCCGAGGGCGAGCGCATCGGCGCGATCGCTTACCTCGGGAAGCTGGTCGAGCAGCGCGAACGCGCGCTCCGCGCCAGCGACCGACTGCTGCAGTTGCGACAGATTCTTGCTCAGGGTCTCGAGCGGCCGGTAGAGCTGCGCGAGGTAGCTCATCACGACGGTGAGCTCGCCGAGCGTGAGAGCGCCGCGCTGCACGTGGAGCACGCCGAGATAGAGAGCGCAGGCCATGCCGGCGCCCAGCGTCAGGCCGACGAGGGTGTAGAACGCGCCTTGCAGCCGGACCAGCTCGACATTGGCGCGCACTTCCTCCGATGCCTGGTCGACGAACCGGCGCTGCTCGCGGCCCTCCTGCGCGAACGCCTTGACCACGCGCAGGCCGGTCAACACTTCCTGGAGCACGGAGGCGACCGAGCTGCCGAGCTCCTTGGCCTGGTGCCACTTGGCGTGCAGGCGCCGGCTGAACACGCGGATCAGCACCACGAGCACCGGCAGGACCGCGAGCGCCACCAGGGCGAGGGCGCCGTCAAGCCGCGCCGTGACGGCGATCATCCCGACGAGGGTCATCCCCGCCGTCAGGAAGGGCGACACGCCGTAGGCGGCGATCCACTGGATGGCGGGCGCATCGTACTGGACGCGGTAGATCGAGTCGGCGGTGCCGCGCGTGTCGTGATAGGCGAGCGACAAGCGCTGCACGTGCCCGAAGAGTGCCGCGCGAAACTCGAGCACCAGCCTCTCGCCGGTATAGGCTTGCAGCATCCAGGTCAGGTATTTCTGCGCTTCAGTGAGGAGGGCGAGCCCCACCAGCAAGCCCACCGCCACCGCGAGCGCGGCCCCTTGGCTGCCGAGCCCTTCGATCGCCCCGAGGGGCCAGGGCAGGGGATGCTCGCCGATCGCGCTGTCGATCGCGATCTTGATCGGCACCGGCACGAGCAGCGCGAGCGGCACCGCGGCGAAATCGAGCACCAGAATGCACGCGAGATGCGGCCAGTAGGGACGCACTTGCGCCAATAGCCTGTTCGCCAGCGATCGCCGCGGGGGCGTCTGCGGTGCGCGCGCGCTCATGGCCGCTCGCTCCTTTCCACTGCCTGGTCCATCGCGGCGAGTGCGCGGCCGCAATCGACCGCGACGCGCCATGCGAGCGCGCCGGCGGCTGCGCCGAGCAGCACGGCGGCGAGCCAGGCCCGATCGAGCGCTGACCCGGCCGCCAGCAATGCGAGCAACCCCGCCGCTACGAGCGCCGGCGTCGACGGGCGCGGCCAGAGGCGCCACCGCAGCATCTGCCGGCCGGCCGAGTGCTCCTCGACGCCGAGGCGCATGCGGACGGTGCCGAGCGCGCCGACGCGGATTTCGAGGTCCCAGCGCTCGCAGCTGCCGCCGCGGAGCACGGGCGCGCCGGCCTCGCGCAGCCTTGATTCAAGATCCCCCAACCATTCTTCGGGCGCCCGCCAAGCCTCGCGCCACGCCTTGCGCTCGAGCGGGCGGGGTAGCCGCGTTGCGCCGCCGCGCCGCCGCCAAGGCGTAAGTCCGTGCTGGATACGGCCCAGCAGCCGCGCGAGCGGCTGCATGAGATGCAGCCAGGCGGTCAGCAGCCAGCGCTGCGCTTTCTCGCCGATCGACCTCGACGGCACCGGATACGTCGCGCGGCTCGCACCCATCACCGCTTGCGCGATCGGCGCCGCGGCGGCGAGGACGAGCAGCGGTACGGCGAATCGCAGCGGCGGCCAGGACAGGCCGAGCAGCGACAGCGCTGCCAGCGCCAAGATCACCAGGTACCACTCGGGCATCAACGGGATTGCGAGCAGCGTTAGAGTCGGTGCCTGATAGAGAGACTGGTACGCGGCTGTCCCCCATACTCCGCCGTACACGCGGGCCGCGCGGAACGCGATGGGCAAGGCGAAGCCGCGGCCGTAAAGACGCCCGGCCCACGCGAGATGCCCCGCCGAGCTATAGCGCTCCGGCCATTTTTGCTCGAGCAAGGCCTCGGCTTTCCCGTAGCCCTTCTGCTGGCGCCAGTACATCGTCAGCGAGTTGCGCCGGTGGTGCCAATCCATCGCCGCGGGGTGAAAGCCGATCCGCTCGCCGCGCTGCTGCAGGCGCCAGCACAGGTCGACGTCATCGCCGGCGCTGCGGTAGCGGGGATCGAAGCCGCCGATGGCGGCAAGCGCGTCGCGGCGAAAGGCCATGTTGCAGCCCGGAATGTGCTCGGCCTCGCGGTCGGAAACGAGCACGTGAACCGGACCGCCCGGGGCGTTGGCGATGCAGTCGGCGATCGGGCCGTCGCCGGGCGGCGCGATGTTCGGCCCGCCGACGCCGGCCCAGTCGCCGGTCATGAAGCTGTAGGCGAGATAGTGCAGCCAGTGCGGGTCGGGATAGGCATCGTCGTCGATGTAGGCGACGATCTCGCCGTTCGCCGCCTGCCAGCCCGTATTGCGTGCGGCCGACAGGCCGCGATTGTCGGTGGTGATGAGGCGTACTTCGTACTCCTCGGCGATCGCTTGCGTGGCGTCCGTGGAGCCGTCGTTGACAACGATGACCTCGAAGCTCGGATACTGCACCCGCGTCAGGCCTTCGAGCGTGTCGCGCAGGGTGCGCGCGCCGTTGTAGCTGCAGATCACTACGGATACGCGGGGCCACCGGAGATCCCGGGGGAACGGCACCTCGGCGTAGGCCGCGCGCAGCGCCGCCAACGCAGACTTGGGACGACGAGCGCGGGTGGTCAATCCGAAGTCCCAGTCCTCGATGTCGAACCCGCCACGATGCCACTCGTCGGTCCAGGCGAAGACGAAGGCACCCGCGCAACCGGCGGCGAACGCAGCCCGTACCTGCCAGTCGACGCTTTGCGCCTGCGCCGCCTCGCCATTGCGGCGGGAATCGAGGCCGATCTCGGCCATGACCAGGGGCCGCTCCCCGGCAAGATTCTGCAGGCGGGCGAGATAGGCCTCGAACCGGTCGCGCGACTCGAGGTAGACGTTGAAGCAGGCGAAATCGAGAAATGGGAGGTGGAGGTATTCGGTGGTCGGAAAATTGACGTAGGTCACCAGCGCCGCCGGATCCTGCGACTTGACGGCGTCGAAGAGCCGCCGCACGAAGCGCTCGATGCGCCGACGTCCGTGCCAGCGCACGATGCTCGGCGGGATCTCATTGCCGATCGAGTAGCCGAACAGCGCCGGATGCCCGGCGCACTGCCGTGCCGCGCTGCGCACGCGCGCCTCGATCTCGGCCGCGCGACGCGGAGGGTCCAGGAACGCGATGTGCTGCTCCCAGGGAAGTCCCACCATGACATACAGGCCGTTTTGCTGGGCCTCGTCGAGGAGCGAGCGCGGCGGCGGCGTGTAGACGCGCACGGCGTTGATGCCTGCTGTTGCCATCGCCGCAAAGTCGCGGCGCACCACGTCGGGACCTGGGTAGGCGTTCCCGTCCGCGTCGGGCCTGAAGGTGCCGTAGGTGACGCCCTTGATCCAGAGCTTGTCCGCTCCGGCGTACAGGAATTTACCGGCGACGCGCGGTCGCTGCATCGTCGTCGCGGCGCTGGGTATCGGCGCAACGCTTGCCTTTGGCACGGCGCTCATCGTGTGTGCCAGCGCCATGCGGTGGCGATGATCGCTTCGAGGTCGGAGCGCCGCGGGACCCAACCCAGCAGCTCCCGGCTGTGCCCCGGCGCGGCGACCAGGCTGGGCGGGTCGCCCTGGCGCCGCGGGGCCTCGCGCCGAGGCAATTCGCGCCGCGCAACTTGCTCGACGGCCGCGATCACTTCACGCACCGAATGGCCGCGCCCGGTGCCTAGGTTGAACGCCGTGCTCTCGCCGCCGGCATCCAGGTAGTCGAGTGCACGCACATGCGCATCCGCGAGGTCGGCCACGTGCACGTAATCGCGCACGGCACTGCCGTCAGGAGTGGGATAGTCGGTGCCGTAGATTTGCAGCGGTGCACCAGTGCCGAGCGCCGCGCCGATGGCGAGCGGGATCAGGTGCGTTTCAGGGTCGTGGTCCTCCCCGATTTCGCCATCGGGGTCTGCGCCGGCCGCATTGAAGTAGCGCAACGCTACCGAACGCAGGCCGTGCGCCACGCCGTACCAATGCAGCGCACGCTCGACGAACAGCTTCGATTCGCCGTAAGGGTTGATGGGGCGCTGCGGGTGCTCGTCGCCGATCGGCAGCGACTCGGGGATGCCGTAGGTCGCACAGGTCGAGGAAAATACGATGCGCCCGACGCCGCAGGCCTGCACCGCCTCCAGCAGCGCCAGGCTTCCCGCCACATTGTTGCCGAAATACGTGCCCGGCTCGCGCATCGACTCGCCTACGTAGGCGTGCCCGGCGAAGTGCACCACGGCATCGACGCGATGCTCGCGAATAGTGCGTTCCACCAGGCTGCGGTCCCGGATGTCGCCGTCGACCAACGGTCCCCAGCGGACGGCCGCCTTGTGTCCGTGGACCATGTTGTCCAGCGTGACTGGCAGGTCGCCGGCGCGTGCGAGCGCCTTGCAGGTGTGGCTGCCGATGTATCCGGCGCCGCCGGTAACGAGAATGGCGCGCTTCGACATGCGCGCCGCGCCTAGTGACGCGTGCCGGCGCTGAGGCGCGCGCGCTCCATGCGGACGGCCGCGGTGCCCTGGCCCAGCAGCTGATCGAAATAGCGGATCGTCCTGATCAATCCATGCTCGAGCGACACCTTCGGCGTCCATCCCAGGCGCTCCTGGGCGATATGGATGTCCGGTCGGCGCTGCCTCGGATCGTCGCCGGGCAGCGGCCGGAACACGATGCGAGAGTCCGACCCGGTGAGCTCGAGCACCTTGTGAGCGAGCTCCAGCATGGTGCACTCGACCGGGTTGCCGAGATTCATCGGTCCGGTGAACCCGTTCGGCGAATCCATCATCGCCATGCAGCCGCGAATCAGGTCATCGACGTAGCAGAAGCTCCGCGTCTGGCTGCCGTCGCCGAAGATCGTGATGTCTTCGCCGCGCAGGGCCTGGACGATGAAGTTCGACACCACGCGGCCGTCCTTGCGGTGCATGCGCGGGCCATAGGTATTGAAGATGCGCACGACCTTGATGTCGAGCGAATGCTGGCGGTGATAGTCGAAGAACAGGGTCTCGGCGCAGCGCTTGCCCTCGTCGTAGCAGGCACGGATCCCGATGGGATTGACCTTTCCCCAGTAATCCTCGGTTTGCGGATGCACTTCGGGATCACCGTAGACCTCCGAAGTTGACGCCTGGAGGATGCGCGCCTTGGTGCGCTTGGCGAGGCCGAGCATGTTGATCGCCCCGTGAACGCTCGTCTTGGTGGTCTGAACCGGGTCGTACTGATAGTGGATCGGCGAGGCCGGACAGGCGAAGTTGTAGATCTGGTCCACTTCGACGTAGAGCGGCATGCCCACGTCGTGGCGCATGAACTCGAAGAACGGCTTGCCGAAGAGGTGCGCGATGTTCTCCTTGCTGCCGGTAAACAGGTTGTCCACGCACAGCACGTCGTGTCCGGCCTGCAGCAATGCATCGCAAAGGTGCGAACCCAGAAATCCTGCACCGCCCGTGACGAGAACTTTCTTCATAAATGGTTCGACCCGAAGATGGCGCCGCGCAGCCCGGCGGCGAAAAGGTGGAGACTCTGTCGGACGATCACGACAGCAACCCCACTATCCACGCAGTTGGAAGTGGATTGGCGCTACTGCAATGCAAGAACCTCGCCTGCGAGGCTTGCGCGCTCCTTACGTGTTAACCGCGCGCTACCAGACGCGAAGCCTGAGCTGCAGCGCGATCGCGGTGCCGTGGTGCGGGTTCGGCGCGATGGTGATGTTCGCGCCGAAGCGGCCGTATTCGGTGGTCAGCGTCGGCAGGGCCATGGGGAACCAGTGGCCGTTATTGGTGTTCGAGTAGCCGTCGATCACTCCCAGGACCAGGCCCGCGCGCACGTCCAGGGCGCCGTAATCCCAGTGCAACGGGCGCCAGTGATAGGCGGCGTAGCGGCTGCGTTCGTCGTCGCTGTTGAGGTAGGTTCCGGCGATGAAGCCGTGCTCGGGCGCGACGAACACGCCGACGCCGAAGCCCCAGTTGTCCTGGCGATAGTCGCCTTCCTTGAAGTGATAGGAAAAGAAGCCCGGATCGAGCCACACCTGGACCGGTTCGTCGGCCAGTGCGGTGGTGGGGCAGGCTAGGAGGAGGCACGCAAAGGCCCTGCGAAGCATGAATTTCCTGTGCTCCATGTCAAGTTCCGAGGCTTGCCAGTCCCGCCTATACTGTATATAAATACAGCTCGATGGCGGCACTGGATCGAATTCTCGAGCGGCATCCAGTCTGGCGCGGCGGACGGCTGGCTGCCAGTGCATCTGTCCTGCGCACCGGTTTCGATACGCTCGACCGCGAGCTTCCCGGCGGCGGCTGGCCCGCCGGGGCGCTGACCGAGCTTATCGTCCGGCGCGCGGGCATCGGCGAGCTGCAGCTCGTGCTGCCGGCGCTCGCCGCGCTTTCGTGGGCCGGCAAGCGCATCGCCTGGCTCGCGCCGCCGCATCTTCCGTACGCGCCCGCCCTGGCTGCCGGCGGGATTGACCTCGCCCGGCTCGTAGTGGTGCGCCCGCCCGGGCGCCGTGATTTGCTGTGGGCGGCGGAGCAGGTGCTGCGCTCCGCGGCCTGCCATGCCCTGGTCGTCTGGCTGCCCCGGGCTCGCTATGAGGAGCTGCGGCGCCTTGCGGTGGCCGCAGAGACGAGCCACGCCTGGGTGGCGCTTTTTCGTCCGCCCGAGGCAGCGCACGACGCTTCTTCCGCGGCGCTGCGCATCCTCCTGGAACCTTCTTCGAATGAACTTTCGCTTCGCATCCTCAAGCGCCGCGGCGCTCCGGCCGCTGCGCCGCTCGTCCTGGCGGTGAAAAGGCCGCTCCATGCTCTGGGTCGCACTGCGTTTCCCGCTCCTGCCGCCGGCCACGCTCGAGGCGATCGGCGCCTGGGCGTGCCAGTTCACGCCTAAGGTTTCGCTAGAGCCGCCGCAGGCGCTGCTGCTCGAAGTCGAGGGCAGCCTGCTCCTGTTCGGGGGGTTGTCTTTTCTCAAGCAGAAATTGCAATCCGGTCTCGAGGAAATGGGCTTCAACGCCGCGCTCGCTACCGCCGCGACGCCGCGCGCGGCGTTGTGGCTCTCACGCTCGGGCTGTGAGCGCGTCGAAGACGTCGCCCTCGAAGTGGTCGGTGACGATGAGACACAGGAATTCCTGCGCAGCATCGGCATGCATACCGTAGGGGACCTTTCGCGTCTACCGCGCGAAGGGCTCGCGCAGCGCTGCGGCCGGCGGATGCTCGACGAGATCGACTATGCGCTCGGCGCCAGACCCGAGCCGCGCGCCTTCTTCGAGCCGCCGCCGCGCTTCGGCGCGCGGCTCGAGCTGCCGGCGCCGGTCGTCCATGCCGAAGGGCTCGCGTTCGCCGCGCGGCGGCTCCTGGTGCAGCTCGAAGGCCTGCTCACCGCCCGACAGTCGGGCGTCCGGCGCTTCACTCTGGTCCTCCTGGACGAGGAAGGCGAGGCCCGCGTCGAAGTCGGTCTCGCGTCGCCCGCGCGCGACGCCGAACGCTTCACGCGTCTCCTGCAGGAGAAATTCTCCTCGCTCCAGATCGCGCGACCGGTCGAGGCCGTCCGCGTCGAAGCGGCGGACTTCGTCCCCCTCGATGAATTCACGGCCGGGATGTTCGGCGACGCGGCCGCCGAGGCCGAGGACTGGGCGCGCCTCGCGGAGCGCCTGCGGGCGCGCCTGGGACACGACGCCGTGTGCGGCCTCGCCACGCATCCCGATCATCGTCCCGAGCACGCGTGGCGGCGCGTCGAGCCCGGCGAATGGGATCCGCACGAGTACCGCCAGCCGGGTCCCCGACCTTTATGGCTTCTGCAACCAAGAAAAATAAATGAAGGCGAGTTCGTCACGCTCGCCGGCCCCGAAAGGATCGAGTCGGGCTGGTGGGACGGCGACGAGGCCAGCCGCGATTATTTCGTCGCGCGCCTGCCCGACGGGGCGCTCGGCTGGATCTACCGCGAAGCCGACCCGGGTTCAGTCCAGTGGTTCCTGCATGGTCTCTTTGCCTGAATACGCAGAGCTGCACTGCCTGTCCAATTTCAGCTTCCTGCGGGGCGCTTCGCATCCGGAAGAGCTGGTCGAGCGAGCGGCGGCGCTCGGCTACCACGCGCTCGCGATCACCGACGAGTGCTCGCTCGCCGGCGCGGTGCGCGCGCACCAGGCGGCCAAGGAGCACGGCCTCAAGCTGATTCTCGGAACGGAAATCGCATTCGAAAAAACCAGGCTCGTTCTCCTTGCCCCGGACAGAAAAGCATACGGTGCGGTTTCTTCGCTCATCACCCTCGGCCGGCGCCGCAGCAAAAAGGGAAAGTATTCGCTTGCGCGCGGCGACCTGGAGCCCCTCGCCGGCAGCGGCACGCTCGTGCTCTGGATCCCCGGCGAAGACCTCGACACCGCCGGCTGGCTTGCCACTTTCTTCGGTGGACATGCCTGGATCGCCGCCGAGCTGCACTGCGGGCCGAACGACCATGCCAAGCTCGCATCTCTCAGAGAGCTGTCCAAGGAAAGCGGCCTGCCCCTGGTCGCCGCGGGGGACGTCCATATGCACCTGCGCTCGCGCCGGCGCCTGCAGGACGTGCTCACCGCGGTGCGCCTCGGAAAGCCGGTGGCGCAGTGCGGCCAGGCGCTCCATCCGAACGGCGAGCGCCATCTGCGCCTGCGCCTGCGCCTCGCCCGGCTTTACCCGGGCGAGCTCCTCGCCGAGAGCGTGGCGATTGCCGGGCGCTGCCGCTTCTCTCTCGACGAATTGAAATACGAGTATCCGTCCGAGCTCGTTCCGGATGGTCACACGCCCGCGAGCTGGCTCAGGCAACTCACCGAGGAAGGGCTGCGCCGGCGCTTCCCGGCCGGCGTGCCGGGGAAAGTCGCGCACCTCGTCGAGCACGAGCTGCGCCTGGTGGCCGAGCTCGCCTACGAGCCCTTCTTCCTCACCGTGCACGACGTGGTGCGCTTCGCGCGCGAGCGGGGCATCCTGTGCCAGGGCCGCGGCTCGGCGGCGAACTCGGTGGTGTGCTACGCGCTCGGCATCACCGAGGTCGATCCGGCGCGCATGAACATGCTGTTCGAGCGCTTCGTCTCGCGCGAGCGCAACGAGCCGCCGGACATCGACGTCGACTTCGAGCACCAGCGGCGCGAGGAGGTGATCCAGTACGTGTACGGAAAATACGGGCGCGCGCGCGCCGCGCTCGCCGCGACGGTGATCTGCTACCGCCCCAGGAGCGCGGTGCGCGACGCGGGCAAGGCGCTCGGCCTTCCGCCCGAGGAAGTCGACCGCCTTGCCAGGGGTTTTGCCTTTTGGGATCAAAAAATAAGGGCTTCAAATACAGAACTCGAAGTCGCGGCCATGCTGGCGGGATTCCCGCGCCATCTGTCGCAGCACGTGGGCGGCTTCGTGATCTCGCGCGGGCCGCTCGCCGAGCTGGTGCCGATCGAGAACGCCGCCATGCCCGAGCGCAGCGTGATCCAGTGGGACAAGGACGACCTCGAGGCGCTCGGGCTGCTCAAGGTGGACGTGCTCGCGCTGGGAATGCTGACAGCGATCAAAAAATCATTGGACTTGGTCGGGTTGAGGATTGAAGAAGTTCCGCCGGAAGATCCCGCGGTGTACGCGATGATCCAGAAGGCCGACACCATCGGCGTGTTCCAGATCGAGTCGCGTGCGCAGATGAGCATGCTGCCGCGCCTGAAGCCCGAGAACTACTACGACCTGGTGATCGAGGTGGCGATCGTGCGGCCGGGGCCGATCCAGGGCGGCATGGTGCATCCGTACCTGCGGCGCCGGCGCAAGCTGGAACCGGTCACGTATCCGAGCGATCAAGTGAAAAGGGTATTGGAAAGAACCTTGGGTGTGCCGATCTTCCAGGAGCAGGTGATGGAGCTCGCCATGGTTGCCGCCGGGTTCACGCCTGGCGAGGCCGACCAGCTGCGCCGCTCGATGGCCGCGTGGCGCAGGTCCGGCAGCCTCGACCGGTTCGAAGAGAAGCTGAAGCGCGGCATGCGCGAGAACGGCTACAGCGCCGAGTTCGCCGAGTCGATCTACCGCCAGATCCTCGGCTTCGGCGAGTACGGCTTCCCGGAATCGCATTCGGCGAGCTTCGCGCTGCTCGTCTACGTCTCTTCGTGGCTGAAGCGGCATCACCCGGCCGCGTTCTGCGCGGCGCTGCTCAACAGCCAGCCGATGGGCTTCTACGCGCCCGCCCAGCTCGTGCAGGACGCGCGCCGCCACGGCGTCGAGGTGCGGCCGCCGGACGTGAACACGAGCGACTGGGACTGCACGCTCGAGGATGGCGCGCTGCGCCTGGGCCTGCGCATGGTGGACGGGCTTTCGCAGGCAGAGGGACGCCGTCTCGCTCAGGCAAAGCCTTTTGAATCTATTCACGAGCTGAGGTTGAACAAGAAAGACTTGAGGTGCCTGGCTGCCGCCGGCGCGCTGCAATCGCTCGTCGGGCACCGCCGCCTCGCGCGCTGGGCGGCGGCGGGCGCGGCGCGGCGCGCGCCGCTCGATGCGCCGGCGGCCGAGCGCCTGCCGCAGCTTGCCGCACCGCGGGAAGGCGAGGACATCGTCGCCGACTACGCGAGCCTCGGCCTCACGCTCGGCCGCCACCCGCTGGCACTCATCCGGTCTCACCTGGAGAAACGGCGAGTCGTTACTGCAAAAAGCCTAACCGCGCTGCCTCATGGGAGCGCGGCGCGCGCGGCGGGGCTGGTGACCTGCCGCCAGCGTCCGGATACGGCGAGCGGAGTGATTTTCGTCACGCTGGAGGACGAGACCGGCAACGTCAACGTAGTGGTCTGGCGCGCCTTGAGCGAGCGCCAGAAGGCCGAGCTCCTCGGCGCCCGCCTGCTCGCGGTGCACGGCGTGATCGAGCGCGACGGCGACGTTGTGCATTTGGTGGCACGCCGCCTGCTTGATTACAGCGTGCTCCTCGGACCGCTCACAGCACCTTCGCGCGACTTCCACTAAGATGGCCGCAATGAAGAGCCCGGGCGACATCCTCGGCTTGATCGAAGGCCGCCGCTCCCGCAGGCCGGCGCGGGACCTGCCTTTCCTCGACGCCTTGTTCCGGCAGCTCCAATCCTGCCAAAAAGAAGAGGCAGAGCGGACCGAAGACCAGATCTGGGGCGTATGGATGGACCATCCGCACGCCGCAGCCGCCCGGGTTCTCGACCTCGCCACCCGCGACATCGCCGCGCGGCGCTATGACATCGCCGAAACCCGCCTCACCCAGCTTCTGCGCCGGGCGCCCGATTTCGCCGAGGCATGGCACAAGCGCGCGACCCTCTACTACCTCCTCGGGCGCGACCTGGAGTGCCTGGAGGACATCGGCCGCACGCTCGAGCTCGAGCCCCGGCATTTCGCCGCCATGATGCATTTTGGCGAAATTCTGCTGGGCGCGGGCGCGCCGCTCGAGGCGCGCTTCGCTTTTTACGCCGCGCTGACAATCCATCCGCACCTCCCGCGCGCGCGCGCGGCGCTGGCTGACAAAGCCTGACGGCGGCCTCCGGACAGCCAAAAGTCCCGCCCATATAATGGGTTCATGACCCAGGATGCGCGCACCGTCAAGGTTTCGAAGGACCTCGAAGACCTCATTCCCACCTATCTTGCCAATCGCAAGAAGGAGCTCGAGACCCTGCGCCAGGCGCTAGAGGCCGCCGACTTCGAGCAGCTCCGCCAGATCGGGCACCGCATGCGCGGCGTAGGCGTGTCCTATGGCTTCGACGACGTGACCGCCCTCGGCAAGCTGATCGAGGACGGCGCCAACGCAGGCGACAAGGCCGCCCTGGAAGCGCACGTCGGCGCCTACGGTCAGTACCTTTCGAACCTGCGCATCACGTATGAGTGATCTCGCCGCCACCGGCCTGAACGTGGCGCCGCAGACGGCGTTCCGCGTGCTGGTGGTCGACGACGATCCGGACATGGCGGCGCTCCTCGCCGCCATCGTGGAGGCCGAGGGAATGCAGGCCGAGGTGATGTGCGACGGCGAGGCGGCAATCGCCTCGGTCGCCGGCGCGCCGCCCGACCTTGTGCTGCTCGACGTGGTGCTCCCCGGATCGAGCGGTTTCGAGGTCTGCCGGCGGCTCAAGGCCGGCCCGCTGACGGCGCTCATCCCGGTGGTGCTCGTGACCGCGCTCGAGGATCGTGAAAGCCGGCTGCAGGGCATCGAGGCCGGGGCGGACGATTTCCTCCACAAGCCGGTGCGGCGCGAGGAGCTGGTGGCACGCATGAAGATGCTGCGCCGCCTGCACGAGACGAGGCGCGAGCTCGAGGCGCAGCGGCTCGCCGCCGAGGTCGAACACAAGGAGGCGCTCCACAAGGCGCTCTCGCGCTACGTGTCGCCCCGGCTCACGGACCGGATCATCGGCGCGGCCGGCCGCGCCGCGCCCTTCCGCACCGAGGCCGAGCGTGCCGACGTGGTGGTGCTGTTCGCGGATCTGCGCGGCTTCACCCGGATCACCGAGACGATCGGCGTGCACCACGTGGTGGACATGCTGAACGAGTACTTCTCGGTGCTCACCGAGGCGGCCTACCAGCACGAAGGCACGATCTTCAACATGGCCGGCGACAGCCTGCTGGTCGGCTTCAACGTTCCGTTCGCGCAGCCCGACGCCCCGGCGCGGGCGTGGCGCACCGCCATGGACATGGTGTCGCGCTTCGCTCCGGTGTCGGCGGAATGGCGCGCGCGCTTCGGCGTCGCCACCGGCGTCGGCATCGGCCTGTGCCGCGGCGAGGCGATCATCGGCAACGTCGGCTCGCCGCACTTCATGAGCTACACCATCATCGGCGACACGGTCAACACGGCCGCGCGGCTGATGCAGATGGCGCAGGCGGACGAGGTGCTGGTCTCGGCGACGCTCTACGAGTCGATCCGGCCGCTGGTGCCGGCCGGGCGCGCGCACGCGCACGGTGCGGTCGCGCTGCGCGGCAAGTCCGAGGCGGTCGGGGTGTACTCGATCAAGCTGTAGCGATGCGCGTCCTCATCATCGACGACGACGAGGATCTGCACACGCTGCTGTCGCATTACGTCACCTCGCAGTGGCCGGACGGCGTGATCGATCACTACGACCCGAAGCTCCAGGCGATCCCGGGACCCGAGTTCCCGCTCGGAAACTACGACGTCGTGGTCCTCGACTACATGCTCGGACGCGAGGACGGCGACGGCCTGGAGTGGCTCGCCCAGTTCAAGAGCCGTGCCGGTTGCCCGAAGATCCTGTTCCTCACCGGCGCCGGCAACGAAGTGATCGCCGTGAAGGCGATGAAGGCGGGCGCCGACGACTACCAGCGCAAGCAGGAGCTGACGCGCGAGCGGCTGATCACGTCGCTGCGCGACCTCACCAGCGACGCGGCGCAGAAGACCCTGACCCCCGAGCTCGCGGCGCGCCTCGAAGGGCAAAGCATCGGCGCGCAGGTCAGGATTCCCGGCATCCGGGTGCTGCACCTCATCGGCGAGGGCGGCATGTCGCGCGTCTACCTCGCCTCGCGCGAGCGCGACGACGAGCCGCTGGTCGTGAAGATTCTGCGCCACGAGGTGACCGCCGACCGCAGAGCCCTCACGCGCTTCATCGAAGAGTACTCGCTGGTCGAGCGCATCCAGAGCCGGCACGTGGCGCGCGTCGTCACGCACGGAACCTCGGGCGAGCACGCCTACCTGGTGATGGAATTCTTCGACGGCGGCGACCTGATGAAGCGCCTCGGCGGCAAGGCACTCGCCCCCGCCGAGTGCCTGCGGCTGTTTTGCGAGCTGATGACCGCCCTCGGCGACATCCACGAGAAGGGCATCCTGCACCGCGACCTGAAGCCCCAGAACCTGATGTTCCGCGCCGACGGCAGCCTGGCGGTGGTCGATTTCGGCATCGCCAAGCACATCGACGCCGCCGACATGACGGGGCAGGGCGAGGTCCTGGGGACGCCCCGCTACATGAGCCCCGAGCAGGTCCAGGGCAAGCCGCTCGACCTGAGGACCGACATCTACAGCGCGGGGGTGCTGCTTTTCCAGATGCTCACCGGCACGCACCTCTTCGAGGGCAACTCGGCGGTCGAGGTGGCGCTGCATCATCTCAACACGCCGCCGCCGGCACTGCCGGACGAGCTTTCGAAGTACCAGCGCCTGCTCGACAAGCTGCTTGAGAAGGACCGCGACGCGCGCTTTCGCAACGCCGACGAGGTCCTCGGGTACATCCAGCGCAAGTTCAGCCAGGCCGAGCAGGCGTCGCCGGACCAGACCCAGCCAAGATCGCAGCCGCGCTCCCAGCCCCGCTCGCAGCCGCGCCGGCCGAATTAGGCAGCTTCTGTAGCTAGGGTAGCTTCTTCCAAATTTCCCGCAGCTGCTCGGGAAGATCTTTTGGCGAGAATGGCTTGGAGATGGTGGCGGCGGCGCCGAGCTTCATCAGCTGATCGAGGTCGCGCTGCGACGCCTTGGCGGTGATGAACACCACCGGCAGCGCCTTGGTCTCGGGCCGGGCCTGCATCAGCTTGAACAGCGCCGGGCCGTCGAGCTTGGGCATCATCCAGTCGAGCATCACCAGGTCGGGCTTGAAACTGTCTATCGCGTCGAGCGCCATGGTCGGGTCGCCGACGATGTGCACCGTCATCTTGCCCAGGCGCTCGAGCGACATGCGCACGATACGCTGGATGTCCTCGTCGTCCTCGACGTAGCAGATGCGGTTCAGCGGCCGGTCCGGCATTGCAGCATTTTTACCACGAAAGGCCCGGGGAATCCCCAGGTCGCCGCAAAACCGCGGCCGACTACAGCGTGCGCTCGTTGCGGATCACGCCCACCGCGACGCCTTCGATGACGAGCGGCTCGCTTCTCAGGTCGACCTCGATCGTCTCGAAGTCGGGGTTCTCGGGAACGAGCTGCACTGCGTGCCCGCGGCGCCTGAAGCGCTTCACGGTGACCTCGTCGGCGAGCCGCGCCACCACCACCTGCCCGGTGCGCGCCTCCTGCGTGCGGTGCACGGCGAGCAGGTCGCCCTCGAGGATGCCGGCATCGCGCATCGACATGCCGCGCACGCGGAGCAGGTAGTCGGCGCGCGGCGTGAAGAGATTCGGATCGACCTGGTAGCGCTCCTGGACGTGCTCCTGCGCGAGCATCGGGCTGCCGGCGGCCACCCGTCCGATCACCGGCAGCTCGAGCAGGCGGCCGCCGCGGCTGGCGGACCGGCCCTCGCGCACGCGGATGCCGCGCGAGGCGCCGGAGGAGATCTCGATCGCGCCTTTCTTTTCGAGCGCCCTCAGGTGCTGCTCGGCCGCGTTCACCGAGCGAAAGCCCATGCGCTCGGCGATCTCGGCGCGCGTCGGCGGAAAGCCGGACACCTCGGTGAGCTCGCGGATCAGCTTGAGGATCTCGGACTGCCGGTCGGTCAACGCATCCATGCGGCCTCTCGCACCTGTTTTGACAAACTGCTGGAATTATATCCAGTATGGGCAGCGGCGCAACTGAGCCCTCCTGTGCAAAAGGTCGTTAGCCCGAAAGGTTTGTCCTCTCGGCCGGCCGGGCTGGACGCTACAGTGCCGGCGTGAATTCCGCCCAAGTCCGGACTCGCGGGGAAGCTTTTGTGCACCGCTTCAAGCCGCGCCTGCGTGGGCTGGCGGGGCGCGCGGGCGTCCGCGTCGAGGATTGGAAGCACAGCGGCATCGGCCTGCGCCGCCGCGTCCTGATCACCGCGGTGGGGTTCCTGTCCGCGGTGGTCGCGCTGACCGGCTATCTCATCAGCCGCGGCCAGCACAGCCTGATCGAGTTCCAGGCCGTCCAGCTCGCCGAGATCGTCACGCGGCAGTCCGCGAGCTCGAGATCGGTGTACGCAGAGCACGTGGTCGGCAAGCTCAATCGCGACGGAGCGGGCGCGGCTTCCGAGCATTACAAGGACGAGCGCGGCAACGTCCCGCTCCCGGCGCAGTTCCTCAAGCTGGTGGGCGAGCGTGTCAGCGTCGACAGCCGCGGCCTCTACCGCTACCGGCCGGTGAGCAAATGGAACCTCGCCGCCGATCAGGGGCTCGCCGACGACTTTCAGCGCTGGGCCTGGGCGCGCCTGGAGGAGCAGGACCTGCCCGCCCCGAAGGAGCCCATCGCCTGGACCCCGGTGTGGCGCATCGAGACGGTCGACGGCGTGAGCACGCTGCGCTACATGCGCGCCGACCCGGCCGTGAGCCAGGCCTGCGTGAACTGCCATAACGCGCTCGAATCGCGGCCGCAGACGGTGGCGCTGCGCACGCGCGCGGGCATGACTCCAGGCAAGGTGTTCGAGGTGAACCGGCTGATGGGGGCCATCGAGGTGCAGCTGCCGCTCGATCGCGTTGCGGCGATGGCCCGCGACCATAGCCACATGGCGCTGCTCAGCGTGCTGCTGCTCGCGCTCGGCGGGATGCTGTGCATCGGCTACTTCGTGTACGCCGACGTGTCCCGGGCGCGGGCGCTGAACCATGAGCTCGCGTGGCAGGCGAGCCACGACGCGCTCACGGGCCTCATCAACCGCCGCCACTTCGAGCGCAAGCTCGGCCAGGCGCTCGAGGACGCTCAAGTCGACGCGAGCCGCCACGCCCTCATGTTCCTCGACCTCGACCAGTTCAAGGTGGTGAACGACACCAGCGGCCATACCGCCGGCGACGAGCTGCTGCGCCAGCTCGGCGCGCTGCTGAAGTCCCAGCTCCGCGCCAACGACACGCTCGGGCGCCTCGGCGGCGACGAGTTCGGCGTGCTGGTGGCGCACTGCGACCTGCCGAAGGCGCGCGAGATCGCGGAAAAGCTGCGCCAGGTCGTCGCCGGCTTCCGCTTCAGCTGGGGCAACCGTCTGTTCGAGACCGGCGTCAGCATCGGCCTGGTGCCGATCGATGCGCAGAGCAAGAGCGTCGCGCAGCTCATGAGCGCGGCCGACGTCGCCTGCTACGCGGCGAAGGAGGGCGGGCGCAACCGCATCCACGTCCTCAAGGCGAGCGACGGCGAGCTCGGACGCCGCACCAGCGACCTCGAGTGGGGCACGCGGATCGGCGACGCGCTGCGCGAGGAGCGCATCTTCGTCGAGGTGCAGAAGGCGATCGCGCTGCGCCCCGAGCTCGCGGTGAGCGAGTACCGCGAGGCGCTCCTGCGCATGCACGACCGCGACAACACCCCGGTGCCGACGAGCGCCCTCATCCAGGCGGCCGAGCGCTACAACCTGATGCCCGGCCGCATCGACCGCTTCGTGGTGCGCACCGTGTGCCGCCTGATCGCCGAGGGCGCGCTTCCCGCCGACGCGCAACGCATCGTCGCCCTGAACCTCTCCGGCACCTCGCTCGGCGACGAGGATTTCCTGCGCTACGTCCGCAGCGAGATCGCCGCCACGCGCATCGCACCCCAGGTGCTCTGCTTCGAAGTCACCGAGACCGCCGCGATCAACAATCTCGCGCACGCGATCCGCTTCATGAACACGCTGCGGGGCCTGGGCTGCCGCTTCGCGCTGGACGACTTCGGCTCCGGCGTCAGCTCGTTCGGCTACCTCAAGAACCTGCCGGTGGACTTCCTCAAGATCGACGGCGAGTTCGTGCGCGACCTGGCCAACGATTCGGTCAACCGCGCCATGGTCACCGCGATCTGCGGCGTGGGCCGCGCCATGGGCATTCCCACCGTGGCCGAGTGGGTCGAGACCGACGCCGTGCTGCGGGTCGTGCGCGAGCTCGGCGTCGACTACGCGCAGGGCTACCGCGTGGCCCGGCCCGAGCGCATCCCCGGTCACGGCCCGTCCGGGAAATAGACTTTTCCCGTTAGGAAATAGGCGTTTCCCGTTAGGGAAACAGACTTTTCTTTCCCAGCGTCCCCGGTAGTGGCAATATATACAGTATGCGCAAGATCGTCCATCTGGACATGGACGCCTTCTACGCCTCGGTCGAGAGCCGCGACGAGCCGCGGCTGCGCGGACGGCCGGTGGCGGTGGGCGGAAGCCCGGAGGGCAGGGGGGTGGTGGCGGCGGCGAGCTACGAGGCGCGCGCCTTCGGCGTGCGCTCGGCGATGCCCATGGCGCGCGCGCTGCGCCTGTGCCCAGAGCTCGTGGTCGTGCGGCCCGACTTCGCCAAGTACCACGAGGTCTCGTCGCAGGTCATGGCCATCCTGCGCTCGTGCAGCGACCTGGTCGAGCCGCTGTCGCTCGACGAGGCCTACGTGGACGTCACCGAGAACCGCTGGGGCATCGCCTACGGCAGCCTGGTGGCCAAGGAGCTGAAGCGCCGCATCTTCGAGGAGACGCGCTGCACCGCTTCGGCGGGCGTCGCGCCGAACAAGTTCCTCGCCAAGATCGCCTCGGGCTGGCGCAAGCCCGACGGGCTCACCGTGATCTCGCCCGACCGGGTCGAGGAGTTTCTCCAGGCGCTGCCGGTGGACGCGCTCTGGGGCGTGGGACCGGTCACCGCGAAGAAGCTGCGTGCCCTGGGACTCGAACGCGTGGTGGATATCCGGAATTTTGATTTCGACAAACTCCAGAAGGAAATCGGCAGTTTGGCCGGGTGGTTAAGGCAACTTGCCTACGGCGACGATCCGCGCCCGGTGGTCGCGCACCGGGCGGCGAAGTCGGCGAGCAGCGAGACCACCTACGCCGAGGATCTGCAGGACCTGGACGCGATCAGGACCGAGCTCGCGCGGCTCGCGCGCGAGACCGCGGAGTGGCTCGAGAAGAAGCACCTCGCCGGACGCACGGTGACCATCAAGGTGCGCTACGCGGACTTCACCACGGTGACGCGCAGCCATACGCTCTCGCGCCCGACCTGCGACGCCGACGTGATCTCCTCCTGGGCGGCCGAGCTGCTCCACCGCACCCAGGCCGGCCGGCGCCCGGTGCGCCTCCTCGGCGCGCGCGTGAACGGGCTGGTCGAGCATAGCGCGCTGTAAGCTCCGCACTCATGTGCGGACGCTACGGGCGGTTCAGCCGCAAGGAGCGCATCGAGGGGGTGCTGGGTCGCTCCATCGTGGGGGGCGACGAGCTCGCCGAGCGCTACAACATCTGCCCGGGCCTGCCCGACTGGGTCCTGCGCCAGTCGTATCGCACGCGCGAGCTGCGCTTCGAGCAATTCCAGTGGGGCCTGCTGCCGTCGTGGACCAAGAACCCGAAGTCCGCGCGGCGTGCGATCAATGCCCGCGCCGAGACGGTGGCCGAGCGGCCCATGTTCCGCGACCTCCTGCGCAGCCGCCGTTGCGCGGTGCCGATCGACGGCTATTACGAGTGGCGCACCACCTCGAGCGGCAAGGTGCCGTTCTGGTTCAGCCAGAAGAGCGGCGAGCCCTTCTTTCTCGCGGGGCTGTGGGATCGCTGGCACGGCGGCAAACCCGACGCGCTAGCGAGCTACATCCTGATGACCACCGAGCCGAACGCGCTCGCCGCCAAGGTGCACGACCGCATGCCGGTGCTGCTGCACGCGCGCGACGTGCCGCGCTGGCTCGATCCGGCCACTACGGAGGTCGACAGGGTCATCGATCTGCTCGGCCCTTATCCTGCAGCCGAGATGCAGTCGCGCCCGGTCTCGAGGCGCGTGAGCAATCCGGACAACGAGGGTCCCGAGCTCATTCAGCCGGACAATTCGACTCCCGAGCTTTGGACCTAGTTACAATGCCCGCGCCCATGCTGATCCAGTCGCTGCTGGACACCGACCTGTACAAGTTCACCATGATGCAGGTGGTGCTGCATCACTTTCCGGGCGCGCAGGTCGAGTACAAGTTCAAGTGCCGCACGCCCGGCGTCGACCTGCGTCCGCATCTCGACGACATGAAGGCCGCGTTCGCGGACCTCTGCAAGCTGCGCTTCCGCGACGAGGAGCTCGCGTACCTGCGGGCCCTGCGCTTCATGAAGTCCGATTTTGTCGATTTCCTCGGGCTGTTCCAGTTCAACGAGAAGTACCTGAACGCGGGCTACGGCGAGAAGCCCGGCGAGATCGACATCACCATTCGCGGGCCGTGGCTGCACACGATCCTCTACGAGATCCCGGTGCTCGCGATCGTGTCCGAGGTGTACTTCCGGCGTACCCAGCCGAGGCCGAACTTCGAGGAAGGCCGGCGCAGGCTGCAGGCGAAGATCGACCTCGTGCGCCGGGTCGAGCCCTCGCTCGAGCTCAGGATCTCGGACTTCGGCACGCGCCGGCGCTTCTCGGGCATTTGGCAGGAGGAGGTGCTGCAGACCCTGAAGCGCGAGGTGCCGCAATACTTCGCCGGCACCTCCAACGTGCTGTTCGCCGTGCGCAACGCTCTTACTCCGCTCGGCACCATGGCGCACGAATACATGCAGGCCTGCCAGGCGCTCGGGCCGCGGCTACGCGACTCGCAGGTGTTCGCCTTCGACAAATGGGCGCAGGAGTACCGCGGCGACCTCGGCATCGCGCTCTCCGACACCTACGGATTCAACGCCTTCCTGCGCGACTTCGACATGTACTTCTGCAAGCTGTTCGACGGCGTGCGCCACGATTCGGGCGACCCGTTCGACTGGGGCGAGCGCATGATCGAGCATTACCGCAGGAACCGCGTCGATCCCAAGAGCAAGCAGCTCATCTTTTCCGACCAGCTCTCGTTTCCGCTCGCGATCGAGATCGCGCGCCGTTTTCAGGGCCGCGCGCGCATCTCGTTCGGCATCGGCACCAACCTCACCAACGACCTCGGCTACGAGCCGATCAACATCGTGCTCAAGATGACCGAGTGCAACGGCCAGCCGGTCGCCAAGGTCTCGGACGCGCCCGGCAAGACCATCAGCAAGGACGCGGGCTACCTCGCGTACCTGCGCCAGGTGTTCGGGCTGGACCCCGCGCAGAAAACCTGAAAAAGCTGATCTGACCCCTTTTTCCCGCACCGCGGTCGGAGTGCTCGCAGCGGTATTCGCGTTCATCCTTCTCGGACGCGGGCTGGGCGACAGCTACACGGTGTTCCTGCTGCCGCTGGAACGCGACTTCGGCTGGACGCGCTCGCAGGTGGCGAGCGTCTATTCCATTTATCTACTGGTGCACGGCGGCACGGCGGCGCTCGCCGGGCTGGTATTCGACCGCCTCGGCCCGCGCTGGGTGTACGGCGCGGGAACCGCGCTCCTCGGCGCGGCGTTCTGGCTCGCGGGCGCGGTCACCAGCCTGTGGCAGTTCTACGTGTGCATCGGCGTGCTGGTAGGGCTGGGGGCGAGCCTGAACGGCATGGTGCCGGGCTCGGCGCTGCTCTCCCGCTGGTACCGCGCGCGCCTGTCGACCGCGATCGGCATCGCGTTCTCGGCCACCGGCGTGGGCGCCGTGTTCCTGGTCCCGCTGGCGCAGTCGCTGATCGGCGAATTCGGCTGGCGCAGCGCCTACCGCGTCCTCGGCATCGCGCTGCTCGCGCTCCTGCCGGTGGTGCTCTTTCTTCCCTGGAGGCTCCTGGCTGCGGGCAGCCCGGCCTACCATCGCGAAGCGCGCCGGAAAAAGGCGGGGGAAGGATGGACGTTCCGCGCCGCGGCCCGCACGCCGGTGTTCTGGGGGCTCGCCGCGATCTTCTTCTTCACCTCGGCGTCGATGTTCTCGGTGCTGGTGCAGCTCGTCGCCTTCTTCATCGACGCCGGATTCACACCGCTCAACGCCGCGACAGCCTATGGCATCGTCGGCCTGCTCTCGGCCGGAAGCGTCATGGCGAGCGGAGTCCTCTCCGACCGCTTCGGCTACCGCCAGACCGTGAGCGTGAGCTTCGCCGGCACCGCGGCCGGAATGGCGGTCCTGCTCGCGATGACTTTCCGGCCTGCGACGGCGCTGCTGGTCCTCTTCGTCGTGCTGTTCGGCCTGTGCATGGGGACGCGCGGCCCGATCATCTCGTCGCTCGCGGCGCGCTACTTCGCCGGGCCGAAAGTGGCGACGATCTACGGCGGCATCTATTCGGCCAATGCGATCGGCGCCGCCGCCGGCGCGCTGACCGGCGGCGCGCTGCACGACCTTACTGGCGGCTATCGCGCCGGACTCGCGATCGCACTTGTGTTCATCGCGCTCGCCGCGCTGCCGTTCTGGGTCGTGCGCGACCTCAGGAATTTCCGCTGACCTCGCGCAGGCGCTCCTCGCGCTCGCGCAGGGTGCAGCCGCGGAGGTCCGCGGCGCCTTTCTCGGTCACGATCACCGCCGCTTCGCTCCTCGGCGTCGCGACCGGCCCGGTCAGCTTCTTGACCACGCGGCTCGACGGCAGGCAGATCAGGGCGACGCCTCCGGGCGACTGGTTGGCCGCGCGGACGAAGTCGAGCGCCCCGCCTACTGCGCCGACGTAGCTGCCGCGCGCGAGCTCGGCGTTTACCTGCCCGGTGAGGTCCACTTCGACCGCGGAGTTGATGGCGACGAAGCGCTCGAGCTTCGCCAGCACCGCGGCGCCGTGGGTGTAGTCGGAGGAATGCAGCCGTACCTGGGGGTTCTCGCGCGCCCAGTCGAACAGCTCCTGCGTGCCCATCAGGCAGCCGCCGTGGATCTCGCCGGTCAGCGCGCCCTTCGCGTGCAGCGCGGCGACGCCGTCCGGGATGAGGCCGGAATGGAAGCGCAGCCCGCGGCGCTCGCCGAGAACGCCGAGCACCGCGTTCGGCACGTTGCCGATGCCGCACTCGAGCACCGCGCGGTCGGGAATGTACTTCGCGGCGTGGCTGGCGATGGCCATCTCGATATCGCCCGAGCGATAAGGCAGGTACACCGGCGCGCGCGAGCTTTCGATGACGAGCGCGAAGTCCTTCCGGCGCAGCAGCGGCTCGGTGTGCGTCCACGGCACGCGCTCGTTGACCTCGCCGACGATCGCGCGCGAGGCACGCAGCGCTGGAGCCAGGTACTCCACGCCGAGCCCAAGGCTGTACTCGCCGCGCGCGTTCGGCGGCGAGACTTGCACCAGCACGACGTCGGCGCCGATCCTCCCATCGCGGATCAGCCCGCCAAGTTGGGAGTAGGGAGTGGGATAGATTTCCAGCACGCCGGCGTCGGCGAGCGCCCGGTTGGTCCCGCTGCCGCAGTAGGAAGCGAGGCGCAGGTGGTCGGCGTGCTCGGGCTTCACCAGGCCGGAGTAGCTGGCGCCCAAGAAAACGCGCGCCCCGGAGAACGAGTCGCGTTGGGCGACGAACAGCTCGACCAGCGACTGCGGCTCGGCGCAGGCCTGCCCCCACATTACGCCGTCGCCCGGCCGGATGACGCTCGCAAGCTCCACCATCGGCGCGATGCTATGACAGAATGGCCGGATCCATGCGCCTGAAGAACAAGATCGCCGTCGTCGTCGGCGCGGGGCAGGGGCCGGGCGAAGGACTCGGCAACGGCCGCGCGGTCACCATGCGCTTCGTCCAGGAGGGCGCGGCGGTGCTCGCGGTCGACCGCGACGTCGCCTCGGCGATGGAGACCGCGAAGCTCGCCGGGGGCGACTGCGTCGCCTTCGAGGCCGACGTGACCCGGGAAGCGACGCTCGCGGCCGCGGTGCGCGCCGCGAAGGAGCGCTGGGGACGGCTCGACATCCTGCACTACAACGTCGGCGTCTCGCTCGCCGGCGGCGACGCCTCGCCGCTCGAGATCAGCGAGGAGGCCTTCGACCGGATCTGCGCCATCAACCTGCGCGGCTGCGTGATGGCCTGCAAGCACGCGCTGCCGATCATGCGCGCGCAGCGCTCGGGCGTGATCATCAACATCTCCTCGGTCGCTGCCTGGGAGACGTACCCGAACGCCGCCTACAAGGCGACCAAGGCGGCGATGATCGCGTACACGCAGCAGGTCGCGATCCAGAACGCCGAATTCGGCGTGCGCGCCAACGCGATCCTGCCCGGCCTCATGGACACGCCGATGGCGGTCGACACCCGGGCGCGCGTGAGCGGCAAGACCCGCGCCGAAGTCGCGGCGATGCGCGACGCGAAGGTGCCGCTGCGAAAGAAAATGGGCACGGCGTGGGACGTCGCCAACGCGGCGCTGTTCCTCGCTTCCGACGAAGCGAACTTCATTACCGGCGTCGCTCTGCCGGTGGACGGCGGCGCGCTGGTGAAGATAGGGGTGTCGTGATGACCGCGGACGAAGCCACGCTCGACCTCATCCTGCGCAAGGCGCGCAGCTACGGCGAATTCGAGGAGCGGCCGGTCCCTGACGAGCTGCTCCACGCCGCGCACGATCTCATGAAGTGGGGTCCGACCACCGCCAACAGCCAGCCGATGCGCGTGCTGTATCTCAGGTCGCAGGAAGCGCGCGAGAAGCTGCGTCCGGCGCTCTCGCCGGTGAACGCGGCGAAGACGATGAAGGCGCCGATGGTCGCGATCGTCGCCTACGACACCAAGTTCTGGGAGCACCTGCCGCGCCTTTACCACAACCCCGACGCCATCAACTGGTACAACAAGCCGCCGGTGGCCGAGATCCACGGCTTTCGCAACGGCAGCCTGCAGGGCGCCTACCTCATCCTCGCGCTGCGCGCGGTGGGGCTCGATTGCGGCGCGATGTCCGGATTCGACAACGCGAAGGTCGACGCCGCGTTCTTCCCCGACGGGCGCCTGAAATCGAACTTCCTCATCAACATCGGCTACGGTATCGGCACCAAGCTGCCGCCGCGCAATCCCCGCCTGAGCTTCGAAGAAAGTTGCCGATTCGTGTAGTTGTACCGTCGCGGTAGCTATTTGTGACTACGGCCGCCGCGCGAAAGCGAAACGTGAAGCTTTCTAACCCGTCAGCCATTTCGCGCCGTGAAGAGTTCCCTGCACCGAATTTGACGTTCGGAGGTAGCTTGTCGGTTCGCCTGGGGACGCGAATTTCGATGTTGAGAATCCTGATCGTCGACGACGACCGAAACATGCGCGAGTTGCTGTCGCTGCATCTGAGGAGCGCCGGGTACGAAGTGGAGACCGCCGAGGACGGCATCGCCGCGGGCTACGCCGTGCTCTACCAGCAGCCCGACCTCATCATCTGCGATGTCTTCATGCCGCACATGAGCGGCTTCGAGTTCGTGGCCGCGTTGCGTTCGGATCCGGCGCAGCAGAACGTCCCGGTCATCTTCCTGACGACTTCCGTAGAGGGCGAGGCGCGGGGTAGAGAGCTGGGTGCGGTCGGCTACCTCCGCAAGCCCGTGCGCGCCGACGCGCTGCTTTCGTTCATCGCCGACAAAGTCCAGGGCGGGCTCGTTCCGCTGCGCTGAAGGGTACCGCCGGAAGTCAGTTTTCCCCTTCGCAGCGCAGCAATTGGCGGCGCACAAGCGGCATTCCTTATCAGCGCGTCCTATAGGGTACGCCTTGTGCGGTATTTCTTACCGCCATTTCCGGCGCGCCGTTATCTTGCTCAACCTGCTCAGGGGCAGCGATAGGGGGACTCGCATGAAAACCAATAAAACCATCGAAGCTGCGATCCTGCTGTCGCAGATGGACACCGTCGAGATCGAGAAGGTCGGCGAGACGACCGGCGTCAAGCTCAGCCTCGACCCGGCGCGCTCGAACGCGAACTTCCGCGTCTTCCGCGGCTGCGGCGACGCGAATGGCGCGATTGCCGAAGTCGAATGCCGCACCACGCGCGTGAAGGGCGCGGCCAAGGGCACGCTCATCTACGTCGCCCTGAACGAACGCCTGGCGCCCGCCGGAGGCGAAGTCATCTCGCGCCTCGGCAAGCCGCAAAGCATCCAGCAGGCCACGGGCTCGGCGATCTACGTCTACCAGGTCGCCGGTGGCGAGCTCCGATTCGCGGTCAAGACCGGATCGCCCGACGTGCTTCTCTCCATCGCGCTCGAGAAGGCCCCGTCCGGCCAATCGGCCGCGACCCGGGCCGCGAAGTGGGGCACTGTGGATCTCACGCCGGTCAGTTCCTGATCCAGTAACGGCAGCACCGCGTCGTCACGATGCGCCAGCGCGAGAGCCTGATGCGAACTCTGCTGTGCTCATCTTTCTCCCTCGCATTACTGGCGAGCGTTTCGACCTCGGCGGACGAGGAGATCACTGTCCTGGATCGGCTGAAATCGTGCGATCTGAAGGTTGCATCCGCAGCCGCCGAACAGATCGTCACATCGGCCGTTGCCGTCGATCAGCCTTCGGAGCTCCACTCCGTAGCAGACATTCTGTTCGCACAAGGTCGAAAGGATGAAGCGGTGTTCTGGTTTTGGGTTGCGCAGCTGCGCGGCCGGTATCAGTCGGGTATCCCGAGAAGTGATCTCTTTGGTTTCCCGGCCCTCTTGAACAGGGCGTCACAACAGCCGATCAACAATTACGCTCTTCAGGACACCAGGAAATTCGATCTTATTTTGACGCGCGTGCTGGAGTGGGATCGCAACACTCCGAATCCATTCAGGGAAAAATACAGTACGGCGGATGGATTAACCCGTGTCGAGGCGATGTACCGGTCTTTCGAAGACTTGCGGACGAGGGTCGCCGCGGAACGCGAGCAGCTCGAGCACCAAGCGCGCGCCGCCGAACAGCAAGTTCTACAGGCTCATGCCTCGTACAAGCGGGCATGCCGGAAGGAGTTGGTCAGCCCGGCGCAAGCGAGAGCCATGATCAATCTCGAACGTGGCCTCGTGGTCGATTTCGTAAGAAACCAGGCGGACGTGATGCGCGCGGTGGGCGCAGGATTCGGCGCCGATGTCGGTTCCTATACCCTGGAGCATATTCAACTGCTGCCTTCGCGGTATGAGGTGACGGTCAAAGGCGAGGGGGTCGCGTTTGCGATCGTGGACGTATCGAGGAACGCCGGCAAAGCCGAATTCACACTTGCCTGCGTCACGCGCAAGTCGTTGTGGGAGCGCGAGGTGTTCACGGACCCGTGCAAGCAACCAGGCAAGAGCGCTCCGTAAACGGGGTTCAACCAGGACAATTGAAAAATGAAAAGCCCCGGTGGTCCGGGGCTACCGACGCGCCCCGAATCAGTGGAGCTACGCTCGGTCTATGGATGATCCGCGACGAGCGACGGGACCACAATGGCTACAAAGAGCCTGACAACCGGCTCTCTTCACATCCGGTCGAGGCTCTCGTCGTCGTAGGAGGCCGGGTCGGAGATCGGCTCGATGTGCACCAGGACGCCGGAGTTCGGCACGAGCGAGCGGATGCGCTCCTCGATCTCTTCGGAGAGCTGGTGCGCGCGTTTCACGCTCCACTCGTCCGGGACGAGGAGGTGGAAGGAGATGAAGCGCCGCGAGCCGGCCTGGCGGGTGCGGAAGGCGTGGAACTTGACCGCGTAGCGGCGCGCGTATTCGGCGAAGATCTTGTTCACTTCGTTCTGGTCCTCGGGGCCGATGGCGGCGTCGAGGAGGCCGGCGATCGAGCGGCGCACGAGTCCGATGCCGGTCCAGACAATGTGCAGCGCCACGGCGAGAGCGACGAGCGGGTCGAGGCGCTGCCAGCCGGTGACGTAGACGAGAGTGACACCGGCGATGACGCCGGCCGAAGTCCAGACGTCGGTCATCAGGTGCTGGCCGTCGGCCTCGAGGGTAATGCTGTCGTGTCGCTTCCCGGCGCGGATCAGGACGAGGGCGACGCCGAGGTTGATGAGGGAGGCGACCACGGTGATGCCGAGGCCGAGGAACGGCGCCTTGAGCGGCTCGGGGTGGATGAGGCGCGGGATCGCGGCGTAGAGGATGCCGCCCGCGGCGAGGACGATGAGCGCGCCCTCGATGCCGGCCGACAGGTATTCGGCCTTGGACATGCCGTGCGGAAACGCCTGGTCGGGCGGCGCGGCGGCGAGGCGCAGCATCGAAAGCATGAGAAGCGCCGCGGCGAGGTTGACAAGCGACTCGAGCGCGTCGGAAAGCAGGCCGACCGATCCGGTCAGCCACCAGGCGAAGCCTTTGAGCGCGATGGTGGCGAGCGCTGCGGCGATCGAGAGCCAGGCGAAGCGCTGGAGGTAGCTCGATCGCGACAGGCCGGGGGGCGGGCGGGATTCCATTGTCAGCGAATCATGCGGGCAAGATTTTGCCCTTTTCCAGCTTGTAGCCGCGATCGGCCACGCGTTCGGTGAAGCGCGCGCTCTGCTCCGCGAGGAGCACGGCTACCCCGGCCCACTTCATTTCGAGGATGGCCGCGGCCATCTGGTCGACGATCACCGGCGCGAGCCCCTCGGAAGGCTCGTCGAGAAGAATGGCCCGGGGATTGCCGGCTAGAGTGCGCGCGATGCAAAGCATCTGCTGCTCGCCGCCCGACATGCTGCCGCCGCGGCGCTTCAGCATGGGGCCGAGGGTGGGGAAAAGGGCGAGGAGCTTTTCCGTTGTCCAGGTGGGTGCGCCGGAGCGCGGCGGCTGGCGTCCGACCTCGAGGTTCTCGGCCACCGTGAGGTCGGTGAAGATGCGCCGGTCCTCGGGCACGTAGCCCAGGCCCAGCCGCGCGATCTCGTGCGGCGCGCGGCGATCGATGCGGGCGCCTTCGAAGCGGACCTCCCCCGAGCGCGTCTCGACCAGGCCCATGAGCGCCTTGAGCGTGGTCGACTTGCCGGCGCCGTTGCGTCCGAGGAGGGCGACGACCTCGCCCCGGTCGACCGCGAGGTCGAGGCCGAACAGGATCTGGGCCCGGCCGTACCCGGCGCTCAAGTGCCGCGCCTCAAGCATCGCCAAGGTACACCTCGCGGACCCTCGGGTCGGCGCGCACCGCGGCGGGCGTGCCCGAGGCGATGATTTCGCCCTGGTGCAGCACGATGACGCGTGCCGCGTGGCCGAACACCACGCCCATGTCGTGCTCGGTGAAGAGCACCGCGATCCTGTCGCTCAGCGCCACCTCGGCGGCGAGCTGCATGAGCGCGCTGCGCTCCTCGGACGCCATGCCCGCGGTCGGCTCGTCCATGAGGAGGACCCGCGGCCGGCCGGCGAGCGCGGCGGCAAGCTCCACGCGCTTCAGGTCGCCGTAGGCGAGCACGGCGCACGGCCGTTCGGCCTGGCTCGCCATGCCGACGCGCTCGAGCAGCTCCTGCGCTTCTTCGACATGAAGCCTGGGCGCGGCCGAAACGAGCGATCCGATCCCGTGGTGGTAGGAAAGAAGCGCGACCTGCACGTTCTCGCGCACGCTCATCGAGCCGAACGTCTGCGTGATCTGGAACGTGCGTCCGACGCCGAGGCGTGCGATGCGGTGCGGCGGCAGGCCGGCAACGCTCGCCTTGCCGACCAGGATCTCGCCCGCGTCCGGCACGAGCTGGCCGTTCAGCAGGTTGAAGCAGGTGGTCTTGCCGGCGCCGTTCGGTCCGATGAGCGCCACCACCTCGCCCGGCTCGAGCGTGAAGGATACGTTCCTGACCGCCTGCACGCCGCCATAGGCCTTGGAGAGGCCGGTGACTTCGAGCGCGCTCATGGTCGGGTGAGCTTCTCTTTCACGAAGCCGGCGACGCCCTGCGGGAACGCGAGCACCAGCAGGACGATGACCGCACCGATGGCGGCGCGCCAGTACTCGATCTCGCGGGAGACCGAGTCCTCCAGCCAGGTGAAGACGCCGGCGCCCCACACCGGACCCGTGAGCGTCTGCACGCCACCGAGGAGCACCATCACCAGGGCATCGACCGAGCGCGGGACCGACAGCACCTCGGGCGAGATCGAGCCCTTGGAAAACGCGAACAGGGCGCCGGCGAGGCCGGCCAGCGTGCCGGCGATGGTGAACGCCGCCCACTGCACCGCGCGCACGGGGATGCCGACGGCTTCGGCGCGCAAGGGAGAGTCGCGCGCCGCGCGCAGCGCGAAGCCGAACGGCGAGAAGATGGTGCGCCACACGAGCGCGACGGCGGCGCCGCAGAGGACGAGCGCCAGGTAGAAGTACGCGGGCTTGGAGGCGAGCCAGGACGCCGGCCATACGCCGATCAGGCCGTTCGAGCCCCCGGTGACGCCGTCCCACTGGAACGCGACCGACCAGGCGATCTGCGAGAAGGCGAGGGTGAGCATGGCGAGGTAGACGCCAGAGAGGCGTACGCAGAACCACCCCGACGCCAGCGCGCCGGCGAGCGCGAGGAGCGGAGCGGCGACCAGCGCGACCTCCATCGGGGCGGCGAGCCGCAGCACGAGGAGCGCAGCGCCATACGCGCCCAGCCCGAAGAACGCGGCGTGGCCGAACGAGGCCATGCCGCCGGGTCCCATCATGAAGTGCAGGCTGGTCGCGAAAAGCGCGAACACCAGGATGTCGGTGAGCAGGACGAGCAGGTAGTCCTGCGACAGGAGGGGGGCCAGCGCCAGCACGCCGAACGCAATGGCGACCAGGATGAGAAAAGCCCGCGAAGGGACGCCAAACGGGGCCTGCATCGATGCGGCGCCGCGGGCCTCGGCGATCGGGCGCCCGAGCAACCCCCACGGCCGCAGCACCAGCACCACCGCCATCACGATGAATTCCACCGCGAGCGTGAGCTTCGAGAAGCCGAGAGCAAAGCAGAACGCCTTGATCACGCCGATGAGGAGCGCGGCGAGGAAAGCGCCGGGAATCGAGCCGAGCCCGCCGACGACCACGACGACGAAGGCGTCGGAGACCACGCCGAGGTCGATCTCCAGGCTCGCCGGCTCGCGCGGGATCGCGAGCGCGCCGCCGAGGCCGGCGAGCGCCGCGCCGAACGCGAACACCGCCGTGAAGAGCACCTTCTGGTTCACCCCGAGCGCGGCCGCCATCTCGCGGTCCTGCGTCGCCGCGCGGACCAGCGTCCCCCAGCGCGTGCGCGTGAGGAGGAGCTCGAGCAGAACGAACACCGCCGGGCCGAGTGCGATGAGGAACAGGTCGTACTGCGGGAAAGCGCCGCCGGCGATGGCGACGGCGGCGCGCAGCCCCGGCGCGCGCGGCCCGAGCATGTCCTGCGGGCCCCACGCCCACAGGGCGAAGTCCTTGATCAGGAGGACCAGCGCGAACGTGGCGAGGAGCTGGAAGAGCTCGGGCGCCTTGTAGATCCTCCGCAGGAGAATCACCTCTATGACAATCCCCAACGCCCCTACCGCGGCCGCCGCGAGCGGGATCGCGGCCCAGAAGCCGACTCTCGCGGAGAGCCACACGGCGAGGTACATGCCGAGCATGTAGAGCGAGCCGTGGGCGAAATTCACCACGCGAGTGACCCCGAAGATGAGCGACAGCCCGGCCGCGACCAGGAACAGCGAGCTCGCGGCCGCGAGGCCGTTCAGGAACTGCAGCAGGATCGCGGAACCGCTCACGCGATCCTAGTCGGGGCGCTTCGGGAATCCCGGCGCGAAAGCCTCGTTCTGGACGCCGATCGCATTGGTCGCGAAGGATACGGCATGGTGGAGACCCGCGATCACGATCAGCTCCACCAGCTGGTCGGTGGCGACGGCGCAATTCGCGGAAGCATGACTCGAGCCTAAGGCTCCTTGCGCAGGAGGCGGATCTCGTCGTCGGAGGGCTGGAACTTCGCCCCGTCGGCGTAGTACCAGTTCACCATCACGCCCTTGCCGTCCTTGAGGGCGAACTGTCCTACATACGCGCCCATCGTGGACTGATGATCGATCGGCCGCCACCGGATCGGACCGAAAGGCGACTGCATCTCGAGGCCTTTCAGCGCCTCGACCAGCGTCTCCGTGTCGGCCGACTTCGCCTTGCGCATCGCGTTCGCGACCGTGTACACGGCGGTGTAGCCGACCACCGAGCCCTGCCGCGGGTAATCCTTCCAGCGCTTTTCGTAGGCACTGCGGAACTTCGCGTGCTCGGGCGTGCTGATCTCGCTCCAGGGATAGCCGGTGACCCACCAACCCGGCGGAGTCTCGTCCTTCAGCGTGTCGAGATACTCCGGCTCGCCGGCGATCAGGTTGAACACCGGCCGGTCCTTGAACAGGCCGCGCGTGTTCCCCTCGCGCACGAACTTCTGCAGGTCGGCCGCGAACAGCGAGCTGAAGATCGCGTCGGGCTTGGCGTCGGCGAGCGCCTGCACCACCGCGCCGGCGTCGATCTTGCCGAGCGCCGGCGCCTGCTCGGCCACGAACTCGACGTCCGGCTGCACCTGCTTGAGGAGCTTCTTGAACGAGGCGGTCGCCGACTGGCCGTATTCATAATTGGGATACACGATCGCCCAGCGCTTGCTTCCCAGCTTGGCCGCCTGCGGGATCAGCATCGCGGTCTGCATGTAGGTCGACGGGCGCAGGCGGAAGGTGTAACGGTTGCCGTTCTCCCACACGATCTTGTCGGTGAGCGGCTCGGAGGCGAGGAACAGCACCTTCCTCTGGTTGGCGAGGTTCGCCACCGCCAGGCCCACGTTCGAGGCGAAGGTTCCCATGAGCACGTTCACCTTCTCGCGCGAGAGCAGCTCTTCGGCCACGCGCACCGCGTCGCCCGGCGTGCCGCCGTCGTCGCGGCTCACCAGCTCGAGCTTCCGCCCGTTCACCCCGCCCGCGGCGTTGATCTCCTCGAGCGCGAGCTCCATGCCCTTCTTGTAGGGCTCGAGAAAGGCGGGGAACACCTTGTAGCTGTTCAGCTCGCCGATCTTGATGTTTTGTCCGAACGCAGGCAGCGCCGCCGCCCACAACGTGAGAAGCAAAAATCTTTTCATGTCTCGCCTTCCACTTTCGCGCCGCGGTCCGGCTTGATCTTGTCGGTTCCGCCGGGAAACACGCGCCAGAACTCCCTGCGGACGAGGCTCGCGATGGTCGCGCTCTTGTTCAGGCCGTGGTAGCGCGCTACCGCCTCCAGCATCGCGAGATCGCGCGCGGTGGCGGAGAAGGTGCTGACCAGCGCCTTGGGTTTCGGCATCGCGGTCATTATATATGGGTTATATAATAATTATGCAAGCACACCTTCGCCACGGCGACGTCTGCGGGCGACGCGCACACCGCGCCAGTTTGCGAAACCGCTCTCCCGGAGTACCGTACGCGCCGGATCAATGACCACCGTCCAAACCTTTGGCCAGCGCGAGCGCGGGCGGTCCTATCGACGGCGCCTCGCGGCCTATGTAGTCATCCTCGACGATAGGCTTCAGGTAGCGTGCGTCGTCGACAAGCTGCGGCTGTTTCTTCCGGGGGGCGGCATCGAAGCCGGGGAGGAGCCCTTGGGCGCCGTGCATCGCGAGGTCGCCGAAGAGTGCGCTCGCGCGCTCGAGGTCATTTCGCCGCTCGACTCGGCGGTTCAGTTCTTTCAGACGGCCGCGGGCGAAGCGTACGAGCTGCATGCACATTTCTTCCTGGCTCGCTTCGGGGCTCCGCTCAACGGACCCGCCGAGCACGAGCTTCGCTGGCTGCCGGCCTTGCCTCAAGCGCCCGGCTTTTTCCACGAATGTCACGGATGGGCAGTCCAACAGGCCCTGAGCCGGGGCCATGCGTGATGGCGCCACTCCAGATCTACGTTGGCACGGCGAAGCGCCTCCGTCGGTCTTCTGCCGTTATCTTGGGTCGGCATGCTCTGGGTGACGGCAAACAGGGAGCGGACCCTGTGGACGAGCGTTCCATTTCTGCTGATCGCTGCATGGCTTCTGCTTCGCCGGAGTCGCGTCGCCTCGTGAACCTGTCCCTGCCTGTCTTGCTGTCGGTGATGCTCGTGACGGCTCCGGCCGCGGCGCAGCCGCGGCACGATGCGCTCATCGCGCGCGCCAAGGCGCTCGAGCTCGACACGCCGTACGTGGCGCCGCCCGGCGACCCGCTGGAGCTCCACGCCGCGGGCTACGCCAAGGTGATGTGCTCGGCCGTGTTCGTCACCGGCCTCGATGCCGATTTCGCCCGCGAGAACGTCGGCTTCTTCACCGGGCCGTACGAGGAGCGGGGCCGGCTCGGAAAGCCCCAGATCGACCGTGCCGCGAAGGCGGTGCACGTCACGCTGCCGAACGGCGTGAAGCGCACGGCGCGCTATCTCGGCGACCAGGGTTGCGTGACGCTTCCGGCTGGCAAGGATGCGCCGGAGTTCAAGCCGGTGCAGGTGAAGCGCGGACTGCCCGATCCTTCGACCCAGCTCTGGCCGATGGGCGATGTCCTGCCCAAGGAGCCGCCGCCCGCAGGCCTCGACATGGTGAAGGTGAACCAGGCGCTGGACGCGGCCTTCGAGCCGGCGGCGGCGATGACGGCGGCGTTCGTGGTGACCTGGAAGGGTCGGCTGATCGCCGAGCGCTACGGCAAAGGCATCACGCTGCACACGCCGCTCGAAAGCTGGTCGATGGGCAAGAGCGTAACCGCGGCGCTGATGGGCATCCTCGTCCGGCAGGGCGTGTACGAGCTCTCGCAGCCGGCGCCGGTTCCGGAGTGGCAGCGTCCCGGCGATCCGCGCGCCAGGATCCGCATCTCCGACCTGATGCGCATGTCGAGCGGGCTGCGCATCCGCGCACCGCAGGATCCGGACTACGACCCCTCGCGCGGCTATCCCGATCACGTCTACCTCTACACCGGCGCCGTCAACTCTTTCCAGTACGCCGCCACGCGGCCGCTGCAGTGGCCGCCGGGCACCGTCGGGCGCTACCGCAACAGCGACCCGGTGCTGGTCAACTATCTGGTGCGGCTCGCGGTCGAGAAGCGCGGCGAGGAATACCTTTCATTCCCGCAACGCGCGCTCTTCGACGCAATCGGCGTCCGCACGATGGTGATGGAGACCGACCCCTACGGCGACTTCCTCCTGCAGGGCTACGAGCTCGCTTCGGCGCGCGACTGGGCACGCCTCGCCAATCTCTATCTGCAGGACGGCGTGTGGAACGGCAAGCGCATCCTGCCCGAGGGCTATGCCAAGTTCGTGAGCACCGTGGCGCCCGCGTGGCAGGCCGACGGCCGCCCGATCTACGGCGCCTTCTTCTGGATCAACGGCGAAGGCGCCTTCCCGGTGCCGAGGGACGCGTACTACATGGCCGGCTCCGGCACGCAGATCGCGCTCATCATCCCCTCGCACCACCTCGTCGTCGTGCGGCTGGGACACTACCGCGGCGGCGGGCCTGGATTCCAGAGCCTCCAGCGCGCGCTCGGGCTCCTCATGGAAGCGGTGCCAAGGAACTGACAGCCGGTCTCGAGGTTTTATCCATCTGTACGACCCGGGGTCAGCTGTGCACTAGTACATTGGCTAACGCAGTGCGCGGCAAATAGAGTGCGCGGCAAAGAACAAGAACGAGGAGACCCGTTATGCACGCTCGGAAAAGTGGGTTGCAATCGGGCAGGCTTTTCGTGCTCGCGCTTTCGCTGTTCCTCACCGCTTGCAGCGGTGGTGGCGGCGGTGGCGGCGCGCCGGCGCCGGCTGGTTCAGGCGGCACGCCGCCGGGCGGCACCGGCGGGGGCGGGACCGGCGGCGGATCGACTCCGGTCCCGGGCTGGAATCCCTCGGTGCGCATCAGCAACCTCCGCAGCAACTCCACCGAGATGTTCGTCTTCTCCGCGGCGCTGACCAGCCAGAACGTGGGCTTCGTGGCGTGGACCGAGCGCGCATTCGGTACCAACTGTGCCCGGACCTGGGTCAATCGCTACGCCGGCGGCTCCTGGGGTGCTCCGACGCAGATCGGAATCGAGCAGGCGGTCTCGTCGATGGTCGCCGCCAACGCGAATGGCGATGCAGTGCTCGTCTGGATCGAGAATGCGTTCTCGGGCGAAAACTGCGGCGGCACCGTCCTCGTCCCCGGAGTCTGGGCGAGCCGCTATAGCGCCGCGTCAAATACGTGGACGGCCCCGGCGCGCATCAGCACCAACCCGACCGGAGTTTTCGTCAGCGCTCCGTCGGTGGTGATCGACGCCACCGGCCGCGCCACCGCGGTGTGGATTCAGACTCCGAGCACCTTGCCCACAGTCGTTTGGACCCGCTTCAACGGCACTTCGTGGTCGGCGCCCGCGGCGCTGAGCGACGGCACGCGCGGCGTCGCCGAGCCTGTCATGGCGCAGGACGGTAGCGGCAACGTGCTGGTCCTCTGGCAGCAGCAGACCAATCTCTTCAACGGCGGCCTGCCGAACGGCGGCCCGATCCTGCCGAACATCTGGTTTGCCAGATATGCGGCCGCGGCCGGCACTTGGAGCACGCCGGTGAAGCTCAGCAACCTGGATGTGACCGGAACCGGAACCGATACGGCGACACATGCGCGGATCGCGGTCAACGCCAGCGGCAACGCAGTGGCCGTCTGGAACGAGGTCCGCAGCAGCGTGGGATCCATCGTATCGGCTCGCTGTTCTTCGGTTTGCGGGACCTGGACTTCACCGGTGCTCATCGAGAGCAACCCGCAAACTGCGGATCGGCCCGAGGTGGCGATCGACGTCAACGGCAACGCGCAAGCCGTCTGGACGCAGAAAATCGACGCATTGGCGACCAACGCGAGCGGCTACACCGCGCGGTTCGACGCGGCGGCCGGAACCTGGGGCGCGCCGCTGCTTTTCGAGCAGTCCACCGAGTCGGCTTTCGCCCCGCTGGTCGGCATGGACGACACGGGTCGCGCGCTGATCGCCTGGGAGCAGACGGCGGCCGCGGGCAGCCTCGCCATCCCCATTCACGCGGTGCATTACACGCCCGCGAGCGGGTTTGGAACGCAGATGGACTTTGCCGGAAACAACGTCGTCCTGGCGGTGAACGGCGGCGGCACCGGTCTCCTCGCATCGGACGTTCCGAGCATCGAGCCGTCCCCGATCTTTCTCGGCATCTCGATTCGCGCCTCGATTTTCCTGCCGTAGGCGCATCGCGGTGTGCATTTGGTTTGCGGGCGGGAGCGCTCCGGGGTAAGGTGACGCGAAGGGTGGCAGCACGGAATGCGCGAGCTATCCGTATTCGGGGATCGCTCTTTGGAGCAGCGACCGCGCGGCCTATTCGCCAACTATTCTGTCCTGCCTCGCGTGGGCGACAGCAAGGCAACACATGGGAACATCGAGGCTTGAAATTCTTAGCGGGCTCGCATGCGTATTGGTACTGCACGGCTGTGCGCCGGTAATAGATCACTCTCAGCTGAAAACGCCGGCCCCGCATGTCATCGTGTTCTCGTCTCCGTTCTCCTATGACACGTCCAAAGAAGTCGACTTGCCGAAGCCAGAGCCGGGTTCCTTTCGTGGTCTTCTTGCGGGCACCTATACAGCTGTCTACGAGGACGATCAGGGCACCTACTATCGCGCCCCAGGTCCTTGTGTGATTTCGATGACCTACCCATCGAAAGGCCAAAAGTTCCTGGTCGAAGGCGGAATATGGATTGAGAAAAACTCTGCTGCACCAAAATTTCGGCTGTATCGTATTTCCGGGCTAAGTCTTGGGACTCCATCGCCCATTGGCGACATGCCGTCATGCACCCCTTCATCGCAAGTCGCTATACCTGTATCCAATGCATCCGATGTGGCCGGTCAACTTGCTACGTCCTCCCTAATCAATAATCCGGCACGTATTCCTGCGCCGACGGCAGTCGGCACTATCATCGGATACAGTTTGGTGGGCGCAATGATTGAGGCCGAGAAAGGAAAACTGATTCTGCTACCCTCTCCAGTTGGGGATCCAAACATCGGTGGCAAGTTCACGCGACTCGATCAATTGCCGCGGTAGGTGGCGGTGTAGGCCGACTAACCTAGTCTTAGGCAGCCTTGCGCTCCGCGGGAGGCGGAAGCTGCTTGAGGCAGCGCCCGATCCAGAGCGCGGTGAGCTTCTCCTGCACGCCGTTCTGCGCCAGGCGCTGGGCGAGCGCGCCGAAGTCGACCTGGTCGAGCGGCTGGTCCTGGTTGAAGCAGGAGAAGACGTAGCTCGTGCTGCCGGTGGCCGGGTCGACGTGCGGCTGCAGGCACTGCGCGCAGATCTCCTTCATCATGCACTGCATCGGGCTGTTGATGGACCCGATCGCAACATGACCCGGCTTCAAATGCTCTTGTAAGACCCCATGGCGGGCCAGCGCGACCGCGGCCATCATCTTGTCCGAGCCGATGGCGATGATCCGGTCCGCATCCGAAAACGCGATGGCCTGCTTGCCGAGCGCGCCGGCCGCGTAGGCGTGCATGGCCTCCACGATGTTGCCGACGAAGGCGCGGTCCTGCGGCCGGCGCGGCGCGAACCCGGGCGCCTCGTCGCAGCACCAGATCACCACATCGGACGAGGCCTCGATGTCGTCGATGCGGTAGCGGTCGGCCATCGACCTGTAGCCGGCGAAGTAAATCACCTTGCTGCCCGCGGCGCGCAAGGCGCGGCCGATGGAGAAGAGCACCGCGTTGCCCAAGCCTCCGCCGGCGAGCACCACCGTCTCGTCGCCGGGAATCTCGGTCGGCGTGCCGGTCGGCCCCATCAGCACGACGGGCTCGCCGGGGCGCAGGTAGGCGAGCAGGTCGGCCGAGCCGCCCATCTCGAGCGCGATCACCGAGATCAGGCCCTTGTCGCGATCGACCCAGGCGCCGGTGAGCGCGAGGCCCTCCATCGCGAGCGTGGTGCCCGGCAGCTTCATTGCCAGGCTCTCGAAGTTCTGCATGCGGTAGAACTGGCCCGGGTTGAACCGGCGCGCGGCCACCGGCGCGCGCAGCACCACCTCGACGATGCGCGGGGTGAGCCGGCGCACGTCGTGCACCACCGCGCGAAGATCGCGGTTCAGTCGCGAAAGGAAGGCCGGATCGTCCAACTTGGACGCGGGCTCACGCTGGCTTAATACGCGTGATACGACGGGAAAACCTTGCTTGGCGCTGCCCATCGCCTTTACCACGTTGCCGAAATACGAGGGGTGCAGATCGCCGAAGAAGCTCATGAAGCGCCCGTCGGGGCGGCGATGCAGGAGCACCTGCACCTGCTTCGGCTTCGCGCTGTGGCGCTCGGGCTTCACCGGGGCGCCGTTTTCGTCGCAGGCCTGGAAGTACTTGCCGTCGAGCGCGAGGCTCACGCCTTCTTCGCGGGCGAGCACCGTGTTCGGTTGCGTGCCCGCGGCAATGAGCACCGATCGTGCAGGAAGGACGATCTCTTTTTTTTCCGAGTTGACGAGCCGAACTGCCTTCGCATGACCGAATTCATCGACCTCGATGCGGGTCGGCGAGAGGCCCTCGGCGAAGGTGATGCCCTCCTCGAGCGCCTTTTCCACCTCCTCGTGGTTCAGCGTATAGGAGGGGCTGTCGATCATGCGCCGGCGATAGGCGATCGTGGAGCCGCCCCACGACTTCAACAAGGAAAGACGTTCCGCTGGAGCAGCGGAGCGAAGCGCCCGCGCATGTGCGATGAATTCCTGCGCGATCGCCTGCTCCTCGGCGTTCCAGAACGGCTTTTCGCCGAGCGCCTCGTAGCGCGCGAGGAATTTCTCGACCTGGATCGCGTAGTACGCGAGCGACTCGGTCGCGGTGTCGATCGCGGTGAGCCCGCCGCCGATGATCACGATCGGCAGGCGGATCTGGAGGTTGGCGATCGACTCGCGCTTGGCGGCGCCGGTGAGCTGAAGCGCCATCAGGAAGTCGGACGCCGCGCGCACGCCGCGCGCGAAGCCGTTCGGGATCTCGAGCACCGTCGGGCGGCCGGCGCCGGCGCAAAGGGCGATGTGGTCGAAGCCCATGCCGCCGGCAGCCTCGCTATCGAACGCCTCGTCGATGTTGAGCGTGCCGCCGAAGCGCACCCCGCCGAACATGGCGAACTGGCGCCGCCGCTCGAGCAGCAGCCGGATGATCTTCAGGAAGTTCTTGTCCCAGCGCACCGTGATGCCGTACTCGGCAACGCCGCCGAACCCGGCCATGACGCGCTCGCCGAGGTTTTCCTCGAGCTCTGCGATGTTCTTGACGGGGCGGAAGGGAACGCGGTGGCCGAGCGGGTCGACGCCCGAGACCTCGGCCGCGAGCGGCTCGATCTTCAGGCCGTCGATCCCGACCACGGTGTGGCCGTCGTTCATCAGGTGGTGCGCCACGGTGAAGCCCGCCGGCCCCAGGCCGACCACGAGGACGCGCTTTCCGGTGGGCGCCTTCGGGTAGGGGCGGCGCAGGTCGAACGGGTTCCAGCGCGTGAGAAGCGAGTAGATCTCGAAGCCCCACGGCAGCTCGAGCACGTCCTTCAGCGTGCGCGTCTCGGCCTGCGGGATGTTGACCGGGTCCTGCTTCTGGTAGATGCAGGCCTTCATGCAGTCGTTGCAGATGCGGTGCCCGGTTCCCGCGACCATCGGGTTGTCTACCGCGATGATGCCGAGCGCGGCGAGCGGCTGGCCGCGCGCCTTCACCATCTGGTACTCGGAGATCTTCTCCTCCAGCGGGCAGCCGTTCAGCGGCACGCCGAACACCGTTTTTTTGAAGACAGGGAAGTTCACGGCCGGGTCGGCGTCTTTCGCCGGTTTTTCCTTCAACCCCTTCGAGCACGAGTCCTTGCCCTGCTCGTGGCACCAGATGCAGTAGTTCGATTCGTCGAGGGCGCCGACGAGATCGGTGCCGCGGTCGGTCAGCTCGAACCCATGGCGCTCGCGCAGGTGCTCGAGCGTGTGCTCCGGAAAGCCTCGCTGCGTTTCGGTATGGACCGGCACGAGGCGCATGTAGTCGAGCTTGCGCGGCGCCTTGAAGAGGACGCCGTGGCGGTGCTTCGCCTTGCCCTCGGGCGTAGTCGCGGCCCAAGCAGCATAGCGCGCGGCAACCTCGAGCTGGGACGCATGCGCCGCTTCATCCTGCATCCACTCCGTGACCTTGCGCGCGAACTCGAGCTCGGTGAACGTTTCCCCAAGCAGGGCCCGGGCCGCAGCCTCCCCATCGAAGTTCTGGATCTCTTCGGGTTTGACCTTGTGCATCGCGCGACGCTGCACGAACAGCCGCTTGACCGAATAGAGCGGCGCGAGCTCGTGGTGCTTCGCGGCGAGCGCGCGCGCCTCGGCTTCGATGCCGAAGAGCCGGGCGATGAAATCCTCGACGTGCGGCGCGACCGCGATCAGCAGATCCGATTCTTCCTTTCCCGCCGGAGGGTCCGCGCGTGCCGCGACCAGGCGCGCGCGCACGTCGGCGTTCCCATCACCGAGAAAGCCCAGGAACGCGGCGTCGATGCGAGCCAGGCCTTCGCGCTCGTACAAATCGTGGAATTGGATGCCGAAGCCAAGCTTCATGTCGGTAGAATTATCTTTGAATTCCGGGCGCTTCCCCGCGAATTTGGATATTCCCGAATCTCCAGAGGGGTCTTTCAATGCAAATCAAGAACAGCGTGTTCCTGGTCACCGGCGGCGCCTCGGGTCTCGGCGGCGCAACCGCGCGCATGGCGGCGGAGAACGGCGCCAAAGTCGTGGTCGCCGACCTCCAGGCCGAGGCGGGCGAGAAGCTGGCGCGCGAGCTGAACGGCCGCTTCATCAAGTGCGACGTCGCGTCCGAGGCCGACGGCAAGGCCGCGGTCGCGCTCGCGCTGAAGGAATTCGGCGGGCTGCACGTGCTCGTCAACTGCGCCGGCATCGCGATCGCCGAGCGCACGCTCGGCAAGGAGCTGCCGCACGACCTCGGCCGGTTCCAGAAGGTCCTCGCGGTCAACGTCATCGGGACCTTCAACATGATCCGCCTCGCCGCGGACGCGATGGCGAAGGCCTCGCCCAACGCCGGTGGCGAGCGCGGCGTGATCGTCAACACCGCCTCGGTCGCCGCGTTCGACGGCCAGATCGGCCAGGCCGCGTATGCGGCCTCCAAGGGGGCCATCGTCGGCATGACGCTGCCGATCGCGCGCGACCTCTCGCGCAACGGCATTCGCGTGTGCTCGATCGCGCCCGGCATCTTCGAGACGCCGATGCTCGCCGGGCTGCCGAAGGACGCGCAGGACTCGCTCGGCAAGCAGGTACCGTTTCCCTCGCGCCTCGGTCGGCCGGCCGAGTACGCTCAGATGGTGAAGGCGATCGTCGAGATCGAGATGCTGAACGCGGAGACGATCCGGCTCGACGGCGCCATCCGGATGGCGCCGAAGTAGCTAGAGTTGCTTCAGGCTGGTTCGGTAGAGCCGCGAGCGCTCGACGTAGCCCTGCGCGATCCTCAGCAGGAAATCCTTCTCCTCCTGCCTGAGCTCGCGCACGATCTTCCCCGGCGAGCCGATCACCAGCACGCCGTCGGGGATCTCCTTGCCCTCGGCGATGAGCGTATTCGCGCCGATCAGCACGCTGCGGCCGATGCGCGCGCCGTTCATGACGACGCTGTTGATGCCGACGAGCGAGCCCTCGCCGATGGTGCAGCCGTGCAGCATTACCTTGTGGCCGATGCTCACGCGGCGCCCGAGCGTCATCGGGTAGCCTGGGTCGACGTGGAGCACCGAGCCGTCCTGGATGTTGCAATCCTCGCCGATGGTCACCTGGTCGTTGTCCGCGCGAATCACGGTCTGGAACCAGACGTTGACGTTGTTCTCGAGCACGATGCTGCCCACGAGGGTCGCGTCGTGCGCGATGAAATGGTGGTCGCCGCGCAGCTCGGGGCGCCGCTCGCCGATGGCAAAAAGGGGCATGGCGCTATGATAATCGAGTGAAAGTGCTCGTTCTCGGCGCCGGCGTGGTCGGCGTGGCCAGCGCCTGGTACCTCGCCGAGGCGGGCCACGAGGTGAGCGTGGTGGAGCGCCAGCCGCGCGCCGCCATGGAAACCTCGTTCGCGAACGGCGGCCAGATCTCGGCCGGCCACGCCGAGCCCTGGGCGAAGCCCTCGGTGCTCCCCAAGATCCTGCGCTGGCTCGGACGCGAGGACGCGCCGCTCGCCTTCCGGGCGCGCCTGGACTGGGCGCAGTGGGCGTGGGGCCTGCGCTTCGTCCTCGAATGCCTGCCGGGCCGCTTCGAGCGCAACTGCCGCGCGCTCGCCGGGCTCGCGCAGTACAGCCGCGACTGCCTGCGCGAGCTGCGCGAGAAGGCCGGGCTGCGCTACGACGAGCTGAGCCGCGGCATCCTTCATTTCGCCACCGACGGCCGCGATCTCGAGGTGCTGGCCCGCGACGCCGAAGCGGCGCGCGCGCTCGGCATCGACCGCCAGGTCAAGTCCGCGCCCGAGTGCCTCGCGATCGAGCCCGCGCTGCGCGAGTCCGAGGTCCCGGTCACCGGCGGCGTCTACACGCCGGGCGACGAGTCGGGCGACGCGCGCCGATTCACCGAGGAGCTGGCGCGGCTCGCGGCACGGCGCGGCGTGCGGTTCCGGTACGACACCACGGTCGAGGCGATCGAATCCGCGGGCGGCGCAGTACGCGGCGTGACGACCGTGGACGAGGAGGAAAGGAGGCAGCTCCAGGCCGACGCTTACGTCGTGGCGCTCGGCAGCTACAGCCCGCTCGCGCTCAAGCCGCTCGGCGTGGCGATCCCGGTGTATCCGCTGAAGGGCTATTCGATCACCTTGCCCCTCGGACCCGAGCACGCCGGAGCCGCGCCGACGGTGAGCCTCACCGATGAAGCCCACAAGATCGTGATCTCGCGCCTCGGCAACCGGCTGCGCGCGGCCGGCACGGCCGAGCTCGCCGGCTACGACACGGCGGTGAGCGCGGCGCGCTGCGCTGCGATCGCGCGGCGGGTGGTGAGCCTGTTCCCGGCCTTGCGCAGCGTCACTACCTATGAGAGCTGGGCCGGGCTGCGCCCGGCGACGCCGGGCAACGTGCCGATCGTGGGCAGGACGCGGCTCGCCAACCTCTTCCTCAACACCGGCCACGGCACGCTCGGCTGGACGCTCGCCTGCGGCTCGGGCAGGGCGCTCGCCGACCTCGTCAGCGGCCGGCGCCCGCAGGTCGATTTCGGGTTCGCGCATTGAGAGCGAGCGAGTCGCTTTTCCTCGCCATCCGCGGCCTGCGCTACCACGTGCGCCGCTGGCCGCCGCCGTCTCCTCGCCCGGGTGCGCCGAAAGTGTTCGTGCTGCACGGCTGGATGGATGTCTCGGCGTCGTTCCAGTTCGTGGTGGATGCGCTCCAGGGCGATTGGGACGTCTACGCGCCCGACTGGCGCGGCTACGGCCTCACCGAATGGGGAAAGTCCGACTCGTACTGGTTTCCCGATTATCTCGCCGATCTGGACAGAATCCTGGAGCACTTTGCCTCCCAGGATGGCGTCAATTTGGTGGGTCACAGCCTCGGCGGCAACGTGGCGGCGCTGTATGCCGGCATCCGTCCGCAGCGCGTAGCGAAGCTCGTGAACCTCGAAGGCTTCGGCATGGCGCCGACGCGGCCCGAGCAGGCGCCGAAGCGCTATGCGCGCTGGCTGAACGAGCTGCACGAGCGGCCGACGCTCCGTCCCTACAAGGACTTCGACGCATTGGCCGAACGCCTGCGCGAAGGCAATCCCAGGTTGACGCGTGAAAAGGCGGACTTCCTCGCGCGCCACTGGGGCAGGACCGAGGGCGAGAGCGTCGTCCTGCGCAGCGACCCGGCGCACAAGATCGTGAACCCGCTGCTCTACCGGATCGAGGAAGTGCAGGCCTGCTGGCGCGAGGTGAGCGCGCCGGTGCTCTGGGTCGATGCGGCGGAGTCGGACACGCTGAGGCGCATCGGACTCAGCGAGACGCAGCACGCCGAGCGCAGAAATTCCTTCAAGAATCTCAAGCATGTGACGGTGAAAGGCGCGGGACACATGCTGCACCACGACCAGCCCGAGGAAGTCGCGCGGCTGCTCGAAGCGTTCCTGGGGGGCTGATGGCGCAGTTCCTCTCGGTCCACCCGACGCATCCGCAGAAGCGGCTGATCCGGATCGCCGCCGAGGCGGTGAAGCAGGGCGGGCTGATCGCCTATCCGACCGACTCGTGCTACGCGCTCGGCTGCGACCTCGGCGCCACCACCGCGCTCGAGCGGCTGCGCCGCATCCGCGGCGTCGACGAGCGCCACCGCCTCACGCTCATGTGCCGCGACCTCTCCGAGATCTCCGCCTATGCGATCGTGGACGACGCGCGCTTTCGCCTGCTGAAGAGCGTGACGCCTGGAAGCTACACCTTTATCCTGCCGGCGCGCCGGCAGGTTCCGCGGCGCGCGACGAGCCGCAAGACGATCGGCGTGCGCATCCCGGGCCACCCCGCGGCGCACGCGCTGCTCGCCGAGCTCGACGCGCCGATGCTGTCGGCGACGCTGACCGTCGCGGGCGAGGCGGCGCCGCTCGCCGACGCGGAGGAAATCCGCGCTCGCCTCGAGTCGGGCCTCGACGTCATCGTCGACGGCGGACCCTGCGGCGTCGAGCCCTCGACGGTCATCGATCTTACGAAGGCCGAGCCGCAGGTGCTGCGCGTGGGCAAGGGATCGCTCGCGCCCTTTGCCGTCCAGCCCGTCTGATAGACTTGCGGGAAAAAGATGGACGTCAATCTCCTGGTCCAGACGGTCGCCATCTACGCCCTCCCGGTGCTGTTCGCAATCACGCTGCACGAGGCGGCGCACGGCTACGTGGCGCGCTATTTCGGCGACATGACCGCGCACGCCCAGGGGCGCATCAGCCTGAACCCGATCCGGCACATCGACCCGGTGGGCACGATCGCCGTTCCGGCGCTGATCCTGATCGCTTCGAGCCTCGCCGGCAGCCACGGGTTTCTCTTCGGCTGGGCGAAGCCGGTGCCGGTGAACTACTCGGCGCTGCGCAAGCCGCGCCAGCACATGGCGCTGGTCGCGGCCGCGGGACCGGGAGCCAATCTCGGCATGGCACTCGGCTGGGTCGCGCTGCTCAAGCTTTCGCTGCTGATGCCCGAAAACACCTTCGCCGCCGCCATGGAGGCGATGTCGCAGGCCGGCATCATGGTCAACCTGATCTTCATGTTCCTCAACCTGCTGCCGATCCTGCCGCTCGACGGCGGGCGCATCGTGGCGAGCCTGCTTCCCACCCGCGCCGCCTGGCGCTACGCCAAGCTCGAGCCGTGGGGCATCCCGCTGCTGCTCGTGCTGCTCGTCACCAACGGGCTCACCTTCCTCCTCCAGCCGCTCATCGAAGCCTCCGACGCGATCATCCGGGCCATGGTGTTCTGATGTACGAGACCCGCGTCCTGTCCGGCATGCGCCCGACGGGCGCCCTCCACCTCGGCCACTACCACGGCGTGCTCAAAAACTGGGTGCGGCTGCAGGCCGAATACCTGTGCCTGTATTTCGTCGCCGACTGGCACGCGCTCACCACCGACTACGAGAAGCCTGACAACGTCAAGGAGAACGGCTGGGACATGGTGATCGACTGGCTGGCGGCGGGCATCGACCCCAACCAGGCAATCCTCTTCATCCAGTCGCAGGTCCCCGAGCACGCCGAGCTGCACCTCCTGCTCTCGATGATCACGCCGCTCGGCTGGCTCGAGCGCGTTCCCACCTACAAGGACCAGCAGGAGAAGCTCACCGACAAGGACCTCTCCACCTACGGCTTTCTCGGCTACCCGCTGCTGCAGTCGGCCGACATCCTGATCTACCGCGCGCGGTACGTGCCGGTGGGCGAGGACCAGGTGCCGCACGTCGAGTTCACGCGCGAGGTGGCGCGGCGCTTCAACCACCTCTACGGCAAGGAACCCGGATTCGAGGAAAAGGCCAGGGCCGCGGTGAAGAAGATGGGCACGAAGAAGGCCCGCCTGCTCGCGGAGCTGCGCACGAAGTACCTGGAGCACGGCGAGGCCGAGGCCCTCGGGCGCGCCGAGGCGCTGGTCGACGAGCAGCAGAACCTGACGCGAGGCGACCAGGAGCGCCTGTACGGCTGGCTGGAGGGCGGCGGCAAGAGGATCCTGGTCGAGCCCGAGGCGCTGCTCACCGAGGCGTCCAAGATGCCGGGTCTCGACGGGCAGAAGATGTCCAAGTCCTACGGCAACACGATCTCGCTGCGCGAGGAGCCCGAGTCGGTGGCGAAGAAGGTGAGAACCATGCCGACCGACCCGGCGCGCGTGAAGCGCACCGACCCCGGAACGCCCGAGAAGTGCCCGGTCTGGTCGCTCCACCTCGTGTATTCGAACGAGGCGACCAAGCAGTGGGCGCACGAGGGCTGCACCACCGCCGGCATCGGCTGCCTGGACTGCAAGCAGCCGGTCATCGACGCGATCAACAGGGAGCTCGCGCCCATGCGCGAGCGTGCCCGGACCTATCTCGACGACCCGACGTTGGTAAAAAACATCATCGCCGACGGCTGCGACCGCGCGAAGCGCCTGGCGGCGGAAACCATGCGCGAGGTGCGCGAAGCTATGGGATTATCCTACTCATGAACGTGGTGCCGCTGAACGCCGCTAAGAACGTCACCGAGCCCGTCGCCAAGCTCTACGGCGAGCCGGTCATCGAGCTGCCGCACGACCTCTACATCCCGCCCGACGCGCTCGAAATCGTGCTCGAGGCCTTCGAGGGCCCGCTGGATCTGCTGCTCTACCTGATCCGCAAGGAGAACCTCGACATCCTCGACATCCCGATGGCGCCGCTCACGCGCCAGTATCTCGATTACGTCGAAATCATGCGCAGCAAGAACCTCGAGCTCGCCGCCGAGTACCTCGTCATGGCGGCGATGCTGATGGAGATCAAGTCGCGGCTGCTGCTGCCGCGGCCGCCGGCCGCCGCGCCTGCCGAGGAGGACCCGCGCGCCGAGCTGGTGCGGCGCCTGCTCGAGTACGAGCAGATGAAGAAGGCGGCGCAGGCGCTCGACGAGCTGCCCCAGGTCGGGCGCAACGTCATCGCCATCTCGGTGTGGATCGAGCGCCAGGTCGCCGAGCGGCTGCCGGAGGTCAACCCGCAGGACCTCGCCGAGGCCTGGCGCGGGCTGCTCTACCGCGCGCGCATGAGCCGGCACCACCACATCTCGCGCGAGGAGCTCTCAGTGCGCAGCCACATGAGCTCGATCCTGCGCGCGCTGCAGGAGCGCCGGGTGCTCGAGTTCGGCGAGCTGTTCGAGCCCCAGCGCGGCGTCGCGGTGCTGGTGGTCACGTTCCTCGCGCTGCTCGAGCTCGCGCGCGAGCTGCTGATCGAGATCACCCAGGCCGCTTGCTTCGAACCGATCTACGTGAAGCTCGGCTACGCCACGGCGCAGCCCGGGGCCAACGACGCCGAGCCACTAGAGGAATGACTTTCTAAGAGGTGAGCAACTAGGTATAGTAGGTAGCCATGGAAAATGCCGCCGCCCCCGCCGTCCCGGAAGCCAAGCGCATCCTCGAAGCCGCGCTCCTCGCGACCCAGGAGCCGCTGCCCCTCTCCGAGCTCAAGCGCTTGTTCGACAACGAGATTGCCGCCGACACGCTGAAGAACCTGCTGGAGGAGCTGCGCGCCGACTGGAGCGGCCGCGCGGTCGAGCTGGTATGCCTCGCGAGCGGCTGGCGCTTCCAGACGCGCCTCGAATTCCAGCCCTATCTCGAGCGCCTGTCGCCCGAGAAGCCGCCGCGCTACTCGCGCGCGGTGATGGAGACCCTGGCGATCATCGCGTACCGGCAGCCGGTGACGCGCGGCGACATCGAGAACATCCGCGGGGTCGTGGTCTCGACTCAGATCATCCAGACGCTCGAGAACCGCGGCTGGATCGACGTCGTCGGCCACCGCGAGACCCCCGGCCGGCCGGCGCTCTACGCCACGACGCGGCGCTTCCTCGACGACCTCGGGCTGCGCTCGCTGGAGGAGCTGCCGTCACTCGAAGAGATCGCCACTACCTTGCAGCTTGAGCCCGCGCCCGTCCAGCAAGTCAGCGAAGCCGAGCCCCGCGCCGTCGAGCACGACGAGCCGCAACGGGCGACCGGTACCGACGGCTAAGCCGCAAGCGGCGTCTCCTGGCGAACGCATCCAGAAAATCCTCGCTGCGGCCGGGCTAGGCTCGCGGCGCGAGATCGAGGGCTGGATCGCCGCGGGACGCGTCAGCGTTAACGGCGCACTGGTCAGCCTGGGCGCGCGGGCAGGTCCGGGCGATGAGATCGCCGTCGACGGAAAGCCGGTTGCGAAACCGGCTGCGAAACCCAGCGCGGAAAAGCCGCGTGTCCTGCTGTACCACAAGCCCGTCGGCCAGCTCGTCACGCGGAGCGACCCGCAGGGACGACGCACGGTGTTCGACGCCCTTCCGCCGGGCCGGTGGGTTGCAGTCGGTCGGCTCGACCTGAACAGCTCCGGGCTGCTCCTCCTCACCGACTCGGGCGAGCTTGCGAATCGGCTGATGCACCCTAGATACGAGGTGGAGCGCGAATACGCCGCCAGGATTCGCGGGGAGCTCGGCCCGGCGGAGAAAAAACAGCTACTTGCAGGCATCGCGATCGACGGCCAGCGGGCGCGGTTCGAGCGCATCGACAACCACCGCGAGAGCGAAGGCAGCAACCGCTGGTATCGGGTGGTGCTGAAAGAGGGCCGCAACCGAGAGGTGCGCCGCCTGTTCGAGGCGCTCGGCCACCCGGTGAGCCGGCTCGTGCGGCTGCGCTACGGGCCGATCGAGCTTCCCGCCGATTTGCCCGCCGGACACTGGCGGGAGATGCGAAATACGGCTATACTTCAAAGGCTTTAGAGCATCAGGTGCGGTTCCAGTTTTGGCTTTGCACGAGATGGGCTTCGGCCCATTTTTTGTTTGCGCCTCGAAAAAGTCGTCGAGCCGGCGGTGGCCGGCATGGGCTACGAGCTGATCGATGTGCAGGCGTCGAATGGCGGGAGGCTGCTACGCCTCTTCATCGACAAGCCCGGGGGCGTGACCCTCGACGACTGCGCGGCCGCGAGCCGGCACCTGACGCGCGTTCTGGCGGTCGAGGGGATCGATTACGAGCGGTTGGAGGTCTCCTCGCCGGGCCTGGACCGGCCGCTGCGCAAGGAGGCCGACTTCGCGCGCTTCGCCGGCCAGAAGGCCGATGTGCGGATGCGCACGCCGGACGCCACCGGGCGCCGCAAGTTCGTGGGCGTGCTGCGCGGCGCCGAGGCGGGGCAGGTGAGCATGGAGCTGGACGGGCGCGTGATCGCACTGGCGCTGGATGACTTGGACAAGGCAAGGCTGATACCCGATTTGAAGTAGCCAATTTGTGAGGTAAGAGTGGCCGTGAGCGCAGTGGTGGCAGGAAACCGGGAGCTGGTGATGCTGGTGGACGTGCTCGCGCGCGAGAAGAATGTGCCGCGCGACATCGTATTCGGCGCGCTCGAGATGGCGCTCGCCTCGGCCACCAAGAAGAAGTACACCGAGGATATCGACGTGCGGGTGCAGGTCGACCGCAACACCGGCGCCTACGAGACCTTCCGCCGCTGGAAGGTGCTGCCCGACGACACTCCGGAATGGAACCAGGCGCAGATGCTGTCGGTCGAGGAGGCGCAGGACCGCGGCAAGGCCGACGCCAAGGTCGAGGACGTGATCGAGGAGCCGCTGCCGAACGTCGAGTTCGGGCGCATCGGCGCGCAGACCGCGAAGCAGGTGATCCTGCAGCGGATCCGCGACGCCGAGCGCGAGCAGATCCTGAACGACTTCCTGTCGCGCGGCGACGAGCTGGTCACCGGCACGGTGAAGCGCATGGAGCGCGGCAGCGCCATCATCGAGTCGGGGCGCCTGGAGGCGCTGCTGCCGCGCGAGCACATGATCCCCAAGGAGAACCTGCGCATCGGCGACCGGGTGCGGGCCTGGGTCATGAAGATCGACCGCCAGGCGCGCGGGCCGCAGCTGATCCTCTCGCGCACCGCGCCGCAGTTCATCATGAAGCTCTTCGAGCTCGAGGTTCCGGAGATCGAGGAGGGGCTGCTCGAGATCAAGTCGGCCGCGCGCGACCCGGGGATCCGCGCCAAGATCGCGGTGCACACCAACGACAAGCGGATCGACCCGATCGGCACGTGCGTGGGCATGCGCGGGTCCCGCGTGCAGGCGGTCACGCAGGAGCTCGCCGGCGAGCGCGTCGACATCGTGCTCTGGTCGGCCGACCCGGCCCAGTTCGTGATCGGCGCCCTGGCTCCCGCGGAAGTGAGCTCGATCGTCGTCGATGAAGAGAAACATGCCA
>Ga0114129_10000338_pt1 | contig 54785 bp, 43 predicted proteins | sample RhiMetdeltSRZDD1_FD_80071 | JGI IMG/M metagenome (GOLD analysis project Ga0114129, IMG submission 80071) | Populus rhizosphere microbial communities from Tennessee, USA - Rhizosphere MetaG P. deltoides SRZDD1 (version 2) (version 2) | ecosystem: Host-associated > Plants > Roots > Rhizosphere >...
CATCCTGGTGAACGACACCGCGGCCGCGGCGCTCGCGACGAGCGCGCCCACCCACGTGAACCACGGTCCGGCCGCCGCGTACTCCCTGTCGGCGTTGCCGGCGGGTTCGCTCGCCGGCGAGCCGCTTCCGCTCACGATCAAAGCCGTCGACGTACACGGCAACGTGGTCACGAGCTACGCGAAGACCGCCCACCTGTCGTCGACGGACGGAACCGATCTCCTTCCTGCGGACGGCGGCTTCACCGCCGGGGTCCGCACCGTCTCGCTGGCATTCGTCACCGCGGCCATCCACTCGGCGACGGTGAGCGAGGTCGGCGGCACGATCGCGGCGACCACCAGCTCCGTCAACGTGGTCTCGGCCGATGCAGCGGACCTGGTCGCGACGGGCGCGGCCGCGACGGCCGGCGCCGCGAGCTCGACGAGCCTGACGGTAAAGGACCGATATGGCAACACCGTCGGCTCGTACACGGGGACGGTGTCCTTCACCTCCACGGACTCGGGCGCAGTCCTTCCCCTCGACTACACCTTCGTCACGGCCGACGCGGGCCAGCACACCTTCCCCGTTACCCTGAAGGCCGCGGGAGCGCAGACCGTCACCGCGACGGATCCGGCCCACTCCCTGTCCGCGGTGGCCTCTTTCACCGTCTCGCCGGCTGACGCGACGCAATGCCTGCTCACCGGGCTGCCCTCGAGCGCAGCGGCAGGGGCGGAGCTCGGGTTCCGGGTCACGATGCTGGATGCGTTCGCGAACACGGCCACCGGATATACGGGCACGGTGGCGCTCTCGTCCTCGGACAACGCGGCGCAGCTCGCGGGGGGCGCGGCGTTCACGGCGACGGATGGCGGCTCCCGCGTCTTCGCGGTCGAGCTGCGGAGCTCGGGGCTGCAGACCGTCACGGCGACCGACGCCGCCAGTTCCATCGTCTGCCAGGGCGCGGTGAACGTCATTCCGGGCGCGGCGCTGTTCGCGGTGACCTTCCCGTCGCCGGACGCATGGGCGGGGACGGCCGTGACCGCGACCGTCCGCGCGCAGGACGGGTTCGGCAACCTGATTACCAACTTCGCCGGCACGATCGCCTTCGCCACGTCCGACACGGCCGCGACGCCCAAGCCGCTCGCCAGCGTGACCCTGAACGGCAGCGAGGGCGGCGTCACCAACGTGACGATCACGTTCAACACCATCGGCACGCAGAGCCTCACCGCCACGCAGGTCGGCGCCAGCGCGACGACGGGGACTGGGCTGCAGACGGTGCACGGGCTCGTCTACACGGCGCCGCCCTCGGGCGGAAAGGTGCGCCTCGTCGCGAATGCCGCGACGACTGCGAGCTTCGTACAGCTCGATCTCGTGTCGAACGCAACGCTGCAGGTGACGAGGAGCGCCGCGGTCGACGCGCAGCTCGCGTGCAACTCGACGCAGTGCTCGCGTCGCGGGGGAGCATTCGGAGCGGGCATGAACCTGCCGCTCGACGTCACGAAAGTATCCGCCGACCCCGTCTTGATGAGCACCACCGCGCCGGTGGGTTCCGTCGCCGTATTCACTCTCGGCCCCGCGCCGCAGGCGGTGGCGGCGCTGATCAACACCGTCAACGGCGTGCTCTACAGCGGCGTCAGCCAGAAGCGCGCGGAGACCTCGGGCGCGTCCACCACGTTGCGAGGCGATGCGCCGGTTTCGCCCTTCCCCGGCGCCGCCGGCTCGGGCGGCTTCTACTACTCGCTCCGCCTCAGGCTCATCCCCGGGGCGGCCGTGGGCACGGTCTTCGACGGCGCCAACCTCGGCGCGAAGTTCCGCGCCGCGGTCCGCGATCGCTCGGGCAGCGACGTCTTCTCCAATCCCGATTTCGCAATCGGCAAGCTCGAAGTGAAGTAAGCAGGCGCGCCCTCGTCCTCCCGCGTGGCGGCGCCGCTGCGCCATGCCGATCTTCCGGGTGCGGAGGCGGTCGTCATGGCGAGCAGGCGCACGAACGGCAGCAAGCAGGGCGGCAGCAGGATCGGGTACGCAGTCGTCGGCCTCGGTCACATCGCGCAGACGGCGGTCCTTCCCGCGTTCAAGAACGCCAGGAACTCGCGGCTCGTCGCCGTGATCTCCGACGACGAGGAGAAGCGCGAGAAGCTTTCCCGCAAGTACCGGTGCGAGGCGTACTCGTACGAGCAGTACGAGGAGTGCCTCGGCCGCGACGACGTGGACGCCGTCTACATCGCGCTGCCGAACACCCTGCACGCCGAATACACGGTCCGGGCGGCCAACGTCGGCGTGCACGTCCTCTGCGAGAAGCCGATGGCGACCAGCGAGGCGGACTGCCGCCGCATGATCGCCGCCTGCGACGACGCCGGCGTGCGCCTGATGATCGCCTACCGGCTCCATTTCGAGCCCGCCAACCTCGAGGCCGTGAAGCTCATCACCTCGGGTCGCCTCGGCGATCCACGCTTCTTCAGCTCCGATTTCTCGTACCAGGTGAAGCCGGAGAACATCCGGACGCAGGCGCAGACCGGCGGCGGCGTCCTCTGGGACATCGGCATCTATTGCGTGAACGCTGCCCGCTACCTGTTCCGAGCAGAGCCCGTCGAAGTGGCCGGCTTTGCCGCCAGGGACGCGGACGGGCGCTTCGAGCCGGGCGTCGAACCGGCGATGAGCTGCCTGCTCCGATTCGGCAACGAGCAGCTCGCCACCTTCAACGTGAGCTTCCAATCGGCCGCGACCGCGACGTACCGGCTGGTGGGCACCAAGGGCGACGTCTGCCTCGATCAGGCGTACGAGTACCAGGGCGAGCGCGAGCTGATCGTGACCGTCGACGACAAGTCGCGCACGCGCACCTTTGCGAAGAGCGACCAGTTCGGGCCGGAGCTGGCCTACTTCTCCGAGTGCATCTCGCGCGATCTCGAGCCGGAGCCGAGCGGCGAGGAGGGCCTCGCCGACGTCCGCATCATCGAGGCGCTGCTCCGCTCGGCGCACGACGAGCGGCCGGTGCGCCTGCCTCCGTTCAAACGCCGCGCGCGTCCCGAACCGGGGATGAAGCTCCGCATGCCCGCCGTGCGCGAGCCGGAGCCGATCGGCGCCGACGCTCCCGTCGCGGAGTAGTCAGGGCAACTCGGGCGCTTTCGTGTAGCTGGGCGTTCCGGTCAGCGACTCGAGGAAGGCCTGCAGAGCCTTGCGGTCGCGTGTCGAGATGCGGTTCGGCTTCAGCTTCTCGTCGCGGTTCGGATTCTTGATGCCGCCCTTCAGCATGAAGTCGATCGCGTCCGAGAGCGAGGCCGTGCTCCCGTCGTGGAAGTACGGCCCGGTCTTCGCCACGTCGCGCAAGCTGGGCGTCTTGAACTTGCCGTCGTCCTTCGGGTCCTTGGTCGCGTCCATGCGGCCGTGGTCACGCTCGGCCTCGGGCTTGTCGAAGCCCACGCCCACGTTGTGGAACTGGGAGTCGGTGTACAGCGGCGGCACGTGGCACAACGTGCAGCGCGCCTTCTGGAAGACGCGGTAGCCGCGCCGGGCTTCCATCGAGACCGCGTCCCCCTCGCCCTGCTCGAACTTGTCCCAGGGCGAGTTCCCCGTCTTGAGCGCGCGGAAGAACGCGGCGAGCGCCTGCGGCACGTTCTTCGCCGTCGCGTCCTCCTTGAACGCCCGCTGGAACTGCGCGCGGTAGCCGCGCACGCCGTTCAGCTTCGTCGCTACGTCCGCTGCCTCCGACCCCAGTTGTCCCTTGATCGCCGCCGCGGAGACGGCCTCCAGCGTCGGCGCGCGACCGTCCCAGTAGAACGACTGATGGTACGCGACGTTCTCCACCGTGGGCGCATTGCGCTTGTTCGGCCCGCCGCCGACTTTCGGATCGGTGGCCTTGCCGCTGGTCCAGGCCTGGTCGGGGTGGTGGCAGCTCTCGCAAGACATGGATTCGTCCTTCGAGAGCCGCTTGTCGAAGAAGAGCTGGTACCCGAGCCAGACCTTCTCGGGCGTGGTGGGATTCTCCCGTGGCTCCTCGACCGCCGGAAGGAACACGGGCGTCTCCGGGATCGGGGGCGCCGGAGGAAGCTTCTGCACCTCGTCGGCGAGCTCGGCGGCGGCAGCTCCCGCGGCACCGACGGCCTTCGCACCGGCGTCCGCGACGCCGCGCGCTGCCTCCGAGACACCCTGGCCGACGCTCTGCGCCGCCTCCTTCGCTCCGGCAGCGACGTTGCCGGCCGCCTCGGAAGCGCCTTGCCTGACGCCAGCCGCCACGTCCTGCCCGGCGTCGGCGGCCGTTTGCTGCCCGGCATCGGCCGCGTCCTTCACCGCCTGGCGCGCTCCGGCGTCCTCGGTGCCCATGGCGCCGCCGCCCGGCTGATTGGCCGCCTGCGTTCCGGCGTCGACTCGCTGGCCGGCGGCCTCGCGCGTCGCCTCCGGCACCGGTTTGGGCGGCGCCTGGGAACATGCAGCAGCGATCACCGCGGCAACGAGGACTACGCGCATGACGGCCTCCATGCGAAGGGAGCGCAACCTAACTCATTTCCATTCGACCTTCACGATCGTCAGCTCCACTTCGCCCGCCGGCCGGCGTACCCGCACGCTGTCCCCTTCCGACTTTCCCAGCAGCGCGCGCCCGAGCGGGGCCTCGTAGCTGACGCGGCCGCGCCCGAGCTCTTCCGACAGCTCGTCGCCTCCGACGATCTGGTACGTGATCTGCTCGCCGTCTTCGTCCTCCACCGTGACGGTAGCGCCGAAGAACGCACGGTCCGTGCGAGGCCGCGTCGCGGGATCCACCACTTCGAACGATTCGAGCATCTTCTGCAGGCGGTGGATCTTCGCGTCGATCTCGCGCAGCTTGCGCTTTCCCAGCTTGTACTCGTAGTTCTCGCTGCGATCGCCGTGCGCCGCGGCGACCGCCACCTCCTGCGTGACGCGCGGCCGCTCCTCGTAGAGGAGCACCCGGAACTGCTCGCGCAGCCGATCGAATCCGGCTTTGGTGATGTACCGCTTTCCGGGCGGCGGACCCTTCATGCGCCTCCCTGTTGCCTGAAGCATCGGAACACGGCAACCTCGCGGCCGATGTCGACGGCGATCACGCAAGGAATCCGCGTCACCGTGAAGAGCCGCTACCTGCCCGAACAGTCCGGGGCGGGCCGGTTCGCCTTCGCGTACACCGTGCGAATCGAGAACCTCGGCCAGGTCAGCGCGCAGCTCAAGAGCCGGCACTGGATCATCACCGACGGCAACGGCAAGCGCGAAGAGGTGCGCGGCGAAGGCGTCGTGGGCAACCAGCCGGTGCTGCGGCCGGGTGAGCAGTTCGAGTACACCAGCGGGGCGGTGCTGAAGACCCCGCATGGATCGATGCACGGCACCTACCGGATGGTGGCGGAGGACGGGCGTCAGTTCGACGCGGAGATCGCGCCCTTCCCTCTCACCCAGCCGGGCTCGGTGAACTAGGTTTCCTGCGGAGGAGCGATGGCCGAGCTGCGCGAGCGCCTCAAGAAGCTGACGGAGGCGCTGCGCCCGTTGCATCTGGCGCTGACGAAGGAGACGCAGGTGACGTACGAGCGGCAGCACGGTCCCGTGCAGGGACCGGGCGAGCTCTTGCAGCTGCTCATCCGCCACCCCGATTTCGCCTGGCTGCACCCGCTCTCGGAGCTGATGGCGGTGGCGGACGAATTGCTCGACCCGCGCCGCGAAGTACCTGTCGCTCCCGAGGAAGCAGCCGTGGTGCGCAACCAGGTCGAGCGGCTGCTGCTGCAGGACGAGTCGTTCTCGCCCCGCTACCGGGACGTGCTCCAGCAGAGCCCGACGGCAGTGATGGCCCACTCGGCGGTGCGCGACGCGCTCAAGGGTCTGGCGGAAGCAGTCCGTTAGCGCCGTCTCGAGCGCGCCCGGTATTGCGCAGTCCGCGCGCACGAGTACACGTTTGCCGCAACGCGGCACGTTCCATCGCGTACTCTCCGTTGTCCAACTCCGTCGATTCTGTCCCGGGACCCAACGTCGGATCCCGCATATCGGTGTCACAAGATCATCTGAGCGGGTGTTTGAGCGTTCGTCCCGTCGACGCAAATTTTGCAGCGCCCCACCACCGCAGCCGAGGATGAACATGAACGTACGAGCCGCGCCGCGATCTCTTCTCGTCGCATTTCTTTCCGCGGCCTGTAGCGCTGGGACCCAGCCTTTCGACGCGGCGTCGACTTCCTCGGCCGCGACGGCCGTCGCCGCGCCAGTGCTGTCGCCCACCAAAGGCTACTCGGCGTTCCACCCGCTGGAGGTCATGACCTTCAACTGGAGCGCCGTGCCGGGAGCTGCCACGTACGTCCTGCAGGCCGCCACCGACTCGAGCTTCCCGGTCCTGACCCGGTTCCAGTTCGACAACATCCCGAACACGACCTACTCGTTCGCGACGCCGAACGAAGGGAACTACTTCGCGCGCGTCTTCGCGGTGGATGCCACCGGAGCATTCAGCCCGGCATCGAACGTCATCACTTTCAGCGTCTTCTACAACAATCCTCTTCCACCGCCGCCGGCGCCGCAGTCGCCGCTCGGCAATCCGACGCTGACGCTGCCCATCACGCTGACCTGGGCGCACGTCCTCAACCCGCAGCCGAGCGGGTACGAGGTGCAGATCGCAACCGATTCGCGGTTCCGCAACATCGAGGAGGACGTTCCGCAGCTGAACGGCCCGACGCGGACCCTGCTGTCGCTCCGCCCCGGGACGAAGTTCTGGCGCGTCCGCTCGGCGCAGGGGGACTCGTCCCCGACGACCGCGGCGGTCACGGCGTGGTCCTCGGCCGGAACGTTCACGGTCAGCAACGCGCCGCCGACTCCGGTCTCCGTCGCTCCGACGAACAACCCGATCGACAGCGGCGACGGCGCCTGGGTCGCCGTGCAGCTGACCGCGGCGGTGAGCGGAAACGGCGCGACGATCGCCCTGGCGAGCTCGAATCCGGCTGCGCTGCCGGTCCCTGCGACGATCGCGATGCCGCCGAACACCGCGTGGACGCAGTTCACCGTCCAGGCAGGACAGGTCGCGACGGCGACGCCGGTGACCCTTTCGGCGACGCTGAACGGCGCGACCGCCTCGGTGCAGGTGACCGTGCTCCCGCCGACGCTGCAGTCGGTGACGGTGTCCCCAAGCACGATCAGCGGCGGCGCACAGCCGACCGCGACCGTGATGCTCAACGGGCAGGCGCCCGCCGGTGGCGCCGTGGTGAGCCTCTCCAGCGATTCGCCGGCGCTCAGCCCGCCCGCCACGGTGACCGTCCCCCAGGGAAGCTTCTCGACGTGGTTCGCGCTTCCCACCAGCGCGGTCGCCGCGGCGACGCCGGCCAGGCTGACGGCGACCTGGAACGGAGCCAGCGCGCAGGCGCTCGTCACCGTGGTCCCGTCGCCGCTTCCCTCCGCGCTCTCGCTGTCGCCGACGTCCACCGTGGGCCTGGGCGGAAGCTCGTTCGCGACGGTGACCATTGCCTCGCCGCAGTCGACGAACACCACGTTCCTGGTGACGAGCAGCAACCCGGCGGTCGCCTCGGTCCCGAACAGCATGATCGTGCCGGCCGGCGTCACGAACGGCGGGTTCAGCGTCTTCACCACCGCGGTGAGCGTCCAGACTGACGTCACCATCTCCGTGTCGGGCGGCGGGGCTACGAAGACCGCGGTGCTCACCGTCCTGCCTTCCGCCTCCGCACCGCCACCGCCTACGCCGCCACCCCCGGGCGCGGCGGCGACGTTGACGGTCACGGCGGGTGGCCGCGGAGGCGAGCGCGTCAGCTCGAATCCGGCCGGCATCTCCGTCGTGGTGGGCAGCACGGGGTCCGCTTCGTTCGCGACCGGCACCTCCATCACGCTGTCGGCGACCAACAGCCGCGACGTGATCTGGTCGGGAGCGTGCTCGAGCGGCGGGCAGAAGACGAAGACCTGCACGTTCACGCTGAGCGCGAACGCAAGCGTCACCGCGAACGTGCAATGAAGGAAGCGGGGCGCTCGGGATGACCACCCGGGCGCCCCGCGCTTCTTCGCTAATGCGTGACGGCCTTGAGGGCGTCGACGATGCCCTTGCCGAAGAAGTTGTTGTAGCCGGTGTTGCCCTGGCAGGTCGCCGTCTGGAACACGAAGCCGGGACCCTGCGTCACCGTCTTCGGCTCGGGACAGGGCTGGTTGTTCGCCGTGATCTGCAGGATCGACTCGACCTGCGTCGGCGACATGTGCGGCTTGTTCTGGTTGTTCGGGCTGAAGTCGCCGAACTGGCTGATGATCAACGCGGCCACTCCGGCGGCGTTCGGCGTCGCCATCGACGTCCCCTGCACGTACCCGTAGAGGAAGCACGGCGGCGTCCCGCCGGGGCCGGTGCACTGCTCGATGGGATTCGCAGGAGCGCTCGACCCCGTCGACGACCAGGCGCCGATCAGGCGGCAGAGGCTGCCGTGCGGAGCGCATTCTGGACCTGCGCTGCCCGGAACGCCGCTGTAATTACGCGTCGAGCCCCCCGGCGCGGACACATCCGTCTTCCCCATCCCGTAGTTGCTGTAGAACGCCTTCTCGTCCCGGTAACCGGTCGCCGCCACCCCGACCCAACCGGCGATCTCGCCCGGCGCCTCGACGAAGTTTCGGAAGAACGCGCCATCGCTGACGTCGAAGCCGTCGTTGCCCAACGCCGCCACTGGGAGGACGCCGTTCGAGCGCGCGAACTGCGTCGCCCGGTTGAGGAGGATGAAGTCCGGGTGGTCGCAAGACTGATTCGGGTTGTTGACGGCGCCGCATTTCGGAATGTACCCGCCGAGGCTGGCGGAGACGATGTCGAAGTGCTTGAGCCCTGCGTAGATCAGCGCCTGGTCGGTCCAGATGAAGAAACCTCGACCGGCGCCGTTGAGCACCTTGCCCGAGACGAGCGTCACGTTCGGCGCCACGCCGGAGATGCCCACGCCGTTGATCGGAGCGCCGACGGCGCTGATCGTCCAGGTGCCGTGGCCATTGAAGTCCTGGATCGTCGGCTCCGTCGGCACGAAGGAGATGCTATCCGCGACGTCGAGGTTGGGCGCGACGTCGATGTGGGTCTGATCGGCGCCGGTGTCGATCACGAAGACGCGAACGTCCTTGCGACCTCGCTGCACCGCGTACGATCCGGTCAAGGTCGCATTCAGCTTCTTTTTGTCCCACTGCTCCGATCCGAGCGAGTCTGGCATCGGCTGCGCATCGGATCCGGTCGGCGAGAAGGTGCCGCCGTTGTCGGTTGAGGACGCCGCGGTCGGATCTCCGCCGAACAAGGTCGGCTCGAGGCTCGTCTCCGTCGCCGTGTCCGCCGCCTTCACATTGGCGTTCGCCTTGATGTTCGCGACGAAGTTCGGATTGCTGGACTCGACGCCGATGCCGCCGATCTCGGCGAGGCGCTCGACGATGGTGCCTCCCGCATCGGCGACGATCTTGTCGACGTTTGCAGGCAAGCCATTGGGTTGGTGGAAGGCGACGACGTAATGCGCAGCGAGCGCGGCAGCCGGTGTCAGCGCCAGCGCAGCTGCGGCAAGGGTACACGAGCTCAGAAGCGTCCTCGGGGTGTTGGATGACATGCTGTTTCCTCCGGCACAGCGGCACCGGTCCCCAGATTCACCAGCGAATACAGGGACCTGTGGGTGGGGGGCGGGTCCTACCCCAGAGCACCTGCGGCTACAAGCGCGGTCAGCTAACACACCGCGCAATCGAATGAACGGCACGCTGTGCGGGCAATCGTGCTAGCGCTCCTCGCCGAACGGAAGGAGGTCGCCATGCCCACCTGGTTCTTCGAGCCTGGACACACCGCGGCGGAGTTCAGCGCCCGCCACATGATGGTCACCAACGTGCGCGGTCACTTCAAGAACGTACACGGCAAGCTCACCTTCGACGAAGCCGACCCGTGCTCCGGCTCCGCCGAAGTTCAGATCGACGCGCGGAGCCTGTGGACCGGAGAGCCGCAGCGCGACGATCACCTGCGCAGCGCCGACTTCCTCGACGTGGAGCGCTTTCCCCAGATCCGCTTCACCGGCCAGGGCGGCCGCCGCCTCGGCGCCCAGGACTTCACCGTCGTCGGCGACCTCACCATTCGCGGCGTCACCCGCAAGGTCCGCCTCGACGTCCACTACCTCGGCAGCTGGTCGACTCCGTGGTGGGAGGACGGCGTCGACAAGGGCCCGAAGATCCGCGCCGGCTTCGTCGCCACGACGAAGATCAACCGCCAGGACTTCGGCGTCAGCTGGAGCAGCGCGATCGACAAGGGCGGCATCGTCGTCGGCGACGAGGTGGAGATCACCATCGACGCAGAGGCGATTTTGGAGGAGCGCTGATCGACGGTACCGATCGTCCGTGCGCGATCGTCCGTGCGCGATCGTCCGTGCGCGAACTCGTCGCCGGCGCGCTCGCCTGATGCCCTGTTCGGAAACACAGCTCGTGAAGCCGCCCCAGGCGGGGTCTAGATACTGTAGTGGTGGAGCATGACGGGATCGAACCGTCGACCTCCGCAATGCCATTGCGGCGCTCTCCCAGCTGAGCTAATGCCCCGAACCCTTCGAGCGGGCGGCCGGCCTGGGAGCCGGCGCGCGGCGCAGCGATGTACCGTGCAGGGCGGGTGAAGTCAACGGAATCGCCGCGCGTGCGGGGCTGCTTGTTCCGGAACAAGTAGCCATTCAGTAGATCGCGCCGAAGCGGCGCGGCGTGGCTCAGGCGGCGCGGAGCTGGCGCGCGGCGCGGCCGGAAGAGAGGACCTGGTCGTACAGCGCGCCGGTCTTCTCGATCATCGCAGTGAGGCTCAGGTCCGACTCGACGCGGGCGCGGCCGGCGGTGCCCAGCGCGGCGCGGCGGGCAGGATCGAGCAACAGCCCGATGAGGCGATCCGCCAGCACGGCGGCGCGGTGCGGTGGCACCAGGTGCCCGCTCGCGCGCGGACCGGCCTCGGTGACCAGCTCGGTGTTGCCGCCGACCGCGGTGGCGACGACCGGAAGCGAAGCGGCCATGTATTCGATGATCGCGTTCGAGAGCCCTTCGGCGTGCGAGCAGAGGCAGCCGACGTGGACGCGCTGCAGGATGGCCGCGACGTCGAGGCGATGGCCGAGCAGGACCACGTTGTCGCGCAGGCCGCGGGCGCGGATCTGCTGCTCGAGCACCTGCCGCATCGGCCCCTCGCCGGCGCAGAGCACCAGCACGTCGGGAACCGAGCGCCGGACCACCTCGATCGCTTCGATCAAGTCGAGATGTCCCTTCACCGCGTAGAGGTTCGCGGCGATGGCGACCGCGGGGCGGCGGGACTTCCCGTCCTCGCCTTCCTGCAGGCCGGGGACGCCCGCCAGGAGCGGCATCTGCCGTGCGCGGTCGAATTGCTCCAGCTCGATCCCGTTGTGCACGACGAACACCCGCTCCGCGGGAATGCCTTCTTGCGCGACGCACATGTCGCGCACTGCCTCGGCGTTCGTGTACACGGCGTCCGCGCTGCGCGACGCAAGCGCCTCGAGCACGTGGTGCGCGCGCGAATACCAGTGGCCTAGATCGAACCGGCTCGCGATCACCTTGACGCCGACGAGCCGCGCGGCAGGGACCGCCAGCAGGTTCGCGTAGAAGTCGTTCGCGTGCACCAGGCGCACGCCCTCGCGAGCGATGAACGCAGCCAAGCGCAGGATCTGGTGTCCGGTGTTCAGTTGCGCGAGGCTGCCGCGCAGTCCGAACTCCTCGACCGGAAGTCCTAGCTGCTCGATCGCCGCGAGATTCGGCCCCTGCTTGCGAATGCAAGCGACCACTGGCCTGAACCCGGCTGGGTGCCGCCGCACGCGCGCCACGAACTGCCCCTCGGCGCCGCCGATGGCGAACTGGTTCACGATCTGCAGGACGGGTACCGGCTCCTTCACAGAACCCCTCCACTCCGACCAACCCGCTCAAAGCTGCGTCTTATGCTGCCCGAAGGGGAGATCCGTAAGTCTCGGTAGGCAGCGCCTGGACGGTGCGCCGGTGCCCACCGTACCGATCGATGCAGGAGGCGAACGCGCACAGCGCGTACAGGAACCACGACAGCGAGTACCCCGAGAACTGCTGGCAGACCAGGTATCCGACGAGCGAGGCGAACACCGCGCGCGACTCGTGCGCCATCCCGCCGTTGCGCGCACGCCAGGCCGACCACAGGGCGCAGGCGACGAATCCGATCATGCCGAAGAGACCGATCACGCCGAGCTGACCCAGCACCTCGAGCTCGAGGTTGTGGGCGACGTACGGATGCTCGATCGGATCGTCGATGGGCGCGTACTGCTTCCATGCGGTCAGGAACGCCGACTCGCCGACGCCCAGGAGCGGCCGCTCCTTGAAGATGCGCGCCGCGACCTGCCAGGCCTGCATGCGCCCCTGCACCGACATGTCCTCTTCGAACGAGGAGATCGTCTCGTTGCGCTGCCAGAACGTGCTCGGCGCGAACAGCAGCACGCCCGCGGCAGCGACGAGAGCGAGACCGGTCGCAAGCGCCTTCCGCTTCGACATCAGCGCCCAGACCAGCACCGCCGCGGCGAGCCCCAGCGATCCGCCGCGCGAGTGCGTCGCCACGATGCCCATCAGCAGCGCGGTTGCCCCGCCGACGCCCACGATCCGGCGCCAGATGCCCGGACCCTGCGCCGCGAAGTAGAGGAGCAGCGGCACGGCGCCGACGAGCGCCATGCAGTCGTGGTTCGGGTCCGCCATGACGCCGAGCCACCGTCCGCGGAAGCCTTCCACGAGCAGCTCGTCGTGCCACCAGTTCCAGAAGGTGCCCCAGCCCGGCACGATGGCGGCAGCCGCGTAGAGCAGCATCGCCACGCGGATGCGCCGCGGCGTCGTCACCGTGTTCACCACCGCGGTGAAGAAGAGGAAGTGCTTGGCGACCTCGAGCCCGCCGGCGACGGACAGCGGGCGATCGATGGACCACATCGGGGACAGGAGCGCCGAGCCGCAGTAGACGGCGAGAAGCGCGCCGCGCCAGCCGAGCCACAGCGGCTTGTTCGACAAGAGCCGGTGCGCGGCGATCGCCGCCAGCGCCACGGCCGAGAGCACCAGCGCGAGGCGGAGCGGCTCCGTCGCCGGGAACCACTGGGCCGGCGCGAGATAGAGCTGCGCCAGGAACAGAGCCGTCGCGCCAAACGCGATCTGCCCGATGCGGCGCGCCTGCCAGTCACGCGCCGGCCGCAGAACGTTCACCGGTCCCGAGACGCTCGGCTGCAATTGCCCCTCCGGGCGCCGCCCTGCGCCACGCCGGAACATAAGCATGCGGTGCCGGGCGAGAAGCCGGGCGCCGGACTTGTCGCCAACCTGACAGCGACCCGATCACACGGCACCGCGGTCTGAGTCGGCGCTGCAGCAGTCCGGCGGCGGCCGCATGCCCGCAGAGCGGCTGGGCTCCAGCGTCCGTCGAGCAGTCGGGGCAGCATGCGCTGGGCCAGGCGTCGAGGAGGAGGTCGGGATACCGCCTCGTCCCGGTCGAGCACCGTCCGGCGCGGGGCCTGCTCGCCTGCTTGCAGGCCAGGGCACCCAGCCCTGCGCGGCCCGTACAACGTCAGTTCCCGCTTAAAGCATTCCCAGGCGGCGATCCGCCGGATGTGCCCCCTGCGGGGGCGCGTGTGCGCGGACGTGGCCAGAGCGGGGACTTCTGCCCCCGTTTACCCGATAAGCGCGTAGCAGACCCCCTACTGCAGGACACCAGGGAGGGAAGAGGCGGCACGTCCACTTCGTTGGCCGACCGGAACGAGAAGCACCCGCCGTTCCGGGAAGCAGCCAACCAAGGAGACGTACCGATGAAGCTTTCCCAGATCGCCGCCGCTGCAGTCGCCTTTCTCGCAGGCAGCGCCTCGGAAGCCGCACAGGTCTGGACGGCCCCCGCCGCCGTGAAGGTCCGCCCGCAGGCGCAGCCCGCCGCGGGCGCGCCGACGACCGCCGTCATCGCGGCCGCTCGCAACGAGTTCGAATCCTTCCAGGTGGTGGTGACCGGCCCCGCCGCCGGCGTGTCGATGAGCCTCGAGGGCCTCGGCGACGGCAAGGGCCACAGCATCAGCGGGCGCGACGTGACGCTCTATCGCGAGGCGCTCATCAACGTTCCCGTGCAGACGGGCGGCGACGGCGCGGCCGGCGTGTGGCCGGACGCGCTGGTACCCGACGTCGATCCGATCGTCGGCGAGAAGCGCAACGCGTTCCCGTTCGACGTTCCGGCAGGGGAGAGCCGCACCGTGCTGGTCGACGTCCATGTGCCCGCGAACGCGGCGCCCGGCACCTACAAGGGCACGCTCAACGTGACGGGCGGCGCGACCGCGCAGGTCGCGGTGACGCTCACGGTGTGGGACTTCGAGATCCCGTCCACCGCGACGCTCCGCAGCGCCTTCGGCATGACGTGGAACGGCCCCTGCATGGGCCATGGCGACGGCGGCTGCACGAACTTCGCCGCCGAGCAGCAGCTCCGCGCTCGCTACATGCAGGCCGCGCTGGACAACCGCATCAGCATCACGCTGCCGGCCCTGAGCTCTCCCATCGCCCGCAACGGCAGCGGCGGCTGGGGTGACTACGACACCTACGCCGGCCCGTTCCTCGACGGCACCGCGAACACGCGCCTCGCCGGAGCGAAGCTGACGGCCGTGCAGATCGAGGGCGACGGGACCCAGACGCCGGTGGTGAAGGCGTGGTCCGATCACTTCAAGGCGAAGGGCTGGACGAAGGCCCTCTTCAACTACGTCTGCGACGAGCCGCCTCTCACCTGCCAGTGGGGCGACATCAACGTGCGCGTCGGCGCCTCGCGCGCCGGCGACCCGAGCATGCCGACGCTGGTGACGACGACGACGGACGAGGCCAACGCGCACGGCATCAGCGGCATCGACCTGTTCGTCCCGGTGGTGAACTTCATGGAGGACCGCCCGGGCTCGCAGCACGCCGGATCCCAGCGCGCCAAGTACGGAGCGAACGTGTGGTGGTACCAGAGCTGCATGAGCTTCGGCTGCTCGGGCGTCGGCGCCGGCTACGACTACACCGGCGGCTCGGGCTGGCCGACGTACGCCATCGACAGCGACGCCACGCGCAACCGCGCCATGGAGTGGATGAGCTTCAGCTATGAGATGACCGGCGAGCTCTACTACGAGACGACGCAGGCCTACTTCGGCGGCGATCCGTGGGTGAACCAGACCGCGTTCGGCGGCTCCGGGGACGGGACGCTCTTCTACCCGGGCACCAGCGGGAAGATCGGCGGGCAGACGGAGATCCCGGTCGAGTCGTTCCGCATGAAGATGATCCGCGACGGCATGGAGGACTACGAGCTGCTCGCGCTGGCGAAGCAGCTCGGGCTGGGCGACCAGGCGAAGAAGATCGCCAAGGGCGTCTACCCCGTGACGTTCCAGGCGACGACCAGCCCGGCGGCGCTCGACTCCGCGCGCGCGCAGCTCGCGCTGATGATCCTCCACGCCCTGGGCAAGGATGTTCCGGCGACCCAGCCGACCACCGGCGAGAGCGCTGGCCCGTCGGTGGCGTCCTCGGGCGTGGTCCCGCCCATCGCGGAGGGAGGCATGTCGTTCCCGGGCGGCGGGTGCGCCAGCTCCGGGCCGCAGAGCGCCTGGATGCTGCTGCCGCTCTTCGGTCTCGCCCTCCTGCGCCGCCGCCGCACTGCGTAAGCGAGGCATGCCGCACGTCCGACGAAGGCCGGGGCTCACGGGCCCCGGCCTTTCTTTTTGCAACAGTAGTGGTGGTGCGTGCCGTTGCGGAACCGCGGATCACTGCCCACCATCGGGCCGGGAGGGCAGGTGAACGGCCAACAATCGATCCTCAGGCGCGCCAGCCCGCTCATGATCGCGCGCCTGGCGATCGCCGTCGTCACCGTCGCGACGCCGCTCGTCCTCGCCCGCGTCCTCGAGCGCAACTCGTACGGGACGTTCAAGCTGGCGTGGCTGTGGTGCATCACGCTCGGCACCGTATTGCCGATGGGGCTGACGCCCAGCCTCATCTACTTCGTCCCGAGAGAGCCCGCGCGCCGGCGCCACTTCATCGCCCACGCGCTGCTGGTCACGACCGTGCTCGGACTCTGCGTCGGCGTGTTGCTCTATCGATTCGGTCCCGAGCTCGCCGTCCGCATGCGGAACCCCGAGCTCGCGACGCACATGCACTGGGTCGCGCTCTTCACCACGCTGTTCCTGGCCGGCAGCACGATGGACTCCATCCCGATGTCGCAGGGCCACATCAAGCTCGCGGCCGCGTTGCGTTTCGGGTACGAGGTGACGCAGGCGATCGGGATCGTCACCGGCGCCGCGATCACGCGCTCGCTCGAGGGGGCGCTGGCCGGCATCGTCGCGGGGACCGGCTTCCGCGCGATCGCCTGCTGGGTCATGGTGCTGCACGAGCACGGGCTGCACGTCTCGCGCGAGGACTTGAAGCGCCAGCTCGCGTATGCCCTGCCCTTCGGCGTCGCCTTCGCGATCATCGTCCCGCAGCAGCAGTTCCACCAGTACTTCGTGGCGGCCAGCGTCGGGGCGGCGCTGTTCGCCATCTACAACGTCGGCTGCTTCAACCTGCCCATCGTCGACATGCTCTACACGCCGGTGTCGGAGATCCTGCAGCTCGGCATCGCCGAGCACGACCGGGACGGCGATCGCGAAGGGCCGGCGCGTCTCTTCCGCGAGGCGGTCGCGCGCCTCGCGTTCGTGTTCATCCCGACGATGGCGCTGCTCTACGTCTGCGGCACCACGTTGATCACCTTCCTCTTCACCGAGCGGTACCGCGAATCGGTGCCGATCTTCCGTCTGGCGATCCTGTCCATCCCGCTCGCGGCGCTGCCGCTCGACGGCGTGATGCGGGCGCGCGCCCAGAACCGCTTCATGCTGGCGGTCTCGGTCGTGAAGCTCGCCCTCACCGTCCCGCTCGTCGTCGCCGGGTTCCACTTGTTCGGCCTGCGAGGCGCGATGGGCGGCTGGGTGTCCGCCGAAGCGATCACGCGGGGAATACTGCTGCTGCGCGCGGGGCGGTTGCTCGGCGGAATGCGCTACCTCCTGCCGTGGCGCACGCTTTCGCTGCAGGCGTTGGCCGCGGCCGTCGCGTCGCCAGTCGGCGCCCTGGCGCTGCGGCTCACGCAGGGTCCCGCGCTGCTCAGGCTCATGCTCTGCGGGATGGCGATGGGACTGTCGTACCTCGCCGCCTTGCGCGCGACTGGCGAGCTTCCCCCGGTACGCAGCTGGATTCCCCGCAGGCGCGCAGCCGTACCCGCCGCGGACACGCCGCTGGCGGCCTGAAGCTACGCCGCGCGCCGCGAAGGCATCGCCCGGGCGCGCTCGTACAGGTCGAGCGTACGCTGGACGAACCGATCCATCCCGAACCGCTCGTCGGCGCGCGCGCGCCCGGCCGCGCCCAGGCGGGCAGCGAGCCGCGCGTCGTCCAAAAGGCGGTTGATCGTCATCGCGAGGCCCAGCGGGTCCCGCTTCTCGACGACCAATCCCGCATCGCCCACGAGCTCCGGCATCGCTCCGGACCGCGCCACGACGACCGGTCGCGCGGAGGCCATGGCCTCCACGGCGGCGAGTCCGAACGCCTCCTCGTACTCCGACGGCACGACGACCGCCGCCGACGCAGCCATGAGCTGCTCTACGTCGTTGCGCAACCCGAGGAAATGCACGCGCCCCTCTACGCCGAGAACGGCGGCCAACTGCCTCCAATCGCGCAGGCGTGGACCCTCTCCGGCGAACAAGAGATGCGCGCCGCGGCCGACGAGCGGCATCGCCCGGACCAGGGTCTCGCCGCCCTTTTCCGCGTCCAGCCTCGCCACGCAGGTGACGAGCGGCTCGCGCTGCAGTCCGAGCTCGCGGCGGACTCGCGCGCCGTCCGCGCCGCGGAACCGCAAGACGTCGATCCCATTCTCGACCACCGCGATCCGCTCCGGTGGCACGGCATGCGCCCGGGCGACCGCCTCGGCGACGTAGCGGGAGACGGCGACGCGCACGTCGACGAACGGATTGAGCACTGCTCCACGCGCGCGCTTGAGCACGCCGCGGACGCCGGAACCCGGCGCGGGGCACAGATGATCGTGGACGAACACGCGCGCGCCGGACAGGCGGGCGACGCGCACGTACCCGCTGTACGGGTCGACGAAGTGGAAGTGGACCAGCTCCGGTCGGGCGACCGCCAGCCAGGCGGCCAGCCGGGCGGTTGCACGTGCGGGGTGGGAGAAGTCGAGCGCGCGAACGTCGACGCCCGCGGCGCGCAATTCGTCGCCGGGGAACGGCGCCGGCTCGGCTGCGAAGACCATCGTGAGGGGGACGCGTTCGCGAGCGAGCCACCGGGCAACGGCAACGAGTTGCTGCTCCATCGACCCGCGCTTCTTCGCGTCGAGGTGTAGGACCAGCCAGACGCCGCCGCCCAACGAGGCCTCCTGACCCCCCTCCGGCAACCCTGCGGCGCGACCGCTCGATCGGCAACAGCTGGATCGCCGGACGATGGACCGCCCCGCCGTACGGCTGGCCAGCTGCACCGGACGTCGGGCAGGATAGAATCCGCCTACCGTCCAACGCATCCCAGGTGTTCCAATGGCAGAAGCCAAGACCAAGTCCGAGCTGCTCAAGGTCGCCCGGACGCAAGTGCCCGAAGTGACTCCGACCGAGCTGGCGAAGGAGCTGCAGTCGCGCCGGCCGGTGGTCCTCGACGTGCGCGAGAAGCAGGAGACCGACCAGGGGATCCTGCCGGGCGCCAAGCAGGTACCGCGCGGGTTCCTCGAGCTGCGCATCGAGGAATCGGTGCCCGATCGGGACGCTGACGTGGTGCTGTACTGCGCGGGCGGGACGCGGAGCCTGCTGGCGGGCAGGACGCTGCAGGAGATGGGGTACCGAAAGGTGCGGAGCCTGCGCGGCGGGTACGGCGCGTGGAAGGACGCCGGGCTTCCCGTCGAGGTGCCGTTCCGGCTGACCGACGCGCAGCGGAACCGCTACAGCCGCCACCTGCTCATCCCGGAGGTCGGCGAGGCAGGTCAGGCGAAGCTGCTCAAGGCGAAGGTGCTGCTCATCGGCGCCGGCGGGCTCGGATCGCCGGCCGGGCTCTATCTCGCGGCGGCGGGCGTGGGGCGGCTCGGCATCATCGACGACGACGTGGTCGACGAGTCGAACCTGCAGCGCCAGATCCTCCACGACACCGAGCGCGTCGGCATGCCGAAGACCGAGTCGGCGCGCGAGACCATCCGCAAGCTGAACCCCGACGTCACGGTCGACGAGCATCGCCTCCGGTTGAACCGCGACAACGCGCTCGAGCTGTTCCGGCCCTACGACCTGATCATCGACGGCAGCGACAACTTCGGGACGCGGTACCTGGTGAACGACGCGTGCGTGTTGCTCGGCAAGCCGAACGTGCACGGGTCGATCTTCCGCTTCGACGGCCAGGCGACGACGTTCATCCCGGGCGGCGGGCGTCCCTGCTACCGCTGCCTGTTCCCCGAGCCGCCTCCGCCGGAGCTGGCGCCCTCCTGCCAGGAAGCGGGCGTCCTCGGCGTGCTGCCGGGCGTGATCGGCCTCATCCAGGCGGTCGAAGGACTGAAGGTCATCCTCGGCCAGGGCGAGCCCCTCATGGGGCGGCTGCTCTTGTATGACGCGCTCGAGCAGCGCTTCCGCGAGGTGAAGTACGCGCGGGATCGCGAGTGCCCGGCGTGCGGCGACCACCCGATGCGCGAGCTCCTGCCGGAGTACACCGAGGCGAGCTGCGCGGTGGCGCCCCGGCGCGCGTCGGCCTGAGGGCGCTGGAAAGGCCTTGTAAAACTTTGTACGGTGCGCCTCCCCCCTGAGGAGGCCACCGCATGAAGACCGCCCTGCTCACCATTGCGGCGCTGGCGCTTTCGCTGCCTGTCCGCGCGCAGACGAAGATCAACTCTCGCGACTACCACATCGACGCGGTCGATCCCGGCATCAAGCTGTTCGTCCGCGAGAAGATGGCGCAAGGTGCGCGGCCGACCGAGGACAACGTGGTGCTGTTCATCCACGGCGCGACGTTCCCGTCCACGCCCGACTTCGATCTCCAGTTCAAGGACTACTCGTGGGCCGACTGGATGGTGAACCACGGGTACGTCGTCTACATGTTCGACAAGCGCAACTACGGCTTCTCCACGCGCGAGAAGGCGATGGACGAGCCGCCGGCCGCGAACAAGCCGCTGTCGCGCTCGTATCTCGTCATCCGCGACATCGGCGCGGTCGTCGATCACATCCGCGCGAAGAACAAGATCGCGCGGGTGACGCTGATCGGCTGGTCATGGGGCGCGATGACCGCGGGCTATTACACGTCGCTATTCCCGGAGAAGGTGCAGAAGCTCGTGTTGTACGCGCCGCTCTACGACAACCCGCTGCACACGAATCTGGGCGCCGGAAGCGGGCTGCAGAACAAGCGCGTGCCGTGGGAGTTCAACCCTGCCATGGGCGCCTATCGACTGGGGAGCGGCGAGGCGAACAACAAGCGCTGGGACGGCGAGATCCCGATCGAGGACAAGAACCAGTACCGCGACCCCGCCGTGCAGGAAGCGTTCAACAAGGCGGCGCTGGCGACGGATCCGACCAGCAACACGCGGAACCCTCCTTCGCTACGCGCTGCGAACGGCGTGCTGGAGGATTCCTTCTACCAGGCGACCGGCCGCCGCATGTGGAACGCCGCCAACATCACCGTGCCGACGCTGGCGATCGCGGGCGAGGACGATACCTGGAGCTTCGTGCAGGATCGGGAAGGCCTGATGCGCGACCTCATCAACGCGCCGCTGAAGAAGCACGTGACGATCCCCAAGGCGACCCACTTCATCCTGTTCGAGACACAGCGGTTCCGCTTCTTCGAGGAAATCGACTCGTTCTTGAAGGGGGGTCACACCGCTTCTCGATGAAACGTGTCGGCGGCGCCCCTACTTGGGCGCGGCCGTGCGCAAGAGCCATGTGCCTGCATCCCTGACGAGCGCTGGCTCTTGCGCATTCGCGGAGCTGTACGGATCCGGCTCACTGCGCGTGATGGTTTCACCTCGCCGGCGCGCATGCTCGTCGAAGTTCCCGATCACGTACCGAACGGCGTTCCGTACTTCGGCGAGCGACCGCAACTGATGCGCGTGGTAGCGGTCCGCAAACACCTTGCCCCGCCGCCCCATCACCGCATTGAGCCGCCGGGCAAACCAGACCGCGAACCCCTGAAGCCCTCGCGCAAGCGCCTTCTCATCGACCGCTTCGACGATCAGGTGAATGTGGTTTCCTTGAATCGAAAAATGGGTGATCCGGAAATTCTCGCGATCGCGAAACCGCAACAGCGTGGCGGCAATCACCGTAAAGCACCGCCGGCTGCGAAGGTTCCAAACGTGCGGCAACATCCGCCACGTCACATGGACGGGATGATGTCGCGACAGGGTCGGACGTGCGCGGTGTGAAACGCCAGCTCGATCGCCATTCGGCTTCCTGCCGGCACCATCCCTCGCCCCTCCCCACGCGCGGAGGTCCATCTCCAGCTGCTTCGGTTTGCGCCTCATCTTGATTGAGCACAGTACGACCGGGGTCCGACATTCTTCCGCCGGCCGTCCATGTCGCACATTTAGCCGGATGGGTAGTGTGTCTCAGCGACGCTGACTGCAGACGTTCCGCTCCCGAGCTAGCCCGTGTAGAACAATGAACGATGAAAATGACGATAGAGATCGAGGACGGTCAGGCAAAGGAGCTGCTGAAGCTCGCCGCGCGGGACGGGGGATACGGAGCTGTCAACGATTGTTCGACGGGCGCTCAATATGTACATTCGCCAGCATCGTCGCGGGCGGGGAGCCGCCCAAAGAGCGCTCCAAGTGCGAGGCAGTTTCAGCGACCCTGACGCCGACGCGCTCGAAGCCTCCATCGGACGGCTGCGCGCCCGCTGGCGTTGAGCGGGCGTTGCTCGGAAGCCAACTCGCCCGACGGCAACTTGACTGGGCACAGTACGGGCCTGCGCCGTTCGCTGGGGCCGCCACCCGGGCTCGCATCGCTCCGGATGATCGATGCGCTTGCCCGGCGCGACCGTGGGTGTCGCCGCGAATCGTAGACTTCGGCCGACCGACGCAAACCGGGGTTCACCCGTACGACTTTTCCTGCTTCTCCTGCTCTTCCTTGCAGCGGATGCACATGGTGGTGACGGGACGGGCCTCCAGGCGCTTCACCGAGATCTCCTCTTCGCAGATCTCGCAGATGCCGAAGGTGCCGTTCTCGATACGCGCCATGGCGTCGTCGATTTTCTTGAGCAGGAACTTCTCCCGGTCGCGCAGGCGGAAGACCATGCTCTGCGTGTACTCGGACGAGGCGAGATCGATCTCGTCGGGGAGATCGTCGGTGTCGAAGGCCGCCTCCTCGGTGAGGGTCTTGCGCGCCTGCTGAAGGAGGGCGCGCTTCTGCTCTTCCAGGATCTTCTTGAAGCGCTTCAGGTCCTTCTGGTTCACCCTGCCGCCCCCGCGCCGCTGCGCCGCTTCCGAGCTGCTGGCCATCTCCCTCGCCCCTGCCGCCGGGAGCCGTCCCGGCCGAAAAAAGAGGCGGAAGTCTATGGACACGATAGAGTCGAGTCAAGCCGCGCATGGCCGATTCCAAGCTCGACCGCGACTTTCTCCGGACGGTGCTTTCGCTGGCGGCGAAGCCGGAAGTGGATCGGCTGCTGCTCGTCTCCGACGTCCCGCTGTCCGCCGAGCATCTGCGCGGCAGGCCCCTCAAGAAGAAGCTCGTCTATGCGGTCAGCGAGGAGCGCCTCGCGCAGTCCCTGCGGCGGCAGGGGTACCAGTGCGTCACCGTACCCCCCTACGACTACTCGCGCGTGGAGAAGGTCAAGGTCGCGCTGGTCTCCGCCATGACCGCGAACGTGCTCGCGGACGGCGAGAACGTCCTCTGCCTGACCGGCCGCAGCGGCGCGCGCATGCCCGACACGCTCATCCGGCTGCAGATCGGCCGCGGGTTCGAGGAGAAGGCGGCGATCGACACCATCGGCCTCGGGGCCGAGTTCAACCCGCAGGTCGTCGAAGCGCTGGTCTCGCTGGCGATGGCCATCGGGCACGAAGGATTCGAGGGGCATCCCATCGGGACCATCTTCGTGCTGGGCGACTCGACCGCGGTGATGGAGCAGAGCAAGCAGCTCACCATCAATCCGTTCCAAGGCATCTCCGAGGCGGAGCGCAACGTGCTCGACCCGAACATCCGCGAGGCGCTGAAGAACTTCGCGGTGCTGGACGGCGCGTTCGTCATCCGCGAGGACGGAGTGGTGCTCGCTGCCGGGCGCTACCTGCAGGTCGGGCCGACCGCCGACCGCAAGGGCATCGAGCTTCCCCTCGGACTGGGCGCGCGCCACGCCGCCTCCGCCGCGATCACCGTCGAGACCCGGGCCATCTCCATCAGCGTGTCCCAGTCGTCGGGGACGGTCCGCGTCTTCAAGGACGGCGAAGCCGTCCTCGAGCTCCAGCAGGTCGCCCGCCGCTCCTGAGGCTGCGCCCGGAACCGGACGTGCTAGAGAGGCGGCATGAGCCGCGCGGACAGGTTCCTCAAGGCGTGCCGCAGGGAGCAGCCGGATTGCACCCCGGTGTGGTTCATGAGGCAGGCCGGCAGGTACTTGCCGGAGTACCGCGCGGTCCGGGCCAAGGTGCCCTTCCTGACCCTGTGCAAGACGCCCGAGCTCGCGGCGGAGGTCACCATCCAGCCTGTAGACATCGTCGGCGTCGACGCCGCGATCCTCTTCAGCGACATCCTGGTAGTTCCCGAGGCGATGGGGATGCGGCTCATCCTCGACGACGGCGGGCCGCAGTTTCCCGAGCCGTTGCGCGACCCGGCCGCCGCGCGCCGGCTGCGCGTTCCCGACCCCGAGCAGGAGCTGCGCTACGTCGTCGACGCCATCCGACTCATCCGCAAGCAGCTCGCCGGAAAGGTCCCGCTGATCGGCTTCTGCGGCGCACCGTGGACCTTGGCCGCGTACATGATCGAAGGGCGCACTTCGCGAAGCTTCGAGCGCGCCAAGGCGGCACTGCTGGGCGACGAGGCGTTCGCCCACGATCTGCTCTCGCGCATCTCGGAAGCGCTCGTGCTCTACTTGCAGGCGCAGCTCGACGCCGGCGCGGACGCAGTGCAGATCTTCGATTCCTGGGCGGGCGCGCTGGCGCCGGCCGACTACGCCCGGCTCGGCGCCCCGTACATCGCGCGAGTCGTGCAGCGACTGCGGCGAGAAAAGAAACAGCCGGTCATCGTCTTCGGCGTCGAGACCGGCGAGCTCCTGGGGCAGCTCGCGGCTACCGGGGCGGACGTGGTGGGCGTCGATTGGCGGGTGCCGCTCGACGAGGCGCGAGGCAGGGTCGGGCCTGCCGCGGCGCTGCAGGGCAACCTCGATCCCGCCTCGCTCTTCCTCACCGCGCCGGAGCTGGAAAAGCGCGTGCTGCGCGTTCTCGAGGAAGCCCGCCGCGCCGGGCAGGGCCACGTCTTCAACCTCGGGCACGGAATCCTGCCGTCGACGCCCGTCGACCACGCGAGGCTGGCCGTCGACCTGGTGCACCGCGGCCTGCCCGCCCGCTGAGCGCGCGGGCACCGCCCCGGCAGCACGCACGATCTGCCGCACTTACGCCGCCTCCGAGCAGCGCGCAGGTTTGCGACGACCACCCGGTCGAAGGAGAGACGACCATGACGTTGCAAGCCACGCTGCTCGCCGGCGCGCTCGCGCTCGCACCCGCGTTTGCTCGCGCTGACGATGCGAAGAAGAGCGACACCACGCGCGCTACCCAGACGTCGGGCGACATCCGCACGAATCCGACGACGAACGATCAGCCCGGCGCGCGCATGCCCGAGACGCCGTCCGCGTCCACCTCGGCCAGTCACCGCGACATGGACCACGGCGAGAAACTGACCGACGACCAGGTGCTGCGGAAGCTGCACCACACCAACCAGGCGGAGATCAAGGCGGGCCAACTCGCGCAGGAGAAGGGCACCTCGCGCGACGTGAAGAGCTACGGAGCAACGCTGGTGCGCGACCACCAGAAGGCCGACCAGGACGTGACGACCCTCGCGCGCAAGATGAACGTCGACCTGGAGGCGAAGAAGATGGACTCCGAGCACCAGGCGAAGCGCCAGGTGCACGAGAACAAGATGGAGCAGCTGCAGAAGATGTCCGGGAAGGACTTCGACCGCGGCTTCGCCCAAATGATGGTCAACGGCCACCGCCAGGCCATCGAGATGGTGAAGGACGCGCGGAACACCGCGAAGCCCGAGCTGAAGTCGTTCCTCGACCGCGTGCTGCCGACGCTGCAGCAGCACGAGGACATGGCGAACGACATCCTCAACAAGACGCGCGACACGGCCAGCGCGAAGTAGGTCTTCCGGGCGGCGAGCGCGACGCGCCGCTCGCCGCCCGCCGGATTGGGTTACAAACGGGGCCGTGATCCCGCTCCGTTCGCCCGTCGCGGCGCCGCGCACCGGCGTGCTGCTGCTCAACCTGGGCGGTCCGGATTCGCTCGATGCGGTCGAGCCGTACCTCGTCAACCTGTTCAGCGATCCCTACCTCATCCGGCTCCCGCTGCGCGGGTGGCCGCGGCGCAAGTTCGCGCAATGGGTGGCGCGGAAGCGCGCGCCTCACGTGCGCCAGCTCTACTCGGAGATCGGCGGTCGGAGCCCGATCGAGCCCATCACCCGCAAGCAGGGCGAGATGCTGCAAGCCGAGCTGGGACCCTCGTACCGCTGCTACGTCGCCTTCAGCGCCTGGACGCCCTACATCCGCGACGCGGTCGAACGGGCGCAGGCGGAGGGCTGCGCGCGCCTCGTCGGCGTCTCGCTCTTTCCGCAGTGGTGCAGCGCGACGACTGCTTCGGTGCTCCACGACCTGCGGCAGGAGGCCGCGCGGCGCCGCCTGCCGTTGATCGAGGTCGATCGGTATCCCGACGACCCGACCTACCTGGAGGCGCTGGCCAGCACCGTGCGCGAAGGGTTGCGTCGCTTCGACGCCGCCGAGCGGGGGCAGGTGCACGTCTTGTTCAGCGCGCACGGCGTGCCGGTCAGCATCATCAAGAAGGGCGATCCGTACGAGCGCGAGGTCCGCGCCACCGTGCGCGGCGTGCTCGAGCGCCTTCCGTCCGGACAGCCGTGGTCGCTCTCCTGGCAGAGCAAGGTCGGCCCGGTGAAGTGGCTCGAGCCCGCGACCGCCGACCATCTTCCTGCGCTGGCGGCGCAGGGCGTCTCGCGCGTCCTGGTGGTGCCCGTCGCCTTCGTCTCCGAGCACATCGAGACGCTGCACGAGCAGCGCATCCTGCTGCGGGGCATCGCGGAGAAGGCCGGAATCCAGCGATACGAAGTCGCCAATGCGCTGAACGACTGCGCGCTCTATGCCCGCGCGCTGGCCGGACTGGTGCGCGCCGCGGAAGCGAGAGCGCGCTGATGTCCCACGCCGTGGTCGTGGTCGGCGCCGGGGCCGCCGGGATGGGCGCGGCGCTCGCGCTGCGCGAACGGGGGCTGGACCCGCTCCTCCTCGAGGCGGACGACCGCGCCGGCGGCAAGCTCCGCACCGAGTCGCACCGCGGCTTCCTCCTCGAGCACGCGGCGCTGGGCATCCTGGATCGATCGGGCGAGCTGGCCGAGCTGTGCGCGAAGCTCGGGATCGCGCCCCGGCCCGCGAGCGCGGCGGCCTCACTGCGGTTCCTGGAGCGGAACGGGACCGTGTACCCGCTGCCGCGCGGTCCGGGCGAAGCGTTCCGCACGCGCCTCCTCACGATGCGCGAGAAGCTCGGGATCCTCGGCGAGCCCTTCCGCGGCCCGGCGCCGGAAGACGGTACCGTCGCCGACTTCTTCGCCCACCGGCTCGGGCCGGCCGGGCGGTTCCTGGGGGATGCGATCCAGACCGGGATCCACGCCGGCGACCCGGACCGGCTGGAGCTGCGAACGGCATTCCCGACCCTCGCGTCCCTGGTCCGGAACGGCCGCGGCAGCCTGGTCCGCGGCGCGTTCGCCGGCCGGAAGGGAAAAGAGAAGAAGCCGCGCGCGAGGCTCGCCTCGTTCGCAGGAGGGATGCAGGAGCTCGTCGACGCGCTTTCGCGGCGCACGGCGCCCCGGTTGGGGACGAAGGTGCGGGCGCTGCGGCGCGCCGGCACCGCGTACCGCCTCCAGATCGAGAGCGGCGGCCGGCCGTCCGAGATCGAAGCCGATCGCGTCATTCTCGCCATCCCTGCGCCGCGCGCCGCGGACCTGCTCGAGGCTTCCGACGTCGCGCTCGCGGAGCGCCTGCGAGCGCTGAAAGCGGCGCCGATCTCACTCGTGCACCTCGCCGTGCGCCCGCAGGACGTGGAGCCTCTGCACCGCGGATTCGGTCTACTCAGGCCCGGCAAGGCGGTCCTCGGCGCGCTCTTTCCGGCCGCGCTCTGGCCCGACCGCGCACCCCAGGGGCAAGCGTTGCTGTCTGCGTTGGTCGGCGGCGCGCGCCACCCAGCGAGCGGCGCCCTCGGCGACGCGGAGCTGGTGCACCTGGTCCGGGACGAGTTGCGCCTGCCGCAGCCTCCCGAGCTGCTGCGGGTCGTGCGGTGGTCGCAGGCCATCCCGCAGTACGAGCCCGGTCACGGCGCGCGGGTCGCCGAGATCGAGCGCCTGACGAGCGCTCATTCCCGCCTCCGCCTGACCGGCGCCTGGTACCGGGGAGTGGGCGTCCTGGAGTGCCTTCGCGACGGACGCAATACCGCGGAAGAATTGCTGAAATGACGCAGCGCGGACCGCGTTGGCGCCCCCGGCGCCGCGCTTCATGCTAGGACAAGCGGCCTAACGTCCATGGACCGCCCCGCGCCCACGCCGGCGCCCTCCAGTCCACCGCCTTCGCCGCCCGAGCCCGAGCCGCCGCTGCCGGCCACTTCGTGGCAGCGCTTCAAGCGGGCCCTTCTCGGCGGACCCAAGGACGTCCACGACCCGCACCTGTTCGAGCATATCTCGCTGGCGGCGTTCTTCGCTTGGGTCGGCCTGGGCGCCGACGGGCTCTCGTCGTCGGCCTACGGGCCCGAAGAAGCGTTCAAGAACCTCGGGAACCACCAGTACCTGGCGATCTTCCTGGCGCTGGCGACGGGCATCACCGTCCTCGTCATCTCCGGGGCGTACACGAAGATCATCGAGCACTTTCCGCTGGGCGGCGGAGGGTACGCGGTCGCCTCCCGCCTCCTGGGCCCGCGCGCGGGCGTCGTCAGCGGCTCCGCCCTGCTCATCGACTACGTGCTCACCACCACGACGTCGGTCGCTGCCGGCGGAGAGGCGGTGTTCAGCAACCTGCCCGGGGACTGGCACGCGTGGAAGCTACCTGTCGAGGTTGTCGTCCTCGTCCTGCTGACGGTGCTGAACCTGCGAGGGGTGAAGGAATCCATCCAGGTCCTGCTGCCCATCTTCGTGCTCTTCGTCGTCACGCACGCCGCCCTCATCGCCGGCAGCGTGGGGCTGCACCTCGGGCGGATGCACGTCGTCGCCCAGGAAGTGGGGACGGGCCTGCACCGGGACATCTCCACGATGGGGGTGATGGCGGTCTTGCTCCTGTTCCTGCGCGCCTATTCGCTGGGCGCGGGCACGTACACGGGCATCGAGGCCGTCTCCAACGGCCTCTCCATCATGCGGGAGCCGCGCGTCGAGACCGGCAAGCGCACGATGGTCTACATGTCCACGAGCCTCGCCATCACCGCGGGCGGCATCATCCTCGGCTACCTGCTGATGAACGTGCACCACATCGAGGGCAAGACGATGAACTGGACGCTGGCGCAGATGCTGGCGGGCAGCGTCCGGTTCTTCGATCTGCCGGTGGGGAGCTGGTTCGTGGTGGCGACGCTCGCGTCCGAGGCGCTGCTCCTCTTCGTCGCCGCGCAAGCGGGCTTCATCGCCGGGCCGCGGGTCATGGCCAACCTGGCCCACGACTCGTACCTGCCCCACCGGCTCAGCGCGCTGTCCGACCGCCTCACCATGCAGAACGGCGTGCTGCTGATGAGCGGCGCGAGCTTCTTCATGCTCGTGTACACGCGCGGCTCGGTCGACGCCCTGGTGGTGATGTACTCGATCAACGTCTTCGTCACCTTCGCGCTGAGCCAGGCGGGCATGATCAAGTACTGGCTGCGCCGCGATACGCAGCGCAGGTTCCCCACCTGGCGCTCCTCGATGGCGATCGCGGTCGTCTGCTTCATCCTGTGCAGCTTCATCCTCGTCATCAACGTCTACGAGAAGTTCTTCGAAGGAGCCTGGCTCACGGTGGTCGTGACCGGAGCGCTGATCGCGCTGTGCCTCCTGATCAAGCGGCACTACCGCGGCGTCTTCGCCCGGCTGAAGCGCCTGGACACCATCCTCGAGGCGCTCCCCACCAGCGGACCCGTGCGCGAGCTGCACCTCGAGAAGCGCAAGCCGACCATGGTGCTTCTGGTGGCGGGCTTCTCCGGCCTGGGCATCCATTCGCTGCTCACCGTGGTGAAGCTCTTCCCGCGCTACTTCCACAACGTGGTGTTCATGTCGGTGGCCGTGGTGGACTCGGCGACGTTCCAGGGGGTCGAGGAAGTCGACCGCGTGCGAGAGGAGACCGAGACGGCCCTGCAGAAGTACGTGGACCTGGCGCGCCGGATGGGCATCCCCGCGGATTACCGGATGAGCCTCGGCACCGAGGCGGTCGCGGAGTGCGAACGGCTGGCGAGCGAGGTGGCGCGCGAGTACGAGCGGTCGATCTTCTTCGCCGGGAAGCTCATCTTCGAGCGGGAACGGTGGTGGGACAGGCTCCTGCACAACGAGACCGCCTACGTCATCCAGCGTCGGCTGCAGTTCGCCGGCCTCGCGATGGTGATCCTGCCGGTGCGCGTGCTGGAGTGAATGCCGCTGGTCGGGCGGCCGACCGACGCGCGCACGAGGAGCGGCGGGGTACCGTCTCGCGGTGTGCCACCGCCGTTCCGCCGCAGCCGTGCTCGCGTGCGCAGTCGCGATCTGGGCGGCGCGGTGCCTTCCTTCCTCGGACGAAGCGCGCTGCGAGGCGCCGCCGGGCGACGTGGTCGATGCGTGCGCGGGTGCGCAGCCGGACGGCGGCGCGTTGCCGGGCACGCCCGATCCGGGCGAAGTCCCGGCAGGGAACGTCGGGTTCGACGGAGGCGTGGCGGACCGCCTCTGGTTCGCCACCACGGGCGATACGCGGCCGGGATTCTGCGGCCACAGCGAAGACTATCCCTCCGCGACGGTGGCGCAGATCGCTCGCGCGATGAAGGCGCTGCGCGTGCAGTTCGCGCTCGACCTCGGCGACCACATGTACGTGTGCGACCAGTCGCTGGTCGAGGCGCAGGCGCAGATGCGCCTCTACATGGACGCGGTGGCGGAGGGACCTTCGACGTGGTGGATGACCATGGGCAACCACGAATGCGGCAACGAGGCGCCGCCGTACACGTGCTTCGCCGGCCGCGGCGACGCGAACTTCACGGCGTACATGGCGGCGCTGAAGCGGCGGCTGCCCTACTACTTCGCCGACGTGCAGACTTCGCTCGGCAAGGCGCGATTCGTCGTCATCGCCGACGATTCGTGGGACGCCGCGCAGGCCGAGTGGCTGGAGAGCACGCTCGCCGCCGCGGACGGGACCGCCCGGTACACGATCGTCGCCCGCCACCATCCGGTCACCGGCGGCGAGCGCAACGGCAACCCGCGCATCGTGCAGACCATCGCGCGGCACAAGTACTCGCTCATCCTCACCGCCCATTCGCACGTCTACGCGCACGACACCGAGGCGTTCGGCGGCCGCAGCGCGGTCGTCGGGTTGGGAGGAGCTCCGTCGACCGCGCCGCCCGGCTTCGGCACGGTGCTGCAGAATCGCGACGGCACGCTCACGTTCGTCCGCCGGGACGCGAACGGAAACCCGATGGAGGCGCCCTGGACGGTTTCGCCTCAGTGAGCGGGCGAGGCTCCCGCGGGGAGCGTGTAGCGCTGGTCGATGATCGTGCGGATCGCCTCCCGGCTGTCGCGCGGCGAGAGCGACTGGTCCCGCTCGATCGACTCCGCCTCGCGGGCGAGCTTTTCGTCCTTCAGCTCCTTGCGGAACCAGCTGGAGTAGTCGCCGTTGCGCAGGTGGTGCATCCAGGTGGCATCGTCGACGCCTTCGGCGAGCTGCTCGAACGTCTTGAGATTCTGCGCGCGCAGGTTGAGCTTCTTCTCGGGACCGCGGAAGTAGAAGCTGCGATCGGGAGGCAACTCTCCTTCGGCGTACTTGCGGACGTGGCGCTGGTGCGGCGCGCGGGTCGGGGCCAGGCGCAGCCACCGCGGCTCCCGCTGCCCCGATCGGTCCTCCGTGCGCCACAGGAGCGCTTCGCCCTTCTCCATCGGGCGACGCTTGCGGGACGGCTTCCCGAGGCCACGTGCCGCGGTGAAGGCGGCGAGGGTTTCCTCGGCGTGCGGCCCGACGGTCACCACCGCCTCGAGCCGCTCGAGGAAGGTCGGCGCGAGGTCGTGCGGATCGAGCGTGATCGCCGCCACGCCGGTCAGATCCGCGGGCAGCGCCTCCGTGGCGGGTTGCGCGATGCGGGGAAGGAAGTGGTGCGCCTCGTCGACCACCAGCCAATGCGGCCTGCCGGTGCTCGCGCGGAGCTCCTGGATGCGGGGCAAGAGCGCGGCGAAGTAGCGCGGCCGGTCGTCGTGGCGGACTGCGATCAGGTTCACCACCACTTGCTCGCCGGGGAGCGACAGCGCGTGGACCACCTCGTGCACCGTGGGCGCGCGGCGCGGCTCCCCGATCAGCACCGCGCGCTCGAATTCGATCCAATCGCCCTCCGGATCGAGGATGCAGCACTGGTACCTGGCGTCGATGAGGCGCTCCACGAATCCCTTGGCCGCGGTCGACTTCCCGCTGCGCGACGTGCCGGCGAACAAGAGCGGGCCCGAGGCGGGCTTCACCTTCACCGGCGCGCCGCCCTCGTCCTCGCCCAGCAGCAGATCGCGCCGCGTCGACCCCGCCGCGGCGGCGCGCAGATCGTCGGCCAGCATCTGCTCGATCAGCTCTTCCACTCCGCGATGGGCGGCGCCGCGGAGCACGAGGTCGGCGCGCTCGCGCAAGGTCGGCAGCGCGTTGGAGACCGCCGCGCCCAGCTCGGCCTCGGTGAGGAAGACATGGTCGTTCTCGGCGTCTCCCACGGCGACCGCGTTGTGGGGCGACAGCTTGAGCTCGGCCAGCGCATGGCGAAGGCCCGTGCCCTTGTTGACGCCCGAGGGGAGCACCATCACGGCGCCCTTGTTGAAGATGACCTGCAGCTCGAGGCCGTGCCTGCGGATCTCCTCGAGCACGGTGGTCTCGTGCGGCACGCGCGTCGCGACGATCACGCGGCCGGTCGTGATCGGCACGCCGGCGCGGCCCAGCGCCAGCGCGAATTCGCCGGGCGGGGGCTCGGCCAGGCGGCGCTCCTGCTTGCGGTCGGGCAGGTAGAGGAGCGCGCCGTTCTCCGCCACGACGGCGTGGAAGAGATCGACCCGGGGGAACACCTGCAAGAGGTCGTCGAGGTCGCGCCCGGTGACGAGGAGCAGCCGCCGCCCGCTCGCGCGCAGCCGCTGGAGCGCCTGCTCGGTGGAGGGCAGCACGCGCCCGTGGTCCGCCAGGGTCTCGTCGTAGTCGGTTGCGAGGGCCGCGAAGCGCATTTCGGGAGGTTAGAGGCGCTACCGCGCCGCGTGAAGCCTGAACCGGATCGGCCCGCCACACACCTCCGCCAGCAAGTCCGACTTTTGCTGCGCCGACCAGACTTCCAGGTCGGAGCCTTCCTCGGCCCAGACGTCGATGTGCATCCCGCCGCCGCGGCCTTGCGTCGCCTGCACGCGCCGCACGTGGCGGCGGTGGCCGCGGTCGAGGCCGTCGGCGACGCGCAGGATGGCGGCGAGGCAGCGCACCACCTCCCGCTCGTCGGAGGTGAGGACCTGGAACTCCTGGTGCCGCTCCTTCGGTGTCGAGCGGCGGTGGTACCGCGTCACCGTGGCGATCAGCTCGCGCTCGCGGTCGGTGAAGCCCGGCAGATCGGCGTGGTACAGCAGGTAGTAGCCGTGCTTGTGGTGGCGGTTGTACGAGACGAACGAGCCCACGTCGTGCAGCATGGCCGCGGCGTGCAACAACGCGCGTTCCTCGGCGCCGAGCCGGTGCAGCTTCCGCGTCTGATCGAACAACGACAGGCTGAGCTGCGCCACCTGCTCGGCGTGCACCTCGCGGTAGCCGCAGCGGCGGCCGAACGCGCGCAGCCCCTCGAGCACGACGTGCTCCCCGTGCAGGCCGCTCGCGGGCGGGCGCACCTCGCGGCGGACGAGATCGGCCATGAGGCCGTCGCGCAGGCCGCGGCTGGTCACTTCCATCTCCTCGACGCGCAGCCTGCGCATCACTCCTTCGAGGATGGCCGTCCCCGCGTACATGATGTCGATGCGGGATTCGTCGACCCCGAGCTTCCGCCGCTGCTTGGTGGTGGTGTCGCGCAGGTGCTCGAGGACTTCCTCGACCTGCCCGAGCGTCACCGGCCCGCTGCCGCCGGGTGCGCCGGAGATCCGGCTCGCCAGCTCCGCGACTGCCCCTGTCGTGCCGGCGGCGCCGATCAGCTTGCGATGACGCCCGATGAGCAGCGGGTCGAGGTCGGCGAGCGCGTCCTGGATCGCCTCGTCGAGCAGCCGCGCCTCGCGCCGCGCGATCGGGTCGGACTTGACGAAGAACTCCGTCAGGCGGACGGAGCCGAGCTGCAGGCTGACGGCGCTCTCCGGTTCCTCGCCGCGCGCCGAGATCACCTCGGTCGAGCCGCCGCCGATGTCGAGGAGCAACGCCCCCTCCGTCGACGGCGCGCCCTGCACCACGCCCAGGCAGACCAGGCGCGCCTCCTCGGCGCCGGAGATCACCTGGACGGAGAGGCCCGACGCAGCCCGGACGGCCCGGAGCAGCTGGTCGCGATTCGACGCCTCGCGGACCGCGCTGGTCGCGACGGCGCGCACGCGCTCTGCGCCGGCGCGCTCGGCCAGCTTGGCGAAACGCTGCAGCGCCGTCGCGCACGCGGCGATCGAATCCGAGGAGAGCCGCCCGGTGCGAAACACCTGGGAGCCGAGCCGGACGGGCGCGCGATCTTCGGCGCGCACCACGAACCGGCCGTCGCGGCGCGCATCGGCAATCTGCAGCCTGACGGCGTTGGACCCGAGGTCCACGACTGCGAGCGTGGTGGGCCTGCGCCGCCGCTTCATTCCGTCATGCGGAAGTCGAGGATCGAAGGCACGTCGGGCCGCACCTCGACGGGCCTGCCAGAATGATCGGTGTCGAGGTGCACGACGACTGCGTCCGGGAACGCGCGCTTGTACGCGTTGACGTGCATCGGCTCGTTGTCGAACGCCGAGGCGACGCCGGACATCCCGAGCAGCCGCGCATGGCAGACGTCCTTCCATCGGTCGTCGTCGTCTTCGAGGCGCGGCTTGAGCCAGAGCTGCACCTGATCTCGGTCGGGCATGGGGAACCTTGCCCTGCGGAACGCTTCCAGCGTCCCGGCCTCCATCCCGGTGTGGCGCCCGGTGATGTAGAGGATCTGCCCGCCGGCGCGGAGGACGCGTTGCAGGTAGTCCGCGGCGCCCGGAATGGGCTCGTCCTCCTTGCAGTACTCGCTGGTGAAGAAGCGCTCGAACCAGAACCGTCGCACGTCCGCGTCGAGCCGCTCCGCTTCGTCCGCAGAAAGCCCGCACAGCCGCATCGTGTCTCGGAGGTCCCACGAGACGACGGCCTCGGGGCCGCACTTCGAGAGCGCGGCGATGCCGCGTGCGCGCCCGAACTCGCGCACGATGCGCGCCTGGCGCGGCTTGTTCGAGAGGATGGTCGAATCGAGATCGAACGCAGCAGCCGGACGTTCTGGACGGATGGCCTGCAGTGCCTCGCGCAGGATGCGCGTCTGATTTCCTGGCACTGCGCGCGCGCCGGACGGGACGTCGATCTTCACAGGGCCTCGATACCAGAGGGCCTCCGGGTGGGCAAAGGCGTTCCCCGCAGTCGGAACCGTGTTGCCCATCCGAGGCCGGGATGCGTGGAAAGCGGGGAGCGAGCAGGCGATCGCGCGTGGCCGAACCCTTGGCCCGCGGCTCGCAAACGGGTGGGGGCCCGTGTGCGGGCCAGGGGGTCGGGCGATGGGCGGATCCTTGCGACTTGTGGCGGTGGCGGTCTGCGCGGCGGCGGTCGCGTGCGCGCGCGGCAGTGATCCCATGCCGCCACCTCCAGTGACGGATGGCGGGGACAGCATCGGCGGAGGCGGACAGGACGGTGGCGGAGTCGACGCGGGACCGCCCGACGCCGGCCCGCCTGACGCCGGCCCGCCCGACGGCGGCCCCGATGCGGGTCCGCAGTTCGGTGGTCCCGGTCCGTGGCCGATGCACGACGTGACGTACGGATCGGCAGAGGGCATCCAGGAGACGCCGATCGTCGGGATGAGCACCGACGAGGCGCAGAACCTCTGGGTCGCGACGCACTCAGCGGTGTACGTGATGAGGCCCGGCGAGACCCGCTTCAAGCGATTCGACATCCGCGACGGCCTCCACCTCTCGGGCAATCCCGTGAGCTACTGCGACAGTGGATACGCGCGCGATCCAGGCGATACGTCGGTGCCCAATCCGGATCGGGCCTGCCCCATCTTCGGGGAAGCGGACGGCACGGGGATCCAGGAGATCACCGGCGGCGGTCCCAACGAAGTCTTCGTCGGCTACAACGGCGTGCACAACTGGAACGATCCGAACGACGGCACCTGGGCGGATCCGCTGCGCCACAACGGCCAGCTCGATCGCGTGCGCCTCAAGCTCGACGACAAGGCCGCCGTGACGGGCATCCAGGTCGATCGGCTGCAGATGATGGCGGGGAACAGCCCGGCCTTCTACCACAACCGCGACGTGATGCGGCTCGTGTACGACCACCTCAAGCATCCGCACGAGCTGTTCGTCGGGACCAACCACGGCATCACCCGGTTCACGCCGGACAAGTTCCACGAGATCCCGCCGCAGAAGGACTCGAAGGGGAACATCCTCGGGCCCGAGTACTACCCGTCGCTCACTTACGACTGGATGAGCGACCACCTCCATCCGCAGGTGTGCGCGTGCGGTCCGTGCGTCGGCGAGGAAGGGCTTCTGCTCGGCGACTGGCGCGGTCTCGCCATCGACAATGCAGGGAACCTGCTGGTGGGCGGCAGGTGGGGCGCGGGGAAGGTCGTCTGGGCCAAGGAGAACGCCACGACGGACAACAAGGGCTGGTTCCAGCGCGGCGGCGATCTCTACGCCACTGCGCAGGGCGGATTCGCGATGGGCGACCCCTACAATGGCGGGTGCAGCGGCAGCCGCCCGGTCTGGTGCGTCGGCCGCGAAGGCGACGCCATCTCGGTCAGCGCCGTCGCCGTGACGCCGGACGGCCTCAACTGGTTCGCCAGCGGACCGTACGCGTATCAGGCGGGCCAGAGCTGCCCGAGGAGCTCGACCGACAAGACCGCGGGCGATCGCGACTGGGGCGTCGCGTCCTACAACCAGAAGACGTTCCAGTTCCAGTACTACTCGGCGACTTCCGACATCGGCATGGCGGAGACCAACGTGCGCGACATGGTCGCGCTGCCCGACGGACGCCTGGTGCTCGCCGGGCCGAACAGCGGAGTCGTGTTCTGGGATCCGAACCCGGACCCGAAGGCGCGCAGGCCGGCGAAGCGGATGCGGGCGGGCAGCGGGCTCCCGAGCGACCGCGTGTACCGGCTCGAGGTGGACACCATGGTCGACCCGCCGGTCCTGCACGTCTCGACCGAGCTCGGCGCGACTTCGATTCGAATCCTTCCGTGAAGCGCATCGCGAGCCTGTTGCTCCTGGGCGCCTGCGGCGGGGCCCCCGGGCCGGGAGGCAGGGACTCGGGCTCGGTCGCGACCGGGCCCGGTCCGTGGCCGGTCGCCAACGTGACCTACGGGTCCGCCGACGGGATCCAGGAGAGGCCCGTAGTCGGGCTCACCACCGACGAGTCGCAGAACCGGTGGCTGGCGACGAACGCTGCGCTCTACCTGATCAAGCCAGGCGAGACGCGGTTCCGGCGCTTCGACGCGAAGGACGGGCTGCACCTCCCCGGCAACGCAGTGCAGTACTGCGACCGCGACTTCGCCGGCGGCGATCGGGCCTGCCCGATCTACGGGGCCGCGACGGCGCCGGGGATCCGCGTCATCGAAGGGGGCGGAAGCGGCGAGGTCTTCGTGGGGTACTACGGCCGCTCGGCCGGCGCCGGCGACTGGACGGACCCCGACCGTCACAGCGGGAAGATCGACCGCGTCCGGCTGAAGCCGGACGGGTCGCTGCAGGTCGACCGGCTCGACCTGGTTTCCAGCGTGAGCGCGCAGTTCTGGGAGAACCGCCGCATCGAGCGGCTGCTGTACGACCATGCGCGCCGCGAGCTCTACGCGGGCACCAACCACGGGATCGACCGGATCGTGCCCGACAAGTTCCGCTACCCGGACCGGGGCGAGTGGTTCCTCGATTCGACCCGCGAGTGGCTGAGCGACCACCTGCATCCGCGGGTCTGCTTCCACGTCGCGTGCACCGGCGACGAGAGCAAGGACACGCAGATGATCGGCGACTTCCGCGGGCTTTGGCTCGCGCCGGACGGCGATCTGTGGGTCGCCGGCAAGTGGGCGGCCGGCAAGATTCGCTGGACGGAGCGGCTCTCGCTCTGGCACTCGCGCAGCGGAGCGGCCGCGTATGCCGTCGCCTTCGGCGATCCGTACGACCCGCTGACGGGCAAGAACCCACCGGTGTTCCGTCCGCCGCGTGAAGGTGACCCAGTCGACCTGTCGGCGGTCGCGGTGGCGAAGGACGGCAAGGTCTGGTTCGCCAGCGGTCCGCAGAGCACGGGCGCGAAGGCGTACGGCATCGCGTCGTGGGACGGCACCTCGTTCCGCTACTTCGATCCGATCCGCGACGCCGGGCTCTCGGATTCCAACGTGCGCGACCTGGTGGCGCTCCCCGACGGCCGTCTCGCCGTGGCGGGGTTCTCGGGCCTCGTCCTCTGGGATCCCGCGGCGGGTCGCCACGTCTCCGTCGGCGGGCTTCCCGGCGGCAACATCCTGGCGCTCGGCTTGGATGCGCGCGTCGCCCCGGCGACCCTGCACGTCGCGACCGAGCAAGGCGCCGCGGCGCTGCGCGTGCTCCCCTGATCGCCGGCGCTTGCGGTCGGGCGGCAATTCCAGCACAAACTATCGGCGGTGCTCCTCGCGTCCAATGCGCTGACGTGTGCGGTGTTGATCGCGGCGGGAGCGCTGGCGCGCATCGAGAAGCGCGGCGAGTTGCGCTGGGCCGGCGACCTGCAGGGGGGCGAGCCGTACGTGTACCGCGACCCGGTGGATCCGTCGAAGCTGGACGGGTTCGAGGTGGACATCGCAGAACGGCTGGCGAAGCGGCTCGGCGTGCGCCAGCGGTTCGTGCAGAACGACTGGAGCACCCTCATCCCGTCGCTTGCGCGCGGCGACTTCGACATGGCGATGAACGGCGTCGAGGACACGCCGGCGCTGCGGGCGCAGGCGCTCGTCACGCGGCCGTACTTCGCGTTCTCCGAGCAGCTCGTGGTGCGGCGCGGGTTTGCGCTGCGGACGCTCGCGGCGCTGCACGGCCACCGGGTGGGCACGCTGTCGGGATCGCTGGCCCACGCGATCCTGCGCGAGACGCCCGGCATCGAGATCGTGCTCTACGGCGGCCAGGAGGAGCCGTATCGCGACCTCCAGCTCGGTCGCACCGACGCCGTCCTGCTCGACTCGGTGATCGCCTCCCGGTACGGGCTCACCAAGCCCGATCTGGAGCTGGCGGATCCCGACGTCGCCCGCGGGACCTACGTCATCGCGGTGCGGCGCGGGGAAGACGAATTGCGCGAGGCGTTGGACGGCGCTCTCGCGGATCTGCAGGCGCGCGGCGAGCTGGCGCCCATCTTCGAGAAGTACCGGCTGCCGCAGCAGCCTGCCATCGCCGCTGCTGCCGCCGGGCAGCCCCAGGCGCGCTTCGATTCCGCGCAGGTGATGCTGTTCTTGCGCGGCGCGCTCGTCACGCTGCTCGTCTCCGCGGTCGCCATGGCCCTCGCCGTGCCGCTCGGGCTGATGCTCGCGGTGGCGCGCATCTATGGTGGTCGGGCGGCGCGCTGGTCCGCCCACGGCTACGTCGAGCTGTTCCGTGGGACGCCGGTCCTGCTGCAGCTCTACCTGCTCTATTACGGGCTCGCTCCGATCGTGCACCTCGACGCGCTCACCGCGGCCATCGTCGGACTCGGCATGAACTATGGCGCCTACGAGGCGGAAGTCCACCGCGCTGCGCTCGGCGCGATCCCCGTCGGCCAGTCCGAGGCGGCCGCCGCGCTTGGCCTGACGCGCTGGCAGCAGCTGAAGCTCGTCCTGCTGCCGCAAGCCTTTCGCACGGCGCTGCCCGCCATGACGAACGACTTGATCTCGCTCCTCAAGGACAGCTCGCTCGTCTCCGTCATCACGGTGGTGGAGCTCACGAAGCAGATGACCATCACCGCCGTCGACGTGCGCTCGTGGGCGTTGCCGGGGCTGCTTTGCGCGGCGCTCTACTTCGCGATGAGCTATCCGCTGGCGCGACTCGCCGCGCGGCTGGAAGCGCGCCTCGGTGCCGCTGAGCCGAGCACTGCGCTGCAGGAGGCTGCGGCGTGACCGCGGTCAAAGTGGAGGGCTTGCGCAAGGCGCACGGCGTCCGGCAGGTGCTGCGGGGAATCGACGCCGAGGTCAACGAAGGCGAGACGATCGCTTTGGTCGGGCCGTCGGGCGGCGGCAAGAGCACGTTCCTGCGCTGCCTCAACGGACTCACCTCGTTCGATGCGGGCACCGTGCGCGTCGCCGGAGTCGAGTTGCGCGCGCGCACTTCGCCCGACGCGCCGCAGCTCCGAGCGCTCCGCGCGCGTGTCGGCATGGTGTTCCAGTCCTTGAACCTCTTTCCGCACCTGACCGCGCTGGAGAACGTCGCGCTTGCACCTGTGTACGTGCGAGGAGAACCGGCTGCCAAGGCGCGGACGTGCGCCGCGGAGCTGCTGGCGCGCGTCGGCCTGGGCGATCGCGGCGATGCTCGCCCGGCGCAGCTCTCCGGCGGCCAGCAGCAGCGCGTCGCCATCGCGCGAGCGCTGGCGATGGACCCGGAAGTGCTGCTCCTCGACGAGCCGACCAGCGCGCTCGACCCGCAGATGCGCGGCGAGGTGCTCGGCGTGTTGCGCGATCTCGCCCGCACGGGGATGACCATGCTGGTCGTGACGCACGAGATGGGATTCGCGCGCGGTGTCGCCAGCCGCATCTGGGTCTTCGACGACGGGCGGCTGGTCGAGGACGGCCCGCCGGCGCAAGTCTGCGACAGCCCGCGCAGCGAACGCGCCCGCGCCTTCTTTGCGAACGGTTGAACGCCCACCTTCCAGGAGGAAGCCATGCCGGTGATCCAGTGCGACATCCGCGAAGGACGGACCGAGGAACAGAAGCGCGCGCTCGCGCGGGAGATCACGCGCGTCGTCCACGAGACGATCGACGCGCCGCTGGAGTACATCTACGTGCTGATCCGTGAGACGCCGGGCTTCAACCACGTCAAGGCGGGCAAGCACCTGCCGGACTATCTCGCGATGAAGAAGTGACGCTCAGCGCGGGCGCCAGCCGGCCGCGCGGATGAGCCACACCTTCCAGAGCGCCTCGAGGACGATGGCGCGCGACATCTTGCTCTGCCCGACCCGGCGGTCGCTGAAGACGATCGGCACCTCCCGGACCCGGAAGCCGGCACGGAGCGCGCGCCAGGTCAGCTCGATCTGGAAGGCGTACCCGACGCTGGTCACGGTCGCGAGGTCGATGCGCTCCAGCACTTCGCGATGGAAGCACTTGAACCCCCCGGTGAGGTCGCGGATGGGGACGTCGAGGATGGTGCGCGCGTAGGCGCTTCCTCCGCGCGAGAGCAGCCGGCGCGCGGCGCCCCAGTTGCGCGTCCCGCCGCCGGCGACGTAGCGGCTCCCGAGGACGACGTCCGCATCGCCCGAAGCCGCGAGCAGGGCGGGCAGCGCCTGGGGATCGTGCGAGAAGTCGGCGTCCATCTCCAGGATTCGCCCGTACCCCGCGCGCAGGGCGACGTCGAACCCGGCAAGGTAGGCGCGGCCGAGTCCCTCCTTGCGGCGGCGGTGCAGCACGCGGACCCGCGGCTCGCGCGCCGCGAGCTCGTCGGCGAGCGACCCCGTCCCGTCGGGCGAATCGTCGTCGACGACGAGCACGTCCAGCTCGGACGCCGCGCCCAGGATGGCGGGCACGATCGCGGGCAGGTTCTCGCGCTCGTCGTAGGTGGGCAGGACGACGCAGGCGCGCTCCGCGTTGCTCATCGCGCCGCCTCGAGCAACGGAGCGAGCTCCTGGGCCGCGCGGCGGGCCGCCCCGGGTGAACCCGCCGGCGACAGGCCGGCGCGGATCGCGCGCATCCCTTCGATCTGCGCGTCGCGCGCCTCCCCCGCGAGAAGCAGCGGCGCGGCGCTCTCCGCGATACGGGCGCCGGTGCACTCTGCCTGGAGCAGCTCGGGGACGACGCGCCGCCCGGCGAGAAGGTTCACCAACGAGACGAACGGAACGCGCACGAGCAGCCGGCCGATGAGCCAGCTGAGCCACGACAGCCGGTACACGACGACCGTCGGCACCTCGGCGAGCGCCGCCTCGAGCGTGGCGGTCCCCGAAGCGACGACCGCTGCAGTCGCCGCGGCGAGGACCTCGGGCGCGCGGCCCTCGACGAAGGTGATCGCCGGGCCGGACTCGAGCCATTCGCGCCGGACCGTCGGCGCGACGGGAACGACCAGCTGCAGGTCCGGCGTTCGTTGCAGCAAGAGACGCGCGGCGCGGAGCATGGCGGGCCAGATGCGGCGGATCTCCTGGCGCCGTGAGCCAGGGAGGAGCGCGAGGACAGGCCGGCGCTCGTCGAGCCCGAGGGCGCCGCGCACGGCCGCTCGCGAAGCGCCGGCCGCCGCGGGGAGCAACGGCCGCAGAGAGTCGGCGAGCGGGTTCCCGACGTAGACGGCGGGCACTCCATGCCGCGCGTAGAACTCGGCCTCGAAGGGCAGGATGACGAGCATCTTCGCCACGTCGCGCGCGATCTGCCGCACGCGGTACGTGCGCCATGCCCACACGGACGGTCCGATGAAGTACGCCACCTGGACGCCGAGGCGCCGAAGCCTGCGCGCCAGCCGCAGGTTGAAGTCCGGGCTGTCGATGAGGAGCGCGGCGCGCGGGCGGCGCTCCTGCGCAGCGCGCCGCAGCCTCCGCAACGCGCCGAAGATCCGCGGCAACGCGGGAAGCACCTCGGCAAAACCCATGACGGAGAGGTCCTCTGCCCGGACGAGCGCCTCCAGCCCTTCGGCGCGGAGCAGCGGCCCGCCGGCGCCGAAGGCGCGCAGCCCCGGGCGCAGCGCGCGCAGCTCGCGCAGGACGGCCGCGCCGTGCAAGTCGGCGCTCGCTTCCAGCGCGACGACGAGCAGCTCGCTCATGCAGGGGGAAGCACTCCCTCCACCGCGATCCCCGCGTCGTCCGCCGCGGAGGCGAGAACGTCTCGATCGAGCACGACCGCCCTGCCCGGCTCGATCGCGAGCGCCGCGCAGCTCGCCGCGCGCATCGCCGCGATCGTCTCGGGGCCCACCGCCGGCACGTCGAAGCGCGCGTCCTGCTGCGGCTTGAACGCCTTGACCACCACCGCGCCGGAGGCGAGAGCGCCGCCCCGCGCGATGCACGCGTCGGTCCCTTCGACGGCTTCCACCGCCAGGACCACCCCGCGCTTCACCACCACCGTCTGCCCGACGTCCAGCGCGCCCAGCGCGCGAGCGACGGCGAAGCCCACCTGCGCGTCCGACCGCTGCTCGTCCGACAGCCGCCGCCGGCCGAGCGGCCCCGCTGGCGCGAGCAGCTCCGGGACCAGCGGGAGAGGCGAGACGACGCGCACACCTTCCCGCTCGAGCGCGTCGGCGATGGCGCGGAGCGCGGCATCGTCGCCGAAGCTGCGCAGCCCGGCGAGCACCTTCACGCCCAGCCAATCGGGCCGCAGATCGAGCAGCCGCACCTTGCGCAACCCGCCGCAGAACACCGCCTCGCGGCAGCCTGCCTCGCGCAGCACCTCGGCGATCCGGCCGAGCTGGCCGAGCTTCACCCAGTCCAGCCGCGCGACGTGACGCTCCAGCTCGGCATCGGTCTCGCCTTCGTGCGCGGCCGCGACGACCTTGCGACCCGCGGCTGCGGCGGCCTTCGCGAAGAGGACCGGAAACCGGCCCGAGCCGGCGACCAGCCCGATCGGCTCCATCAGCGCGCGATGCCCCGCTGCGATCCTTCCAGGAACGCGACGAAGTGGTCGATCTCCGCGTGCCCGCCGAACTCCGCCTTCACGTGCGCAACCGCCTCGCGCAGCCCCATCTTGCTGCGGAACACGATCTTGTACGCGCCCTTCACGCGGGCGATGGCGTGCTCGTCCAGGTGCGCCCGGGTCAGGCCCACGGTGTTGAGCCCGACCACCTCCGCCCGGTCGCCCTGCACCGTCACGTAGGGCGGGACGTCCTGCGTGACCATCGCGCCGCCGGAGACGAACGCAAGCCGGCCGATGCGCGTGAACTGGTGGACGGCGGAGAGCCCGCCGAAGATGACGTGGTCCTCGACGACGACGTGGCCGGCCAACGCCGTGCTGTTCGCGAGGATGCAGCCGTCGCCCAGCTGCACGTCGTGGGCGACGTGGCTGTTCGCCATCAAGAGGCAGCCGTTGGCGATTCGCGTCACTCCCCCGCCCGCCGCGGTACCGATATGGACGGTGGCGAACTCGCGGATGCGGTTCGCGTTGCCGATGACGAGGCGCGTGGCCTCGCCGCCGTACTTGAGGTCCTGCGGGATCGCGCCGACCGCGGCGAACTGGAAGATCTGGTTGTCGAAGCCGATCGTCGTGTCGCCTTCGATCACCGCGTGAGGGCCGACCCGCGTCCGAGGACCGATCTTCACCTTGGGCCCGATGACGGCGAACGGGCCGATCTCTGCGCTGGAGTCGATCTCGGCGTGCCGATCGACGACCGCGGTCGGGTGGATCACTTCTGCTCCTTGCGATCGGCGATGGTCGCCATGATCTCCGCCTCGCTTGCCAGCTGCCCGTCGACCTTGGCCTGCCCCGCCAGCCGCCAGAAGGACCCCTTCTGCCGCTCGATGGTCACGTGGAGGTCGAGTCGGTCCCCGGGCACGACCACGCGGCGGAACTTCACCTCGTCGAACGCCAGCAGCAGGATGACCTTCTGCGCGGGATCGAACGGCGAGCTTCCGTGGGCGAGGAGCGCGCCCGCCTGGGCGAGCGCTTCGAGCTGCAGGACGCCCGGCATCACGGGGTTGCCGGGAAAATGACCCTGGAAGAACTGCTCGTTGAACGTGACGTTCTTGTACGCATGGATGCGCTCGCCCTTCACCAGGTGGACGACGCGGTCGACGAGCAGGAACGGGTACCGGTGCGGCAGCGCCGCCAGGATCTTCGCGATGTCGAGCACGGGGCCTTCCACGCGAACCTCCCGAAAGTGCGGGAAAGTACCCCACGGCCGATCCGGCGGCAACGAACGGCCGTACTGCAGGCACAAGGCCCGCGCTTTGAAAAGGCATGCCGCCGCCGCATACCGGCAGCAGCTACTTGGCCCGCCCCTTCTCCAGCTCTGCGATGCGCGCCTCGAGCTTGCGCACCTGCTTCACCAGGTCCGGCACCCGGGGAAGTGCCGCCATGGTGCGAAGCCATTCGCGATGCGGCATCGCGGGGTAGCCCGTGTACGTCGCACCTTCGGGGACGTCGTTCGGGACGCCGGCCTGCGCGCCGATGCGGGCGCCGTCCCCGATCTTCACGTGGCCCACGATCCCGACCTGGCCCGCGAGGACGACACCCTTGCCGATCTCGGTCGAGCCCGAGATGCCGACCTGCGCCACGATCAGCGACAGCGGACCGATGCGGACGTTGTGGCCGATCTGGACCAGGTTGTCGACCTTGGTCCCGCGGCCGACCACCGTCTCGCCCAACGTGGCGCGATCGACGCACGTGCAGGCGCCCAGCTCGACGTCGTCCTCGATGCGCGCGATGCCCGCCTGGGGGACCTTGCGGTGGACGGGTCCCTCGCCGTCGCCCTCGAGGTCGAACGCGAACCCGAAGCCGTCCGAGCCGACCACGGCGTTCGGCTGCAGGACGACGCGATCCCCGAGGATGCACCGCTCGCGCACCACCGCGCCGGTCCACAGGACGCAGTCCGCGCCGATGCGCGCCTCGTCGAGCACCGCGACCGCGGGATGAAGCACGGAGCGCGGTCCGATGCGCGCCCCAGAGCCGACGATGCACCGCGGTCCGATCGACGCCGTCGGATCGACCTCGGCGCCGCGCCCTACGTGGGCGCTCGGATGCACGCCCGCCGCCGGCCGGTCCTCCGGATGGAACAGCGCGCTCGCCTTGGCAAAGGCGACGTACGCCTGCGGCGCGACCAGCCGCGCGGCCCCAGCCGGCACGAGCCGCGCCTCGTCCTCGGCGACGATGACGGCGCAGGCGCGCGTGCTGGAGAGCTCCGCGCGATAGCGCGCGTTGGCGAAGAAGGCGACGTCCTCGGGGCCTGCGTCCTCGAGCGCGGCCACGCCGCGGACGCGGCGCGTCCCGTCACCGCGCACCTCGGCGCCGATGCGGCGCGCCAGCTCTTCCAGCGAGAGCTGCGCCCCCGTTCCCACCTACTTCTTCCCGGGCGGAGGCGGCGCCTTGGCGGGCTGCGCGGTCTTGGGAGGCGCCTTCCCCGCCGGCTTCTCGCCCGCGCCGAACCGGTCGTTGTAGCGCCGGACGACTTCGTTGGTGATGTCCGCCGCCGCCGGGGCGAAGAGCAGCGTGCTCTTGTCCATCACGAAGGTGATCGACTCGCGCTCGGCGATCTCGGCCACCACCTGCTGCAGCCGCTGCAGGATGTTCCCCATCGCCTGCTGCTCCTGCCGGTTCATGTCCTCCTGCAGGTCGCCCGCCGACTTGCGCGCCTCGATCAGCGCCTTCTGGAACTCCTCCTGCTTCTTCCGTTTGGCGTCCTCCGAGAGGACCGGCGCCTGCTTCTCGTAGTCCTGCTGCATCCTCTCCAGATCGGCGCTCTTCTTGTCGATCTGCGACTTTCGCTGGTCGAACTCGGCCTTGAGGCGGCCGCGGGCCGACTTGCCCTCCTCGGTCTCCTGGATCGCGCGCTGCACGTCGACGTAGGCGAGCTTCTGGGCGCGCGCGGCGGCGGGGGCGGTGGCGGCGACCAGACAGGCAATGGCGAACCGGCGCATTTTTCCTCTCCAGCGGGGTGCGGCGAAAAGCGCGCAAAGCTAAAGGGACGTGCCGAGGCGCGTCAAGTGCATCAGAAGAAGTTTCCGATGGTGAATTCGAACAAGTAGGCATCGTCGACGGGGCGGCGGGTCAGCGGGAAGCCGATCTCGAACCGGAGCGGGCCCAGCGGGGAGAACCAGCGCACGCCGAAGCCCGTGCTGTGGAACATGCCGAGCGGGAGGGTCCCGTTGCCGTTCGCGTCGGGGCGCTGGTGGCTCTGGAAGAAGTCCTCGTCCTCGGCGAAGACGTTGCCCATGTCGTAGAAGAGCACGCCGCGGATCCCCGCCGATTCCACGATGGGGAACTCGATCTCCCAGTTGGTGATCAGCTCCTTGTTGCCGCCGACGGCGTAGTCGAGGACGCCGGCGTCCGGTTCGCGCGAGGCCAGGATCTTCTTGGTCGGCGAGATGCTGCGCAGCGTGTACCCGCGGATCGAGTTGATGCCGCCGGCGAAGAACTTCTCGCTGATCGACACCGGCCGGTTGACCGGATCGGTTGCGCGGATGTAGCCCAGCGAGAGGTTCACCTTCGCCACGAGTCCCCAGAACAGCGGCTTGTACCGTCGCTCGATCAGGCGGTAGCGCTGGAAGAGGTTCTGGCTGCCGAGCAGCGAGCTGGCGAACTCCGCCGACGCGGATTCCAGGTGCCCGTTGGTGGGGAAGAGCCGGTTGTCGCGCTTGTCGTAGTTGAACGAGAACCGCAGGCTCGACGTGCGCCCGGCGGTGAACTGGTTGCGCAGCTGCAACGCGCTCGTCCCGGTCGGGATCACGTCCACTCCCTCGAGCGTGTACGTGCCGAAGAAGCGGAAGTCCTCGAAGATCTCGTACCCGGCGGTCAGCGCGCCGCCGATTGCGCGGCGGTCGAAGCCGCTGAAGAGCAGCTCGCTCCGGTAGAGGTCGACGGACGCGGTCCACGCCGTGTCGAAGAAGTAGGGATCGAGGTAGCTGAGCTGGAACAGCTGGCGCAGGCTGGAGATCTGGAAGGAGAGGCTGGCCGTGTGGCCGTAGCCGAGCAGGTTGTTCTGCGAGAGCTGCGCCTGGCCGAAGAAGCTTTCGCCGCCGGTGAACCCGAACCCCAGCTGGAACGTCCCGGTCAGCTTCTCCTTGACCGTCACTTCCAGGATCATCTTGTCGTCGGAGGAGCCGCGCCGGCTGTTGATCTCCACCGAATCGAAGTACCCCAGCGCGGTGACGCGCGCCTTCGAGAACCGGATGGCGGTGCCGTTGTAGAGGTCTCCCTCGTTGATGCGCAGCTCGCGGCGGATCACCTTGTCGCGGGTCTTGTTGTTCCCCACCACCTCGATCTTCTCGATGGTGACCAGCGCGCCCTTCTGGAACGAGTAGTTGATGTCGACGACCTTGTTCTCGGAGTGTACGTCGGTATCCGGGGTGACGTTGGCGTACGCGTACCCCTTGTCCTTGTAGACGTCGGCGAGCACCTGCAGGTCGCGCTGCAGGATGGTCTTGCTGAACCGGCGGCCGGGCTTCGTCTCCACCAGCGAGAGCAGCTTCTCCTTCGGCTCGAGCAGGTCGCCCGTCGCGTCGATCTTGCCGATGTCGTAGGGGTCCCCTTCCTCGATGGGGATGGTGATGAAGATGAAGCGGCGGTCGGGAGAGAGCTCGATGGCGGCCTTGCCGAACTTCACGTACAGGTACCCGCGGTCGTAGTAGAGCCCTTGCAGGACGTACTCGTCGCGCGCGAAGGCGTCCTCGCGGTAGGTGCCCGCGCTGGTGAGGAAGCTCCAGAAGCTTCCCTCCTGCGTGATCATCGCGCCCTTCAGGTCGTCGCTGGAGATGGCGCGGTTGCCGACGAACCGGATCTCCTTCACGGTCACCTTGGCGTGCTCGTTGATGACGAATACGACGTCGACCTCGTTGTTCGGCAGCACGTCGAAACGCCAGGTGACCTCGGCGAGGAAATAGCCCTTCTCGACGTACTTCTCCTGCATCTTCTTGGCGCTCCTGCGCACCGCCTCCGCATCGAGGATCTGGTACTGCTTCGCTTCGATCGTGTCCTTGAGATCGTCGCGCGAGAGCTCCTCGTTTCCCTCCAGCTTGATCTCGCGGATGGCGGGCTTCTCGCTGACCAGGATGGTCAGCTGATAGCCCGTCGCCGGCGGCCGCACGGGCGAGACGTCGATCTTGACGTCGTTGAAGTAGCCCATCTTCCAGACTGCGAGCAGCGCCTCCTTGAGCTTGCGCTTGTCGAAGGCGTCGCCCGCCTTCATCGGGATCGCGGCGCGGATGGCGTCGCCCTCCACCCGGCGGTTGCCCTGGATGTTGATCTTCGTGATGGGTCCCGTCTCCGGAACGGGCGCGGAAGCCTCGGCGGCGGTCAATCCCTCGGGAATGCTCGGCGCCTGCCCGGTGGGCTGCGGCGGCGGCGGTTGCGTCGGTTGCGGTCCTCCCTGCGTGGGGGGCGCCGCGGGCCTCGCCGGCGTTTCGCGGGGACGCTGGGAAGGTTGCCGGGTTCGCTGGGCCGCGGCTGGCCGGAGCGGCGCGATCAGGAGACCCACGGTCGCGAGCAGGAACGCCAGGCGCATGTAGAGGCGCGGACCCTAGTACAACTCGGCAGAGCGAACAACGGAATACCGTTGCGGAAGCGGACAGGGCGATCCCATCCGCGGACACGACGCGGCGCCCCGTTGCGCCGTTCCTGCGACGGGACCCCGCTCGACCCCGATACCGGCACGCGACTTGCGGCACCTACTGCCATGGACACCTTTCTGTCCGACGTGCGCCTGGCGTTGCGCATGCTCCTGAAGGCCCCTGCCTTCACCGCCGTCTCCATCCTGGCGCTGGCGCTCGGGATCGGCGCCAACAGCGCGATGTTCAGCGTGGCGGGCACCGTGCTGCTCCGCCCGCTCTCCTATCCGGACGCGAACCGCCTGATGTGGATCGCGACGGTCGAGCGCAATACGCACGACGAGTTCGGTTTCTCGCCGCCCGATTTCTACCGGGTGCGCGAGGCGGGCCGCGGCTTCTCCGGGGTCGCGGCGATGTACCGCAAGGCGGTGAACATGACCGGCGCGCAAGAACCGCAGCGCGTGCGCGCCATCGTCGCTTCGTCGGAGGTGCTCCGCGTCCTCGGAATCGCTCCCGCACTGGGTCGCGCGTTCTCGCTCGACGACGAGCGCTGGGGTTCGCATCGCGTCGCGCTCGTCGGCAACGGCCTGTGGCGGTCCCGGTTCGGTGCCGATCCGGCCGTGATCGGCCGCGCGCTCACCATAGACGGGCAGCCGTACACGGTCGTGGGCGTGCTGCCGGCGGGATTCAGCTGGATCGGAAGCGAGACGGATCTGCTGCTGCCGCTCTCCTTCGAGCCCGGCGACAACCTCAACTCGCACAACAACTACTTCATGGGCGTGGTGGGTCGGCTTCGCCCTGGAGTCACGGTGGAACAGGCGCGGGCCGAGGTCGCCGCCATCGGGCGCGGCATCGCCGAGGAATTCCCGGAGTCGCGGAACCTGGGGATCGACATCCTGCCTCTCGAGGACTCGGTCTTCGGGGGCCTGCGTCCGGCCATGGCAGTCCTCCTGGGCGCGGTCGCCTTCGTCCTCCTCATCGCCTGCGCCAACCTCGCCAACCTGCTGCTCGTCCGCGCCGCCGCCCGGCGCCGCGAGATCGCCATCCGCGTCGCGCTGGGCGCGAGCCGCGGGCGAATCCTCCGCCAGCTCCTCACCGAGAGCGTGCTGCTCGCCCTCCTCGGCGGCCTGGCCGGCCTGGCCCTCGCATTCTGGGCGGCTGATGCGCTCAATGCTCTCGGATACGACGTGTTGCCGCGGATGCGCGCCGTCAGGGTGGACGGTTCCGTGCTCGCGTTCACGCTCCTGGTGTCGCTCCTGACCGGTGTGCTGTTCGGGATCGCGCCCGCCCTGCACGGGTCCGCCATCGACCTCCGGGAATCCCTCAACGAGACGGCGCCGGCCGCCACGCCCGCCCGGCGGCGGCTGACGAGCACGCTCGTCGTCGCCGAGCTGGCGCTTGCCGTCGTGCTGCTTGCGGGCGCCGGTCTGCTGATCAAGAGCACCTACCGCCTGGTCCGCGTCGATCCCGGATTCGACCCTCACGGCGTGCTGACCGCGGAGGTGTCGCTGCCTGGGCACAAGTACGTCGACGAGAAGCTCGCCCGCGCGTTCTCGCCCGCCGCGACCGGGCGCGCTTCGGCGTTCTTCGACGAGCTTCTCGCCGGTGTCCGCGCCTTGCCGGGCGTACGCACGGTCGGAGCCGTCTCCTTCCTGCCGCTCGCGGGCGACAACTGGGGCAAGCGCATCGTCCTCTGGGACCGGCCCTTGCCGGGCAATGCCGACGAGCTCCCGACGATCCAGTACCGCGTCGTGGCGGGCGACTACTTCCGCGCGCTCGGCATCCGCGTGCGCGGCCGGACCTTCGACGAGCGGGACACGCTGCAGGCGCCGCCGGTGGCCATCGTCAACGAGGCGCTCGTGCGCCGCGATTTCCCCGGGCAGGATCCGATCGGCAAGGTGATCTCGATCAACGCTCCGCGCGAGCTCGCACCAGCGGGGACGGTGCCTCCGGATTGGCGCCCGATGCGGCACACCATCGTCGGCGTCGCGGACGACGTCCGCACCGCCGCGCTCGACAAGCCGCCGGTGCCGCTCGTCTATGCTCCTTACGCTCAAGGCGCCGAGGGCCAGCTCTCGATGTTCCTGGTGGTGCGGGCCGAGCGAGATCCCCTCGCGCTGATCGCACCGGTGCGCGAGCAGGTGCGGCGGATCGACCCGGATCAGGCGGTGGCGGCCGTCTCGACGTTCGAAGCGAGGGTCGCGCGCTCGGTCGCGCAGCCGCGTCTCCAGACGATGCTGCTCGCCTCGTTCGCAGCGGCGGCCGTCCTGCTCGCCGCGATCGGCATCTACGGCGTCATGGCCGTCGTGGTGGCGCAGCGGACCAAGGAGATCGGCATCCGCATGGCGCTCGGCGCGGTCCGCCGTGACGTCCTTGCCTTGGTGGTGCGCCAGGGGTTCGCGCTGGCGGCGGTCGGCTTGGCGTTGGGAGTCATCGGCGCGCTCGCGCTGACGCGAGTGCTGCGCTCCCTCCTGTTCTCGGTGAGCGCCACCGATCCCACCGTGTTCTTCGGGATCGTCGCGCTGCTTGCCGGCGTCGCGCTCGTCGCCTGCTACCTGCCGGCCCGCCGGGCGGCGCGCGTCGACCCGATGATCGCGCTGCGGCACGAATAGCGATCGTCAATTTTTCGATCGGCAAGCGGCGCCAGATCTTTTTTTGCGGACCGATCTTTGGAATGTTACGCGGTCCGCACATGCCCGCCGCCGCTCTCACTCTTCCGCCTGCCGCGGAACCGGGGCCCGCGACGCCCTTCCTCAAATGGGCGGGCGGGAAGACCTCGCTGCTGCCGGAATTGCTGAAGCACGTTCCCCGGACCCTGCGCCGCTACCACGAGCCGTTCGTGGGCGGCGGCGCCCTCTTCTTCGCGGTGGCGCCGCGCCGCGCCTCGTTGAGCGACTCGAACGGCGAGCTGATCCACTGCTGGCGCCAGGTGCGCGACGACGTGTACGACGTGCTGGAAGCCCTCTCGGCGCACGTCTACGATCGCGCCCGATTCGAGGCCGTGCGCGCGCTCGAGCCGTTGCGACTTCCGCCTGCGGAGCGCGCCGCGCGCTTCATCTATCTGAACAAGACCTGCTTCAACGGCCTGTGGCGAGTGAACCGCGCCGGCCGCTTCAACGTGCCCTTCGGCAGGTACAAGAATCCCTCGTTCTGCGATCCGGCGCTGCTCCTTCGCGCCAGCCGCGCCCTGCGCGGAGTGCAGATCCATCGCGCGCCGTTCGAGATCGCGCTGCGGCGCGCCGAGCCCGGCGACTTCGTCTACCTCGATCCGCCGTACGATCCCGTCTCCGAGACCGCCAGCTTCACCAGCTACACGCGCGACTCGTTCACCTGGGAGGACCAGAAGCGCCTCGCGGCGGAGTGCGTCGCGCTCGACCGCCGTGGCGTCCGCTTCCTCCTCTCCAACTCGGCCACGCCGCGCGTTCGCGCCCTGTACCGCGGCTTCGAGCAGCGGCTGGTCCGGGCGCCGAGGCACATCAGCTGCAAGGGCGAGCGCCGCGGACGCGTCGACGAACTGCTAGTCTTCAATGCATGACGCTCGTCCTCGCGCTCCTCCTCGCCGCCACGCCATCCACCTTCTACGTCCGCGCCGCGCGGCTCTTCGACGGCACTGGCGACGGCTACAAGCGCGACGTGGTGCTCGAGATCGAAGGCGAGCGCATCAAGTCGGTCGGAGCGCAGCCCCCGCCCGGGGCGGAGGTCGTCGATCTTTCTTCCGCGACCGTGCTGCCCGGCCTCATCGACGTGCACGTCCACCTCACCTCGCGCGCCGACCACTTCGAGGACATCTGGCAGTTCAAGACTTCGGCGCTGCAGGAGGCGATGGTCGCGGTCGTGCACGCCCGGCGGACGCTGGAGGCGGGCTTCACGACCGTGCGCGACGTCGGATCGCCGCCCTTCGCCGCCGTCGACCTGCGCGATCTGGTCAACGAGGGGTACCTCCCCGGGCCGCGGATCGTCGCTTCCGGCCCCTGCATCAGCATCACCGGCGGGCACTGCGATCTGAACAACTATCCGCCGCAGGTGCGGGTGAGCCTCTTCCCTGCCGAGCGAGACTTCGCGCAGGCGGACGGGCTCGACCAGATCCGCCACGTGGTGCGCGCCCACCTGCAGCACGGCGTCGACGTCATCAAGGTCGCGGCGAGCGGCGGCGTGTTCTCCCGCGGCGACACTCCCGGCGCGCCCCAGTTCACCGTCGAGGAGCTGCGCGTGGCGGCGTTCGAGGCGCACAAGGCGGGCCGCCGCATCGCCGCGCATGCGCACGGCACGCAGAGCATCAAGGACGCGCTCAGCGCGGGGATCGACTCGATCGAGCACGGCACGCTCATCGACGACGAAGGCATCCGGCTCCTCAAGGAGCGCGGGGCGTGGCTGGTCGGCGACCTCTACAACGACGACGTGATCCTCGGGAAGGCCGAGGAGCTGCACATTCCCAAGGAGTACGTGGAGAAGGAGCGCGCCATCGGCCAGCTCCAGCGGCAGAACTGGGCGAAGGCGATCCGCGCCGGCGTGAAGGCGGCGTTCGGGACCGACGCGGGGATCTTCCCGCACGGCGACAACGCCAAGCAGCTCGCCGTGTACGTGAAGTACGGCATGACGCCGGCGCAGGCGATCCGCAGCGCCACTTCGGTCGCGGCCGAGTTGCTGGGCCGCGCTCAGGACGTCGGTGCCTTGCAGCCGGGCCGCTACGCCGACCTGATCGCCGTGCGCGGCGACCCTCTCGCGGACGTCCGCGTGCTCGAGTCGGTGCCGTTCGTCATGAAGGGCGGCAAGATCGTCAAGGACGAGCTGCGCCAGGCGACCAGCACCGCGCGGAAGTAGTTCGTCCGGCGTCCCCCTTCAACTTTGACGCGCCACGGCCCGTTCCGGAACGGGCCGCACTGCGTCACGAACTTTCGCAGCACGAGTCGTCGACTGACCGACTCAGCGCGATGCCGTCACCGGCAGCTCCAGTGCCTGCGCGATCTCGCGCGCCTTGGCCTGGACGAGCTTGGTGTTGCGCGGGCCCATGCGCAGGAAGTGCTTCTCGACGGCGCCCTGCTTCTCCAGCTTCTCGTCCGCGAACACGTACAGCGCCCCCTGCCCGGGCTTCAGCTCGACCTGGCCTTCGATGACGGGCGCGGAGGCGATGCGCTGAAGCGCCTGCGCAGCGGCGGTATCGATGCTCCGGTTCGGGTACCCGAGCGTGTGGTAGGCGGCCTGCAGCAGCGGGTGCAGTTCGCGCACGAGCGCCGCAAATCCCTTCGCGTCGATCGACGCGACCACGTCGGCGAAGGTGTCGTAGCGAGCGTAGCTGCGAGGATCGATGAAGGTGCGCCCCCGCTTGTGCTGCGCCTGGAAGGGTTTCGCCGGGGCGAGGAACCCGAGTTGCTTGCGCGGGCTGACCCCTTCCGAGAGGTTGTCCGTCACGACGACCCAACGCTCCAGGAGGCCCTGCTGCTTGAGCCACTGGGCGAACTCGGGCCGCGTAGAGAGACCGGCCGCCTCGGACCGGATGCGCGCGTCGGTCTCGTCCGCGCTGGGCAGCTTCACGTCGGCCGGCGCGGGCGGTGCCTGCTGCGCCACCGGCTCGGGTGGCGGCGCCGGCGGCGGCGCGCGATGCGCCCAGAGGTACACGCCCACCGCGACGGCGGCGGCGGCGGCGATGGCCGAGACCGCGACCCACGTGCCGGACTTCTTCTTCTGCTGATTCTCGAACATGGGCGCCTCCGGGGCTCCGCTCGTGGAACAGCCTTCACGTTCTCATCACTCCCGCCGGTGCTGGCAAGCGGACGGTCGGACAGATGGTTTGTGTCCAAATCATCCAGGCCCGGCGCACGTCTCAGACCTCCAGCACCAGCCCTTCGTGCAGCCGCAGCCGGCGCGGCATCCGCTCCGCCAGGCGCGGATTGTGCGTCACCACTATGGCCGCGATGCCGAGGGTGCGGTTCAGGTCGAGCAGGAGCTGGTGGATGCCTTCGCCGGTCGCCTCGTCGAGGTTGCCGGTCGGCTCGTCAGCAAGAAGAAGGCG
>Ga0114129_10000339_pt1 | contig 54535 bp, 39 predicted proteins | sample RhiMetdeltSRZDD1_FD_80071 | JGI IMG/M metagenome (GOLD analysis project Ga0114129, IMG submission 80071) | Populus rhizosphere microbial communities from Tennessee, USA - Rhizosphere MetaG P. deltoides SRZDD1 (version 2) (version 2) | ecosystem: Host-associated > Plants > Roots > Rhizosphere >...
CCAGCGCCAGACCTGACCGCAAATCTCTGGCCATCTCTTCCGCCCGTTATTACGAGAGTCCCCTTTCACAGTGTGCCTGCGCAGGAATACGCACTCTCGTACCTCGACCATCGGCATCAACGCGCAAGGCCCCGCATCGTTCTTGTGGATCCTTCTGGCCTTTCCTTTGCGGTGAGCATCGTCGACGGAGCCTGGGCGGAGTGTGAAGTTTCACTCGGAGGTGAAATGACGCGGGAGGCGCGAAGATGGTGGCTGTTGGCGCTCGGTGCGGTCGGCGTGATCGGTGCGTCCGATGTGTTGTCGAAGATCTCGCCCGGCCGCACCGTCCAGGCGGCTCGCGATGGATCGCCGGCGCCAGCGATCTCTGTCGTCGCTTCTCCCGCACGCGTCGGCGACGTCGGCGCGTATCTGACGGGTCTCGGGACCGTCACCGCCCTGAAAACCGTGACGGTTCGGCCCAGAGTGGACGTCAGCTGAACACGGTTGCCTTTCGCGAAGGGCAGCTCGTCCGCGAGGGGGAGCTCCTCGCGCAGATCGATCCACGTCCGTTCCAGGTGCAGCTGGAACAGGCGCAAGGGCAAGCAGCGAAGGATGCGGCGGCGTTGAAGAACGCGCAGCAGGATCTTCAGCGTTATCAGGTCCTGATCGAGCAGGAGGCGGTGCCGCGCCAGCAGCTCGACGCCCAGGCGGCGACGGTTCAGCAGCTCCAGGCAGCGCTCCAGAGCGATCAGGGACAGATCGACAGCGCGCGCCTGAATCTCGCCTACGCGCGAATCACGTCGCCGCTCACGGGACGGATCGGCCTGCGGCTGGTTGATCCCGGCAATTACGTACAGACGAGCGATCAGTCCGGCCTGGCCGTGATCACGCAACGGCAACCGATCGCCGTCGTCTTCACGATCCCTCAGGACCAGTTGCCTCGCGTGCTGCAGCAGCTCGATGGCAACCATCGTCTCGACGTCGACGCCTACGATCGCGATCTCAAAACGAAGCTCGGGTCGGGAACGCTCTCGGCTGTCGATAGTCAGATCGATCCGGCGACCGGAACGATCAAGCTGAAGGCGACGTTCCCCAACCAGAACGAAGCGCTGTATCCGAACCAGTTCGTCAACGCGCGGTTGCTCGTGCAGACGATTCGGCACGCGATACTCGTGCCTGCGGCAGCAGTCCAGCGCGGCCCTCAGAACACGTTCGTTTACGTCGTGAATTCGGGCGGCACGGTGGAGTCGCGTGACGTCATCGTGTCGATGACGGAGAACGACGAATCAGTAATCGCGCGCGGCTTGTCGCCCGGTGAGGTCGTCGTCACGGACGGCGTCGATCGTCTCCAGCCGGGTGCTCGCGTTGCGGTCCGCGCGGCGGGCACGCAGGGCCAGAAGGGAAGCCGATGAACCCTTCGCGCATCTTCATTCTGAGGCCCGTCGCGACATCGCTGTTGATGGTGGGCCTGCTGCTCGCGGGCGGTGTCGCGTTCACGCAGCTTCCAGTCTCGGCGCTTCCGCAGGTCGACTATCCGACGATTCAGATCGCGGCCTTCTATCCGGGTGCCGGCCCTGAAGTCACGGCGACCGCAATCACCGCTCCCCTGGAGCGTCAGTTCGGTCAGATGCCGGGGCTCAACCAGATGACCTCGTCGAGCTCCGACGGCGCGTCGCTCATCACGCTTCGATTCGATCTCGATCTGAACATCGATGTCGCGGAGCAGGAAGTGCAGGCGGCGATCAACTCGGCAGGTACGTATCTGCCGAGCGATCTGCCAAATCCCCCGATTTACAGCAAGATCAACCCTGCTGACGCGCCAATCCTCACGCTCGCCCTCACGTCCGCGACGCTGCCGCTCTCGGCGGTCGAGGATCTCGCGGACAGCCGCCTTGCGCTTCGGCTCTCTCAACTCGCCGGCGTGGGGCTCGTGACGATCAGCGGCGGCCAGAAGCCGGCGGTGCGGATTCAGGTCAACCCCACGCTGATGTCTTCGTACGGCCTGACGCTCGAAGGTCTGCGCGCCGCCGTCGCGGCATCGAACGTCAACAGGGCGAAAGGCAACCTCGACGGCCCGCATCAGGCCTACACGATCGGCGCCAACGATCAGCTGTTCTCGAGCAGTCAGTACGGCTCGATCGTTGTCGCGTACTCCAACGGCGCGCCGGTGCGGTTGTCGGATGTTGCGGAGGTCAAGGATTCAGTCGAGAACGTGCATCAGGCCGCCTGGATGAACGAGTCGCCGGCGGTCATCGTCAACATCCAGCGGCAGCCCGGGGCCAACATCATCGCGGTCGCCGATCGAATCAAGACCCTGCTGCCGCACCTCCGAACGACCCTGCCCGCCTCGGTGCAGATGACGATACTGACCGATCGCACGATGACGATCCGCGCGTCGGTCAACGACGTCGGGTTCGAGCTGATGCTCACGATCGCGCTGGTCGTGATGGTGCTCTTCCTGTTCCTGAGGACCTTGTCGGCGACCGTGATCCCGAGCGTCGCGGTGCCGCTGTCGCTCGTTGGAACCTTCGGCGCGATGTATCTGCTCGGCTACAGCCTGAACAACCTGACGCTGATGGCGCTCACGATCTCGACCGGGTTCGTGGTGGACGACGCGATCGTCATGATCGAGAACATCGCGCGCTACGTCGAGGGAGGCGAGGCGCCGCTCGAGGCCGCGTTGCGCGGGTCGGCACAGATCGGGTTCACGATCCTCTCGCTGACCGTTTCGCTCATCGCGGTTCTCATTCCTCTCTTGTTCATGGGCGACATCGTCGGTCGCTTGTTCCGCGAGTTTGCGGTCACGCTGAGCGTCACGATCCTGGTGTCCGCGCTGGTTTCGCTCACCCTGACGCCGATGATGTGCGCGCGCCTCCTGCGTCGGCAGCCGCCATCGGAACAGGGGCGCTTCTATCGAAGCCCGAAGCAGCGTTCGAAGCGATCATCTCCTCTTACGGTCGCTCGCTTCGATGGGTCCTGGGCCATCAGGCGACGACGCTGGTCGTGGCGGTTGCGACGCTGGTCTTGACGATCCTGCTGTATCTCGTCATACCGAAGGGCTTCTTCCCGGTCGAGGACACCGGCCTCATCGTCGGGATTTCCGAGGCGCCGCAGTCGGTGTCGTTCGCGTCGATGGTCGAGCGGCAGCAGGCGCTCGCGCACGTCATCCTTCAGGATCCGGCCGTCGAGAGTCTGTCATCGTTCATCGGAGTCGACACGAGCAACACGACGCTCAACAGCGGCAGGATTCAAATCAACCTCAAGCCTCTGCGCGAGCGAGATGCGGACTCCGTCGGCGTCATCAGGCGCCTCCAGTCGCGGCTCGCTCACGTGAACGGCATCACGCTGTTCATGCAGCCGGTCCAGGACCTGAGCGTCGAGGCGCAAGTCAGTCGCACGCAGTTCCAGTACACGCTGCGGAGCGCCAGTTCGGCAGACCTCGCCGAGTGGGCGCCACGGTTTCTCGAGCGTCTGAACACCTTACCGGCGCTTCGCGATGTCGCCACCGATCAGTTGAACGAAGGGCAGCAGGCACGTCTGGTAATCGATAGACCGACCGCGGCGCGGCTTGGCGCCACACCGCAGGTCGTTGACGACACGCTCTACGACGCATTTGGCCAGCGGCAGATTTCAACGATGTTCACGCAACTGAACCAGTACCGCGTCGTGCTCGAAACCGCACCTGCGTTTCAGAACGGCCCCGAGGATCTCCAGCACGTGTACTTGCAGCCGGCGCAGACCTCCGTGTCCAGCCCGGGAGGATCAAATCGAAGCGGCGCGATCCCGCTCTCCACATTCGCGCGGGTGGAGACGAAGACCGCTCCTCTATCCATCAACCATCAAGGTCAATTTCCGGTAGTGACGTTTTCGTTCAACCTCGCGTCAGGTGCGTCGCTCGGCAGTGCGGTTGCCGCGGTCGATCAGGCGAAGCGCGACATAGGCCTGCCAGCGAGCTTCGAAACAGGATTCCAGGGAACCGCGCAAGCATTTCAGGCAGCGTTGACGAACGAACCGCTGCTGATTCTCGCGGCGATCGTGACCGTTTATATCGTCCTCGGTGTCCTGTACGAGAGTTACATCCATCCGATCACGATTCTCTCGACTCTTCCGTCGGCGGGGGTGGGTGCGCTTCTCGCGTTGATTCTCACCGGCGAGGAATTCACGGTGATCGCGCTCATCGGCATCGTCCTGCTCATCGGAATTGTCGAGAAGAACGCGATCATGATGATCGACTTCGCGCTCGATGCCGAGCGCAGCGAACATCGGAACCCGGAAGAGGCGATCTTCCAGGCGGCCGTTCTGCGCTTTCGTCCGATTCTGATGACCACGCTTGCGGCCTTGCTCGCCGGCCTGCCGCTCGCTCTCGGCCACGGGACCGGATCCGAGCTTCGCCGTCCGCTGGGCATTGCCATCGTCGGCGGACTCCTCGTCAGTCAGCTCCTCACGCTCTACACGACGCCGGTCATCTATCTCGCGTTCGATCGGCTCGCCGCGAGGATGACCCGGCGTCCCACCGGAGCGCCATGAACATCTCCGAGCCGTTCATCCGGCGGCCCGTCGCGACGACGCTGTTGACGGTTGCGATCGCGCTGGCTGGTGGCGTCGCCTACACGCTGCTGCCGGTGTCGCCGCTGCCGGAGGTGGAGTTCCCGACCATTCAAATCTCGGCGGCTCTGCCGGGCGCGAGCCCGGAAATCATGGCGTCCGCCGTCGCCACGCCGCTCGAGCGCCAGTTGGGACGCATCGCGGGCCTGACGGAAATGACGTCCGCGAGTCAGCTCGGATCGACGCAGGTCGTGCTCCAGTTCGATCTCACGCGCGAGATCAACGGGGCCGCGCGCGACGTGCAGGCCGCCATCAACGCGGCGCGAAGTCAGCTGCCCGCGAATCTCCCGGGCAATCCGAGCTACCGGAAAGTCAACCCGGCTGATGCGCCAATCATGATGCTCGCGCTCACGTCCGACACGGTCGATCGGCCGCGGATGTACGACGTCGCGTCGTCGATCCTGCAGCAGCGGATCGCGCAGGTGGACGGCGTCGGCCAGGTGTTCGTCGGCGGAGGTGCGCTGCCGGCCGTCCGCGTCGAGCTCAATCCAACCGTCGTACACGCATTCGGCTTGCATTTCGAGGACGTGCGGACGTTTCTCGCGTCAGCGAACTCGAATCGACCGAAAGGCGCACTGGGTGCCGGCCTGAGTACCTGGAGCCTGGCATCCACGGATCAGAACTACAAGGCCAGCGAGTACGCGCCGCTGGTGCTCTCGTATCGCGACGGCGGAGCGGTACGGCTGCGCGATCTCGGTGACGTCGTCGACTCCGTCGAAGATCTGCGAACGGGTGGTCTGGCAAACGGAAAGCCCGCCGTCCTGATCATCGTGTCGCGCGAACCTGGTGCCAACATCATCAAGGCTGTCGACGGTATTCGCAGCCTGTTGCCCACTCTGCAAGCATCCATTCCGCCAGGGATCAGGTTATCCATTCTGATCGACCGGACCACCACTATTCGCGCATCCGCGCACGACGTGCAGATCACGATGCTGATCTCCGTGGGCCTGGTCATCCTGGTCGTGTTCGTCTTCCTTCGAAGTGTGAGGCACACCCTCATTCCAGCGGTCGCGGTTCCCGTATCCCTCATCGGCACGCTTGCCGTCATGCAGCTGCTTGGCTACAGCCTCGACAATCTCTCGCTGATGGCGCTGACGATTGCCACGGGGTTCGTCGTCGACGATGCGATTGTCGTCATCGAGAACATCTCGCGGCACCTCGAAAGCGGAGCGCCGCCGCTCGAGGCGGCTTTGCAGGGTGCGAGCGAGATCGGGTTCACGGTCATCTCGATCACTTTGTCGCTCGTCGCGGTGTTCCTGCCGATTCTCATGATGAGCGGAATCGTGGGTCGCCTGTTTCGCGAATTCGCGGTCACCCTGTCTGTGACGATATTCGTGTCCCTCCTCGTTTCGCTGACAACGACGCCGATGATGTGTGCGCGGCTGCTCGCGTCCGACCGCCCTGAAAACCGGGGACGGCTGTATCAGCTGAGCGAGCGTGGCTTCGACTGGATTCTCGTCGCGTATCAGCGATCGCTCGGGTGGGTGCTGCGACATCAGCCGGCTACGCTGGCTGTGACCCTCGCGACCATGCTCGCGACGGGATATCTGTACGTCCGCATTCCGAAAGGATTCTTCCCGCAGCAGGACACGGGCGCGCTGACGGGATCGATTCAGGCCGACCAGGACACCTCGTTCACGGCGATGCAGCAGCGCGTCTCGCGATTCGTCGACGTCGTGATGAGCGATCCCGGGGTCGCAGCGGTACTGGCGTACGTCGGCGGCGGAGGAATCCAGAACACCGGACGGATGTTCGTCAGCCTGAAGCCACGCAACGCGCGCGACGCCGACGCGATGACGATCATCGGCAGGATCCGACGCGCTTCGATGAGCGTGCCAGGCGCGGTTCTCTACCTGCAAGCTGCGCAGGACCTGCGGATCGGCGGCCGTGCGAGCTCGGCGCAATTCCAGTTCACGGTTCAGAGCGAGGATGTTGCCGCGCTGAACACCTGGGCGCCGCGTTTGTACAGCCGGTTGCGCAAATTGCCGGCGCTCGCCGACCTGAACAGCGATCTGCTCACCGGCGGGTTGCAGGCGTCGCTGACCATCGATCGTGCGACGGCGTCACGCCTGGGGATTACGCCGCAGGCAATCGACGACACGCTCTACGACGCGTTCGGTCAGCGGCAGGCGTCCACGATGTACACGTCGCTGAACCAATACCACGTCGTGATGGAAGCAGCCTCTGAGTTCCGGCAGAATCCTGAGGCGCTTCAGAACATCTATCTGCCGGGCCGAAACGGCGGACAAATCCCCCTGAGCGCCGTCGCGCGCTACGGGCCATCGACGGCGCCGCTCGCCGTCAATCACCAGGCTCAGTATCCGTCGGTCACGATTTCCTTCAACCTGGCGTCGGGAGTCGCGCTGGGGGACGCGGTCGCAGCGATCAATGCGGCCGAACGCGAAATCGGTCTCCCGGGATCGATCAGGCGGAGCTTCCAGGGCACCGCGCAGGCGTATCAGCAGTCATTGGCGAGCCAGCCCTGGCTCATCGCCGCCGCACTTGCGGCCGTGTACGTCGTGCTCGGCATCTTGTACGAGAGCTACATTCATCCCATCACCATCCTGTCGACGCTTCCTTCTGCAGGCGTCGGCGCTCTCGTGGCCCTGATGCTGTGTCGCACGGAGCTGACGATCATCGCGCTCATTGGCATCATCCTGCTCATCGGCATCGTCAAGAAGAACGCAATTCTCATGATTGATTTCGCGCTCGAGGCCGAGCGCGTGGAAGGGAAGCGCCCTAAGGAGGCGATCTTTCAGGCGTGCATGCGGAGGTTCCGTCCGATCACGATGACGACGATGGCTGCTCTTCTTGGCGCGCTGCCGCTCGCCATTGGATTCGGGACGGGCGCCGAGCTCCGGCGTCCACTTGGCATCGCCATCGTCGGCGGACTGATCTTCAGTCAGGCGCTGACGCTCTACACGACGCCGGTCGTGTACCTGTACCTGGATCGCCTCAAGGGTGGAGGCCAATGATGACTGCACGGCGGGGCTTTCAAGCCCCGCCGCGGCGGCGCGGTCTGAAGAGCGCGCCCTACAGACGAAAGACGATTCGAGACGTGACGTTGCGGCATGAAGGGTGTAGGGCGGGGCTTCCGGCTCCGGCGCTCGGGGCGGGGCACGACCGTAGGGCGAAGCTTTCAAGCCCCGCCTGGGGGCGTGACCCGAACACCGCGCCCCACAACGGAGTATGCGATACGCAGCATTCATCACCACACTGACGGCGCTGTTGTGTTCCGCGTGTGCAGTCGGTCCGCGCTACAAGCCTCCATCGGCGCCGGTTCCGGCGGCGTTCAAAGAGCAGCCGGCGCCCGACAGCACGCTTGCTGCCGAGTGGCAAGCCGCCCGGCCGAGAGACGATGCGATTCGCACGAACTGGTGGGAAGCATTCCAGGACCCGGTGCTGAATGCGCTCGAGGAGCAGGTGGCTGTCTCGAATCAGACCGTCGCGCAGGCCGAAGCGCAATTCAGGGCCGCCCGTGCGGCGATCCGCGGCGTGCGTGCGGATTTGTTCCCGACCGTCACGGCCGGCACTTCGGTAACTGTGTCGCACGCGTCGTTGAGCGGGAGCGCGGATCGAATCACCGCCGGCACGAACACCGTTTTCCAGCTGCCGATAGATTTCTCGTACGAGGCCGATCTCTGGGGTCGGGTGCGACGGAGCGTCGAGTCCAGCGTTGCGACGGCGCAGGCCAGCAGTGCCGACGTGCAGACGGCGCTGCTCAGCACGCGCGCCGAACTGGCCGGTGATTACTTCGAGCTGCGAGGGCTCGACGCGCAGATCGCGTTGTTGACGGAGACCGCGGCGGCGTACGAGCGCGCCCTCCAGCTCACTACGGCGCGCTTCAACCAGGGCGTCGCGTCCGGCGTGGACGTCGCCCAGGCGCAGACGCAGCTGGATACGACGCGCGAGCAGACGACGGATCTCGCGGTCGCGCGAGCAGGGTTCGAGCACGCGATTGCAATCCTGGTCGGCAAGCCACCAGCGGACCTGACGATCTCGTCCGAGCCCGTCCCCCTCCGTCCTCCACCGATCCCGGTGATGGTTCCGTCGCGCCTTCTTGAACGACGGCCCGACGTGGCAGCGGCCGAGCGCCGCGTCGCAGCAGCGAACGCCGAGATCGGAGTGGCGGAGGCGCCGTTCTTTCCGACGCTGGCGCTGACCGCAAGCGGCGGTGTCGCGAGCTCGACCCTTGCGTCGCTGCTGTCAGTTCCAAGCCGCTTCTGGTCGATCGGCCCTTCGCTGGTCGAAACGGTCTTCGACGGCGGACGCCGTCGCTCGATCAAGGAACAGGCCGTCGCCAACTTCGACAACGCGGTTGCAATGTACCGACAGAACGTCCTCACCGCGTTTCAGGAAGTGGAAGACAACCTTGCCGCGGTGCGCGTTCTGGCCGACGAATCGACGCAGGCGGCTGACGCGGTCGCATCAGCGAATCGATCGCTTGCGCTGGCAACGAATCGCTACACGGCCGGCGTCACGACGTACCTCGAGGTCATCACGGCGCAAGCCATCGCTCTCCGGAACCAAATCTCTGCCGTCGACGTGACGACCCGCCGCACGACAGCGAGCGTGCTCCTGATCAAAGCGCTCGGTGGTGGGTGGAGTGGCGGATAGCAAGCTGCTCCGCTCAGTACGACGCGCACACACCAACACGAACCGAGCTGAACCGGGAACCGGGAACCTGGACCCGGGAAACCTGCGCGGCCGCCTCAGTGAGGCGAATCCGGCGTCAGCCATCCTGCTGCGCTCGCGCCTTGCGCTCCGCGCGCCTTTGCGCAAGGCCGGCGTCGTCGCAGCCTTCCTCGAGGCCCAGCGCCTCGGGGTCCATTCGAGCGTGACCGTTTTCGTGCAATCTCACAACGACTTCCTGCCATGGGACCTCTCGCGCCGAGCAATGTCGGAAGTCCACCGTTTGCAGCTGGCGTTGGCATTGCAACCTGTCGCAGTGTTGACTTGCGAGGTGTTCGCGATGAGCCAGTTGTTTGCCGTGTGCCCGGACGGAAAGGATCGTTCCGGCAGCCGCCGACTGACGACGGTTTCTTCGACTTCGTTCGGGACAGGCTCCAACCGCGCGGCAGCCGCGTTCGACGCTGTTTCTCGGCTCGATGTCTCAACGGAATTGCTCCACACGATATCGGGAGTGCTCGACATCCGACGTGTGTTCACGCGGGTGTCGCAAATCGTCACTCAGATACTGCCTCACGATTGCCTGGAGTTGCTTTTCTTGGATTCATCGAACGACGCCACGTTGGAGGCGCGGTCGATAGACGCCTTTCCGGCGTTCCGAAGTTTGTCAATGGCTGATGACGCCAACTTCCACGTAATCGGTGATCTCCGAAGAGAGGGTCCTCTATACGCGCACTGCGATCCGCCCGATCTCGTGGAACGCATCGTCGACGCTGGTTATCGCTCGCTTATCGAGGTTCGTCGTATAGCGGGGGAGCAGACAATCGGGTTGGTTTTCTATTCGAAACGGCCGGACAGGTACACGCCAGATGATGTCGCAATCGCGGGGCAGATTGCGGACTACGTTGGTCTCGCGGTATCGCACGAACAGCTTGCTGAAGAATTGCATCAGGGGATCGAACCGCGCGTGCGATCGGAGACTCGCGTTCGGCCGATGGCGGCAGGGCTCGGCCGGCGGCCGGTGACGACCCCGATGATCGGGAAGTCCGCCGAATGGTGCGCCATCGTGAAACAGGCCACCTACGTGGCTCCCACAGAGGCGACCGTGTTGATCCAGGGCGAGTCGGGCACCGGGAAGGAAGTCGTGGCGCGTTTCATTCATAACCACTCCGCACGAAGCATGGGACCGTTCGTGGCCATCAACTGTGCCGCCCTCCCGGAACACCTGATCGAGTCGGAGTTGTTTGGATACGAGCGCGGCGCGTTCACGGGGGCCCAGCAGGCGAAGGCTGGCCAGATCGAGCTGGCGTTTGCAGGCGTCCTGTTCCTCGATGAAGTGAGCGAGCTGCCTTGGCTCGCGCAGGCAAAGCTGTTGCGCGTTCTTCAGGAGCGCGAATTCCTGCGCCTGGGCGGCACCAGACTGCGCCAGGCAGACGTGCGTGTCGTTGCGGCGACGAACCGCGATCTGCGTGAGGCTGTCGAAGCAGGGGAGTTCCGGGAGGACCTGTACTACAGACTGCACGTGTTCGAGATTCGACTGCCGCCGCTGCGCGATCGCCGCATCGATGTCCGGCTCTTCGTCGACGCCTTTCTGCAGGACATCTCCCGATCGCTCGTCGTTCCGCGCCTGCGCGTGACATCGGATGCGATGCAGATGCTGGCGTCGCACGGATGGCCCGGTAATGTCCGCGAGCTGCGCAACGTGCTCGAGCGCGCGGCGATTCTCGCCGAGGAAGGGCTCATCACGCCAGAGCAGCTCTCGTTGTCCGACACTCCGTCGACCTCGAGGTCCGTCCCGACCGATCTGCACGCCGCGGAGCGTCGGACGATCGAGCGCGTGCTGCGTGAGACCGATTGGAACAAAGCAAAAGCGGCACGGCGCCTGGGGCTCACACGGACGCAGCTGTACGTCCGTTTGCGGCGGTACGCCCTGGAGGCGCCGGTTGCCTCCTAACGCAGGATGCTGAAAAACGCATCCTGCGTGGGGTTCCCGGTTCACAGGTTCCGGGTTCCCCGTTCGCGAGTGCCGGCCGTTGCGGTCATATCAGGACTGAAGACCAGGAACCAGGAACCCGTGAACCAGGAACCTGTGAACTGGTAATCTGCTGCGTCATGAAGCACATCGCAGCGGTTGTCTTTCTGTGCGTCGTCCTGCCTCTGGCAGTTGCCGGCCAGTCGTCGGGTCCGCCGTTCGTGGATCTCTTCAACGGCCGCGACCTCGCCGGGTGGGTCAACGTCAACACGGCCGAAGACACGTGGAAGGCTCGAGACGGTGAGTTGATCTGCTCCGGGCGTCCGATCGGCGTGATGCGCAGCGCGAAGCAGTACGAGAACTTCGTGCTGCATATCGAGTGGATGCACATGGAGGCTGGCGGGAATTCGGGCGTCTTCGTGTGGAGCAACGCACAGCCCAACCCCGAGACGCGGCTGCCGAACGGCGTCGAGGTCCAGATGCTGGAGCTCGAATGGCCAAACCTGAACAAGCAAAACGGCGTGACGCCACCCATCGCATACGTCCACGGCGAGCTCTTCGGCGTCGGCGGTGTCAGGACGATCCCCGACAATCCGCGCGGCGAGCGCAGCCAATCGCTCGAGAACCGGTGCAAGGGCAAAGGCGAATGGAACGCCTACGACGTCGTCGCGGTCGATGGGACAATCAAGCTTGCCGTCAACGGCAAGTTCGTCAACGGCATCACGCGCTCGACTCAGAAGAAGGGTTACTTGTGCCTTGAATCGGAAGGCGCGGAGATTCATTTCCGGAACATCCGAATCCTGGAGCTTCCACCTGGCATCACGAGCCCCGAACTGGCTGCGCCGGAGATCAAGTGACGGTGGCAGGTGCCCGGCGCACCGCCGGGCACCCCAAGGCCCGCGATTCTGTTCGTGAACGCCCGCGTCAGCTGGTGAACTGTTCCGCGAGTCTGGCCTGCTGCTGCACCGCGTCGCCGGTGTGGGGTCCACAGTCACCAGCTTCGGCGATCTGACGAATCTCGCACTCGCCATCGCCCGCGACGCTCAGAAACTCTCTTGTCAGCTCGATCGCGTGTTGCTTCGAGTCCGCCTCGAGAATGGCAAAGCCCGCGATTAGCTCCTTCGATTCGGTGAACGGTCCGTCCGTGACGGTCACCGTGTGGCCCGAACGCCTCACGCGGGCGCCTTTGGCGCTCGGGAGGCATCCCTCGGTCGCGAGCAGAACGCCCGCCTTCATGCTGTCCTCGATCAGCTTGCCCATCCGCGTCATCTCTTCCACGGTCGGCGGGGTGTTCCGTTCCACGGCCTTGTAAATCGACAGGAATCGCATCGAAATTTCTCCTTTGACCGTTGATTAAACCTCAATTCGTGCACGATCCGGGCGCTTCCGGTTTCGGTTTGCCTCGCCGGCTGTCGCGCTCCATCTACACGTCGAACGGCGGACGGGGAGATCGACAAGGAGGCGCGACCTGACCTCCTTTGAAGTGACATCCTGCTGTGCTTACACTCGTCCGGATGCGATCTTCGAGGAGTCTTCAACCGCTGGCGACGCTGGCGCTGTTCATTCTCCTCGCCATCATCCATACCTGGCCGCTTGCGACAGCTCCGGGACGCCTATCGCGGAACGACACCCACGATACCGTCCATCACGAGTGGATCCTGGCGTGGGACGCCCATCAGCTGGCGCACGATCCTCTGCGCCTGTTCGACACGAACACGTTCTATCCCGAGCGTGACACGCTCGCCTATTCCGATCACCTGATTGTTCAGGCGGTCATGGCGGCACCGCTGCTGTGGTCGGGCGCCTCCCCGGTACTCGCGTACAACGTCGCGCTGATCGCCGGCCTCGCGCTGACCGGATGGACGACGAGCCTCGTCGTGGGGAAGTGGACGGGGAATCGGGTCGCCGGAATCTTCAGCGGTTCGCTGATGGCGTTCAACGCGTTCACGCTCACGCGATTCGCGGAGATTCAGGACCAGCACCTCGAATTCTTCCCACTCGCACTCTGGGCGCTCGACCGGCTGCTGAGGTTGCGACGGATCCGGGATGCCGTCCGCCTGTCCGTCTGGTTCGTGCTCCAGGCGCTGACATGCGGGTACATTCTCGTTTTCACAGCTCTTTCGCTCGTGGCTGCGGTCGCAGTGAGGCCAGCGGACTGGATTGGCCCGCGCTTCCGGCGTACTGCGGGATTGTTGTTGCTGTCGGCTGGCGCCGCCGTCCTCGCGCTCACGCCGTTCCTGCTGCCTTATCTGCGCGTGAGTCGTGGAGAAGGCTTCACGCGCTCAACGGGCGAGGTGTCGCTGTACTCGGCACATCTCACGGACTATCTCGCCACCGGCGGGCGGCTGCATTTCAGCCTGTGGAGTTATCGGTTCTTCGATCGGGACGCGCTCTTCCCCGGATTCCTTGCATTGGGGCTCGTGCTTACAGCGCTCGTCCGCGGCGTCGCCTGGAACGATCGACGTGCGCGGATGGCGGCCGCGTTCGGCGCCGTTGCATTCGCGATGTCATTTGGTCCCGCGTTCCCGTTGTACGACCTCTTGGGCCGGGTGTTCCCGATTATGGCGGGCATACGCGGGGCTTCACGGTTCGGTCAGATGTTTCTCGCCGCCGTGGCAATCCTCGCGGGTTTTGGTTTGGCGGACATGCTGCGCCGTCGAAGGCGGCACGCGATGGCGCTTGCCATCGTGCTGCTGCTCGGCGCTCACCTCGAAGCCCTGCGAGTGCCCATTCAGTACCGCGCCTTCGAAGGTATCTCGCCGAACTTCGACAACCTTCGGACCAGCGATCGCGATCTCGTCGCGTGCTTTCCCTTCCCTCAGCCGCGTGATGCGTTTCAGAACGTCGACTGCATGCTGGCGTCGACGCGTTTCTGGCTGCCACTGGTCAATGGGTATTCGAGCTTCATGCCCGAACGGTACACTCGCGAGGCTGCCGCGCTAGCCGAGTTCCCTGAAGGGAACACCATCACCTATTTACGGCAGCTGGGGGTGACGATTGTGATCGTGTTCACTGACAAAATGAGCGAAGAGCGCCTCGCGCACTTGAGCGAGCATCCGGAGCTGACGCCGTGGACAGCGAACAAGTCAGTGCGGATCTATCGGCTGGAATGACGCAGCGGTCAAATCGGCTTCAGGCTCACGGCTTTGGACTTTGGGCGCCTCAAAGCCAAAGGCCATGAGCCTGGAGCCGGAGTTCAGCTGACCGCGCTTCGCGCATGCGCGCGTTCGGTGCGCTCCAGAAGGTCGCGCAGCACGGCCAGCTCCCCGGACGTCGGTGCTGGTGTCTCGGCGACGTTCTCCCGGAATCGCAGATCCCATCCCGTTTGCTCGCGCATCTGATCGCGAGTCACACCCGGATGCAAGGTCGCGACTTCGAACTCGTTCGTCTCCTCGTTCGGCCGCATCGTGCAGAGATCGGTGACGATCAACGTAGGCCCCTCGGTTCGCAGGCCAAGGGCCTTGCGCTCACGCCCGGTCGGCCCGTGACCCAGCGATGTGAGGAAATCGAGCTTTGCGACGAAGGTTCGTCTGCTCTGCGGCATGATGATGACGATCCGCTGGCACCACGTCGCGATCTCCGTTGCGCCGCCGCTGCCGGGTAATCGGACCTTCGGCCGTTCGTATCGACCAATCACGGTGCTGTTCAGATTCCCGTAGCGATCGACTTGGGCGCCGCCGAGAAACCCCACGGTGATGCGGCCGCCCTGAAGCCAGTATTGGAACATCTCGGGAACCGACACCGTCGAGAGCGCCGTCTCACAAAGCTCTCCGTCACCGATGGAAAGCGGCAGCACCGCGGGTTTCGTGTCGAGCGTCCCCGATTCGTACACGAGCGTGAGCGTCGGCGCGTGCGTGAGCCGCGCCAGGTTGCATGCGACCGACGGCAGGCCAATCCCGACGAAACAGATATCGTGCGGGTCCAGCGCTCGCGCGGCCGCAACCGTCATCATTTCAATTGGTGTGTACGTCATCGCGCTCCGGCGGCGTGCGCAGTATCGCGCGGGTTGATCACGTGCTCGTCGATCCACCTGCGAAACCGATCGCGGTCGCGCGCGATCGCATCCCATTCGACGTAGAACGCATTGTCGCGAACGTAATAGCCGTGCGCGTACGACGGTCGCGCGCCACCAGGGGCCACGGCAATCGCACTGAGCGTCCACGACGGCAGCACCACCGCGTTCGTCCCGGTCGTGCCGAGGTCGTCCACGATCTCCTCGACCGTCGCGATCGCGCGCGTCGCAGCCAGCACGGCCTCTTTCTGGACGCCAACGATGCCCCGGATCAAGACGTTGCCCAGACGGTCCGCTTTCTGCGCGTGGATGATGGTCACATCGGGACGCAGCGCCGGGACCGCAGCCAATGCCTCTCCCGTGAATGGACACACGACCGAACGGATGCGCGGATTGACGCCCGGCAGATCCGATCCGATGTAGCCCCGGAAGATGGCACACGGCATGCCCGCCGCGCCTGCTGCGTACGCGTGGGCCATCGCGGAGTGGCTGTGCTCCTCGATCTCGAGCGGGCGGGGCCACGCCTGCTCGACCGCGTCCCGCATCCGGTGCAGCGACCCGACGCCGGGATTCCCGCCCCAGGAGAAGACGAGCCGCCGCGCGCAGCCGCAGCCGATCATCTTGTCGTAGATCAGATCCGGCGTCATCCGGATCAGCGTCAGATCGGTGAGACCCTGGCGGATGATTTCATGGCCTGCCGCGAAGGGAATCAGATGCGTGAACCCCTCGAGCGCGACGCGGTCGGAGTTGTGGACGAGCTGCGCAACGGCATCAGCGAGCGAGAGAAACTCCGCCACTGCCGCTATGGTAGCAAAGCGAACCCGAACCGCGAGCCACGAACGAACCCCGAAACTCGAACCCGAATCCGCCCACTGAAACGAAGCCGACTCGCGATCAGTATGATCGGGCGACGTCAACGGCCGGGGGACGCACCGGTCCGCCGACGCGGACCACGTCGCCCATTCGGAGGCACGAATCGATGTTCACCTTCCGGCGATTCTCCCTCGTCCTTCCAACGCTCCTCATCCTTGCCTCGATCGAAGGCTGGCCGCGCGCGCAGACGAGCGCGGCGCCACAGGCGGCATCCCGCCCATCGACCGGGCAGCTGACGACGCCGATGGCCGAGTGGGGACACAGCATCGGCGACGATTACTTCCTCGTCAACTACCAGCAGCTCATGGCGTACTGGAAGAAGCTGGAGAGGGAGTCGCCTCGCCTGCACGTCGTGGACATCGGCAAGAGCTCCGAGGGCCGGCCGATGCTGATGGCGATCGTCACATCGCCCTCCAACTACCAGAAGCTCGCGCGCTACAAGACCATCTCGAGCCGGCTCGCGAACGCCGAAGGGCTGACTGACGATGCGGCTCGCGCGCTCGCCAAGGAAGGAAAGGCGGTGGTCTGGATCGACGGCGGCCTTCACGCGACCGAAACGCTCGGCGCCCAGCAGCTTCTCGAGCACGTCTGGCAGATGGTCAGCCGAACCGATGAGGAAACGCTGCGGTTCCTCGACGATGTGATTCAGCTGTGCGTGCTGGTGAATCCGGATGGAATGGATCTCGTTTCGGACTGGTACATGCAGCACGGGAACATGAACATCCCGGTTCTGTACAACAAGTACGCCGGCCACGACGACAATCGCGACTTCTACATGGCCGCGCTCGCCGAGTCCACGAACATCGACCACGTGATGTACCGCGAGTGGTACCCGCAAATCATGTACAACCACCACCAGACCGGACCGCAGGGCACTGTCATGTTCGCCGCGCCGTTCCGCGATCCGTTCAACTACTACCAGCACCCCTACGCCATCGCAGGAATCGACGTCGTCGGCGCGATGATGCTGGAGCGCTTTCTGATGGAAGGGAAGTCCGGCGTCACCCAACGCAGAGGCGCGCCGTACTCCACGTGGTTCAATGGAGGCCTGCGAACGACCGCGCACTTCCACAACATGATTGGAATCCTGACCGAGACGATCGGCAACCCCGATCCGATCGGCATTCCATTCATCGCGAGCAAGCAGCTGGGTGACTCGAACCTGTGGTGGCCGATCAAGCCGCAGCAGGAATGGCACATGCGGCAGTCGATCGAGTACTCGATCACCGCGAACCGCGCGATCGTTGATTACGCGTCACGCTATCGCGAGAAGGTCCTCTACGACATCTACCGGATGGGTCGGGACGAGATTCAGTGGGGCAGCGAGGATCACTGGACGTTCACGCCGCACGAGATGGCGCGCGTGCAGGAGGACCTCGTTGCGCGCGGTGCGATCGCGGCGCCAAGCGCAATTCCGGGTGCGGCTTCGACGAGCGCGGCGGGAGGTCGAGGGGGAGGGGGGGACGGCGGCGGTCGCGGCGGCGGCCGTGGTGATGGCGGCCGCGGGGAGAGTCCGCTCTACGCGGCGCTGACCTCACCGGAGCTGCGCGATCCGCGCGGGTTCATCCTTCCTTCCGATCAGCCCGACTTCGGAACGGCGACGAAGTTCGTGAACACGCTGATGAAGACCGGCGTCACGATCTTGCGCGCCACTTCGTCGTTCACGCTCGGCGGCAAGAGCTACCCGGCGAATTCGTACATCGTCAGGACCGCGCAGGCGTTCAGGCCGCACGTGATGGACATGTTCGAGCCCCAGGATCATCCTGACGACATTCCGTATCCCGGAGGGCCCCCGACGCCACCGTACGATGCGACCGGCTACACGCTCGCGTTTCAGATGGGCGTGCGCTTCGATCGGGTCCTCGACGACGTCAGCGGGCCGTTCGAGAAGCTGACGGATTTCGCGAAGGTTCCCGCGGGGAAGATCACGAGCGCCTCGTCGCCTGCCGGGTACTACTTCAGTCACCAGGCAAACGACAGCTTCATTGTCATCAATCGCCTGTTGAAGGCAGGAGAGCAGGTCTCGTGGCTGCACAACGGCCCGCTCGGACGCGGCACGTTCTACGTGGCGGCGAAGCCGACGACGCGCGCGATACTCGAGAAAGCGGCGAACGAGCTCGGCGTGAGCTTCGACGGTGCTGGCACTGCTCCCTCGGGGGCTGCGGCGACGCTCCGAACGCCGCGCATCGGCCTGTTCGACACGTACGGCAACAGCAACATGCCCTCGGGATGGACGCGCTTGATCCTCGAGAACTTCGAGTTCCCGTACGAGCGCGTGTTTCCGCCTGATCTCGATAAGGGTAACCTTCATGACAAGTACGACGTGCTCGTGTTCAACGGCGCCGGCCTTCAGATTGGCGGAGGAGGACGCGGTGGCCGTGGCGCCGGGCCAGGTGGTGACGTCTTTCCTGGCGGCGATGTGGGGGCAGGCAACGTCGCGGGAGGCGGCGGTGGACGCGGCAATCAGGGACGCGGCGGACGCGCGGGCTTCACGCCGCAGGCGATCCCCGAGGAGTTCGCACGTCGCCAAGGGCAGGTGTCAGCGCAGACGTTCGCGCAGATCAAGCAGTTCGTCCAGGACGGCGGAACGGTGATTGGTATCGGCGCCTCCGCGATGGGTGGCGTGCAGCAGTTCGGGTTGCCGGTTGCGAATCAGCTGATCGAGAACGAGAGCCCGCTGCCGCGCGAGAAGTTCTACGTGCCCGGCGCGGTGCTCCGGGTCAGCGTCGATGACACGAATCCACTCGCTCACGGGCTCGGCAAGGAGCTCGACGTGTTCTTCGACAACGATCCTGTGTTCAAGCTTGCGCCGGACGCCGCGGCAAAAGGGATTCGCCGCGTCGCCTGGTTCGCGGACGCGTCACCGCTTCGCAGCGGCTGGGCGTGGGGCCAGCAGTACCTCGAGAACGGCGTCGAGATCGTCGAGACGAACGTGGGAAAGGGACGTCTGTTTCTGATGGCTCCCGAGATTCTCTTCCGATCGCAGCCGCACGGGTGCTACAAGCTGTTCTTCAATGGCTTGTTCCTGTCGATCGCGTCGTCGGTTGCGGCCGGGCAATAGCTCGACTTCTCGGACCGAGCCAGACATTGAATGATCTTCACTGTCACGCGCCGACGGCGAAATCACCAAGACCACGAAGCGACGAAGACCACGAAGAAGTTCGCCCTCCGCTAAAACTGCGGCGTAGACCCTTCGCGTGGCTTGGCCCTCACGACGTTGACAAAAGAGGGCGAGGTGGGAGAGCCAGACGTTCGCGAGCGGGAACCGCGCGTTCGCGAATGACTTCAATGTATGGACACATTCGCTCGCTCGCCCGCCAGGTACCGCAGGGCCATCCGGTGCAGTTCTTCATAAACGAGGGGAATGAGCCGGTCGAATGCCTGCCTGTCGCCGGCGCTCCAGAGGCGGAGCAGGGTGGTACCATCGCCGGCGGCCGGCTGCTGCGGCGGCTCCATGCTGAGGGCTCTGATGCCCTGAGTCTAACTGGAGCGAGCCAAATGTGGCGGAGAACGGCGAACCCGCGCGCCCGTTGAAGAAGGCGCAGAAAATGTCCGAGAACTGCAGCCATGTGAGGCGGTGGGTCGGTCGGTGCGGCTGCAGGGTTTTCCACGCGCCTGCGCAATAGCTGGTAGAGGCAGAACACCGCCCATTCCAGGAGGCAGATTCATGCACAACCCATCGTCTCGAGCACGCATCTCCTTTACTCTGGCCGTACTAGGGCTGATCGGTGTCACGGGCTGTGGCCAAAGCGTCAGTCCGACGCGTCCAACCCCAGATTCAGGCGTCGCAGCCGTTGCGGTGCCTACGGCACCTGCAACTCCCGAAGCGCCAACGAACCCACTCTCGTCGCTCAAGCGTCGGCCGGGCACTTGAGCCCGACGGACCTCACCAACCGCGGGTGGTCATGTTTCGAGCCGATTCCAAACCGAATCGTCTGCAGCCATCCGAACCAGGGCTTCCCCACGGTCGGAAATCCACCGCCAGCTGATCGTCCTCCGACGTTCTCGTTTTTTATCTTCAATAGTACCGGTGCGTTCGTCGGCACCGAGCTCCTGCTTCGCACGGACCTCTATCAGGGTCAGACCTGCGAATCGACCGATGGGCCGTACGATTTCGTGCCGGTGATTGGTTATTACGAATGCATCCACACCACTGGTCGCTGATGGCTGGTTGGTGAAGCGAACGCGTACTCAGAATTGCGCTTTGCGATTGTGGGGGCGTCTCGTCTTGCGGCATCGCGCGCCCTCGCGTTACCATTCCAACGGTGCCGCGAGGGCGGCCGACGGTCCGCGTAAAGGGTTCAACCCGCCCTCCTCCGTTTACACATCAACCTTCTGTTCCTTGCCCTGACCGCGGACAACGGGCTTGGCGCGCCGAAGCGCGACAGCGCGAAGGCGGCCTGAAAGGGCTTTTCGCTCTTTCAAGGGAAGGGAAGGTATGGCATGGCCGAAAAGTCCGGTCCGTCTCCGAATTCCCTCACACTCCCCGAGAATCCCAACCTCGATTGGCTGCGCAAGCAGGCCAGGCGCCGGCTCGACGAGCTGCGCGAAACGAATCCGTCGGCGCAGCTCACTGACGCGCAGTTCGATCTCGCGAAGGGGTACGGGTTCTCGAGCTGGCGAGCGCTGAAGGCCCACGTCGATTCGTTGAGCGTCGAGGGCCAGCTCGTCGACGCAGCAAAGAAGGGTGACGTCGACGCGCTCGCGCGCATCCTCAACAGTCATCCGGAGAAGCTTCACGTCCGGATCAAACCGTACAACTGGACCCTGCTGCACACGGCGGCGCATCAAGGACACCTGGCTGCGGTGGATCTCCTGCTGACGCGCGGTCTGGACCCGAACACGCGCGAGACGGGTGACAACACCTACGCGATGCACTGGGCTGCGGCTGGCGGTCACCTCGAGGTCGTCCGGCAGCTCGCCGATGCGGGCGGTGATGTCGTCGGACACGGCGACGATCACGAGCTCGAGGTCATTGGATGGGCGACGTGTTGGGAAGGCGCCGATGACGCGGCACACCGTGCGGTTGCCGACTTTCTCGTCAGCCGCGGCGCCCGGCACCACATCTTCTCTGCGATCGCGTTGAATCTCGGCGACGAAGTGCGCCGAATCGTGGCGGAGGATCCTTCAGCGCTCAACAGGCGGCAGAGTCGCAACGAGAACAATCGGACGCCGTTGCACTTCGCCGTGCTGATGAATCGTCAGGAGATGATCTCGCTCCTGCTGGACCTCGGCGCGGATCCGCTGGCCGTGGATGGTGCGGGCCAGCCGGTCGCGATCCACGCGACGGCACCCGACACTGACAGGCGCGTGATGGAGAAGATTCGCGCGATGACGACCGCAGAGCTGACGAGCGCGGAGCGTGGTCATCGTCCGGCGCGCGGCGCTCCGATGGATCTCGTCGCGCTCCTGGCGCTGGAAGACTGGGGCTCGGCTTCAAGACTGCTGCGTGAGAACCCCGAACTGATCGAGCCTGCTCGTGGGGTGCTGCACCTGATGGCCAAGCGTGGCGATGTTGCGGGGGTGAAGTGGCTGCTCGAACATGGCGCCGACCCGAACGGCCGGTGGGCGCACTGGGATGCCGACGTGACGCCGCTGCACCTCGCCGCCATGGAGGGCCACGCGGAGGTCGCGCGCATGCTCGTCGACGCCGGAGCCGACCCGCGCATCCGCGACAGCAAGCACGACAGCGACGCGATCGGCTGGGCGGAATTCTTCCAGCGGCCGGCGATCGTTCAGATGATCCGTGATCACCGCGGAATCGGTAACCACTAGCTCAATTTTCTCCGCTTGACAGAATTGAACGATTTCCGCGATCACGCGCCGACGGCGCTGTCCACTAAGACCATGAAGGTACGATGACCACGAAGGAAAGATCACAATTGGTTTCGATTCAGCCGTCGGCGTGCGACTCGGCACGCATGGGTCGCGCCGGACACCAGCAACAGCCAGGCGGGGCCGGGTTCAGGGATTTCGGTCACCGATACCGCAAACTGCTGTGAGCCCAGCGTCGTAAAAGTGGCGGGCGACGTGCCACCGAGGATCGCGAACGTGCCGGAGTAGAGGCCCGGAGCGGTGCCGGCAGGCACGAACACGGTGAAGAAAGGCGCAGTGATGGACTGAAGTGACGCGAGGAGCGGGGGAGTGTTCAGAAAGAAGAGCGTGTCATCGAGCGACAGCGGGGATGGCACGGTGAAGTTGTCGCCGTTCAGGAACGCCACGCTGCCACCTGTTTCAGTGATCGTTCCGGTGAACGTCACGGTCGCGCCGGGCACTGCAGACAGCAGCGAGGAGCCCAACGTGAATGTAATCGGCACAGCGGCCGCGGTCTCGACCTTCAGCACCAGGCATAGCGCGCACAGCAATCCAGTCCACTTCATGACGCCCTCCTGAATCAGGGGAGAATCACTCGGAACGTTCCGCCGATCGACCCGCCACTGTAGCTTGCAAGCACGCGCAGCAGCGTTGCATCGCCTGGAGCGCCAGCCGACGGCGGGAACCGCACGACCGCCGTCGCCGATGCGCCCGGCGCGATGTCACCCAAGGCGGGCAGCGCGGTCGTGGGTGCTGTCGTTCCCAGCAGCACGCTCGTGAGGATGACGCCCGCGGCAACCGCTGAGCCGGTGTTGGTTACCATCAGAGTTGCCACGATCTCGTTCGTGTCCGCGTCGCGTGCAAGCGTTTGAGAGGCCGCCAACGACACGCTCGGCTGTGCGGCGGAGACGACGTTCCTCACGACGACGTTGTCGACCGACACGCCGCATACATGGCCGGGTCGGAGATCGGTGCACACCGCGAGTTGATCCTGTGCGTACTCGAAGCGGAGCTGGAACTGGCTGCCTGGCATCCCCGGGATTCTCAGCCGCACGTGCTGTGTGCCCGCCGAGTACCCGGCCCAGACCGACATGTCTTCGAAGTACGACGGATCGCTGTTCCGAGGAAAGTGTTTGGGGTAATGCTTGAAGCCATCGGTGGTGAACTCTTCCTCGACTGCTTCCGCCAGAAGGGACCGGAGCGTTCGCCCGGGCGTCACGTCGGTCACGCGCAAGAAGAAGCCATCGTAGGCGAGCACCGGAAGGACCGGATCGTCTTCGGTGTCGTAGCAGACGTCGAACTCCACCGTCACGTAATCACTCAGAGCGGGCACCGTGATCGTCGGGCTGAACAGCCGCTCCCATCTCGCCTGGTTGCTGCCTGGCGCATCGTTCGCTTCCTGGTGAAACGCCTTGTTCGAATCGCCGCACCCCGACGGTGCAAACGTATTCGACGTCGTCCAGGGGACGGTGTTCGGCCCGGCGCCGTGCGATCGCGTCCATCCGAAGGGAATGCTACCGGGAGGCACAGCGTCGAAGTCCTCCAACAGCAGCAACGTGGAGACAGGCGTGCCGGTCTGGAGCGTGACGGGCAGCGTCGCAGGCCCCTGCGTTGTCGATACCGCAAGCGTCAGCTCGATCGGCGTGCCTGGCGTGAAAGCGGGAGACAGCTCGAGGCGGTAGTCGGTCAGGTTAGTTGTCGTCGTGCCGGGCAGAATATCAAGGTACACGGCGCTCGCCTGCAGGACGGTGATGCCGGGAGTCGCGCTCGTCAGGGTGGCGGTAACGGCCGTGATCGTTGCCGAATTCAGAGGATTCGTCACGTAGTTCGTCAGTGGCAGTCGCACCGCGACTTCCTCGCCCGGATCGATGTTCCCGTTCGCGCCCGAATCCGTGAACGACGGACTTCCGAGCCGCACCGGAGCCCGCGAGGCGGACGGTACTGTCTTAGCCTCGACGTCCGGCGTCGGCAGCGTCGTTGCGGGCTGACCGTCCGTGAACTTGACCGGCCGCGTAATCGCGTAGCTTGCGTACACGGTCGCGAGTTGAGCGACGGCCTGGTTGTAGTCCCCGAGGTTCGGCTGACCCGTGTCGTTGCCCCATCCCGCCTTGAAAGGACGATCGGTGAGTGGCGCGGGCGCACGCCATGTCACGCCGCCGTCGTCGCTGTATGTGAACGTCACCTCGGTGAGGTCACCGCTCGTGTCGATGCCTTGATCGTAATAAAAGACGGTGATGCGGCCCGTCGCCCGGTCGACCGCCACGTACGGAAACCACTGTGCGCGATCGCTCCCCGGACGGCTGTTGAGCAGAAACGGCGCCGAGAACGTTACGCCGCCATCCGTGCTCCGCTGGAAAGCCACGTCTGCGCCGTCACGCGAATTGTTGTTCGAGTACACGACGTACACGTTCCCGCTGAACGGCCCTGACGACGTGTCGATCGCGACCGACGGATTGCTGTTGACTCTGTCGTTCCCGGGCACCTGATCCAACGTCACGAAGCTCGGCGTCAGATCGACAGGCGCGCTCCACGTCGTTCCGTTATCCGTCGAACGCGCAAAGGAAACGCGGTTCGTGTAGAAGCCAGGAAAGGAAGACCAGGCAATCACGGCATTGCTCGATCCGTTACCGGCGAATCGCACGGACGATCCCTGTCCATCGATGAGGCGTGCGGCAACGATCCTTCGAGGGGCGAACGTCGGATTTGTGCTGAGAACGTCGTCCGAGAAGGCGCACGAAATCTCGACGCCTCCGCTCACCGCCGGCGTGAAGTTGCTCCAGCACACCATGAAGCGGCCCGTGTCCGGGTCGACGTCCGTCAGCTCCTTGTCCGACGCATCCACTGCATCGCCATTCACATCCACGCCGCCGTTGGGGTTGATGCTCGGCGCTATGTCGAACGGACCACTCCACGTGTGGCCGCAGTCGGTGGAACGATGAAACACGAGACTCTGGACCAGTCCTGCGTTGCCGAATTTCTTGAGCGCGAGCGACGTGTAGACGAACGTACAGGCACTGACGTACTTGACGTCAGGATCGCCAAAAATCTGCGGGAACAACTGGCCGGAGAGCACATCGGTCCCCGGACTCGGCAGCTGACCGCCGTCGACAAAGGTCAGACCGCCATCGTCGGAGTACATGAAACCGGAGATCGATGTGGGGAATCTCGTCGGATCGCGAAAACCGCGGAAGTCGTTGAAGCCGACGACGACGTGCTGTCCGGTCGCATCGACGGCTATCGTCGTTTCCGACTGGAGACTGCTCGCCAGAAGGGGAGCATCTTCGCACTCGGGCTCGTTGAAGCAGCCACCACCCTGAATCGTCAGGCGGTTCGCGAGCTGTTCCACTCGTTCCCGGGCAAGCCGGCCAGCCGACGAGAGTCGCGGGTCCGTGACGGTCTGGGCGGCGGCAACGATCGCGTGGGCCGCTACCAGCAGGAAGGCGAGAAACAACCGCGCCGTCAACCAGGAACGTCCGACCATGCTTCCCTCCAGATTGGAGGGCGCCACTTTAGCCCGTCCTGTGGCCGAACGCCAGCGGCAAGCAACGTGCCGTGAACGTGCCCGTCTCCCTTTTCCCTTTTCCCTTTTTACGTCGCCGCCGCCGAGGCCTTGGCGACCGACGCTTCCGTGACATCGAGCCGGCGCCGCAGCTCGCGCTGCAGCAGCAGCACGTTCAGGGTCATCTGGATCACGACGGCCCCAACGGAGAGGTACCAAATCCACGGCAGCTGGAAACCGGGAAGGCGTGCGAGCACGAGCGCCGGGATGGCGACGATCAGCAGGCGAATCATCGACGTCATGAGGGACGGGATCGTGTTGCCGATGGCCTGGAACATGCTGGAGGCGATGAAGACTACAGCCGACGGCACGAAATTCCAGGATACGATTCGCAAGTACTCGGCGCCGACTTCAATCACCTGAGGATCGGCGTTGAAGAACCGCACCATGGCCGCCGGCGCGACGTGGCACACGATGATGAAGACGAGCATCACACCCGCCGCCATCGTGACCGCCGAGGTGAACGTCTCGCGGACGCGGTCCGCTTTGCGGGCGCCGAAGTTCTGGCCTGCAACCGGAGCGACGGCAAAGGCAAGCGCGACGACCGGCATGAACCCTGCCTGCATGATCCGCATCCCGATTCCGAAGCCGGCCTGCGCCGCCGCGCCAAACGGTTTGCTGATCAGGTAGACGATAACGAGGTAGACACCCATGAGCGCGAACTCGGCGCCGGCCGGAAGGCCGATCCCGAGCAGACGGCGCCACAACGCAAGATTCGGTCGCCAGTGTGAAAGCACGAATTTGAGGTACGAGCCCGCGGGCAGGAAATAGGTCGTCAGCCACACGACGCCGACGATCACAGAGACGAGCGTCGCGATTGCCGCGCCGGCGACGCCAAGCGGCCGGCCTGTTCCCCATCCAAAAATCAAGAACGGCGCCAGGACAATGTTGATGATGATGGTACTGGTCTGCACAATCATCCCGGGCTTGAAATTGCCCGTGCCGCGCAGCGCCGCGGCGAGCGCGACCATGCCGAACTGCAGCGACATCGCCGGGATGAACCAGCGCATGTATTCGTCCGCGCGGAGCGCCGTGGCCACGTCGGCGCTGAGCGAGCTCGCGTACGTGTGCCGCAGCGTCATCGCGATGACGAAGAACACTCCGCCGACGAGGATCGAGAGTGCCTGTGCCTGATTGAACACCAGCAGCGCACGCGGATGATCCTTCTGTCCTGTGGCGTGCGACACCAGTGTGGTCGTCCCGACGCCGAGCATCTGCGTGACGGCGAGCACCAGGAACGTAAGATTGCCCGAGACGGCCACGCCAGCCACGGCTTCTTTGCCCAGTCGCCCGACCCAGTACAAATCGACGAGGAAGTAGAGCGTCTGGAAGATCATCGTCACGAGCATGAAGCTCGTGGTCTTCAACAGATGACGTGAGAGAGAACCGGTGGTGAGGTCCTGCATGGTGATGCTGAATTCCGAGAGGCCCGCAGGCTGGCCGTGCTCTGCGCCAAGTCCATCATCCTAACAGAACCGTGCGCCCGTTCGCTCCTGACGCAATCGCCAGGCATGCTATAGTCCGCCACGCCATCGTACATGCCTTGATTTCGAAAGGGAGGACGATATGAGGCCCGCAAGGTGGATCCCACTCCTCGGGATGATCGTGTTCGCCGGCACGTCCGTATCTGCGGGACCACCGCCGCCTGCGGGCTGGACCGATGGATACGTGACCGCCAACGGCATCCGGATCCATTACTGGCGGACAGGCGGTGACAAGACGCCGCTCGTCATGGCGCATGGATCGTCCGACGACGGGCTCTGCTGGACCAATCTGGCGAAGGACCTCCAGGCGAACTTCGACATCATCATGTTCGATGCGAGAGGACACGGACTGTCCGATCCGCCAAAACCGTCGGATCCGCCGGACGTGCAGGTCGAGGATCTTGCCGGCCTGATCCGGGAACTGAAGCTGCAGAAACCCATTCTGATGGGACATTCGATGGGAAGCGCTTCGGTCGCGCAATTCGCGGCCAAGTACCCGGACGTTCCGCGGGCGGTCATCCTCGAGGATCCAGCGTTGGTGCGACCGGCCGCCGCCCCAACCGGTGGGGGCGCGACGCCGTCCACACTCGAAGAGCGTCGCGCGGGCATCCTGGCGCGCAACAACACGAGTGAAGCGGATCTCGTCGAGAGCTGCATGAAGAACTCTCCGAAGTGGGGCCGTTCGGAGTGTGAGACCTGGGCGCCTTCCAAACACCGTCATCACCCGGATACGGCGCTCATCAACACCGGCACGCGTCGGCCGATGACGGAGTTGTTTCCGAAGATCGCGGCGCCGACGCTGATCCTCAAGGCCGACGCGCAAGGGGACCTGCGGAAGCAGAACGAAGAAGTCGCGGGCTTGCTGCAACGCGGCAAGATCGTTCACATCACGGGTGCGGGCCACAACGTCCGCCGCGAAGGCAAAGACCAGACACTGGAGGTCCTGAGAGCGTTTCTGAGCGGGACGTAGATTAATGTGACGTGCAGGCTTTCGGCTGATGGCTTTAGGCTTTGGGCATATCGAGAAGTCTTCGCGCGAGAGGCATCGAGGACAGCTCACACGCAGTGAACGAGCAAACTTCTCCCCAAAAGCGACTCTCGGCCGAGCGAGCCCAAAGCCCAGAGCCGTGAGCCGAGAGCCGACCTGACCTATTATTCGACCGTGAACGCCACGTACAGCAGATCCCCGCGCCGTTCGATCTGAAGAACGACGGGATCCCCTGGCTTCAGCGCATCAATCACACTGCGAAGCTCCGAGACCTGCTGCACGCGCTTCCGATTGACCGCATAGATCACGTCCCCCGCAGCCAGTCCTCCTTCGCGCGAATCGATCGTCCCGGCAGCGATGGACGCGACGACCACGCCCGATGACACCCGGAGCACTGGCAGGTCCTCAGCGATCTGCCGATTCAGATTGATAGCGAGAATGCCCAACCTCGAGATGAGGTTCTCGCGTGGGTCGGGCAGTGCCGACGTGTCAGCAAAGGGATTGAGGCGCTCGGCGACTTCGATGTGCACCTTGAGCTTCTGACCGCCGCGGAGCGCTTCGATGGAGACAAGTTCTCCAATGACGCGGCGATACAGGGTGACCTGCAGCTGTCGGCCGTTCTCCATTGGCTTGCCGTCGACCGAGAGCACGACGTCTCCACCGCGCAACCCGGCCCGAGCGGCGGAACTCCCCGGCAGCACGTCTGCCAGAATGACACGCGCGTCATTCGAGAGCCCGAGTCCTGCGGCGAGCACGGGCGTAACTGTCTGCGCGCGCACGCCGATATCGCCACGGCGAACGTGCCCGATCTTCTTGATCTCCTCGTACACCGTCTTGACGATATTGCTCGGTGCGGCAAATCCAACTCCTTCGGAGCCGCCGGCCTGGGTCGCAATCAACGTGTTGATACCGACGATGCGACCGCGGACGTCGACCAGCGGTCCGCCGCTGCTGCCGGGATTGATCGACGCGTCCGTCTGCACGTAGATCATCGGCGACTCGGGTGCCAGCTGGCGTGCAACGGCGCTGATGACGCCAAGTGAAACCGAGTTGTGGAGGCCGAGCGGACTGCCCACGGCAAGAACGAGCTGACCGGCCGCAAGCTCGTCGGAATCGCCGAAGGCGAGGGCTGGAAGATTCTGTTCGTCGATTCTGACGACAGCGAGGTCCGTTTCCAGATCGATCCCAACGACCCGGCCGGTGACCGTTCGGCTGCGTGGCGCGAGAATCGACCGTCCAACCGGGGGCATCGGAACCTCGACGCGGAGTCGCTGCGCGCCCCGGACGACGTGCGCGTTCGTGACGATGAAGCCTTCGGGATCGACGATGACCCCGGAGCCTGAGCCCCGCTGCGTCGCGACCAGATCCGCCGCGCGCGGGCTCGACCCGTCCCCCGGCGTGTACGATGTCGTGACGATTTCGACCACGGACGGAGCCACCAGGCGCGTGGTTGCCTCTAGCGCACTGCTCAGCTCGACGCCTGTCTGGTTGGCCGCGGCCTGCGCCTGACCAAACGCCGATGCCCCACTGAGAATCAGCGCGAGAACACCGACCGCGAATCCAGCCATTTTTCGATTTCCCATTGCGACTTCCCGTCACGCCGTTCTGTTTCTGCCGACCCGGGCACCCGAGCGATCGACTCGTGATGACGCGGACTCACTCTTTGCTGGCAGCCGGGGTTTGGCGTGGGCGTATCACGCGCGCAGTGTGAAATGATATCCCTACGTGAACTGGAGAGCTTCATGACCCTTCGTACCCGCGCACGATTGACGTTTCTTGCGTTCGCGATTGCCGCCACGACTGGCCTGGCGGCAACCCCTCAACGTGCCGTCAGCACCGGTCCAAGCGACGCTCCACTCACCCAGGTAGTCCCGGTGGATCCGCGAATCACCGTTGGCACGTTGTCCAACGGTCTGCGCTACTACATTCGCGCGAACAAGCAGCCGCAGGGACGCGCCGAGCTCCGGCTCGTCGTCAACGCCGGGTCGATTCTCGAAGACGACGACCAGCGCGGGCTCGCGCATTTCCTCGAACACATATGTTTTGCCGGCACGAAGCACTTCCCGAAGCAGGACCTCATCGCCTTCCTTCAATCAACCGGCATGCGCTTCGGCGCGCACATCAACGCCAGCACGAGCTTCGACCAGACGGTGTATCAGCTGCAGATCCCGACGGACAATCCCGCGGTGATCGACCGCTCGATGCTCATCCTGGAGGATTGGGCGCGTGCGGTCTCGTTCGATCCCGACGACATCGATAAAGAGCGCGGCGTCATCCTCGAGGAGTGGCGAGTTGGGCTCGGGCCGAACGCCCGGATTCTGGACACGCAGCTTCCTGTTCTGCTCAAGGACTCGCGCTACGCGGACCGTTCGCCCATCGGAAAACCCGAGATAATCCGGACATTTCCGCACGAGCGTCTGAAGAAGTTCTACACGGATTGGTATCGGCCCGACCTGATGGCGGTCATTGCCGTGGGTGATTTCGATACGAACGCAATCGAAGCGCTCATCAGGTCACACTTCGGTCCCATCCCCGCTGCCGTCTCGCCGCGGCCGCGTCCGCTCTACGATGTCCCCGATCAGCCAGGCACGCGCTACACAGTGGCAACCGACAGCGAGGCAACCGCGACGGTGGTCAGGGTGTCCAGCATCAGGGCCGCACGCGATCAGACCACGATTGGCGCCTATCGGCAGATGACAATCGAACGCATCTTCAGCGGTCTTCTTTCTGCCCGCTTCGCCGAGATGGCTCAAAAGCCCGATGCCCCGTTCCTGGACGCGGAAACGGGTCGTGGACTGTTCTCCCCATCGACCGAGCTGACGACACTGAGCGCGCTGGTTGCAGACGGCGGAGTCGAGAAGGGGCTGACGGCGCTCTTCGCCGAGGCGAATCGCGTGGCCCAGTTCGGCTTCACGCAGACCGAGCTCGATCGTTTTCGCGTCAGCTACATGCAGACGTTCGAGCAACTCGCGGCGTCCAAGGACGAGCACACATCGCAGTCGCTGGCCGACGAGTACATCCGCAACTTCATGCAGCAGGAACCCATCCCCGGCATTGCGTACGAGAACGGTCTGGTCAGGCGCTTCCTGCCCGAGATCACTCTTGTCGATATCAACGGCCTCGCGCAAGACTGGATTCCCGATCGCAACCGGGTCGTGGCGGTGAGCGCACCCAAGAAGGCAGGCGTGGCGGTGCCCGATGAAGCGAAGCTGGCAGCCGTCATCAAGGACGCAGGCGGCGGCAAGCTGACCGCATACGTCGATACTGTCAGCAACCGGCCGCTCCTCGATCCGCTGCCCAAGCCGGGCGCCGTGACGAAGACGACGGCGAAAACGTCCGTCGTCACGGAATGGACCCTGTCCAACGGCGTGCGCGTGGTGCTCGAGCCGACGACGTTCAAGCAGGACGAGATCCTGTTTCGTGCGTTCAGCCCGGGGGGTACATCGCTCGCGTCGGACCAGGACTTCGTCCCGGCCGAGACTGCCGACCAGGTCATGGCTCAAGGAGGACTCGGCAGCCTGACGAGCATCGACTTGAGCAAGAAGCTCGCGGGCAAGGCGGCGTTCGTGCGCGCCGAAATCGACGATATGTACGAAGGTTTGAGCGGTCGTGCGTTGCGCCGCGATCTCGAGACGATGTTCCAGCTGATCTATCTGACGTTCACGCAGCCCCGCGCCGACGCCGAAGCGTTCCGGGTGATGACGGGGCAGCTCACCGCGGCGTTGGCGAACCGCGAAGCGCTGCCTGACGCCGTCTTCGAGGACACGCTCACTGCTGCACTCAGCCAGAACCATCTGCGGGCGAGGCCCATGAGTCCGACGCTCGTTGCGCAGATGAACCTCGACAAGTCACTGGCGTTCTACAAGGACCGGTTCGCCGATGCGAGCGACTTCACGTTCGTCTTCGTCGGCAGCTTCGATCTCCCTGCGATCAAGCCGCTCGTCGAGCGATATCTCGGCAGCCTGCCGTCGTTGAATCGGAAAGAGGCCGGACGAGACGTCGGGATACGACCGCCGTCGGGGGTCGTGGAAAAGGTGGTCACGAAGGGGAACACACCCAAGAGTCAGGTTGGCGTCGTGTTCACCGGACCGTTTCAGAACAACCAGAAGAACCGCATGATCATCCGTGCGCTCGCGGAGACGCTCGCCGGCAACCTGCAGCGCGTGCTGCGGTTTGATCTCGGCGGTACGTACGGCGTGAGCGTCGCGCCCGACTTCACGAAGCGGCCGATCGAGGAATACCGGCTCACGATCACGTTTGCGTGCGACCCCGCTCGAACGCAGGATCTGGTCAAAGCGCTGTTCGACGTCGTCGAAAAGTTCAGGACCACGGGGCCGAGCGAGGGACAAGTCGCCGATGTGCAGGCGGCACTGCGGCGAGATCTCGAGACGGACGGCCGACAGAACGGCTATCAGCTGAGCCAACTGACGTTCGCGTATCAGTACGACGAGCCGATCCCCAACCCTGACGCGCAGCGCGCACTGTACGAGCAGCTGACATCGTCGGTGCTTCGCGATGCGGCGCACACGTATCTTGATACGGCGCGCTACGTCAAGGTCGTGCTCATGCCGGAAGGGAAATAGTATCGGGACGCATTGCCACAGTGTGGCTTTCGTGTCCATCCGGGGGACTGCGTCCCCCGCCCCCCTCACGCTGCGTCAGAGCGTCACTCACCTATCGACGACCGGTGAGCCGCATTGTTCAGTGTCGCGCCGGGACGAGTACTCGGGCGGTCGCACATGACGGGGACTGGCAATAGTGCCAGCCACCGACCTGCTTCGGGCAGCGCGTTTGCAGGGGCAAAATGCGGCGCGCCTTACAGGGCGAACCCACTCCACATCGCCAATGCGTTTGACCACCGAGCACGCTGCGTCGGCCCCGCCTAGGTCTGCTCCGCGAGGGCCGACGCACACCGTGTTCCTGGTTGGTATCGCGGCCGCGTTCCTGCTCGTGTTCGAGCTCGATCGTGCGACCAGCTCCAGCCCCGTGCAACATCTGTACTACCTTCCCATTGTCGCGGCCGGCGCCAGGTTCGGCATGTCTGGCGGACTCGTCGCGGCGGTGGTCGCGACCGCCCTCTACCATGTGGCGAATCCGCACCTGCTGGCGTTCCGATACGAACAGCTCGACGTTCTCCAGATTGCGATATTCGCGGCGGCCGGCATCCTGACTGCGAGGCTCACGGACGATGCGAAGCGTCTGCACCAGATGGCGATGACCGACGACCTCACCGGACTTCACAACCTGCGGTCGTTCGAGATCAAGCTGGCAGCGATCGTTCGCGCGGGCCGCCTATCGAATACGATGGTCGCGCTGCTCGTGGTGGATCTGGATCGACTGAAGTCGCTGAACGACGTGCACGGCCACCTCGTCGGCGCTGAAGCCGTGCGCACCGTCGGCCACATCATCGGCGCGCGCACGCCGCCCGACGCGGTGGCATGTCGCTACGGCGGCGACGAGTTCGCGATTGCCCTCCCACGGCACACGCCGTCGCTCGCGCGCGAGCTCGCTGACGATCTGAGGCGGCACGTCAATGATGCGGCGCCGGTTCTGTCAGGAATTCCATTTCGCAGAGGGACGCTGTCGATCAGCGTCGGCGTCGCCTGTGAAACGCCGGCGACGGACGCCGACAGCACCGATGCCGAAGCCGGCGAAGCGCTGTTCAAGCGCGCCGATACGGCGCTGTACCGAGCCAAGCAAGGCGGCCGCAACGGAGTCTTCGTCGCCGAGTCCGCGCTGCTCTGAGGGCCAGCGAGGCACATCACGTGCACGAGGCGACCGCATAGTTGCGCTAAGACTTCGTGGCCTTGGTGCGATTGCCGTCAGCACGTGACAGTGAAGGTTGGTCGTCTTCGAAAGGAATTCGACCGAGTCGAGAGGAGTACGCTGGCCTGTCTGATGGTGAGAGCCGCTGAACAAGCCGAGATCGATCATCTCGCAAGGATTTGGTACGAGAGCTGGCATGAATCCCACGCGGCGATCGTGCCTGCGGAGCTTACGCGCCTTCGCACGCTGACGAGCTTCAGAGAACGGCTCCAGGCAGCGCTTCCGGACATCCGAGTCGCCGGTCCGACCGGCACGCCCGTTGGGTTCAGCGTCCTGAAGGGGGACGAGCTCTATCAACTCTTCGTCTCGGCACCGGCGCGGGGGTCTGGCGTCGCAGCGGCGTTGATCGCGGATGCAGAGGCGCGACTGGCGGAAGCCGGCGTCGAGACCGCGTGGCTCGCGTGCGCGATTGGCAACGAGCGAGCCGCGAGGTTCTACGAAAAGAGCGGATGGCGTCGTGTTGGAACGATGATCAATTACGCGGAGACCTCCGACGGGGTATTTCCACTCGAAGTCTGGCGCTACGAAAAGCGCCTGAGGCGCCGGACGCCAGATTGATCAGGCGAGATGTTCGACCCGTCACGCTGTCGCAGGCCGCCGTGCGAGAGCGGCAAACACGATTGAGGCCCTGCGCGTTGCCCCGTCCGACACGCGTAATTCAGTGTGATGACATTGTGGGTTGAGGTCGTCTGCCGAAACACGAGGGAAGTTTTCGAGCCTTCGATCTCTTGGGTCAGGAACTGCGTACTCGCCGCCCCAGCTCGATTGGAGGTTCTGCGCCCTCTGATACTCGGAGCTCTCGAACGTCCTGCAAAACCGAGATGGCATCCGCCTCGCACGTGACGATGTAGAATGCGATGCAGGAAACGCGGTCCATGTCTGACGCAACCAGGCTCCTTACCGCCGACGAACTGGAAAAGTTTCCCGACGACGATTACAAGTACGAGCTCGTCGAGGGTCGGCTCGTTCGCATGAGTCCGACTGGATGGGAGCACGGCCGGATCGCCATGCGGTTCGGATTCCTGCTGGGCAGGCACGTCCAAGCCAGGAAACTCGGCGAGGTCGTAACCGTCGACGACTGCCGGAGACGCACAAGCGCCTGATCGTGCTGGCGACGGTCGCCCTGCTGCTGCCTGGAGCAGGACGGCTGGTGCTGGCGCTCTTCGGCTTCCAGCCATTGATCGTGCTGGCGGTATGGCTCTCGCCGCTGCTGATCGCCATGAGTCATGACCTGCTCACCCGCCGGCGGATTCACCCCGCGTATCTGATCGGCGCGCCGATTCTGATCGCGAGGCTTCCGTGGCACTTCCTCGTCATCGACTCCGAGCCCGGGCTTGCATTCGGCCGGACCCTGCTCGCGCCGCTGATGTGAGGTGGGTCCAATGCGTGCCCGGTGGATCGCACTAGAAACCGTCGTCAAGTTCGTCCGCCAGAAGGGTCCTCAAGGCATTATCGGCGTCTACCGGTCGTCGGCAGGCGCCGCGCTGCGGTACGCGGAACCGGGAGACGTTCGAGCGGAAGGTGAATGAGTTGTTGCCGTAGCGATGACGAACACAGGAGGACCTACCATGCCGGAGCGTTTCGTTCGAACAATAGGAACCTCGCTCGTCGTTCTTGTCATCGCCGCGGTCGCTACGGATCCCCTCACAACGGGTCAAACGCAGTCTTCAACGTTCCCTTCCGGTCCTCTCGACCTCGCTGCGGCCGAGAACGCGTGGCCGAGCCTCCGCGGGCCGAATCACGACGGCAGCGCGGCTCCCGGCAACCGATTCGGGGGTACCGCCGGAGGCCTCGCAGTGCGCTGGCGCGCGAAGCTCGGCAGCGGCTACTCGGGCGTGGCCATCGCGTCCAGACGCGCGGTGACGATGTTCTCGGACGGTCGCCGGGACGTCGCCGTCGCTTTCGACGTGGACACAGGCCAGGAGGCCTGGCGCGTTGAGATCGGCGATACCCTCAAGGGCCGCGACGGTTCATTCGACGGCCCCATCTCCACGCCCGCCATCGGCGACGGACGTGTGTTCGCCCTCGTCCCGCGCGGTCACCTGGTCGCTGTGGATCTGGCCACGGGGCGGCTCCTCTGGCGAGCAGACCTCGTCGCTCGCGAGGGTGCGCGCAAGCCCGATTACGGCTTCGCATCCTCGCCGATCGTGATCAATGGCGTCCCGGTGGCGCAGATCGGCGCAGACAAGGGACGCGCAGTGGCTGGGTTCGACCCTGCCACGGGTGCGCGGCGCTGGACCGTGGGTGACGACGTGGTGCAGTACCAGTCGCCGGTGGTAGTTCGGATCGGCCGACGCGACCTGGTGATCGCGATGGGTGATGCTCGGCTCTTCGGCATCGAGCCGGAAACGGGCCGCCTGGTGTTCGATCATGCGCACGGCGGCAAGGCCGACCCCATCGGCGGGGCGACGGCGGTGCCGGTGCCGGCGGGCGAGGGCCGACTGTTCGTGAAGACCGAGGCCAGCAAGTCGACGATGCTGCGCCTCGTGGAGTCGGCCGAGGGCGGCGTGACCGTGCAGACCCTGTGGACGGCGCCCGTGCTTCACACGACCTACAGCCCTCCCGTCTACCATGACGGTTACCTCTTCGGAATGAATGGGCGGCGGCGCTGGCGTGCGTGGAGGCCGCTACAGGGCAGATCATCTGGCGGTCTCGCGAGCCTGGAGACGGATTTCTGGCGCTTGCCTGGGGCGACCTCGTGGTGCTGACCAAGGACCGGACGCTTCACCTCGCCCCGGCCAGCCCCGAGGGCTGGAAGGAGCGCGCACGCATCCAGCTGTTCTCGGACATCGCCTGGACTCCGCCCAGTGTGGCGGCCGGCGCGGTGTTCGCTCGCAGCCTCGGCGAGCTGGCCCGCGTGGACTGGACCTCAGGCGCCGTCCGTACGGAATCGGCCGAGATCTCGCGGGACTCGGTGGGCTCCCCGACCTTCGCCCGCTTCCTGGCCGAAGTCGAGGTCGCGACGGACAAGTCGGCGGTGGTGGACCGCCTGCTGGCCCGCGCACCCACAGGTCCGTTGGTGGAATCGGACCGCGTCGTGTTCCTCTATCGCGGCGACGCATCCGACGTCGGGATCATCAGTGATCTCATCGGCCAGCGCCGCGAGGATCCCATGCGCCGCGTCCCCGGGACGGATTTCTTCTTCTACGAGGCGCGGCTCGAGCCCGGCGCGCGTATCACTTACCAGTTCGTGAAAAACTTCGAGGCGCGCATCCCCGATCCGCGCAACCCGCGGCGGGTGCCGGCGGTGACGGGCCGGTCGGAGGCATCGTCGCTCGCGATGCCCGGCTGGCGCGAACCCGATCACCTGGTCGAAGCACCGGGCCCCAAGGGCCGCCTCGAGCCACTCGAACTCACGAGCACGATGCGAGGCGGCGCGAGAGCGACGCTGTACGTCTATCTGCCGGCCGGCTACGATCGAGGCGTTCGTCGCTATCCAGCCGCCTACCTGCTCGATGGCGACGGGGCCCGAGTGGCCGGGCTCGTGCCGCGCGGCCTCGACCGACTGATCACTGGACGCGTGGCGCCCGTCATCGTCGTGTTCGTTGGGGAGATCGACTGGAAGCAGCCGCCCATCGATCCCCCGGAGGAGGGCGCGGCCATATTCGATTTCTTCCTGCAGGACGTCGTTCCGGTGGACAGTCGCTTTCGCACGATCCGCGAGCGGAGCGGACGGGCAGTGGTGGGCGACGACTTCACCGGCATCATCGCCGCGGCGGCCGCCTTCGGCACCCAGACCTGTTCGGAGGAGTCGGGCTGCAGTCGGTCTTACTGCTCGACACCCCCGCAGACATGATCTGCGCAAGCGTACGAAGCGCGGCGGAGTGGCCGATGCGCGTGTGCCACGACTGGGGCCGCTACGGTCACCAGATCACGCGCGAGGGGTGGGACAACCTGGAGGCGAACCGCCGGTTCAGCGAATTCCTGCGCGCGAAGGGTTACCTTCCGGCGGGCGGAGAGGCGCTGGACGGGTTCGGGTGGGCGAGCTGGCGAAACCGCACCGATCGTTTATTCGAAACGCTGTTCCCGCCCCCCTCACTCGATGAGCATAAACGATGAACATCTTCTTCCGCAGCAAAGGCACCGCTGGAACGGCGAGACGCGTGAACATATTCTCTGGCGCACGCCGGTTCCTGGGCCACGCCGCGCTGTCGAGGGGTGTCATGTACGTGCGGGGGGCCGAGGCGTCTTCGAGATTGGGAGCCTGTACGGTCGCGATAGCTGCCGCGGAGTGAGCTGCTGAGATCAATTCACGTCGCGTCGACGAGGAAGTCACTATTTTGCGCCCCGCTTGACGAACTCGTACGCTTCCTTCGCGAGCTCGTCCCATCGCGCTTTTCCTGGGGGTACGGCAATCCACTCTTTCATCAGCCGGCCGTGACCGGGATCGAAGTTCTTCCCCCGTCCGGCGGCAACCAGGGCATCCACGCGCGCCTTGGGAATCTTGACGACGAGATTCCCGCGCGACATCATCGCGAAGATCTTGCCGTTCACTTTCAGTCCGACCGCGGACATCATCTTGCCGCACGTGACCAGACGGTCCCTCGCAAAGGCGTCTGCCACCGGCTGAAACGCCGGATCGATCTCGATCGTCTCGCTGGGCTTGTTGGCCGTCTTTCGCGTCCGTTTCATCACGCCTCCCCGGCGAGGAACTGCACCCAGGTTCTCGCGCAGTCAGTCAATGGCAGCTTCGACGGACACCTCGTCGAAGTCGTTCTCGAACGGTCGGCCGTCGAATCCTTCTGCCACTCGAATGGAACCGAAGCAGCCCGTTCCAGCATGCCATGGATCTCCGCTTGATGCAGATACGCCAGCTCGAGATGATGCAGAAATGTCCGCGAGGTTGCCGTCCGGCCCACAGAGACGCAGAGAGTGGCCATGATCGTTGACATGGCGATATGGCCATGGCTACATGGCGAGAATGGTCCGGATGCCGGCCGGAAAGTTCTAAGATCGATGTCTTCAGGGCGCGCGATCGATGCCGCGAGCCGCGGGCACAGCCTCTCCCTCTCGATGATCTCCGTTTGGGAGGTCGCAAAGAAGGTGGAGATGGGGACGAGAATCTGCGGCGATACCCGCTTGTGGAGACGATCTGGTAGTAAGAAAGGGAAAAGGGAAAAGGGACAAGGGATAAGAGGAAAAGGGCAAACGACACCGGAAACCTTCCGTTCCGCCTTCGGCGTCTCTTCGCCCTTTTCCCTTCTCCCTTCTCCCTTTCCTTCCGGCGACGCGTTATTCACTGAGACGGATGCGTTCTCGAATTCGCCCGACCGTCGTCTGCTGTTGGCCGCCGACTTCGACCGTTATCCGGTAATCCCCGGCCGGCACCACCGGGCGGCCCCGTCCGCCGAAGCCGCCACGCCCGGTCGGTGTCGCCGCAGCACCGGCGCGCATGTTCCACTCGACGCGGTTCAGGCCTGCTTCCGAGGGTCCGTTCAGCTGCGCGATCTCATCTCGGTTGATGTCCGAGATCGTCACTCGCGCCCCGCCATCCTGTTTCGCACTCAGGTAGTACTTGACGACGAGCGCGTCGGGTTCGTTGGGAACCGCAACGTATTTGTTACCAAAGAGGTGGTAATTACCCTGCGCGCGGAAGCCGTACGCTGCCCGCGGCTCTACATGGAAAAGATGCAGCGGCTTCGAGAGGACTTCGGCAGACACCTCCTCGAGGTGCGTGATGTCGCCGACGAACAGGCCGCGGCCGTACGTCCCGAGGACCAGATCGTTCTCGCGCGGGTGAACCGTCAGGTCATGAACCGGCACTGTCGGCAGATTCGCCCTGAGCCGTGTCCATGCGCCGCCTTCATCGATCGAGACCCATACACCAAGATCGTTGCCGACGATCAGCAGATTCGGGTTCTTGCGATCCTGCACGACGACATTGATTGGCGATTCGACGAGGGTCGCTGTAATCGCCGTCCACGTCTTCCCGAAATCCGTCGTCCGAAAGAGATACGGCCGGAAGTCATCGTTCCGAAAACCGTTCTTCGCGACAAACGCGGTTCCCGCCTGATGCGGTGAGGCAAGGACACGGCTCACGTAGCGATCCACCGGTCCTCCGGCCGAAGCAACTGCAGCGGTGACGTCGGCCCAGGCCGCGCCGTGATCGCGCGTAACCTGGACCTTGCCGTCATCCGTTCCCACCCAGATGACGCCCGCCGTGATCGGCGACTCCGAAATCGACGTGATCGTGCAGTAGGGAACGTATCCCGAATTCAGGCCGCACTTCGTCGAATCGTTCGTCGTGAGGTCGGGGCTGATCTCCTGCCAGCTGTCACCACGATTCAGCGAACGAAACAGCACCTGTGCGCCCGTGTAGACGATCTGCGGGTTGTGCGGTGAGAGCACGATTGGAGTGATCCAGTTGTAGCGGAGCGCCGGCGCTCCTTCCGGACGCTGCGGCTGGACGTTCGTCGCCTGCCCGGTCTTCTGATCGAAGCGTCGTTGGCCGCCGGTCTGGAAGCTGTTGTAGACCCAGCGTGAGTTGGTTGGATCGACCTGGTTGTACATGCCGTCGCCCGTGCCAACGGTCGTCCAGTCTTCGAGCGTGATCTGACCGCCTTTCGAGTTGCTCGGCCCCTTCCACGAATCGTGATCCTGGAGTCCCGCGTAGACGTTGTACGGGTCTTCCATGTCGACGCCCACCGCGTACACTTCGCCTATCCTCATGTTGAGGAAGTAGTCTCCCGTGCGTCCGCCGTCGTACGACACGCTCACGCCGCCATCGCTGCCCAGCATGATCCGCTGCGAATCGTGTTCGTCCCACCACATCGTCCGGAAATCGCCGAACACGCCGCGCATGAACTGGCAGTTCCACGTCTTGCCGCCATCGCGCGACTCGTACATCGAGTCGCTGTTGACGATGATCTGCCATCGGATCGGCGGGGTTCGTCTTGATCTGGTTGAACGAGTACGGCGCCTTCGACCCGGCCACATCGATGCTGTCCGCGTGAGTCTTCTTCCACGTTCGCCCGCCATCCTCGCTTCGATACACCTCGTTGCCCATCGTTCCGCCGGCGCGCCCACCTCCACGTCCGCCGCCACCGGCTGCGCCTTGCGGCGGCGCACACGCGTCCGTGCGCGCGGGCATGCCTTCCTTGCGCGGGTTCAGGTTCTCGACGATGACGGTCAACACGTTCGGGTTCTTCGGACTGAGGTCGAGGCCGATGCGGCCGACATTGCCTGACGGCAGTCCCGTCAGCTTCGTCCACTTCGTGCCGCCGTCATCGGTGCGAAACACGCCGCTGCCCGGGCCGCCGAGCACGAGCTGCCACGGCGTCCGATGTTTTTCGTACATCGCGGCGTAGAGCGTGTCGGGTGATGTGCGGTTCATGACGAGGTCGATCGCGCCGGTTCCGTCATCGATGTAGAGAACCTTGTCCCACGACCTGCCACCGTCGCGCGTCCGAAACACTCCTCGTTCCTGGTTGCGTGAGAAGAGGTGGCCCATGGCGGCGACATAGACAACGTCAGGGTTCGTCGGGTGGATCAGGATGCGCGCGATGTGGTGCGAGTCTGGAAGGCCCATGTGCCGCCACGTGCTGCCCCCATCCGTCGATCTGTAGACGCCGTTGCCGGAGTACGACGACCGCGCGTTGGCCTGATCGCCCGAGCCTTTCCAGACGATGTTCGGATTCGAGGGCGTGACGGCGACGGCACCCACGGCGGAGACGTCCACGCCGTCCGAAACCGGCGACCACGTGATCCCGTTGTTGGTTGTTTTCCAGAGGCCTCCCGTTCGCGTGGCCGCGTAAATCGTGTAGAGGTGGTCGCGCACCGGAGCGTCCGGGACGGCGAGCTCGGTGACCCACGCTGCGGTGCGGAATGGACCGATGTTCCGGAACGACATTGCGTTCAGGACGTTCTCCAGCGCTGCGGTCTGCCGGGCGTTCGCGGGAAGCACCCAGACGACGAGTGGTGCGAGCAGCAGCGATAACCTTCGCATCAATCCTCCGCCGGACACACTACCCGCGACAGAGGTCTTCGGCAAATAAACGCTGTTTATGGAGTAACGACGATGCTGAACGACGCATCCTGGGGAGGTTCGAGAGGGTTCCCAGTTCCCGGCAACCGAGAACGGGAACCGGGAACCTCACAGTTCTATCGGGGCGTGCACGGTGGCAGGCCCAGCGATGTACCGGACGTGCCGATCAGGGACGGCGATGTCGTCGTTGACACCAGCGACGAGGTCGACGTGTTCGTTACAGACATCCGTGGGTCTGCCGAACGACGCCGCCGAGCGATGGATCGTTCCGGCGTGCCTCGACCGCGGTTGTGGGCTCGACGAGTTTGTCTGCGTGATGCTTCATCTGCCAGTCAGATTCACGAGCGGACAATTTGGTGATCGCACCGACGAATCTGCTCGCGTCCGATCTCGATCTGCGACACCCTACCCTGCTGACCCGCCTCATTCGCGCACTCGTCAGCGTCACGATTGCGCGTGCCTGCACGCGCGACGTGCTCGTAAAGGACGAAAAACAAGTCGCAACAGCACGGATCTCTGTGATGGCGTGATCTTTGCCCTTTCGCGGGCGTTCCACGATCCTTCCATGTCGCCGCTGTCGCGACAGGGGTGTGTCTAGCGTCACGTCTCAGCCGGAATGTCACGAACGTCTGCCATCGAGCTGCCCTCCATCGGTGCACGAAGGGTCAGTCCGAGTCGGGTCGATCCTGTTCGACTGTCAATCCTGACCGCGATAGCCGCGTGCGGCGTAGCGCTGGTGACGGCGCTCTGCTTCGTCCACGGCCTCGAGTGGCCGTCCGCGGACGACAATTATCGTGACCTCGCGCAGGCCCAGGCAACGCTGGACGGCCATCCTTTCTCCGATCCGTTCCTGGCGGGGGAGTGGATCTGGTACAACCCGCTCCTTCCCTGGATCGTTGCGCTCGGTGCATCACTGACCGGCAGGTCGCTGGCGGCCTTCCACGTGCAGGCAGGACCATGGCTGAATCTTATCGGTCCGATCGCGTTCTATCTCGTGGCTGTGCGTGTAGCAGGCCGACATTCGGCCCTGATTGGCCTCGTGCTGTTTCTGTTCGTGAACGGGCAGACGGACACATCACGCGATCACGGCACCTACGGGCCCTGGCTGTTTACCGCGAGCTTTGCGCAGGGCCTCTTCTACATGACGATCGTGGCGCTCAGGAAGGCCAGGAACGATCAAGCCCTCAGATCGGCGACGCTGGTAGGCGTGCTGATCGGCCTGACGCTGCTCGCGCACACCGGTCCGGCGGTCGTCCTGGCGCTCGTAACGATCTCCGTGCTCAAACCTCGCACGTGGATAGTCGCCGGCCTGGTCGCAGTAATCGTGGCGAGTCCTTACTTGTACCCGATCGTCGTCCACTACGGGGGGCACGTTCGAAACCTCGTTCCGATGTCGGGCGGCCTCTGGCTCACGGCGAGCGTCGTGCGATTCCCCGAGCTGCTGTGGACGAATGCGTTCCTCCTCGTTTGCGCGACGGCCGGCCTGTTCATGCTGAAAGATCGGCTCGTCGCGACCTGGTTCGCCGTGTCCGTCTCATTGGTAGGCTACGGCCTCTGGTGCGATCTGATTCCAGGCTTACCGCGACTCGTTCCCAATTTCCACTTCTGGCGCTACGCGCTGGGAGCCCTGACGGTGTACGCAGGCGTGGCGATCTGGTGGCTGATCCGCCGAGTGATGGATCAGCGGGCGGACCTGGCCGTGAGTGTCGTTGCGATGGTCGTGGTGGGCGTCGTGTATCCGACCTATCTCGAACGGCCGGATTTCTGGGGACGACGGCTGTCGGAAAACAGGATGCCGAACGGGTGGCTGACGCCTTATATCCGGGCGCACACGTCGCCGGGTGAAGTCGTGCTCGCACCGGTGGACGTGTCGCTACAGCTGGTCGGTCCCTCGGGCCGCAACGTGGTCGCGCTTCATCCAATCTTCTCGAACCCCTACGTGGATCCGGCTGGCCGGCTTCGCGACCACGCCGAAATGTTCGATGCGCTGCGCGCAGGAGATGCCCTCCGTTTTTTCGCAGTCGCCGATTCGTATCAGATCAGGCACGTTGCCGCTGCGAAGGAAGACGATTGCGACACGTTCGATCGTGCGCCGCTGCTGCTCATGAAGCGAGACGGCCACGCCTGTCTGTTCAGCGTGATTCGCTGAACCTCGACACGTCCCTTTCGGAGGCTCGGCCCGCGACGAAAGAGCGAGCGCCCCTGTGTCGATCGTGCGAAAATGCCGGATCTGGGGCTGGAGCTGTGGACGCGATCGAGGACATTCAGCCACACATTCGCAGGCGCGTGACGGAGCAACATGTCGAGGATCCTGCCATCGTCACGACCGACAACGGACCAGGCAATCCCCGTGACGAAAACGAGGCGGATCGCGCCGATTATATCGACGAGGCGCTGGAAGAGACCGTTCCTGCGAGCGATCCCCCACCGTGGCCGCCGGTCACCGGCATCAAGGTGAGAATCGATTAACGGTGGCCGCGGCTGAATCCCGAGCTTCCGTCCGAGCCACGAGCTCGACCGTGCGCAACGCCTCGACGAGCCGTGGGTGATTTCCCACGATCTCGCGGCTGCGGATCCCGATTACCGGCCAGCGCCGAACAGCTCCAGCGCCGCGTTGCGGTCGCTGACGACTGTGAACTGCGACAACAGATCCGCCAGATCGAATACAAGGCGAACGGGATCGGATAAGCCACAGAGAACCAGCCTGCCGCCCGAGAGCGCTACCCGGCCGGACAAGGCATCGAGCGCAATCAGGCCGGCGCTGCTGACGTAATCCACACCCGCGAGATCCACGATGAGACGCGATTCACCGTGAGCGATTGCAATCGAGAGTGCCTCGGTCAGTTGCGGGGAGGTTTCCGAGCTCATCCGCCCGTGGGGCTCAATCAGCAGGACGTCATCCACGCGCTGTTGCTCAACCGACAGCGTCCAGCGCAGGCCATTTCGCGAGCCAGGGGCTGAGCTCATGGAAAAAGGGGTATTATCGCCCCTTCCTCACCAACTTTCTGCAGGGTCGCGTGTATTTACCTCAAGATGGAGACGACGCCGAGCTCGTTCGTCGCGTGCTGGCGGGAGATACGGCGGCCTTCGAAGTCCTGGTCCGGCGGCATCAGCGCGTCATTTTCACCGTTGCACTACGTATGCTGGGCGACCGTGAAGAAGCACAAGACGCGACACAAAATGCGCTCGTCAAGGCGTATCAGAAACTCGGGACATACGACGCGAACTTCCGCTTTTTCAGCTGGATCTACCGGATCGTCGTCAACGAGTGTCTGAACGTCCGGCGGGCGCGGCCGCCGCGCGAACCGGCAGGACTCGAGCCGGTCGCGGCGGGCGAGGCGCTGGAGGTCCTCGAAGCCCAGGATCGCCGGCGCCGCGTGCAGGGGGCCATCCTCGCACTGCCTGCCGACTATCGGCAGGTCATCGTGCTCCGACACTTTACGGAGCTCTCGTACGAAGAAATCAGCGCGACCTTGGGGATCCCGGTGAAGACGGTCAAATCGAGGCTGTATACAGCACGCCAACGGCTGGCAGAGCTCCTCGCTGGAGCCGCCCCGAGCAGAGGCAACAGATGATGCCAGACGAGTTGATCCATAGCGCCGTCGATGGGGGATTGCGGCCCGAGGACCGTCAGCGCCTCGAGCGGCTCCTCGCGGAGAGTCCCGACGTCGTCGAACGATTGTCGGATCTGCACCGGGTGTCCGAATGGCTCGACGAGCTGGGCTACGCGGATCCGCCGGCTTCGCTCGTCAGCAATGTCATGCAACAGGTGCGACGGCTTGCCGACCGGCAGCAACGTGGAAACGTGACGCCGGTTCTCTTTGGAGGAACGGCGATGTCGATGAGGAAGAAGGTCCTGTTCGGCCTGGCTGCCGCGGCCGCGCTCATCCTCGCCGCGTTCGTCATGACGGGGTTGCCGCCGGTTGAGAACGGGGTCGAGGGGACGATCGGCGCCGCGAAACGGTACCAGGCGCAGCAGATTTCCGACAAAGACGTCGTCCTCGGCGACACGTCGGCGCAGCAGTTCATTCAGAGCGACACGTTCGCGCGCTTGCTCAAAGATCCGGCGTCGGTGAAGGCTCTGTCGAATCCGGCCTTGCTCGCGCAGCTCAGGGATGCGTCCGTCGCCAGAGCGGTGACCGATCCGGCGTTCGTTGCGGCACTGAGCGATCCCGCGATTCGTGCGGCCCTGAACCGTTATGGCCCCGGCGGCTGCGGCGGGTGCCAGCAACTGGCTGCCGAATTCACGTCGGCGTTGCACGGTCCGGCATTTGCGGCGGCTGTCAAGGAACCGGCTTTCTTCGCGGCGCTCAAGAACGACGTGTTTGCGGCGGCGTTGCAGGACAGGGCGTTCCTGGCGGCGGTGAGCGGGCCCGGCGTTGCCGCGGCGTTGCAGCGGCACGACCTCGTGGCGGCGTTGAGGGAGCCTGCGTTTGCGGCCGCGATCAAGAGCCAGGAGCTCAGAGAGGCGCTGAACAGGTCCGAGGTTGCGGCGTGGCTCCAGAGCAAGGAGATCATCGCGGCCGTCCAGAGCCCGGCGGTCGTGGCTGCATTGCAGAAGCCCGAGCTGGTAGCGTGGCTGAAGAACGATTCGTTTGCGGCAGCAATCGGGAACTCCGCCTTCCTCGCGGCGATTCAAAACGACGCGTTCGTGAAGGCGCTTTCGGATGCAGGCTTCGTCGCGGCGCTTCAGAGCGATGCGTTTGCCGCAGCTCTGAAGAGCGACGGCTTTGCGGCGGCACTGAAGGACTCGGGCTTTTCGACCGCGCTCGCGGCTCGCCTCAGCCAACAGTGAGCATTGTCGGGCTGCTGGGGAACATGCGCTGCGTCACGTCTCTCCCCAGACGCAGACACGTTCTTCAGCAGCGATCGGGTCGCGACGTGTGGCGGCCTGATGGGAGATGGGAATGGGAAATCGGAAATAGGCAGCGGTGCGGGACGGGAGTGGAGTGGTTCCATCTGACCATCTCCAGCGGCCCATTTCTCATTTGAACGTTTTCTCATTTACCATTTCCCATTCCCCATCTTTCTCTCCTGCTGTAACATCTCCAGATTCCTGCAATGTCGTCGTGCGAGCGGGGTAGGGTCCGTTCACGTACGAGTGTCCTCCGCCTCCTGATTGCGAACCTGGCTGCGGTGTCTGTCCTTTTTCCTGCGGCTCGCGCGGATGCGCAGCTCGCGATGACGCAGTTTCAGGACGTTCGGCTCGTCTACATCGACGGCACGCAGTCGTACCTCGTCCCGCACGCCGCGCGAACCGCGCTCAACTCGATCGCGTTCCAGAAGAAGCTGTTCGACTTCGAGCCGTCGGAAGACGTGACCGTATTGCTGGTCGACTTCGAGGACTCCGGCGATGCGTCGGCAACCGCCGTGCCGCACAACGCGGTGACCGTCCAGGAAGCGCCTCTCAGTTTTGCGTTCGAGACGATCGCGGGCAACGATCGCATGAACATCATCATGAACCACGAGATGGTGCATGTCGCCGCGATGGATCAGGCGACGCGGCGCGATCGCGCGTTCCGGCGGCTGTTCGGCGGCAAGGTGGCGCCGATTGGCGACCAGCCGGAGTCGGTTCTCTATTTCTTCCTGACCACGCCGCGCGTCGCCGCACCCCGCTGGTATCACGAAGGCATCGCGACATTCCTGGACACGTGGATGGCGGGAGGTCTCGGACGCGCCCAAGGCGGCTACGACGAGATGGTCTTCCGCTCGATGGTCAGAGACGGCGCGCACTTCTACGATCCGCTCGGCCTCGCGTCCGAAGGCACGAAGATCGATTTTCAGCTGCAAATCAATTCGTATCTCTACGGGACGCGGTTCATGGTGTGGCTGGCGCGCACCTACTCTCCCGAGCAGGTGATCGACTGGGTGGCGCGGCGTGAAGGCAGCCGCGCGTACTACGGCCGGCAGTTCCATCAGGTTTTCGGGACATCCATCGGTGAGGCCTGGGCGCGCTGGATCACGGACGAGCAGGCGTTTCAACGCCAGAACCTCGAGGCCGTTCGGAAGTACGCGGTAACGCCCTACACGGACCTGACCCAGCAGGCTCTGGGCTCCGTGTCACGCGCCTTCTACGATCCCGAGACGCAGAAGATCTACGCCGCCTTCAACTACCCGGGCGTTGTCGCGCACATTGGCTCGATCGCAACCGACACCGGACAAGTCCAGCGGCTCATCAACATCAAGGCGCCATCGATCTACACCGTAACGTCGCTCGCGCGCGATCCCGAAACAGGCACGCTGTTCTACACCACGGACAATCGCGCCTACCGGGATCTCGTCGCGCTCGATCCGAAAATCCACCGAACGACGCTCCTGCAGAAGGACGCACGCATTGGCGATCTCGCATTCGACCGCGCTGACAAGTCGCTGTGGGGGATCCGCCAGTTGAACGGTCTGTGCACGCTCGTGCGCATCCCGAAGCCGTACCGTGAATGGAAGCAGATTTACACGTTCCCGTACGGCACGGTCGTGTACGACCTCGACGTCTCACCGGATGGAACGACGCTGGCCGCATCGTTTGGCGAGATCAGCGGAAAGCAGAATGTACGCCTGCTCTCGGTGGCGGCCCTGCAGCAGGGCGATCCGACGCCTCTCGCGCAGTTCGACTTCGAGACCGCTGTACCGAACAACTTCGTGTTCTCGGCGGACGGACGGTTCCTCTACGGCAGCTCGTACTTGACGGGCGTGTCGAACATCTTCCGGTACGACATCGCAGCAAAGAAGATCGACGCGCTCACGAATGCTGAAACGGGGTTCTTCCGTCCGATTCCGCTCGGCAACGACGACTTCATCGTGTTTCGGTATTCGGGCGCGGGATTCGTCCCGGCCCGCATCCGCGGAACACCGCTCGAGGACGTCAGCGCCGTGACCTTCATGGGCGAGCGGCTCGCCGAGGAGCATCCCGTCATCAAGACCTGGAACGTCGGTTCCCCGGCGAAGATCCAGCTGGACGCGATGACGAAGCGCACCGCGCCATATCGTCTCGCTGGTGGTCTTCGGCGCGAGTCGTGGTATCCGATCGCTCAGGGCTACAAGGACGCTCCCGCGATCGGAATGCGCTTCAACTTCTCGGATCGGTTGCAGTTGAACCGATTCAACGGGAGCGCCTCGATCAGCCCAGGCGGGGACCTGCCGTCCAGCGAGCGCGTACACCTGAACGCCGCGTACGAACGATTCGACTGGCGCGGCCGCGTCTCCTTCAATGCGGGCGACTTCTACGATCTGTTCGGACCGACAAAGGTGGGGCGCAAGGGCTATAACATCTTCGCGGGTCACAAGAGCACGCTCGTCTTCGACGAGCCGCGACGCCTCGAGCTCGACCTCAGCGGAAGCGCCGCCGGCAATCTCGATCGACTGCCGGAGTACCAGAACGTGCCGATCGACGTCAGTCGCCTCTACTCCTTCGACGCGAAGCTGACGTACAGCGACGTTCGCAATTCGCTAGGGTATGTCGACGACGAGACGGGGACTCGCTGGTCGGCCGCCCTGCAGGGACGCATCGTGGAAGGAACGGTGGTTCCGCGGATGTACGGAACGTTCGATCGAAGCCTTGCGACGCCAACCGGTCATTCGTCGATCTGGCTGCGAAGTGCGGGAGGGTTTTCGCCGAGAAGCGCCTCGGAGCCGTTTGCGAACTTCTTCTTCGGCGCCTTCGGCAACAACTACGTCGATCACGCGGACGAGAAGCGCTATCGCCAGTACTACGCCTTCCCGGGCGTCGACCTGAACGCGATCGGAGGCCGGAATTTCGTGAAGTCGACGCTGGAGCTGAACCTTCCGCCGCGCCGATTCAGTCGGGTGGGCACGCCGGGATTCTACGTGACATGGCTGCGGCCTGCCGTCTTCGTCGGCGGCTTGATGACGAATCTCGATGCGTCATCGGCACGCCGCTCCGCCGCCGACATCGGCGGCCAACTCGATCTGCGAGTCACGATGTTGTCGGAGCTGGATATGACGCTGTCAATCGGCGGCGCTGTCGCATTCGATCGTGACAGCGCACCGCGACGCGAAGCGATGATTTCACTGAAGCTGCTGCGGTGAGCAGGCTTTGGGCTCAACGCTTTAGGCTTTGGCCCAGAGCCCGGAGCCGATTTGACGCCATGCATGCGCTCGTCGCCCTCCTGCCGGTGCTGCTGTTTCTCGCGACGCTGATGGTTCTCGACAGCTTCAAGCTGGTGCACGTCACCGCGGTTCTGACCACGCTTGCGATCGGCGCGCTCGCCGCTTTTTTTTGTTATGCACTGCACATCGAGCTGGCCGATCTCGGGCTCGAGCCGGCGATGCTGACGCGCTACGTGGGGCCGCTGACGGAGGAAACCGCCAAGGCTGTCTTCGTCATCTACCTCGTACGATTCGGTCGGGTGGGATTCCTCGTCGATGCAGCCATTCAGGGGTTCGCGGTGGGGACGGGGTTCGCGGTAGTGGAGAACGTGCTCTACCTCCGCGAGATGGGCGACGCCCCCTTGAGTCTGTGGCTCGTGCGCGGTCTCGGCACGGCGATTCTGCACGGCGCGACCACGGCGATCTTCGCGATCGTGTCGAAGACGCTCCGCGATCGCAGGCACGATCGCGGCTGGCTGATCTTCGTGCCCGGCTGGATTGCCGCGTTCGGCGTGCACTCCGCGTTCAACCACCTGCCGCTGCCGGCGGTCCTCATGACCGGGCTGCTCATGATCGTGATGCCGCTCCTCGTCCTCGTCGTCTTCGAGCGCAGCGAGCGGGCGACGCGGGACTGGGTGGTCGCCGGTCTCGATCTCGACTTCGAGATGCTGCAGCTCATTCAGTCGGAACATTTCGGATCGACGCGATTCAGTTCCTATCTGCAGGCACTACGCGAGCGCTTCCCCGGGCCGGTGGTGGCCGACATGTTCTGTCTACTCCGCGTCGAGCTCGAGGTTGCGATTCAGGCCAAGGCAATGCTGCTCGCACGTCAGGCCGGTGTCGAGGTGCCTGTGGACGACGATCTGCGCGCGAGCCTGGAAGAAATCGCGTATCTGAATCGTACGATTGGACCAACCGGCCGTCTCGCGCTCGAGCCTCTTCAGGTGACCACCCACCGCGACGAGTGGCATCGTCATCTTCTGCGGCAAGCACGCTCTCAGCGCCAACGGTCACCTTCGTAGTTCCCGTTCGTAGGGCCGGGGCTTTAGCCCCCGCCTGGTGGCGCGGGCTGAAGCCCGCGCCCTACAGTTCGATTGAGCGGCGCGGGCTGAAGCCCGCCCGCTGGCGATTGTGCTTGTGCGCGTGGAAAACCGCCCGATCCTGACGGAAGCCGGCGGCGAGCCGGTTCTTGCCGCGGAGTGCGTGCGAGATCGCTCGCGCTCCTCGATAGAAAGCGTTCGGTAACCTGGTCACCACTCCAGTCCGGTCGAAGCCAACCGTCTGCAACATCCCGACGATGGCAGCGGGGTTGGGGCCGAACCAGTTCGTCGGATCTCCGTTCAGCTCCGTTCCTGGATAGAAGGCGAGCGCGGGACGACGAAAACCAACCATGTCGACGACGGTTTCGAGTATGAGCGTGCGGCGCGTGACCGACGCCACTCGTTCGAGCGCGAGCAGCGGATGACGCAGGTGATACAGAACGCCGAGTAAAAGCACGAGATCGAACGTCCCGATGCGTTCGGGCGTGAGATCGACGACGTCGATGTCGACATCTTCAACGCGCGAGGCGAGGGCCTCGCGCGCGAGCTGAAATCCGGCTTTGGTTCCCCATCCGCCGCCATGCCATGAGTAGTAATCGGTGGCGACTACGCGGGCCGCCCCGCGTCGCTCGCATTCGAAGGAGAAAAAGCCATCCCACGCGCCGATGTCGAGCACGCTCAGGCCCTCGAGGGATTGCGGCAGATCCAGCCGGGCCAGTCGCCGCGGGGTGTCGTCGGCGCCAGGAGTCACGATCCCGGAACCGAGGTCGATTGTGTGGTACCACTCGAGCGCGGCGACGCGATCCCGAAGGCTGGCTGCCGGCATCCGGTTCATCCCGATCCGGCAGTCTAGCAGGGTGCTTGCTGGCCCTCACCCGCCGCCGTGGATCTCGTCGCAACGATCTGTACCACGTTCGGCTCGTTCACGGTCACGCGCAGCTTGACGCTCTGCCGGTGCAGCAACGGCGCCGGAAACCCAACCGTCATCGTCTTCAACGCATTCGACTGCACGACGACGAGGCCGTAGGGGTGTGCTGCGTGATCTGATCGTCGGAATCGCCATCTGGCGCGTGGCGGTCGGTCGGGTTTTGGCCATGTTGGCTCCTCTGCGCTGCTGTTTCTCGTCCGTGGAACTATGCGTCCCGTTCGTCCGGGGAAAACACCGCCGCCGAGCCCGAAAAAGGGAAAAGGGAAAAGGGAAAAGGGAAAGGAAAGGGAAAAGGCGAAAGAATGGTCGAGATGCCAGGCAGGGCGCCGGTCGAGCGTGGCGCGTTGGGGCATCGTGTGGCGTTTATGCTAGTCCCCGTTCATGGAGCCTCCAAATTCGACATACCGGACCGAGTCCCTAGCCGCACATCCGCCTCGATCTGGTGGCACACGCGTGGCGCGAATACTCAATCCCCTGCTCGCGTCGTTTCTGGCAGCGGATCTGCACAAGTGACCTGAAGCGTTCGGGGCCGAGACGCCTCCAACGCACGAGCTCGTGAGAAGAATGCGCATACTCATTGCTGCGATCGCGGTCCTCTGGACGGTTGTTTGTGGCGCGTCCGCCTTCGCAGGGACGACGGAAACGATTTTCCTGCGAGGACGTCCGCAGACGCTCCACCTGTATGGGACTCGCGGCGGCCAGCCAATCATCGTGTCCAGCGGCGATGGGGGGTGGGTGCATCTCGGCCCGCACGTCGCTGAAGCCCTTGCCGAGCAGGGCTTTTTCGTTGTCGGCTTCAACGTCAAACGGTACCTCGAAGGGTTCACCGACGCGCACGGGACGCTGCGAGCCGAAGACGTGCCCGGCGACTTCCAGACGCTCCTCGACTTCGCGGGCCGCCCCTCGACTGCGCCCGGCACAGGCGCTTCGACCGCACTCGGGGCAGGCCCTTCGACCGCCCTCGGGACAGGCGCCTCCACCGCGAAGCCAGTTCTGATTGGCGTCTCCGAAGGCGCGGGACTCTCGGTGCTCGCGGCAACCGATCCGCACACGAGAGCTCGGATTGCCGGCGTCGTCGCGCTCGGTCTTCCGGACCTGAACGAGCTTGGCTGGCGCTGGACCGATTCCGCGATTTATCTCACGCACCGCGTTCCCGACGAGCCAACGTTCAGTGCCGCTGCGATCGTCGGCCGGATGTCTCCGGCGCCTCTCGCGATGATCCACTCGACGCACGACGAGTTCGTGCCCGTCGCCGACGCGGAGCGGCTCTTCGCGAGCGCGCGAGATCCCAAACGCCTCTGGATCATCAACGCCGCGAACCATCGATTCAGCGACAACACCGTCGAGCTTGACGCGCGCCTGGTCGAAGCCGTGAGGTGGATCAACGAGCACGCGCAGGGCTGAGAAGCAAGGTGTTCGACAGATTCCGTCGTGTCATCCCCGCGGCTGCCGGCCTGTTCGTCTTCCTGCTCGCGCTCGAGGTCCTGCGCATCGAGCTGCGGGCCATCAGCTGGAACCAGCTGAGCGCCGATGTCTTCGACATTCCACCGTCGCGACTGGGCCTCGCGCTCTTTTTCACAGCGCTCAACTACGTCGTCCTGACTGGTTACGACTTCCTGGCGTTCGCGCACATCGGAAAGACGCTGCCACGCGTTCGCATCGCTGCCGCATCCTTTCTGGCCTACGCTATCGCGAACAATGTCGGCTTCGCAGTCCTCTCGGGTGCGTCAATCCGGTATCGGTTCTACACGCGGTGGGGTGTAACAGCCGAGGAGCTCTCGCGCATCGTCTTCTCGTACTCGACCACGTTCTGGCTCGGCCTCCTGATGCTTGGGGGTCTGAGCCTGGCGATTGGTCCGGTGCCAAAGGGCGCGGATGTTCCAGCGAGGGAAATCCTTGCGCCCATCGGGTGGATTCTGCTGATCACGGCCCCCGTCTATGTGCTGATCTGCGCTATTCACCGCGAGCCCCTTCGCATCGGTCGATTCGTTCTTCCGTTACCCTCTGTCCATATCGCCGTCGCGCAGCTCGTCGTCTCTGCTATCGAATGGGCGCTGGCGGGCGCGGTACTGTTCGTGCTGCTGCCGCCAGTCGGCCTTTCGTTTCTCACTTTCATCGGGTCGTTCCTCTCCGCGATTCTCATTGGCATCGCAAGCCACGTCCCTGGAGCAATTGGTGTGTTCGAAGGGCTGATGGTCCTGATGCTGAAGCCGTACGTCAGCTCGACGCAACTCCTGCCGGCCCTCATCGTCTATCGCGCGGTGTACTACCTCCTGCCGCTCGCGGTGGCGTTGATTGCGCTCGTCGCCGACGAAATCCGCGCGCGTCGTTCGCAAGCCGCTCGCGTCGGCGCCGCATTGGGACAGATTGCCGAGGCGATCACGCCGCGGCTTCTGGCAATCTTCACGTTCGTCGCCGGCATCGTGCTGCTGTTCTCGGGCGCCACTCCCGCGGCACCGGGACGTCTGGAGCTCCTGGCGCCGCTATTACCTCTCACCCTAATCGAGCTCTCACACTTCGTCGGCAGCGTCGTCGGCGCGTTGCTGCTCGTCCTTTCCCAAGGTCTGTCGCGCCGGCTCGACGCGGCGTATTACCTGAGCTTTGTGGCGATGATTGTGGGCGTCGCCGCGTCCCTGCGCAAAGGGCTGGACTACGAGGAAGCGACACTGCTGGCGCTCCTTCTGATCGTGCTGTGGCGCGCACGGCCGGCGTTCGACCGTCGTGCTGCGTTCTTCGACA
>Ga0114129_10000340_pt1 | contig 54409 bp, 48 predicted proteins | sample RhiMetdeltSRZDD1_FD_80071 | JGI IMG/M metagenome (GOLD analysis project Ga0114129, IMG submission 80071) | Populus rhizosphere microbial communities from Tennessee, USA - Rhizosphere MetaG P. deltoides SRZDD1 (version 2) (version 2) | ecosystem: Host-associated > Plants > Roots > Rhizosphere >...
CAAAAGAGAAACTTCTCTTTTGTGCCCTTTGTGCTTTTTGTGGCTACTTCTTCCTTCCCAAAATTCCGATCCTCATAAGCCGAGTATGAAAATCTGAATTCACGGCCCGCAGTTCGGAGTCTTCAAATCCGACGCGATTAACGCATTTACAACGATTTACACCTGCTACAAATTACAGTTGCCTTTTCTGGCAAGTGACTTGCTTGGCCGCTTCCCGGCTAGACGCTGGCCGGAGCCGGCGAACATGCCAGGAAGGCGCCTACTTACCCAAGGGAGAGAATAAATGCACAAATGGTTCAGGTTCACAGTGTGTCGAATCGCGCTCATTGTTTTTATCGCTGCTTTCATGATTCCGATGTCTCTGTATTCACAGGATTATCCAGGCACGGAATCCGGCGATGAGCCTTCGTATCCCGGGATTCCTCCGACTGGCGGCAAGCTGGAGGGAACGCTCGGATCGTTTAATTTGCGTCTGTACGGAACAATCTTGCTAAACGTGTCTGGGTCGGATTCATCGATTGTCGGCACGGACGTGCCGCTGTGGGCGACCCCGAGTTCAGTAAGAACACAGTTTCCTGACGGGACGCAAAAAAGGGTCGATGACGTTCACGAACTGATCTTCACGGCACGCCAGACCACATTTGGTTTCCTCGTGAAGCCTGCCACTACAAGCGGCGGCTGGAATACCTCAGGCAAGGTGGAAATGGACTTCTTCGGAACCCGGCCAGTCGATAACAACCTCCCCCAAGGACGAGTATTCAATCAACCGCGTCTTCGGTTTGCGTACTTCCAATTCGGAAAGAACAATTGGAAAATTACGGCGGGACAGGACAAGGCCATTCTTGCGCCACTCGATCCGGTATCTCTGTCCCACGTCGCAATCCCGCTCGGCTCCACCGCCGGAAACCTATGGGCATGGCTACCGCAGGTCCGACTGGATTCAACTCATAACTTCGGAGAGTCTGCACTCTCGTTGCAGGCGGGCGTGCTTCGACCTCAATTTGCCGATCCGCGGCTGGGGGATCTGCCGACATCAGGTACGTCCCTCGAAGGCAGTCCAGGTCTGGGCGAACGCGCGTCACAACCGTTCTACCAGGGTCGCGTCGCTCTCTCCACTCCGCTGGGTGGCTCGAAGCTGAGCGTTGGGGCCTCGGGACACTATGGGCGTGAACGTGTTGGAGCGGCCCGGACGGTGGATTCTTCGGCTGTCGCCATCGACTTCGCCGTCCCCGCGGTTAGCCGGCTGATATGGCGTGGAGAGCTCTTTACTGGAAGTAACCTGGTACCGTTTCAAGGCGGCATTTTGCAAGGCGTCGCAACACCTCTGACGGGAAACCCGATTCCGTTTACAGGAATTGATTCACGGGGCGGCTGGACAGAGCTCATCATCAAGGCGACGTCCGACAATAAGAATGTGTTTTATGTCGGCGTGAGTGAAGATGATCCGCGCGACAGCGATCTGACGACCGGCTCAACGCGCTCGCGCAATGCAATGGCTTGGGCAAGCTACTTCCGGAAGCTCAACGATCAAATCACCATCGCTCTCGAGTGGAGCAACTGGCAGTTCAAGACCAGACAGATTGTCGGAGGAGCCGCAGGTCCACAAGGGCCTTCAGGTACCGCGAACGTGTTTAATTTGGCCTTCGCGTATCAGTTCTGAGACAGGAACACAAAAAGCACAAGAGGCACAGAAGGATCTAGAGCCTTTGTGCTTGTGCTTTTTGTGTTCCTTCTTCCGTTTCGTCAGGGATCCATTTCTCTAACGTCCTTGGATCGATCCGCAGGCGAGCTTGAATCACGGCTCGCTTGCGCCAGAGCCGCGGAAAATTTCGAAGGATATAGAACAGCGCTGGAATCGACGACCACTCGCGAAGCACGACGTATCCGATCACTGCAGCATCACGATTCGTTATCTTCCAAAAATCCCGTCGATACACATTTCCGGTCATGTTGTTAATCCGAAGCAGGAATCGATTTTTTACAGAGTGGTAATTGATCCCCTTTGGAAGAGACGCCCGGCGTTCGGGAGTCACGCGTCGCCGATGTTGAGCAACGGCCTCTGGAACGTAGATTGAGGTCCAACCAAGCAGCCGGCAACGCCACGCTAAATCCGCGTCTTCGCGATACGCAAAGAAATCCTCGTCGAAATACTGTCCGTTAATCGCAACATTGTCGAGCGCCTTTCGCCGATACATAGCGGCAGCGCCGCTCGGCCCAAAGATTTCCTGCGGTGATTCGAACTGTCCGGTGTCGGGCTGGCCGGCGCCTCGATCGAGGTGCCGCTGTTCGCGAAGCATAATGATCCCGGCGGAATCGATGGTCTTGCCATCCATTCGAAGAAGCTTCCCGCTGGCGGATGCTGCCTCAGGCCGTGCGTCGAGCGCGCGGACAAGGTTCTCGATGAACGCGGGACCAAGTACGGTATCAGGATTAAGAAACAAAACGTATTCGGAGGTAAAGCGGCGCGCAAGCTCATTGTGAGCTTTGCAGAAGCCAAGATTCACAGGCGATCTCATCAAGTAGTCGACATCGAAAGGTTCGATCCGCTGGAGCGTTTCATCCTGCGAGGCGTTGTCGAGAACGTGAATTTCGAAGTCCTCAAAATGCTGCCGGCGGAGGCTTTCCAGACAAGCCGTGATGTCGGAGTCGCTGTTGAAAGTCACGATGTTGACGGCAACTTTCGGCGTCACCATCCTTTCAGGGCTCCAAGAAAAACCCGGCCATAGGATCCGGCCTGCTTTGGTTTGGCGATCATTCTGCCAAGCATTCCGGCAGCGATCGACGCTCGCACAACGATACTGCCCACGGCACCAAAATGCTTCCGCGCATATCGCGCCTGGTTGCTGTAATACGAGCGGACGAAATTCTGCGATCCCATCGCAACGGCACTATATCCGCCCTCGTGCCGGAACTCCGCGGCTGGCACGAAATAGAGGTTCCAGCCTTTGGCTCTCAGGCGTTGGCAAAAATCTACGTCCTCGTACCAGGCAGGGTAAAACTGCTCGTCAAACCCGCCCACGTCATCATAAGCATCGCGCCGGATCATGAGCGCTGCTGCAGCGGGCTGCTCGACCTGAACCACGGACGAATTCGGAGCACCAAACGAATTCATGCGGCGTCCCACGCCAAGATTCTCCCGTACTAAAGCCGCAATCGTGGGAAGCGACTTCGGCAGATAATTTTCACCGGTGTATCCTCCCGCCGCTCCGGCACGCGGATGGGCATCCATGAACTCTTCGAGAATCTGCGCTGCTCCCGGCATCACACGAATATCTGGATTGAGCACAAGAACGTATGACGTGCTAGTGGCCTGGAACGCCTGATTCACCGCCGCGGCAAAGCCGCGGTTGACGCTATTAATGACGAAACCTGCGCGGGCTCGAAACCCCTGGACCGACTCTATTGAAGTGTCGGCCGATGCGTTATCGATGACGAGGATATCCGCGCTCGTCGCCGTCGCCAGCAGCGATTCGATACACGCACGCAACCGGTGGCCGGAGTTCCAGTTGATGATTGCGACCGTGCTAGTCATGCCGCTTTGTCGCGAACACCAGCATGATGTCCATAGGGTTCACTCGAAACGTCAGGCGCGAAAAGCCATTCAAGCGAGGAAGCCGCGGCGCGTAGCGCGAAAGACGGTTCAAAATCAGCTCGACGCTGGCATGCTTCCCAATTGTTTTTATGTTTTGTATGTCCAACCGATGGTCCAACAATAGCCGTGAAATGGTTCGAGGACTGAAGAAGAAGTAATGTTCGGGAATGAACTGCCGCCAACGAGTCTTAAGCAGTTTAAATGGCAGTGAGTCGATGTTTGGGGTCTCCAGGACCAAAAGTCCACCAGGCTTCAGCCTTTCTGTGGCTGCAGCGATGAAGCATCGCGGAGAATCCACGTGCTCGATCACATGAAAACTCGCAATAACATCGAAGTCCTTCCACGGTGTTCTTTCGACAATATCGCGATGAATGGGCGCAATCGAGGCTGCCGACTCTGCGAGTTCGGGATTCGGCTCTACCCCATACACATTGAAATAATCTCGTGCGACCTGGAGAAAGTGTCCGCGAGCACACCCGATTTCGAGCAATTTGCCCGATGGCATCATCTTGCGGATCAACCCCAGTCTCCATTTCGCGTTCAGTACCGCCAACCGATGTTCCTCCTCCAACCGTAACTGGCGGAAACCCACATTCGCGGCCCGGACATTCGCCGTCGTCTCTTCCGGCAGGTGGCTTCCAAAGGTCAACGCTGATCGTCGCGTGCCAACGTACCGAAGACCGCAATTAATGCACTCAACGAGCGGTCCGTCGAGCGCGACTGAATTCAAGATCCAACGCGGGTTCGGGGTACGGCAGAGATCACAAGCGAGATAAGCGGAACTCATTAATTGGTAATAGTAAAGGGCACGGAAGAGAAGAAAGACGAAAATTACCAATTCCCAATTCTCAATTCCCGATTCTCATCGGATGGGAATTGAGAATTGGGTATTGAGAATTGAAAGTTTTTGCTTTCTGTGTCGGTTAAAACTCGGCCAAAGTCTGGTCACGACGGGTATACATGCGGTCGTAATACGAAAGGTAAGAGGCGTCTTTGATCTCGCGCACCCAGTCTGGATTATTTCGATACCATTCGATCGTTGTGGAGAGTCCGGATGTGAAGTCCACTTCTGGCGCCCAATTCCATTCCCGGCGTATTTTCGAACAATCGATTGAATACCGCAGATCGTGTCCAGGCCGGTCCTTCACAAATGTGATTAGCGATTCCGGCTTGCCCATCAATCGCAGAATGTCACGGACGACGTCGAGGTTTGTTTTCTCGTGACCGCTACCCACGTTGTAAACCTCACCCGGAGTGCCGCGCTCGAGCGCAATCAGCACCGCCCGTGAGTGTTCATCCGCGAAAATCCATTCACGGACATTCATGCCGTCGCCATATATCGGGAGAGATCGATTCTCGGACGCATTCGTAATCAGAACCGGTATGAGCTTTTCCGGGAACTGATATGGGCCGTAGTTATTCGAGCAACGTGTGATTACCACCGGAACGCCGTGAGTCTTGAAATAAGCCAGCGCGAGAAGGTCCGCCGCTGCCTTACTGGCAGAATAGGGACTTGTCGGGTCGAGTGGCGTGTCCTCGCAAAACGAACCCGCGGCGCCGAGACTTCCATAAACTTCGTCCGTCGAAATTTGCACGAACGTCGAAACCTTGTAGCGCCTTGCGGCTTCGAGGAGACAGCGGGTCCCTTCAATGTTCGTTCGAATAAACGGAGAAGAGTCCAGAATCGACCTGTCGACATGCGTTTCAGCAGCAAAGTTCACAACACCATCGAAGCGACGTTTATCAAAGAGCTCTTGAACCTGCTCGAAGTTCGCGATATCGCCGCGCACGAATTCATATCGCGGATTCGAGGCGACTTCGTCCAGGTTCCGTAAATTGCCGGCGTATGTGAGCAGGTCGTAATTCACGAGGTCTATGTCTTTGCGGGATCGAAGAACGTACCGGACGAAGCTTGATCCGATGAAACCGGCTCCTCCGGTGACGAGAAGCTTCACTGGCTCCTCAATATCGACGCGGAACTCTGGATCGCAGCTTGGGAGATTTCCTCAGCATCCCCTTCGAACTGGCTGGCCACGAGAATGTTTGTACGAAGAAGTGAATCAAACGTGCCGGCGTCGGACCACCAGCCGTCCACAACGGCATATGTCATGTCGTCGCGAGCAATGTAGGCGTTGTTTACATCTGTGATCTCGAGCTCTCCTCGTCCGGATGGCTTGAGTGTTTTGATGATATCGAAAACCGTGTGATCGTACATGTAGAGACCGGTCACAGCAAATTCGGACTTCGGCGTCTTCGGTTTTTCTTCGATCTTGACAATTCGCTCGCCCTCGATGATCGGAACACCGAACCGCTGCGGATTCTCTACACGTTTCAAATGAATCTTTGCGCCATGTCCACGGTCAATGAACTCCTCGACCGAGTGCCGCATGCTCTTCTCATATATGTTGTCGCCGAGAATGACACACACGCTGTCGTCCTCGACGAAGTACTCAGCCAACCACAACGCCGCAGCGATGCCGCCTTCGCCCTCTTGATACGTGTAGTCCAGGTGTTTTAAACCGAACTCCTTGCCATTGCCGAGCAGTTCGAGAAAATCGCCCGCGTTTTTTCCTCCCGTAACGATGAGAATCTCCCGAATCCCCGCATTAACCAGTGTCTGAATCGGGTAATAGATCATCGGCCGGTTATAGACCGGCAGTAGGTGCTTATTCGTAATCTTGGTTAGTGGATGAAGGCGCGTCCCAAGGCCGCCGGCGAGCACGATTCCTTTCATGACAACCATTTAATCAAAAAAGAAGCCACAAAAGGCACAAAAACCGGCGAAGTTTTGTGGCTTTGGTCGCTATTTCTTGTCTTTAAGGTCCAGGAATAGTCTTTCATACGCATCCGTCACCGCTTCCCACGAATAGCGAGCCTTTGCACGGGCCTGCGCACAGGCGCGGAGCCGCTGAACGAGTGCGTCGTCGTGGAGTGTCGCCTCGATCTGCCTGGCCAGATCCTGCGAATCAATAAAAAACAGGCCCGCATCGCCGAGGACCTCGCGGTTTTCGGGAGTATCTTTTGCGATGACGCAGTTACCGGCACCCATTGCCTCGATCAGTGCGGGGTGTGTTCCCCCGACCTCGGTTGCCTGAATGTATACGTATGCATGCGACTGAAGCTCGTGATAGCCCGCTCCGTAGATAGCACCCGGAAAAAGGATTCGCGAGTCGCGCGTTGATTTTAATTGTGCGATATAACGTTGAGCATAGGGCGCATCCCCAACGACTAGAAGCTTTCGATCGGTTCGAACCTTCTCGAATGCCTCGATCACAACATGGGCGTTGTTTTCGGGCTCCAGACGGCTAACGTACAAGAAGTAGTCGCTCGCCTTAACGCCAAGCTGATCCAGGACGTTTGACGACTCGGTGCGATCGCACCGTGCCCCATAGGCGATCATCGTAGATGCAGCACCGTATTCCTTCAAATAATATTGCCGGATTACATCGGCATCCGTCACGATCGCGTTGGGAACGAGTGTCGCCACCCGTTCCGAAATTCGATAGTAGGCGCGGGCGACTGGCCCCCACTTCTTCCTGAGACGTTCTATACCATCCACATTCAACGCAACGGGCGTACGCGAAAGGCGCGGAACGATGCAGAAGAGCGCGTTTGCTGCATTGCACATCAAGATGCAGTCGAAGCGACGGAATAGTGCATGCACTACGGACACGAATGTGTGCGCGACGGTGTCCAAATGCTTCGTCCCGATAGTCGGAAGTATTGCGAGCCGCACGCCCTTGTAATCGTCTTGTCCATAGCGAATGTTGTTCAACCTGCAATAAACGGTAACGTCGTGGCCGCGAGCTGCAAGACGTGTGGAAAGTTCTTCTGCGAAAGTCTCGAACCCGCCGTAGTTTGCAGGAATGCCGCGGGTTCCAAGAATCGCCAGTTTCATCGGGTGGGATTATAGACTATGCTCCGCCAGACACTTGTATGAACGATCTCCTATCGGACTGCAGCACACAGCTTCGCGATGCGATTCATTTTCTGCAGACCATGGTGCAAATGGAATCGCCCAGCTTCGACAAACCGCTTGTTGATGATTTGGTGAGGTTCATTGCAAAGCGCTTCGCCGAGATCGGTGGCGAAATCGAATTTGCGCGTTCGGAACACGCCGGAGACCACTTGATCGTCCGGTTTGCAGGCAAAACCTCGAAGCGGGTTCTTCTGTTGGGCCACACGGACACGGTCTGGCCGAAAGGAGAGCTTAAACAGCGTCCGTTCAAAATCGACAGTGGGCGCGCTTTCGGACCCGGCGTCGTCGACATGAAAGCCGGAATTCTCCTGATGTGGATGGCGCTTGGCAGTTTGCGAAAACGAGGACTGGAAAACTCTGCGACTGTGCTGCTCACCAGCGATGAAGAAATCGGGAGCCAATCCTCACGAACTCTTATTGAGCAAGAAGCGAAGACGTGCGAGGCAGCCCTTGTGCTGGAACCGGCCTTGCCTGGAGGAGCGTTAAAGACTGCGCGTAAAGGTGTCGGAAGGTTCACAGTCAAGGCAATAGGCAAAGCTGCTCACGTGGGCATCGCTCCGCGGAATGGGATCAATGCCATCGAAGAAATTGCGCGGCAAATTTTGAAGATTCACAAAATGACGGACTCCGCATCCGGCACGACAGTGACCGTGGGCGTGGTGCAAGGAGGAACACGGTCGAACGTCGTGCCGGCCGAAGCTGTGGTCGAGGTTGATGCTCGCGTCACTTCGATGCAGGAAGCGGAGCGCATTCTAAAAACGATCATGGAGTTATCTCCTGAGCTCCCCGGTGCCCGCCTGGAAATTCGGGGGGCGATCAGCCGGCCACCAATGGAACGTTCACCCGCAACAGGCCGGTTATTTGACCTCGCCCGCAATATCGCCGCCCAGCTTGGAATGGATTTGCACGAGGGCTCCACCGGCGGAGCCTCCGACGGAAATTTCACAGCGGCGCTGGGTGTACCGACACTTGATGGACTCGGTGCAATCGGCGGCGGTGCGCATGCAGTCGACGAATGGGTGGACGTAGAAGCATTGCCGAAACGCGCGGCATTGCTTGCGGGATTGGTCAATGCGATCTAGAACAATTGTGCTTTGACAGAGCACCAACCGGTCTCTAGAATCATTTGTTGAGACGCACCTTCAGAGAATGAAGGTGCCTTTTTATTTCAATGAAGTCCGTTTTTTATTGTGAGGACGACTTCGTTGCCGGTCTCCTCAAACAGTATTTCGTTGGGAATGGGAGCAGCGCACTTTTTCTAAAGCCATCGGCGAACGGGACCCTGGCGCAACAGATCCAAGCAAACTCGACAGATTTGTTTCTGGCGCAATCGGAGGATCCGGAATCGCTGTCCATGGTCCTGGAAAGTGTGCGCCAATTGGGCCACCACATCCCTACACTGGTTCTCACGTCCCAAGCCGACCGGCTGCCTGAAAAGTACAAATCGTTCGCGCATTTCGTCTCGCTCCCTGAGCTGTTGGAATCGAATTTTCGATGGCATATTCGGCTCGCAAGAACGATGCGAATGGTGGAATCCGTCAAAACGCATTTTGAGGCAGCGGAGTCCGTCTTGATTCTCCTGCAGGACGATCCGGATCCCGACGCGATCGCCAGCGGCCTCGCGCTGCGTCAAGTGTTGGGGCGGAATAAGCAGACTGCACCGCTCGGTTCTTTTGGCCGCGTGACACGGCCTGAAAATATTGCGATGGTCAAGCTTCTGGAAATCGAGATCGAGAAGGTCACAAAAAGCTCGATGAGGCAATTCGATCGCATTGCCGTTGTAGACCTTCAACCGCCCCATCTGGCGTCTCCCCCAAGCGAGATCGACCTGGTGATCGATCATCACCCCGAACAGTTCAATTACAAAAGCCATCTCAAGGACATTCGTCCCGGTTATGGCGCCACCTCGACAATTTTGCTGGAATACTTGGTGTGCTCGAACAGCAGCATCGGAACGCGGCTTGGTACCGCGATGCTCTACGGTATCAAGAGCGACACCTTCGCGCTCTCGCGTGAAGTGAACGAATGGGATGTTCAAGCATTCTCGTACCTCTATCCGCTGGCTAATCAAAATCTGATGCGGCGAATCGAGCGGCCGGAGCTACCACCGGCCGCGCTCGATGCCTTAAGCACGGCGCTCAAAAACCGCCGGGTGATCGATAAGGTTGCGTTTGTGAATTTGGGACGCGTCGAACGCGATGACCTTATACCGCAAATGGCGGACTTCAGCCTGTCTTTTGAAGGTATTGAATGGGCGGTCGTCAGCGGCGTTTATGAGTCGAACTACATCGTTTCCGTCCGCAACGTCGGCTATGTTCGGGCTGCCGGCCGTGTTCTGAAAGAAGCGTTCGGTAGTATCGGCTCGGCGGGAGGGCATGCGTCGATGGCAAAGGCAATCATACCTCTCGCAGAATTCCAGCGGACCTGGGATATCGATCCGCGGAACATCCGTCAGATGGATCGCAAAGTCCAACAGGTTTTCCTCCGCACCCTCCATAGCGGTAGATGAGGGCCGTCATTCAACGTGTTTCAAGCGCTCGGGTGGTCATCAATGGTCTGGAGCACTCGCGTATTGCGGCGGGCATTCTGGTTCTACTCGGCGTAGAAAAAGAAGACGCGGATAATGACGCCGACATGCTGGCGCGCCGGATTGTCGAGCTTCGAATCTTCGAGGACGAGGCCGGCAAAATGAATCGATCAATCGGCGAAACCGGCGGACAGATCCTCGCGGTATCGCAATTCACGCTTCTCGGCGATTGTCGCAAAGGCCGCCGCCCATCGTTCGACCCGGCCGCGCCACCGGACGTTGCGCGTGAACTATATGCGCGATTCGTAAATGCAATCGGCGCATTGGGAATTCCAGTCGCAACGGGAGTGTTTCAGGCAATGATGGACATCGAACTGACCAATCAGGGGCCGGTCACTTTCATTCTGGACAGCCGCAAACGATTTTGATGCGGCTCCGCGGGCAATTGGACCAACGGCGTGCGCGCAAGCGTCGCAACATGTTCGAGGAACAATGCGATGCACTTCGGAGTGGCGAGGAGATAATTCGACACCGTCCAACGGCACTGCCTGGCCAGTGGATGAAGTGGACTCACCAACCAGCCTCGAATCGGCTCGTCCTGATTTCGACTTCCTCTTGCCGATCCCGACCACGATGCGAGGTTCAGTGTTTCGAGAGCGAAGGTAACGTCTTGCGCAGTCGTGAGGAGCATCGGCTGTTCCTGTAACGTGGGCGAGTACCAGAAGGGCCGTTGCGGCGCATCTACCGCCGGAAGATCTTCGCGTTGAATCCCTATAGAGAAACGATCTCGCCCGAGAATTAACTGTCGCACTCTATTAAATTGGGCCCACCCAATTTCATCTTCGCTTTGCGTTCCACCTGTTGCTTTCAGCGTTTCGTCCCATCGGCCACCAACCTTCAGCGCAAGCCTTACAGCTGTGTCGAACGCGATTGAACGAGACGAAACCAAACCGGACAGCAAACCCGTCCCGATAAATCGATAACGTAGCGGCGCATCTTCGGCCCGCTGGACGAGCCATTCGAGCAGGGACGACTGAAACACGAGATTTTCGATAAGACGGGCATCGATGCGGTGGTATGCGTATGGTTTCTCAAACTGCGTCTTCGTCTGATTGACGAAGGTCATCGACAGATTGCCTTCCTTCAGCCACGTGTCGCGAACCGCGCCAATCGTCGTATCGAAGAAACGATCTGTGTTGTGCAGTGTGTGAAACGTGAAAACATCCCAACCCGTGATCTGCGACGCAATCGTCATGCGTTGACGAATCGTGGCCAGTGCATCGATCTCGTTCAGCCAACCCAGTGCCACACTCTCTGCCGGCATCAAGTTGTACAGCGCGGGAACCATAATCATGGCGGGGGGTGCCGAAGCTTTGACGCTGACAAAAGTATGAATATTGCCCAAGGCCGCCTTCATCCGGACTCCTCGGCGCGAGGGCATCGGGACTGGGTAGTGCCGGGCTTTCCACGCCCGTTCTCGCTTTGAGCCGGCGGTAGGCATGACAGACATCTTTGTGCAATTGACGAACCACGCACACATAACGGGCCCAATTTGAGGAGGAACAAACCACAAGAAGCAGAAAAAGCGAACCCAGACGATTTTTTCCGTTTGTGCATGCTGTGCTTTTTGTGGTCCCTTCCTAGCGAAATTCGGCTGTCGTCTGTCCAGAAACTTGATAGGCTTTCGCGGCCGTTCTTGCCGGATTAGGAAAAGATACATGAGACCCTTGGACGATTTGTTTGTCGTAGATCTGACGCGGATTCTGTCAGGCCCCATTTGCACGATGCTGATGGCGGATATGGGTGCAGAAGTCATAAAAGTGGAACCTCCCCCACTTGGCGACGACAGCCGCCAGTGGGGGCCGCCCTTCATCGGCGGAATCAGCACTTACTTCCTATCGGTGAATCGAAACAAAAAAAGTCTGGGACTCAACCTCAAATCCAAAGACGGGCGCGCTATTCTTCACAAGCTGATCGAGCGTGCCGATGTCCTGCTGGAAAATTTCCGGCCTGGAGTTCTGGACAGGCTTGGCTTTGGTTACGAGGCCGTTACGAAGCTCAACCCGCGCACCATCTACTGTTCGGTTTCGGGCTTCGGCCACACGGGGCCCTATCGGGACCGGCCAGGCTATGACGTCATCGCTCAGGGAGAGTCCGGAATGATGGACCTTACCGGGTATCCCGACGGCCCACCGGCGAAGCTGGGCGCCTCGCTGGCCGACATTGTCGCCGGTTTGTACGCGTTCAACGGAATTTGTCTGGCTCTACTAGCCCGTCAAAAAACCGGCAAGGGACAACATGTTGACGTAAGCCTGCTGGACGGCATGGTCTCCACGCTCGCTTACCATGCCCTTATCTATCTCTCGACCGGCCGATCACCCACGCGCGCCGGAACGCGACACCCATCGATTGTTCCCTACGAGTGCTTTCAAACGAAGGACGGGTTCGTAAACATCGCCGTCACGAATCAAAAACAGTGGGAAAACTTTTGCGAGGTGCTTGGTTTTCCGGAAATCGCCCATGACGACCGGTTCGAAACCATGAAGGCACGAGTATCGAACTATGGAATTTTGCGGCCGATAATCGAGCGGGTCGTGTCCATGATGAGCCGCACGGAAGTTATCAAGGCAATGTCTGAGGTCGGCATCCCTGCCGGTCCCATCAATACGGTTGGAGAAATTTTGGAAGACCCGCATATCCACGCGCGCCAGATGGTAGCGGAGCTCACTCATCCTCAATACGGACCCCTACGCGTATTGGGAATTCCCATAAAACTATCGGACACGCCCGGCATCGTAGAAAACGCGCCACCGATGTTTGGCGAGCACAATCGCGAAGTTTTGCAGAAGTTAGGGTTCACCGAGAAGGAAGTGGCTGAGTTGGAACGTTCCGGTGTCCTAGCGAATGTAAAGGGGACTTAGCCGAGCCCTTGATTCGTTCGGCCCGATCACCTATTCTTCTCTGTTCGCGTATGGAAAGCAAACCCACCAGTGTGTCGATACCGAGTACGGATGATCTAATTGAAGTTAAGAAGCCAACCTCTCTTCTCATTGCGCAATTCTTCCTGTTTCCGCTGATCATCATCGCAATCTGCATTGGTATTTTTTTGCTGTTCGGCTATCTGACGTACGAGCAGAAAACTGCTCAGGAATATTTGAACGATGTTCGAACGGGATCGGAGTTGTGTTGCCGTTGGCAATCGGCGTATGAGCTCTCGAACATTATTTCGTCTCAAAAGGAAAAGCTTCGGAATACAGATTTCGTCAACGACCTGATCAAAGTTTACGAGGGCTCTCGCGAGGGTGATCCTCGGGTCCGGCGTTATCTTGCGTTGACTATGGGACATCTCGGCGACCCGCGGGCCGTGCCGGCGTTGATCGACGGATTGAACGACAATGACCCTGAAAATCAAATGAACACTCTGCTCGCGCTGGGTTCTATCGGAGACAAATCGGCGACGGCGAGTATTGTGCAGCGTTTGAGCAGCAACGATCCCGCAATCCGAAAAATGGCGGCGTTCGTGTTGAGCGCCATCAAGGATCCCGCCGCAGTTCGCGATCTCCAGGTAGCCTTAAATGACGGGAGCGATGAGGTGCGCTGGTATGCCGCCATCGCGCTTGCTCAGGTCAATGATTCAAGCGGTGCCGATACCCTGGTAAAGCTCATTGATCGCGGTTACCTCGATCAGCTTCAGGGCTTCACGGAAGATCAAAAGAGCCAGTTGTTGATTAATGCTCTTAAATGTTTGGGAATACTGAAATTTGAACCTGCTAAGGATAGAATACTCGCGCTCAGCCAGACCGACTCCGATCTGGCCGTACGAGATGCTTCCTTGGAAGCGTTAAAAAGATTTTAAATAACCGGCCGGAGGACCGCCTTTGGCCACACGTGATTGTCATCTATCAATTATCGGGAGACTTCAATGAGTAAAGAAGACTCAGCCGCTCCCTCTACGACGGCAGCACCGCCGCCGGCTGCTCCAAAGCCGACGGCGCCCAAGGCCACCGCACCGCCGGCGAAAGCAGTTGTTCCGCGTCGTTCCTTCATTTCATGGATGACGCTGGCTTGGGCGGCCTTCACGGCCTCGATGCTTGCCGCCGCAACTGCGACTACGCGCTTCATGTTTCCGAATGTTCTTTTCGAACCGCCTCCCACATTCAAAGCCGGTTTTCCAGACGAAATCCAAATCGGTCAGGTCGATGAGCGGTTTAAGCAAAAATTTGCTGTTTGGCTCGTGCGCGACAACAACGGAATTTACGCGCTTTCGACGGTGTGCACGCACCTGGGTTGCACGCCCAACTGGCTTGAAGCCGAACAAAAATTCAAGTGCCCCTGCCATGGCAGCGGCTACTACAAAAGCGGAATCAATTTTGAAGGTCCTACTCCGCGGCCGCTCGAGCGATATGCGATCAGTCTCGCGGATGACGGGCAGATCCTTGTGGATAAGAGCAGGAAGTTCCAATACGAAAAAGGCGAGTGGGATAATCCCGCATCATTCTTAAAACTTTAAACACAATGGCAAACATTACCGATCGACTTAAGGAGACTCTCAAGGCACTCTCCCCGGCAAAAGTCGGCGAGTACATCCAGGATAGTCAGATTTATCGATCCATTTTCCGCGTGGGCGTGCCGGACTCCGACCGCAAGCGCATGCTGGTCATGCTCGGAAGTGTTTTCCTTCATCTCCATCCGGTGAAGGTTCGTAAATCGGGCATTCGCATGCGGTACACGTGGTGTATGGGTGGAATCACTTTCTTTCTGTTCCTCGTTCTGACATTCACCGGTTTGTTGTTGATGTTCTATTACCGGCCCACACTCGAATATGCATATGTGGACATCCGCGATCTTCGCGAACAAGTTCCGCTTGGAATCATGCGCGAGATTCACCGGTGGGGCGCGCACGCGATGGTCATCGCCGTCTGGCTGCATATGTATCGGGTCTTTATGACCGGTTCGTACAAACCGCCTCGTGAGTTCAACTGGAACGTGGGGGTGATTCTTCTAGTCCTGACGTTGCTGTTGAGCTTCACCGGCTACCTGCTGCCATGGGACCAACTCGCGATCTGGGCAATCACTGTGGGCAGCAACATGGCTCGCGCAACACCGTTCGCAGGTCATGAAGGACCCGGATCGGCACTTCTAAAACTTGGCGATATTCCTCTTGTGAATAACGCTAGCGACGCGCGCTTCGCGCTGTTGGGTGGGCGTTTCGTCGGTGAAGGAGCGCTACTGCGATTCTACGTCTTGCACTGTGTAGGACTGCCTCTGGTAGCCGGCTTCCTGATGGCGATTCATTTTTGGCGAATCCGCCGTGATGGCGGCATCTCCGGTCCACTATAGAGAATTCCAATGTTCATAAAAGAAATCATCAACGCGCTCACTGCTCCATACTTCTTGATCACAGCAGCGTCCATTCTGCTGCTGGTCTCTTTGAAGTTCCCGGGCAAGTTCTACAACAACCGAGTAGCCGCGATCGTTTTCGGAGGCATGTTCCTATTTCTCATATTGAGCATGCTGGATCCGAATTTCCGGTTGATCGTGACCAAGCCGGATAACGTTCCGATCGTCGGCATGCTCTTCCTGGTGCCTTTCTTCACCTGGTTCTCAATGCGTGAGGCTGTTCGGAACGATCAACGCATTTCGGATGGAAAGCCGCTCATCGAACAAGAAGAGACTGCCGAAAAAGTGCTCACGTGGCCTGATCTGGTCTACACGGAACTGATTTGTATGGTCGTGCTGACCGTGATTCTGATTGGATGGTCCATGGCTCTGCAGGCACCGCTCGAAGAACCCGCGAATCCATCGAGTTCGCCCAATCCTTCGAAAGCACCGTGGTACTTCTTGGGATTACAGGAAATGCTTGTGTACTTCGATCCATGGCTGGCGGGCGTCGTGTTTCCGGGTCTGATTATCGTAGGGCTTATGGCTATTCCCTACCTTGATACCAATCCGAAGGGGAATGGGTACTACACGATCAAGGAGAGGCGCTGGGAGATCACGACGTTCCTTTTCGGATTTCTAATTCTTTGGATCCTGCTCGTAATTCTCGGAACGTTCTTGCGAGGGCCGAACTGGAACTTTTTTGGTCCTTATGAATTCTGGGATATTCACAAGCTCGAAGCACTCGTTAACGTGAACTTGTCGGAATACATTTGGGTGAAGGGCCTCGGAATGGGCTTGCCCAAGAACCCCCTCATTCGTGAGATGTTCGGATTCATTGTCGTCCTTGCGTATTTCTTGCTTATTCCGCCACTCCTCGCGAAAAAGTGGTTCAAGGGGTTTTACACGACGTTAGGTCCAATTCGCTTTCATTTGATGACGTTCCTCTTACTTTGCATGGCCGCGCTGCCTATCAAGATGGTGCTGCGGTGGTTGTTTAATTTGAAGTACATCATCGGTATCCCTGAGTACTTTTTCAACATTTAGCACTTAAACGGAGCATGAAGTGAGTAGCGAGACTCCTAATGACGGCGGGCACAAAAAACCGCCAATACCTACACCGGCAAAAAAAATCCCCGCACTGAATATCGAGAAGCGCGGCGACCGGCTATACGAGGTCAACTCCCTCCACAAGTGGTTCGCCATCTCCAGCCTGCTGCTTTTCCTATTCACGATCGCCATGGTGCTCGCCGACTATTCACGCGAGTGGAAGAAGTACCAGCGCGATTTTGTGCGGCTCCAGATTCAGAAGACCCGGCAGGACATGCAGCAGGCGGCCTCGACGCTCGACCGCGGGAAGTTGCAACAAGTGGATCAACAGCTTCAGCAGTCGCGCACCCAGCAGCAGCAGAACGAAGCCCAGATCGAAAAAACCCAGAAGCAGGTTAATGATCTGAATGCGAAGCTTTACGGCGTTGATGAGAACTACCGTTTTGCCAAGGCCGTTTATGACAGTGAAAAGTACGAATACGAGGAAGCATCCGCACACAAAGCCTCGAATGCGGAAAAGCTCGGGGAGGAGTTAAAGAGGACGGAGAAGCGGATGAACGATTACAAGGCGGAGTTGGACAAAACAACTCTCGACCTGCGCGCTGCAAATGAAGGACTCGACAAATATATCGGACAGCGCGCTACGCTTCAAAAAGAACGCGAAATGTTGCTTGCCGACTACGGACGGCTGCGAACGCGTTTGAACACGCTGAATCCCGGAGCAGTCATCGTTTCATTCCGAAATGCGCCCGTATTCGATTTCATGAATCCTTCGGAGCGCATCAATCAGGTGATTCTGAGTAATCTGTACAACGATCAACCTTTCAAGGCGATTCCCAGAGTAGACCGCTGTACAACCTGCCATTTGGGAATCGACCAAAAGATTTATCAGGACGCTCCTCAGCCATTCAAGACTCATCCGAATCTGGATCTGTATCTCGCCTCGGCTTCACCACACCCCCTCGAGAACTTCGGCTGTACGACCTGCCATGCAGGGTTGGACCGGGCGACGAGTTTCCAGAACGCGGCGCACATGCCGCGCAGCGAGGAACAACGCAAGGAATGGCAGAAAAAATATGGCTGGCACGAGGAAGAGTTTATTGAAACACCTATGCTGCCGATGAGTAACATCGAAGCGGGTTGCTACAAATGCCATAACGCCAGCCCGGACGTTCCCAAGGCTGCAAATCTCAACAGCGGTCGTGACCTCATCCGCATCTATGGCTGCTTCGGATGTCACAAGCTTCCCGGTTATGAAAACGTCCGCAAGGTCGGTCCCGATCTGTCGACGGTATCCGGAAAGCTGACAAAAGAGTGGGTTCGCAAATGGCTCGAGAACCCGAAGGCTTTCAAGTCTCAGGCGCGGATGCCACAGTTCTGGTGGAACAGCAACAACAGCGGGAGCGATTACTGGGACAAGCGCAATGCTGCTGAGATCAATGCTATTGCGGAATTCCTGTGGTCTAAATCCAAACCAAAGGAATTGCCGGCGGGCCGCACCAACGGCGATGCTGCAGCAGGTAAGCAAATTGTCGAGACGGTTGGATGCTTCGGTTGTCATGCGATCGGCCCCATCCAGGAAGTCGCCAACCAAAGCCAGATTCGCCGCCGGCACGGCTACAACCTCGAAAACCAGGGCAGCAAAGTATCGCAGTCCTGGCTCTACAACTGGGTGAAAGATCCGGCACAGGTTTGGCCGGAGACCAAAATGCCCAGCCTGCGCCTCTCGGATCAAGAAGCTGCAGATGTCGCCGCTTACTTGTCATCGATGAAGAATGCAGATTGGGAAAAGAAACCCCTTCCGCAAATCGATGCGGGTGCTCTGGACGACGTCACTGTGGAGTTACTGCGGAATAATTCGACGGATATCGAGGCACGGGAAAAACTGAAGGGAATGACGCTCGACCAGAAGAACCTCTACGCGGGCGAGCGGCTCATCAGTCGATATGGCTGCTTTGCCTGCCACAACATTCCAGGATTTGAGAAGGCGCAGCCGATCGGAACCGAACTGACGGAAGCGGGAAGCAAGCTCATCTCTCAACTCGATTTCGGGTTTCTTCCTATCGAACATTCGCGGCGTGCCTGGTACGAGCAGAAGCTGAAAGATCCCCGGATCTTCGATGTGGGCCGCGTCAAACGACCCGAAGAGCTCCTGAAGATGCCGAACTTCCACTTCAGCGATAAAGACGTGGAGATGATCTCGGGCGTTCTCGTCAGCTTGGTTAAGGATCCCGTCCCGCTGGAAATGCGCGACAAGACAACGCAAGCCGTCGCCGAAGGCCGCCAGTTGGTTGCAGAGAAGAATTGCCGGGGTTGCCACTTGGTCGAAGGGGCGGGCGGTGACATCAGGCCGACTAAAAAAGAACAAGCGCAGTGGCCACCGAACCTCAACACGGAAGGCTTCAAGACGCAGCCGCTATGGTTGCATCCCTTCTTGAAAGATCCGGGAAGTGTGACTCTGCGGCCATGGTTGACTACGCGGATGCCGACTTTCCACTTCACGGAACAGCAAGCAGGAACCATCGAACGGTACTTTTCCGCGCTGGATAAGGTCGATTATCCGTTCATCAATACCGAGATTGAAACCGACTCCGAGCGGTTGAAAGTGGGTGCAGATCTCTTCACGAAACTGCAATGTGCGAGTTGCCATCCAACGGGAAATACGCTGCCTCCCGGCAAAGCGCCCGAAGACCTCGCACCAAATCTGCAGCTCGCACATGAACGATTGCGGCCCGATTGGATTCTGCAATGGCTCGCGGATCCCCAGAAGATCTTCCCCGGAACGCGAATGCCTTCGTTCTTTGCGGCAGGGCAGCCGAATCCATTCCCTGAGATTCTCAACGGAGATTCAAAAGCGCAGATCCAGGCAATCCGTGATCACCTCTTTATCACGGTAGGAGGCGGCAAGCGAGCGGTGCGCAGCGGCACGGTTACCAAGTAAAGAATCCACTAATGTTCTTTTGTGGCTAATAAAATCTTCATAGTGCGATATATTTCTCTGTTGCACTTTATTAAGTATTGCCAACCTTAAACCTGGAGATTCCTAAATGCACAAACGAACTTTCTTTCTTTGTGCCGCGCTTCTTGTGACGGCCTTGGTCGCAGGCTGTGGAGGCGGCGGCTCAGACGATAGTGTCCCACCGGCACCCAGCGGGGGTGCCCCCAGCGGGCCGGCATTCGATATGTCGAAGGCCACTGCGACGGTCAGCGGCAAAATCGCTTTCGAAGGGACACCTCCGCCCAACGATAAAATCCAAATGTCATCGGATCCGTACTGTCAAATGCATGCCGCGGATTATCCGACCGCCGAAACGGTGAAGGTCAGTGATGGGGGGCTTGAAAACGTTATTGTATACATCAGTTCAGGCCTGTCCGGCTCATTCCCCGCGCCAACAACAGCCGTTGAAATCAATCAGGAAAACTGCCACTACATTCCGCACGTCTTCACGATGATGGCGAACCAGCCCTTGAAGGTGAAGAACAGCGATATGACCTTGCACAACATCCACGCGTGGGCCGAGAAAAACCCCCAATTCAACGTGGGACAACCCGTAAAAGGAATGGTCAACGAAACAAAGTTCACAATGCCCGAAGTACCGCTGCCGATCCGTTGCGATGTGCACAAGTGGATGGGCGCATTCGTCGGCGTTTTCGATCATCCATTCTCCACGGTTTCGAAGCCGGGCGGTGCATTCGAACTGAAGCTTCTGCCAGGCAACTATGAAATCACAGCGTGGCACGAGAAGTACGGCAAGAAGACCATGATGGTTCAAGTCGCGGACAACGATAAGAAGGAAGTGAACTTCAGCTTCAGCGCCAACGATAAAGCCGCGGACTAATTAAGCGGAATGCAACGGAACACAAGAAGCACAAAACGCACAAACGATTTTGTGCGTTTTGTGCCTTTTGTGTTTCTGATTTCCTAAATTCACCAATGCGTGAAACCAACATCAGTCTGGAGCTGACTAGACGCAGAGTGCGATTCGCGGATTTAATGGAATTGACGAAACCGCGGATCACATTTCTGGTTTTGATCACGACTCTGGTCGGTTTCTATATGGGATCGCGGGAGAGCCTGAACCTCGTTCTCATGTTGCACACCCTTCTTGGTACAGCTCTCGTGGCCAGTGGTGCGAGTGCGCTAAATCAATATTTCGAGCGCGAGCTTGATGCGCGGATGATGCGCACAAGAAACCGGCCCTTGCCGGATGGACGCCTCCTGGCCGTCGATGCGCTGATTTTTTCATCCCTCATTTCCGGCGCGGGCGTGGCTTATTTGGTGTTCTTCGTGAATTCGCTAACAGGTGCGCTAGGCGCTGCAACGCTCGCGGGATACATTCTTGTTTACACGCCGCTGAAAACGCGCACAACCCTTTGCACGATAATAGGCGCCTTTCCGGGCGCCGCACCTCCGGTGATGGGATGGACCGCTGCTCGCGGTGAAGTTGACGCGGTCGCGCTGTCACTTTTCGCAATCCTTTTTTTGTGGCAGATGCCGCATTTTTTCGCGATCGCGTGGATTTTCACCGAAGATTACAAACGTGCCGGCTTTTCAATTCATCCGAGCGGCGAACGCACGGGAAGGCAGATCATCCTGTACTGCTGTGCACTTATTCCAATCAGTGTGCTTCCGACTTTCTTCGGATTGACAGGAATGCTCTACCTGCTCGGCGCGATTTTGCTGGGATTCGTTTATCTGGGCTACGGTTTCGCCGTGGCGCTCTTCCGTTCGAATACCCATGCGCACCGCTTGCTTCGGTGTTCGGTACTGTACTTGCCGGCGTTGCTGGTGCTCATGATGATTGACAAGGTCTAAGGTTGTAATGGCGCGTTTAAGATACTTTGTGCTCCTCGCGGTTGTGTTGTTCCTCGGGTGCCGGCGGGAACCCGATCTCACAAAGCTGTACCCAGTTCCCGACTTTTCGCTAACGGATCAAACAGAAAAAACTGTCACGCTGGGCAACCTCAAAGGAAGAGTTTGGATTGCGGATTTCATATTTACGAATTGCGGAGGGACGTGCCCGTTGATGACGGGTAAAATGCGGAGGCTACAAGAGGCGCTTCCTGCAGACATTCGTATGGTTTCCTTCAGCGTAGATCCTGAGCGCGATACCCCAAAGGCTCTTGCGGCATACGCTGCAGAAAATGGAGCGAGCGCGGAGCGATGGCTGTTTCTGACCGGAGACAAGCAGTCGTTGTATGACCTGTGCATCAAAGGCTTCAAGCTTCCCCTCGATAGCCAGGGTGGCACCGCCGCGGAGCCCATCGCACACAGCACACGGTTTGTACTCGTTGACAAAGATGGCGTAATCCGTGGCTATTACAGTGGAACCGAAGACGAAGAGTTGACGCGGCTGGCAACAGAGGCAAAGAAACTCTTATGATTTCCGTTTCCGACCTACCGACACTCAATGCAAGCCTCAATGCTGCGTCGGCCGTGCTGATCGGAACAGGCTTCTACTTTATCAAACAGAAAAACATTCGCGCGCACAAGGCTTGCATGGTTGCAGCAGTCGTCGTCTCCTCGTTGTTTTTAATTTCGTACTTGATCTACCACTACAACGTCGGAAGCGTGCCGTTCACGAAATTGGGATGGATTCGCGATGTGTATTTTCCGTTGTTGATCAGCCATACCGTGTTGGCGGTGGTCGTGTTGCCGATGGTGCTGAGAACGGTGTTCCTCGGGGCCAAGGGACGGCTTAGGAACCACGTCCGCATCGCGAGGTGGACCTTCCCGATTTGGATGTATGTTTCGTTGACCGGCGTGATTGTCTATCTGATGCTCTACCACTTGTAGGGACCGGCCACAAAAAGCACAGAAGCACAAACAACTACTTCAGCAACACGTTTTCCGCCCGACCGTAGAAGATCCCATTGAACAAGAGCTTGTACGTCCCGTGAGGCTGGGAGCGGAAAAGGATCTCGGGCCCATACAGGATCAGCTTGCCTTTGCCGACGTTCACTTCTGCCACGGCGGCGGTTCCCTGGAGACGCTCTTGCCCCCAGGCCCAGCCGCTGCGGAGCGGCGACGCGGAATCGAACCAGGCGATCGTACTTACTCCAGGCTTCACCGTAAAAGAGGGACTATTTTCGAAGAAAAAGTCAGCTTGCTCGGGCAGGCCGTATGCAATCGGTTTCGAATTGTCGATTCTGGCCTGCAAAACTGATCCGGGTACGTAGAATTCCCGTCGCGTCACATTGGCGAGGGCGTTTGCAACAGGAAGATCGAGTTCGTACGCAAGCTTAGTCGAATCACCAATTGCAAGAATGGTCCCACCTTCTTCAAGAAACTTCTTGAACACCGGTACGGGCGTCGTCGCTGCGTCATCGACCAATATGAGCACATCGAACTTTTGCCGCAGATTACCTCGTTCAAGCGAATCCTGCGTCACTATGTCATACGAAAATTCAAATTTCTCGAGCACGTATCGAGTCCAGCCGGACGGAACGGAGCCTCCATACTTATCCCACAATGCGATTCGAGGAGCGCGCATCCGTAGCGCCTCCCCCTCGGGTTTTGTCGCAATCGCATCAAAGGACACTCCAATCTCCCGAGCAGCTTTCTCAAGCTGCGAGGAGACCGATCGGGCCGCCGGAATGAATTGCGTTCCGGGTGGATATGTCTTTCCGTTTGCTGTGAATGCAGCTTTCATCCAGTAAACTTCAGCGTTATCGCGAAGCAGCCGGTTGAGAACAATGAACGAATCATTCACCTGATGACTCATGAGAAAGCCGGCATTCCGGTCCAACAACGTGATTGGTCCCGGGCCCGGTTTCACTTCTCCCGCCAGTGTTTCGAACTTGCCCTCGAAGGCATCGAGAACACGGTCGAACTTCACACCCATTTGGAATGCGAGCGTCCACCCTGCGATGTCGTACGGTGCAGTCGGCACAGCACCAGGATAAGCAAAGTCGTCAGGATGATCCTGCGGCTCGAACATATCCAGGACCTGCGGGCGGAACGCCTGAGCCGTTTTCACAACAAAAGAACCCGCTGGATACATTTTTCCGTTCGCCGTAAACGGCTGCGATGCGCGATGCACCGTGACGCCGTTCTTGATAAGAGCATTAACAAACTTAATTGCCGTTAAGAAGTCGGCCTGGTCGGATGAGATAACGTAGCCCCGGGGGTCCCGCAATTCGGGTTTGTTTAATTCGGCAAATGTCTTTACACCTTGCAGACGGTGCGGCGTGCTCGTCCACGTATCGCGGCTTCCTCGTTCAATCGAGTTCATGCCCATTCGATAAACGTTAAACAGCAAGCGATCCTTGTTTCGCGACGCATAGTCGAGCACTGCGCGGTTCGCGGTAATCGAATATTCGATGGACTGACGGAAATGCCACTTCTGTTGCGGACGCACGGGAAAGGGCGTGTCCGATCTCGGAAGTATCTTGTCTGGCACAAACGGTATGTCGACCGGGGTTGGGTTGCCGATAGTTTCCGTTAATAATCCGATCTGATTATGGAAATACGGACTCGTACGCAAGCCGCCATTCCACCAAGTCGAGTACGTTGCGCCGGAGCGAGACGTCACCCCCGGTTTTGCTTCCAATGCGAAACGCGTGTGCATCGCGGCTCCGATCTCGTCGAGAACCGTGATCACCATCGGATCGAGAAAATAATTGAACGGATCGCGAAAGGGAGGCGAGAACATAACGGCTCCGGCAGGGCCGGTCTGATGGTGGTTGTAGACGATTTGAGGAAACCACTCGCGAAACAAAACTTTGTTTATCGCCTCAGTTTCGTCAAGCGCTGTCATGTAGAAATCGCGATTGTCGTCATGCCCTGCGTATTTGTTGTACAAACGAGGAAGGCTTGCCGTCGATCTCCGTTCGGGATCGGGTTCTTTCATGTACCAATTCGAAACCAGCTCCATGCCGTCCGGATTGACGAGACAGTTCAGAATGACAATGTCGTTGAGAAAACGAGTAGTCTCCTGGTCAGTGCGACTCACGAGCTGATAAACATTTTCAATGAGCTGCTGCGATCCCAGGACCTCGTTCGCGTGAAGGCCTCCGTCGATCCAAATTATTGCCTTTCCCTCGGCCGCCAACGCGCGTGCCTGCTCATCGGTCAGACCCTCAGCGTGCGCAAGCCGCTCGGCGATTTGCTTGTACTGCGAAAGCTTTTTCTGATTTTCCGCGGACGTGATGATCGCGAGATACATCTGCCTGCCTTCAGAAGATTTGCCGATCTCTTCCACGGTGAGGCGGTCGGACTCTCGATCGAGCTTCTTCAAATATTCGACGTATTGGGTGTAATTCACCAGCACGTAATCGTCACCAATATTGAATCCGAACTGCTCTTTTGGAGTTGTAATCCTGGACTGGGAGTGAACCGGAACCAGCGAGAGGAGTAAAAAGATGATAACCAGGCGGATTCTCATAAAGAGTGCATTCTAAGCCACAAGAGGGACAAAAAGCACATAAGCACCTGAGGGCTGCTATGATCGACTTTTGATGATTTCGCTCAGCCACGTCTCCAAGATCTTTGAGGGAAAGCGCAAGGCCACTGCTCTGGAGGACATCAATCTTGAAGTTCCTAAAGGGCAAGTTGTGTCCATTGTCGGCCCATCGGGATCCGGCAAGTCAACATTGTTGAACCTGATCGGTGGCTTGGACCGGCCAACAGCAGGCGAAATACAAATTGAGGGTGAGAACTTATCCGAGCTGTCGGACGACGCACTAACCCGCGTCCGCCGCGATAAGATCGGTTTTGTATTCCAGTTTTTCAATCTACTTCCGACGCTGAATTCCATGGAAAACGTAGCGCTGCCTCTTCATCTTCGACAGTGGCCTCGGAAGAAAATAGAACAGCGGGCGAAGGAACTCCTCGACCTCGTACAACTTGGACATCGCTTGGAGCATTTGCCCGACGAACTTTCAGGAGGCGAGCGGCAACGAGTGGCTATCGCCCGCGCACTATCCATCTATCCACCGATACTGCTGGCCGACGAGCCTACGGGGAATCTCGATACGCGCACAGGCCAGGAAATTCTCAAGCTTATCGAGGACTTGCACGCACGGCTGGGCTCCACGGTGTTGATCGTAACGCACGATCTGGAGGTCGCGAATCGATGTTCGCGCACAGTTGTGCTTCGCGATGGGCACATTGTTGAGGATCACCGCCGATGATGCTGCTACGCCTACTGAGCTGGCCCTACCTACGCCGTCATCTTTTGCGATGGACCTTGACGCTGGCGGGAATCGTGCTTGGGGTTGCGGTCTTTGTAGCGATGCATACCGCAAACCGTTCTATTTTCGGCGCATTCGACAAAACAGTCGATCAGATTGCCGGCGCAACACAATTGCAAGTCTCCGCCGGTGAGTTTGGTTTTGATGAGTCCGTTCTCGATCGTGTCCAATCCGTACGGGAGGTCGGTGTCGCCGTACCAGTGATTGAAGCAACTGTTGAAACGAAGATTGCAGGACAAGGAAGCATCCTCGTTCTTGGAATCGACATGACCGGTGACCGCAATCTTCGAGACTATGACTTGCAGGACGCGGACGAATCGATCATTGATGATCCACTGGTTTTCCTCGCCCAGCCCGACTCGTTGATGATCACAAAAGAGTTCAGTAAACGAAACGGACTCGAGGTGAACAGCAAGATTCCTCTCCTTACGATCGACGGCGAGAAGCAGTTCACAGTTCGGGGAATCATGAGTTCCGCCGGACTGGCGCAAGCATTCGGCGGAAACCTTGCGGTAATGGACATCTACGCCGCGCAGCAGGTGTTGGGCCGTGGACGCCGGTTTGATCGAATCGATTTACGCGCAAAGGACGATGTCACCGTCGATCAATGTCAGGCCGCGTTAAAGGCCGTGCTTGGGCCTAGTTTCGAAGTCGATCCGCCGTCCGCACGCGGCCGGCATTTCGAGGCGTTGCTTTACAGTTACTCGACAGCGCTGACGATCTCGAGCTTATTCGCGCTGATCGTCGGGATGTTCATCATTTACAACTCGTTCGCAATTGCAGTGACTCAGCGCCGATCTGAGATAGGGATCCTCAGGGCTCTGGGAGCAACCCGGGGGCAAATACAGCGGCTGTTCTTTCTGGAGAGCATAACCGCGGGAGTGATCGGCTCGTCGCTTGGTGCGGCGACTGGCCTTGCAATGGCATCGGCGATCGCGACTTATATGAGCACCGTCTTGGAACAGACTGTCGGCCTCGCTCAGCGCGTCACAGACCTGGTCATCGATCCGAAAGTCGTTGCTGTGGGTCTGGCAGTGGGGATTGCGACCAGTGTCGTTGCAGCATGGATTCCGGCACGCGGCGCGGCCCGAGTTGATCCGGTGCAGGCCCTGCAAAAAGGCAAATACCAGGTCCTCTCCGCGGGTGAGAGTCGCAGGCGGCGCTGGATGGCCGTCGTCGTCTGCCTGGGTTCCGTCGGCTGTCTGCTCGTTTCATATTCAAAGCCGTTTTTCTATGCCGGATATGTTTTGATGATTGTTGCCGGCCTGCTGCTCGCCCCCGCACTGACATTGGTGATGTCGAGGATGTTACGGCCCATCCTGAAGCGTATTCTCCCCGCGGAAGGCACGCTTGCAGCAGACAGCCTGGTTCAAGCGCCGCGCAGGACATCTGCAACCGTATCCGCATTGATGCTCTCGCTCGCCATGGTTGTCGGCTTCGGAGGATTCGCACACTCCTTCTACACTTCCGTGGGCGAATGGATGGATACGGCCCTGAATCCGGACTTCTTTGTATCTGCCAGCGCGAACCTCGTCGCGCGCAGCATCACGTTTCCGGGAGCGATGAGCGCAGTCATTCAGGGGATCCCAGGTGTCGAGGATGTACAGTTAGTGCGCAACGCGAGGGTACCGTTTCGAAACGTGCCGGTCATGGTCATCGCTGTAGAGGCGGAAAAGATTGCTAAGACGGTACATCAAATACCCGTCGTTGGAAGAGTTGAAGAAATGAACCGGTTGACTGCTGAGGGAAAGGGCATGATCGTATCCGACTCTTTCGCTCAGATTCATAACCTGACGATGAGCGACATCGTGGAACTCCCAAGTCCATCCGGGACCCTTAAATTACCCATCGTCGGCATCGTGCGCGACTATTCCGACATGCAGGGCTCGGTCTTCATCGATCGATCCATCTATACCAAATGGTGGAACGATGAAACGGTTAATGTCGCCCGCGTCTACGTGAAAAAAGGCGAAAACGTGTCGGTTGTGAGGCAACGCGTGATCGACGCACTCGCGAGCCATCATCGGTTGTTGGTCCTGACGAATCGGGAAGTCCGTGAATGGATTATGAAGCTCCTCGACCAGTGGTTCGCCCTCACGTACAACCAAATCGCCGTCGCTATTCTGGTGGCAGTCCTTGGAATTGTGAATACATTGACCGTCTCGATTACGGATCGGCGGAGAGAACTAGGCGTGATGCAAGCCGTCGGCGGCTTACGAAATCAAATCCGCCGAACAATTTGGATTGAGGCACTCAGCATAGGCGTTATTGGCCTCGTACTCGGCACCTGCCTGGGCGCCATCAATCTCTATTACAGTCTCGGAATGGTGCAGCGGGACCTCGGCGGGATAGATCTGGATTACATCTTTCCAGTTGCCTTCACATTGTTCATGGTGCCAACCATTTTGGGTGCGGCATTCATCGCAGCAATCGGTCCTGCGGAATCTGCGGTCCGCGGTAGTCTTGTGGAGGCGCTGGAATATGAGTGAACAAATCCGGAACACAAAAAGCACAAAAGGCACAAAGGGCGAATTAACAATTTTGTGCGTTCTGTGCTTTTTGTGTTCCGGATTTTTCCAGAATGATCCAAGGCAGATTGTCGAGGAAGCTGAACGGCGGACCACTTCTCAATCACAGCGATACGAAGGGACGCTGAAGGTTATTGACGCGAAGAGCAAGGTCACTGAAAAGCGATGGCAGTACGACCGGATGGGATCGCATGGCGCGAGCAAAGCCGTACTTCGATTCACATTGCCTCCGGAGGTCAAGGGAGTTGCGCTTCTGGTGTTGAACCATCCGGACCGCTCATCCGACCAATGGATGTGGACTCCGGCAATTAATCGCGAACGGAAAATCGCCTTACAAGATCGCGCAACACGTTTCTTCGGCACAGATTTCAGCTTCGAAGACCTGGAAGAACGGGACACCAAACAATTCGATTACAAGCTGCTCGGGGAGGAATCGATTGACGGCGCCGCATGTTGGAAGCTGCAATCCACGCCGCGGCAAACAAAGGTGTCTCAGTATAGCCATTCCTATGTTTGGGTCCGCAAAGACAATTACGCGATCGCGCAGATTGAAAATTACGACAAGAGCCAAATCGTGCGGCGAGCCCATTACAGCGATATCCGGAACGATCAAGGGATTTGGACAGCTCACCAGATCGACATGCACGATTTGAAGCGCAACAGCCACACGATCCTGAAGATCGAAAAGCTCCAGTACAACGTGCCAACGCAAGATGACGCATTTACGGTTCAGGCGCTGCGACGTGAATCGTAAATGGAAATGGCAGGAGCAACGAGCCCTTGGAGGCTAAATTTTCCGCCCCGGGCTTATTCACTCTTTTTCCGTCTGGCTTACGGTTTTCTATGTGTCGTCTACGTCGCGCCACTCTCATTCGCCCAAACCTATACTCAGCGCGGCTTTCTTGAAAACCGCGGTACGTTTTACCCACAGAAAGCGCTCAACGACTCGGGTAGGGCTGTCGGGGAATCCTTGCTTCGTTATGAAGGCTTCTACCTTCCATCGACTCAGCTTCAGGTGGCGGGTGCCATTGACTTTCGAATCGACACGCATCATCAAGTCGATCGAGACTTCCATCTTTCCTGGCTCGATCGGGGAGTTCAGAGACCAGCGGTTGCAATCCGCCGGCTTAGTGCGACATATCATCGCGGCCCCGTGACACTGGAGTTGGGGAAGCAGTTCGTTCGTTGGGGGAAAACCGACATCGTTACACCGATCGATCGTTTCGCACCTCGCGATTTTCTGACAGTCGTCGACAATGATTTTCTTGCCGTGACCGCTGCCCGGCTGAACTATGAAAAGGGGTCGAACACCGTAGAGGCAGTTTGGTCACCGAGTCTCACTCCGAGCCGTATTCCACTTGAAAATCAGCGGTGGGCACCACCACTCCAACAACTACCAACTCCTGTAACAGTGCGCAACGCTCAAACCGTATTCCCGGGAGGGTCACAGACCGGCATACGGTGGAACCATACAGGTACCCTCGAATATGAGCTGTCGCTCTATCAGGGATTCAATCATCTGCCTTCATTTGAGGCTGCTCTCTCGCAAAGCGAAACCGGGCTCACCCTCGAAGTCGAGCGCTTTTACCCAAAGATGCTCATGGCAGGAGGCAACGTGGCGATTTCCAGTCGCTGGTTCACGCTGAAGAGTGAGGCCGCTTATTTCGGATCGAGTGATGCTCGCGCAGATGAATATGCGCTCTATGTGATTCAACTGGAGCGCCAGTCGGGAGAATGGTTCTTCATCGGGGGTTACGCAGGAGAAGCCGTCACGGAGCGCGGTTCGAGTACTGCCGATTTTGCGCCAGATCGCGGTCTCACCAAAACAATACTCGGAAGAGCTAATTACACAATCGACACAAACCGGAGCGTGGCTTTTGAAGCCGCCGTCCGGCAGAACGGAGATGGCCTCTGGGTTAAAAGCGAATACTCGCAGGCGCTCGGTCGACACTGGCGGGCAACTTTGAACGTGACCTTAATCCGAGGAGAGCTGAACGATTTCCTTGGACAATACCGACGAAACTCGCATGCGATCGTTGTGGTTCGATATAGCTTTTAGAATTCAGGATACGATCCGAATACATGGCTTCAGCCCCTCGCTCAAATGTGTTAAAACGTACGGATGCCTTTTGATCCAGCTTTACGTCATGTCATTGCCACGTTCAGAAAATATCCAGCTTGGGACGCAGACCTCGATCTTGAAGTTCTGCGGCAGTTTTGGCCGATCCTGGTCGGTCCGCAACTGGCGGGCGCGACGAGGGTCACGGCAATCCAGGGGAGCCGCGTCGTAGTTAACGTACCGGATCAGGTCTGGCGGAAGCAGTTGATGAAGATGAAACCCCAGCTCCTGGCTCGGATGAACGAACCTTGGGCCACACCCTGGATTCGGGAGATCGCCTTTACGAATGAAAATTAACGAAGCCGATGTCGAATACGTTGCGAAACTCGCAATGCTCGAGGTCGCTGCGGACGAGAAGAAAGAGCTCGCTGAGCAGCTCAGCCGTATTGTCGAGTATGTCGAACAGCTGAACAAGCTTGACGTCAGCGGTATCGAACCTACTCCGCAGATCGTCACGAGCACAAGACAAGCTGTTCGGGATGATCGTATTGCTGCGCGGACCGGCAGCGGCGACGCGGCGCGCACCATAAAGCTCTTCAAAGTTCCGAGAGTTATTACCGAGCGATGAATCTTAGGAACATCACGGCCGATAAACTTGTCGCGCTTTACAAAAATCGAGAGATCTCGGTCACGGAAGTCATCAAGAGTGTTTACGAAGAAATAGAAAAAGTTGATAAGGACGTTCGGGCTCTGCTCTCGATTTGCCCGGATCGTGCCCTTGACGAGGCCCGTCGTTTAGACGACCGGATTGCCTCGGGCGAATCGATCGAGCCGCTGAGCGGGGTGCCGGTTGCGATTAAAGACAACATCGCTATCCGCGATATGGTCACGACGTGTGGCTCAAAAATTCTCGAAGGCTACGTGCCTCCGTATACCGCAACTGTGGTGGAACGATTGCGCAGCTCGGGCGCGATCATCATTGGGAAAACGAATTGCGATGAGTTTGCCATGGGATCGACGACTGAGAATTCCGGATACTTTGTTACGAAGAATCCTCACAATCTCGATCGTGTACCCGGCGGATCCAGCGGCGGCTCCGCCGCCAGCGTCGCCTCAGGGACTTCACTGATTGCGCTTGGTTCCGACACGGGCGGCTCCGTCCGGACGCCGGCTGCGTTTTGTGGCGTCGTTGGGTTAAAACCGACCTACGGCCGCGTCTCACGATACGGCCTCGTCGCATTCGGTTCGTCTCTCGACCAAATCGGTCCTCTTTCGAAGTCCGTACGGGAAACGGCCCAGACGCTCGAGGTAATATCCGGCTTCGATCAGTTTGATTCCACATCCGCGGACGCCCCGGTCGATGATTTTGTAAAGAACTTGGACCTACCGATCAAGGGCACTCGAATTGGAATTCCGAAGGAATATTTCATCTCCGGTTTGGATCGGGAAGTCAAAACGAAGATCGAAGCCGGCATGCGCGTTTACGAGGACCTTGGCTGCAAATTGGAACCCATCAGCCTGCCGCACACGGAATACGCAGTCGCAACGTACTATCTGATTGCAACCGCCGAAGCAAGCTCCAATCTGGCGAGGTACGACGCTGTGCGCTACGGCCCTCGTGAAACCGGTTCCTCTGTGCAGGAGATGTATCGCAAGACCCGGCACAACAGATTTGGAGCCGAGGTAAAGCGTCGAATTTTGCTTGGGACCTATGCCTTGAGCGCCGGGTACTACGACGCTTATTATCTGAAGGCATTAAAGGTACGCACGCTGATACTGAAAGATTTTCAAAAGGCTTTCGAGAATGTGGATGTGATTCTCACGCCGACATCGCCTACGGTTGCCTTTAAAATCGGCGAAAAGACGGGTGATCCCCTGGCCATGTACCTATCGGATATATTTACCATTACTCAGCCATTGGCGGGAATCCCGGCCATATCCGTGCCTTGTGGTACGAATTCCGAGAATTTGCCCGTGGGACTGCAGCTGATGGCAAATCACTTTCAGGAGTCACTATTGCTGCGCGTAGCGCATCACTTTGAAACAGCAGGAGGTTTTGCTGTGTAAGCCGCGGGTTTCGCGGCTAGAATAACGGTTATGATCCGGTTCAAACATTCAATGTGGATAGCGGTGGCTGCGTTTGTTTCGGCTCCCCTTCTGCGCGCCCAAGTCTCTAACGTCGCCGTCGTGGACTTTGAACGGGCTGTCGTCGAGTCAGTCGAAGGCAAGAAGGCTTCGGACAAGTTTAACGTTTCACTCAAAGCGAAGCAGGCCGATGTTGAAAAACGGCAAAAAGACCTCGAGGACAATCAAAAGAAACTCGCAAATGGCACGATTACTTTAAGTGCCACCGCGAAGGCAGACCTACAACGCGATATCGACCGCAGAACGTTAGAACTTCAGCGCATAAATGAAGACACGCAAAAGGAGCTGCAGGCGCTTCGCGACGAATTGCTGCGCCCGATTGCTGAACGCGCTACTGCAGCGCTAAACGCAATGGCAGCGGCGGAAGGATACACACTCGTCATCGATATATCGAATCCAGAAAACAACGTCATCTGGGCGAATCCAAAGAACGACATTACCGCCGAATTGGTCAAACGTCTCGATGCGGCGGCGCCAAAAGAGCCCGTAAAGACGGAAGCTCCCAAGGCAACCACACCATCAACGACGCCGGCAGCACCGCCTGCGCCGCCAAAGAAACCGTAAGGGGAAAGGAACACAAAAAAGCACAAGATGCACAGAAGTTTTCGCGCCTTTTGTGCTTTTGTGTTTCTTCCCGGTTTTCATTAAGCCAATGCCCGGCGATCTCGATTACAAAGGCTACTTAAAACTCGAGGAACTCCTGAAGCTTCAACAGCCGCTCGCTCAGCCCGCTTCTCATGACGAAACGCTGTTCATTATTGTTCATCAGGTTTTTGAGCTCTGGTTTCGCCTGGTCCTTCATGAAATCGACAAGATCTTTGAACTGCTCGATAGTGACGATGTGATTGAAGCCGAGCGTCTCATCCGGCGGCTGACTTCGGTTGTCCGATTGTTTGTCCCCAAGCTCAGCGTCCTTGAAACGATGCTTCCTTCAGATTTCATCCAGTTTCGGGACCGGCTAAGGCCCGCCAGCGGATTCCAATCCGTGCAATTTCGCGAAATAGAATTCGCGTGTGGCTTGAAAGAGCGGAGGTACATCGGCATGTTCAAGGAAGATCCTGATGCCACGGCGCGCCTCGAGAGGCGGTTCGCGGAGCCCACATTCTGGGATCATTTCGTCGGCTTGCTGCGGCGGCAGGGATATAAGGTCGATGATGACGCCGCGCAGCGTCAGGCGATTGTTGCAATTTACCGCAACGGCAGCCACAGTCTTCGGGTGCTTTGCGAAGCCATGATCGAATACGACGAGATGTTTTCTCTCTGGCGCGAGCATCACGTCCGCATGGTTCAGCGCATGATCGGGTCCAAGGCTGGGACAGGACAAGCCATTGTGGAATCGACATATGGCAAAGCTTCCCCGATGGGAACGATTGGCGTGAATTACCTGATCCAGACGCTGATGAAAAAATTCTTCCCGGTGCTTTGGGCTGCAAGAACAGAGATGTAACGAAGCAGGAAGTTAGTGGATGCGGTAAATCGGATTTACTTTTGAAGCGGAGAGGTTGGTCACGACATCAATCCGATGCAGCAAGTGGCTCGCGAGTTCCTCAAAGTTCTCGACTTCACATATCTTGTCCATCTCATCGATGATCCGATTGAGAACAGACTCGATCTCCTCGTACGTCTTTTCCTGAAAGAAAGGCCGCTGCCATTCCAACCGGCATTTGTGGCGGAGAAATTCTTCCTTGTAGAAGTCTGCGATTCGTCTTTTCTTGTTCGACGCGAGTTCCATGAAGGGCGGACTATAACTCTTCCGTTTGTCAGCCTGCAAGCCTCTTTTTGAGAATGTCGTTTACGGCTTGCGGATTAGCGCGGCCACCAGTGACCCTCATCACTTGACCAACGAAAAAACCGAAATTGCTGGTTTTTCCCTGCCGATATTGCTCCACGGGCTTCGGATTTTCTTCGATAACTCTCGACACGATTTTTTCAATTTCATCGGTGTTTGAGATTTGAATCAGGCCTTTTTCTTCGATGATCGCTTCCGGGTTCTTTCCTGAAAGATACATCTCTTCCATCACAGTTTTGGCGATCTTGCCGGAAATAGTGCCTTTCTCGACAAGTGAGATCATGTTGGCCAACATATTCGGCTTTACGGGTGACTTGGAAAGATCCTTGAGATCGACGTTGTTTTCTTTGTAGAAGCGGAGAAGGTCCCCCATGATCCAGTTCGCAGCTGCCTTGGCTTGCCCGCTAAGTTTTGCCGTGTCCTCGAAAAAGTCGGCGAGGGCGCGGGTGCTCGCCAGCACACCGGCGTCGTATTCGGACAGCGCGTATTCCGCGGCGAACCGTTTTCGGCGGGCCTCGGGCAATTCCGGCATGGATCCTTCGACTTCAGCGATCGACTCAGGATCCAATACCAGAAGCGGAAGATCCGGGTCGGGAAAGTATCGGTAGTCGTGGGCTTCTTCCTTGCTGCGCATAGAAACGGTTCGTTCTTCTACGCTGTTCCATAATCGTGTTTCCTGCACGACGCGGCCGCCACTCTCCAGGACGTCGATTTGACGATGGACTTCATAGTCAATCGCCTTCTGAACGAATCGAAAAGAGTTGATGTTTTTCAGCTCCGTACGAGTTCCGAATTTCGCGTCTCCAATTTTGCGAACTGAGACGTTCGCATCACATCGAAGGCTACCCTCTTCCATGTTGCCGTCGTTGACTTCCAGATACTCCAGAATCTCCTTAAGCCGGGTGAGATAGTCATGCGCTTCGGCAGAGGAGCGAATATCGGGATTACTAACGATCTCGACGAGAGGAACACCGCTTCGATTGAAGTCGAGGTATGTGTTTCGACTGGAATCCGGAAATCCTTCATGAAGCGACTTGCCGGCGTCTTCTTCCATGTGGATCCTTTGAACGCCGATTTTCTTCCGAGTCCCGTTTACAGTGATCTCTATGAATCCGTGTTGAGCTAGCGGCCGATCGTATTGAGAAATCTGGTAGCCTTTTGGAAGATCGGGATAGAAATAGTTTTTACGAGCCCACTGCGACTCCGCATTGACTTTACAGTTCAAGCCAAGCGCCGCACGGACCGCGAGTGCGACAGCAACACGGTTGAGCACGGGCAAAGCGCCGGGCAACCCAAGGCAGACTGGGCACGTGTTTGAGTTCGGAGCATCGCCGAATTTGGTCGAGCACGAACAAAAAAGCTTCGACTTCGTCAGAAGTTGAGCGTGGCATTCCAGACCGACAACAGCTTCGTAATCAGACATCCCTTACTTCCCGCTCGAATGTAGCATATTTCGAGCGAGCGCCGGATTGGATAGGAAGTGCAGATGCACGTAAGAGGCAACTCCATTTGCAAAACAAAACCCTTCCTGATAGCTGCGCTCACCCTGCCGAACTTCGTAAAGATTGCCGTGCGATCCGCAAGACCGCGAATAGTGAAACTGATGGCCACGTGCAATCGTTCCTGCCGAACCAAGGATGGAATCTTCATGCGTGGTGATTTCACAATAGCCGAAATCCACCAACCGGTCCGTCATCTCGATTCTCGCCGGCAGAATCCCCACCATCCGCGCGTCGCCGATCGCTTCGGACAAATACATAAGTCCGCCGCACTCCGCGTAGAACTTCTTACCTGACTCGATGAAGGTGCGCACCGATTGTCGCATTGATGTATTAGCCTCCAGCTCACTTCGGTAGAGTTCAGGGTATCCACCGCCAATGTACAGGAGATCCGCTTCAGGAATCCCTGAATCCATTAATGGCGAAAACTCGACGATCTGTGCGCCGGCCTCCTCCAGGGCGATGCGATTGGCGTGATAATAAAATGAGAACGCCCTGTCGTAAGCCAGCGCGACGCGCGTTTTGCCGGATTTGAATACGCTTTGGGAATATTCTGCGCAAGTTGGTCGTTCCATCGTAGCCAGGAGTCGATCTAAATCCACGTGCTGGGCAACGAAATCACCGATGGCTTGAATTCTGGACGCCGTGATCTCTTTTGCGGTGAACAATCCGAGGTGCCGCTCCGGGATTTCGATCGATGGATTCACCGGCAGCCATCCGAGAATCGGCGTATCGCGCACGGCGTCTGCAAGGATCCGATAGTGCCCTTCTCCAGCAACACGGTTGAAGACGACGCCTCCAATGTCGACTCCACGATCAAACGAACGAAGACCGTGAATGATTGCGGCGGCGCTTCGTGCCATTGGGTAGGCATCGATAACAAGGAGTACGGGCAGCCTCAGCCATTTCGCAATCTCGGCGGTACTGCCGCGATCGGATTTGCCGTCGAAGCCATCGTAGAGACCCATTACGCCTTCGACGATGGCGACGTCTTTGCCGAAGCTCGCACGCGTGAAGACGAACTCATTGGCTTCGCGCGTGAGCATCCAGCCGTCGAGGTTGTGGGAAGGAACACCTGCAGCGATCTCGTGCAAGCCGGGATCGATGAAATCCGGTCCCACTTTGAACGGCTGAACCGAAATTCCGCGTTTTATCAGCGCCGACAGCAGACCCAATGTGACGGTTGTTTTGCCTGATCCCGTCATCGGTGCCGAAATCACGATGCCTTTCATGATGCTAGAATAACTGCTTTGGAGGATTCACGCGGGCTAAAGGGCGTGTAGTCCAATGTGTATGCGTCCTAAAGCCGGAGCCTACTAATGTCATTCAAAACTATAGAGTGGACCGCGGACGGCGTCCGCATGATCGATCAAAGGAAACTGCCGACCGTTGAAGAGTACCCGACCTTCAAGACGTATCAGGAAGTGGCCGATGCGATCAAGGTGATGGTCGTCCGTGGAGCACCGGCGATCGGTGTTGCGGCGGCCATGGGCGTCGCTCTTGGTGTCCGGGATTCGAAGGCCGGCGATATGCCAGAGCTTCGTGAGGACTTCAAACAGATCACGGATACGCTCGCGGCTACTCGACCGACCGCTGTGAATTTGTTCTGGGCAATCGAACGCATGATGCGAGTCTTCAAGGAAGCCGCCGCCGCCGGTAGCGATAAGCGCAGAATTGCCGACCGCTTGATAGAAGAGGCGATTCTCATTCAATCCGAAGATATCCAAAGCAACAAAAGAATCGGCCATTTCGGCCAGGAATTGCTTCCCGATGCTGGTACCGTCTTGACGCACTGCAACGCGGGAGCTCTCGCCACTGCGGGCTATGGAACGGCCCTCGGCGTGATTCGGGCGGCCGTGGAAAGCGGCAAACACCTCCGCGTGCTTGCTGACGAAACCCGCCCGTTTCTGCAGGGAGCGAGATTAACAGCATGGGAACTTTGGAAGGACAACATCGACGTGCGAGTGATCTCCGACAACATGGCCGGGTCTTTCATGAGCCAGGGTCTGGTCGACGCCGTCATCGTCGGTGCGGATCGGATCGCGGCGAATGGCGATGTGGCAAACAAAATCGGTACTTATTCGGTCGCAGTCCTTGCCAAGCAGCATGATATTCCCTTTTACGTGGCCGCCCCTTTCTCCACGATCGACCTGCATATCGCCGACGGTTCGCACATTCCGATCGAGCAGCGCGATCCGGCCGAAGTCACACACATCGGGGCATTGCGTGTCGTGCCTGAGGGAGTTTCAGTTTTCAATCCGGCTTTCGACGTCACGCCACATCCATTCGTTACGGCCATCATTACCGACCGCGGGGTGGCGCGACCTCGCTATTCGGAAAGTTTGATGAAGCTGAATGCAGTCGGTGTGGCTCGATAATGCTTGTTCTCGGAATCGAGACTTCGTGTGACGAAACGGCCGCGGCGATAGTGCGAGACGGCCGCGAAATCCTTTCGAACGTTATTTACTCCCAGGTAAAGATACACACGCCTTACGGCGGAGTAGTGCCCGAACTGGCATCACGCGAGCATCTTCTAAAAATTCGGCCGATTGTCGATCAGGCGTTCCGAGATGCCAACATTACACTCGATGAAGTGGACGGTATCGCTGTTACTGCCGGTCCCGGCCTGATCGGTTCACTTCTTGTCGGCCTTACGTATGCAAAGGCCCTGTCTTTTGCGAAACGAAAACCGCTGGCGGCCGTGAATCACATTGAAGGTCACATTTACTCGGTATCGTTCGAGTTTCCCGATGTGGAGTTTCCGGCGTTGGCGCTCGTTGTATCGGGAGGGCATACCAATTTGTTTTGGGTGGAGTCGGAGTCCGGAGATTTTCGCCACCTGAAGTATAAACTTGTCGGAAGAACGCGCGATGACGCCGCAGGGGAGGCGTACGACAAAGTCGCAAAGTTACTTGGGCTTGGATATCCAGGCGGTCCGATCATCGATCGACTTGCGAAGGCGGGAAATCGTGATGCGATTGCGTTCTCAATGGCGAAAATCTCCGATCAGTCGCTCGATTTCAGTTTCAGCGGGATAAAAACCGCGGTACTCCGATTAGTCAAACAGAATGAAGAACTGGCTCGGGATCCCATGCGGCTGGATCTCTGCGCCAGCTTTCAAGAGGCCGTCGTCAATATGCTGTGGTCCACGACGTTAAAAGCCGTACAAAACTTGAAACCGAAGTCGCTGATGCTTTCGGGCGGAGTGGCGGCTAATAGCCGGCTGCGGGAAGTTTTCGGCGAACGCAGCGGCACGATTGGACTGAACTTTTACTATCCTCGGCCGATCCTCACGACGGATAACGCGGCAATGATCGCCGCAGCCGGCACTGCAAAACTGATGCGGGGTGAAACCGTGGACGTCAACGTCGATGCGGACCCCAACATGCGTCTGGCCGAAAGGAAATTCCCAATTCCCTAGGCGCAAAAAGCCTAGGGAATTGGGAATTTTTACGCAAACGGCTCATTAGTGCCATTGCTCTATACCGAAAAGGATTAAGACTGATGTTCGATTGAAGCACAGAGATCCGGTCGCTATAAGGATGTAAGTGTTTTTCAAACATTCAACCCATTATGGAAAAAATCATCGTATCGGTTTCTCAGGGCGCAGTGACACAAGCAGAGCAGGCCATTAAAGGCTGCAGCCGGTGCGCTCCCGGCGCAAAAGTTCCGTTCTGGCGTTTACTAAACAGCTTCCGGCACTACGACGCAGATCGGGTTGAATACATTCTTCCTGTTCTCGCCCGATGTCCCGCTTGCCGCGCTCAGATTGGCGAAACCACTTTGGTCGAACCGAAGGCGAAAACCGTCCAAGCGTGCGGGATGTAAGCAGTTCCACCTTGGAGCCATTGTTGCATCGGGGGCTGAAAGTTACCTTTTGGGGCAGTTTAACGGTGTGGTGCGAGGAAGATGAATCTCGAACTGTCCCAATTGAAGCTGCATTTTCGGTCGGCGCTTGGACTCGACCCCCCAACCGAAGCCGAAGATTCGATTTCCAGCTCGCAGCGAAACCTCGAAGCCGGATTTGCAATCGCCCGAGCCCTCGTGGTCCTGAGTATTCCGTTGACCGTTCGCCCGAGTGGGGGCACCGATTTTCTCTATTCTGCCGTCGCTTCGTACTCGTTATATGCGGCAGCCCTCATTTTTGCGATCGTCACTATACGACGACAGCCTGCTCCGTTCGTCGTTGTTGCCATACACGTCGCTGATATTGTGTGGGTAAGCGTATTTGCGGCGTCGATCCACTCCCTGGGCCCTGTGCTGCTACTGCTCGTTTTCCCAATGCTTACCGCAACACTTCGCTGGGGAACTTCCGCAACGCTCGCAACGACTCTGGCATTAGTTGGAGTAATCGAGGGTTCAGCCGGCCCCGCCCGCCTGGGATCGAGCATCAGCGATTATCTCGTCACATTCCAGACGTCGGCATCCGTGATTCTTCTGGGCATCCTTTTCGCCCATGTGGGCAAGCGCCATAGACAAGCAGCCAGGACCGCTGTTGCTGAGAACCGACAAGAGGATCTGCTTTCCGGAACTCCTGCGCAAATTGTTCAGTCGATCGTCGATCAAGCGTTCGATATCTTTCGACCCAAGTACGTCCAGCTTCTCATTGAAGAAGAGGCGACAGGCAGGAGTTTCCTATGGCATGCGGAAGGAAGGAACGAATTTCCGACATCGGTGCGGTCGGAAGAATTCGACCATGCGACTGCCGATCCGCATTTGCGGTTGTTGCCGGATGGCGACTGGCTTCTGGACCGCACTGAATCGAGCGAGTTTCCTCTGATCCGGCCTACAGGTCGAAAAATTCGTGCGAACAAAGAAAACATTCCGTTAGCGTTCTCCGATCACTTCGGCAAGTACGCAACCGTTCTGTCAGCTGCCATCAATATGACCAGCGACTGGCAAGGCCGGATCATTGTTTGCGATCCTTCGACCCGCCGATCCCATCAAACGTCGCTCGCTGTACTCCGCCAATTTTGTGACAACCGTGCGTACGCCATCCACACGGCGCACCTGTGTTTGAGAGCTTGCCGCGCAACAGCCGCCGAGGAACGCGCGCGGCTGGCGCGTGAACTGCATGACGGAGTGATCCAATCTCTTCTCGGAGTCGACCTGCGCCTCGAAACCATGAAGCGGCAGACGGGTTTGCTAGTGCAGACTCACGCGGAGATTCAAGAAATGCAAGGAATCCTGCGGGTCGAAGCCATGGGATTGAGGCAATTGGTCAACGACTCCCGGAGAAGGGCCCTGCGGCCGGAGCGGCTCGTGGAGTACTTGTCGGACTTGCTCGAACGGTTTCAGCGCGATTCGGGTTTCATGACCCACTTTTTTGCGGATCTCGACAATGAACCCATGCCGCCCCGGATCTGCCACGAAATTGCGCGCATCACCGAAGAGGCTGTTGTGAACGCGAAAAAGCACAGCGGAGGGTCTACTCTGGTCGTCCGTATTGGGTGCCTCGAGGAGAGCTGGCTGCTCGTCATTATCGACGACGGAGTCGGCTTTGGGTTTGAAGGCGCCTTCTCTTTAGAAAGGCTTATGTCGTCCGGACTAGGACCTCGCGTCATTCAAGAACGTGTGCAGTTGTTGGGCGGAGATCTCTTGATCGAATCGACGCCAACCGGAGCCCGAATCGAAATCACGATACCCAAGAACCGAACTTCCTCCAGTGACGTCTTCGCTCAAAAGCGAAGGATTCCCGTGGAGGTCTAACTAAAAGGACGAATACCGAATGACACCTCCAACTCGCATTGTAATCGCCGACGACCATGCCATATTTCGCCAGGGACTTCGCAAGCTGTTCGACGAACATCCGGAATTCTGCATCGTAGGGGAGGCTTCAAACGGTGCCGAGGCCATCGCGATCGTCACTCGACTCCAGCCGGACATCCTCCTGCTCGATCTGCAGCTGGGAGATATGACTGGGTTAGACGTCCTCCGGCGGATCGGTCCCGAAGTACAGTGCCAAACGATCATTCTCGGCGCGGATATCCAGCGGGACGACGAAATGAATGCGATTCTTCTCGGTGCTTCCGGAATCGTCAGAAAGTATGCCGCCTCCGAAACACTATTCAAAAGTATCCGATCGGTCCTAGACGGAGAAATTTGGGTGAAGCGGGATGCGGTCAAGGACCTGATTGGAATCCTGCGTGGGCCACGAAGCTCTTCCCATTCGGGAGGTCAGTTTGGATTGACCGGCAGGGAACTGGAGATCGTCAAGGCGGTTGTCCAGGGACTTGGTAATAAAGAAATCTCAGAAGCTCTAGGCATCAGCCAATTCACGGTAAAACATTACCTGACGCGAATATTTCAGAAGCTGCTCGTAAGCAATCGAGTGGAATTGGTCTTGTTTGCAACTCGCCAGGGATTGGCGGGCGATTCAGCTCCCAGCGCACACCTATAAGCCGCAGAACGAATCCGTTAATGCTCAATTCCCAATTCTCAATTCCCATCAGATGAGAATTTGGAATTGGGAATTGCATTAACGGATTTTTTGGCTTATTTACTGTCTCGAACTGCTCATGCACATCGGCCCGCAGATCGCGATTGCGGTAGAAAACGCTCCCTTATCAGGAGATCGCTTCCTTTAAGAACAAACTGGCCAGCGATAAAGACCTACCTCGAAGGGAGAACGCGATATATCTGAAAGCTCCGTAAAAGCTACTTTCAGCATTATTCGACAAAGCCGGTGTGCGTACTCGAAGCCAATTGGTTCCGGTTGCCGACAATACCGAAATCAACTCTAACCGGCTTTGCACTTTCGCTGGCGCGATAGAACTTCTTATTCATACCGGAGTGCGTCTGTTGGTTGGAGTTTCGCCGCGCGGCTGGCCGGCAGATATCCAAAGATCACACCGGTCAGACATGAAACCGTAAAAGCGATGATGATTGAGATCCCTGATATGGGAATTGTCAGGCCTTCGGGAAGGAACAGACGAACGATGAAGGGGATACTGATCGCAATCGAAATGCCGACAAATGCGCCGCAAGCACTGAGGATCATGGCCTCGAGTAGAAATTGGTAAAGAATTTCACCTTTCCCGGCTCCGATCGCCCTCCGCACACCAATCTCGCGTGTGCGCTCAGTGATCGTCACCAGCATGATGTTCGTGATACCAACGCCACTGATGATCAGCGTTACCGAGCCCACCCCAAGAAGAACAACACTCAGCGCAAAGGATATGTTGTGTGCCGCTTCTAAAATGGCCGTCACGTCTTGAACGTCGTATAGGGCATGGCTGCGATGGCGGCTTCGAAGTAGTCGGCCCGTTTCCCGCTTCACGTTCGGAACGCTTTCCGGCGTTGAAGCCTGCACATAAAGAACCTTGAGCCAGTCTGCGCCGGCATAACTCTTCAAGAGGCCAAACGGCACGATGATCGACTCATCCGCAATCTCGGTCCGGCCGAACGTCGCAATACGTTCCTTGAAGACGCCAATAATCGTGAATCTCAGCTCGCCGACTCGAATGTCTTGTCCCACCGCGCTGTCACGAGGAAAGACAGCCTGCGCCAGTTTCTCTGTTACGAGGCAGGTCTTGCCGTGAGATTGCATATCGGCGTCATCGAAGTAGCGGCCGGTTACCACGAGAAGTTGGCGTATCCTCTGAAAGCCTTCGGTTACCGCTACCAGCGTTACCGGACGTTCAACACCCCCCGCAACAACGGACATTTGCAGATCGTGCGTTCCTGCAACCTCAACGACCTCTGGTATTTCGCGGTGCGCTGCATCGAGATCGGCCAGCGTGATCTCGTCGCCCAATGTCGTTCCTTGTGCACTAATCCGCCTCAGTTCCGCGTAGACGAGATTAGAACCGGCAGCTTCAATTTGCCTTACGATATACATTCTTCCAGCGAGTGAAATCGTCGCGACCAGCACGATGCAGGAACTGCCCACCACGATGCCTAACATCGTCAAGAATGCTTTGACTTTGTTGGCGCGCAGTGCGTCGATCGAGATCTTCCAAATCTCCCTGTGGTATGTCAATCGTCGATTCACAAACACCGATTGTACTGCGGCTTGAAGTCTTGTGGCGTAACGCACACTATGGCTAAGATGACCTGCTCAGTCCAAAGCCAAACAAAACACAAAACGAAGGTTTGGGACTAGTGAACTCACTCCTGATGAGAGTTATGTTGTGCATCTGTCGTTGAACCGTTGAAAACGCGGTCTTAGACCGCACCTGCCGTGAGGGAGTTTGTTGCCACTGCTGCGTGATTCGGTTGAGAGGAAACAGGCTTTGTGTGGAGTAGCGGGGTTCAACCACAGGAGTTGTGTACTTCCTTCCGGGCATATTCGCAATGCCGGTACGTCCCCCCGGATCCTGAACAACTGGCAATTGGGTGTCGGACTGTTCACTTGGGCATTCTCGAATCGCGCCATGTAATCGGCCGCGGAGTTCTTGGTGACCTGGAACGCTGAAGTTGTGCTGGTTATATCCCCTGCGAGATCAGATGGGATTCTTTGTCTGGTGCGCCGGCTTCACTGGCGGCGAAATCGTGTGGCGCAACGAACGCTATCAATTCGTTCCTGGCGGAAGAATGGTTCGCGTTTGAATTCCTAAAATTCAGGCTGGCACTAGGCCACCTTCCCGCGTACCATGTATCCGTTCAACCCGCAAATAACAAAAACAAACGATTGGGTTTGGACGGAGTCTTAGGCAGAATCCAAAAACAAGGCTAGATTTGAATCTGCTTGTGCTGGATTCCTGTCAGTTCGCGAGGAGAGAGGAAGCCGCTCAGTGTGTGGAATCGCCGGTTTTACGCATAGGAATCGTGTTTTCAATCCAGCCTATATTCGGAATGCCGTCCATGAACTGATTCATCGCGGTCCGGATCAGCAGGGCGTCTACGAATCGGAAGACGTTTCGCTCGGTGCTGTCCGTCTGAAGATCATCGACCTCGTTGGAGGGAAACAACCGATGGTCAGCGAAGACGGCGACGTCGTCCTCGTTTTCAACGGCGAAATCTACAACCACGCCGAGCTCCGCGCGGAACTCATCCAGCGCGGCTGCCATTTCACATCGAACAGCGACACCGAAGTTGTGCTGCAGGCGTTTCGCGAGTGGGATACCGAATGCTTCAGCCGTTTTCGAGGAATGTTCGGACTCGGCATCTGGACGCAGTCTGAGAAACGACTCGTGTTGGCACGCGATCGCGTTGGGATCAAGCCGATGGTCTTCCATTGCTCAGGAAACGACATTTACTTCGGATCTGAGATCAAGGCCATTCTGGAAAATCCTTCCGTGCCGCGCGAGATCAACGTCAATGCGCTGAACTGCTTTTTGAGCATGAACTATATTCCGGGGCCGCAGACGAGTTTCGAAGGAATCAAGAAGCTTCCACCTGCGCATTTTTTGGAGTGGGTAGATGGTCATTTCAAAGTGTTTCCATATTGGCATCCCGCAGGAATCCGAAAACAAGATTGGACTCTCGAAGATGCCAAGCTGGAACTGGATTCGCTGCTCCGGCAATCCGTGAAGGAGCATTTGGTTTCGGATGTTCCGCTCGGCATTTGGGCAAGCGGAGGTATGGATTCTTCTTCGATCCTTCATTACGCGGTGGAGTCGGGCGCTAAACCGAAGACATTCTCAATTACGTTCAAAGGCCGCACCTTTGATGAAAGCGGTTACATTCGGGAGATCTCGCAGCATTATGGAACCGAGCACGTCGAGTTCGATCTGAACACGAACGTCGATCTGCCGGGCGCTATCGAGCAGTTTGCCTATTACGCAGACGAACCCATTGCTGATGCGGGCGCATTGCCTGTCTGGTTCTTATCGAAGATGACCCGCTATGGGGCGACGGTCGCCTTGTCCGGCGAGGGCGCTGATGAATTGTTCGGCGGCTACATTACGTACAACGCCGACCGTTATGCCCAATGGCTGCGTTCCGTGCCGCTGAGCGTTCGCCGCGCGTTCAGTTTTCTCGCGCAGTCTTTACCGGTTTCCGACGAGAAAATCAGTTTTGAATACAAACTGAAGCGATTTCTCTATGGCTCCATGATGACGCCGGAGTACGCGCATGTTTTCTGGAACGGAACGTTCACAGAAGCGCAGAAGCTGCGATTCTTCTATGCCTCTGACGAGCAACCGATGTCGGAGTTGCTTCGCCGCATGTCTAGACACAATGGGTTGTCGCGATACATGGATTTCGATTTCCAGTTTTATCTTCCGGACGACATTCTGTTCAAAGTCGATCGCATGAGCATGGCGCATTCGCTCGAAGTTCGGCCGCCGTTTCTGGATCATAGAATTTGCGAATTTGCATTATCGCTTCCTGAAGACTTGAAGATCCGCCGCTCACGGCTAAAATTCGTGTTGCGCGAGTTGATGAAGGGGAAATTGCCGCCTTCCATATTGCGCCGAAAGAAGGTTGGCTTTGATATACCCGTTCACGACTGGCTGCGCGGCGGTCTCAAACCTTTGCTGCTCGACACCCTCACGGAAAGGGCCGTTAACGAAACGGGCTTGTTCCGATGGCCTGTCATCGAATCCTTTATTGCGGATCATCTCGAACGACGTGCGAACTGGGGTTATCACCTATGGGGGTTGATGATTCTGATCCTATGGATGAAAAGGTGGAACGCGCACACCATCCCTTCATCGTTATCCTCATCGCGTCCGCGATCTTTCTCGGTTGCATCTACAGCCCGCCGCACCTGATGGATGACGTCGATGGCGTTCAGGCGCAGATCGCCCGCAACATGCTGGAATCGGGAGACTGGATAACGGCGCGGCTCAACGGTGTCGTATATCTTGAAAAGTCCCCGCTCGGTTACTGGATGAGCGCATCGTCCTACGCCATCTTCGGCGTGAAGGACTGGGCCGGCCGTCTTCCTCTCGCCTTGTCTGTCGTTGGACTCTGCGGGACGACTCTTTGCTTCGGAACGTGGGCATTCGGACGTAAGGCAGGCTTCTATTGCGGACTCGTGCTCAGCACGTGCATCGGGCTCTTCCTGTTTACGCGCATCATCATTCCAGACGCGATTGTCACATTCGCAATCACGGGCACTCTGTGGTCGCTGTTGCGTCAACTCGACGGAGATGAGGTGCAGCCCGTCGTGTGGACTGTCCTAGCGGGGATCTGTCTTGGATTGGGCCTTTTGCTGAAAGGTCTCATTGCGATCGTTTTTCCAATAGCCGCAGCCTTACTATATCTGCTGGTCACGCGTCGGTTGTTTGATCTCCGCGTCTGGCGCCACCTGCGACCTTTCACCACGTTTTTCATCATGGCTGCAGTCGCTGTGCCCTGGTACGTTCTCGCAACGCTGCGCAATCCTCCGTACTTCAACTTCACGATGCATAGCGGGCCAGGCGAGTATCACGGGTTCTTCTGGTTCTACTTCATCAACGAACACGTCCTTCGCTTTCTGAACTTGCGTTATCCGCGCGACTACAACACGGTGCCTAGATACTTGTTCTGGGGGTTTCATCTGTTGTGGCTTTTTCCCTGGAGCTTTTATGGCGGCGCAATCTGTGGCCTTCGATTCAAACCCGTAGATCGCGCCGGACGAACTCGAACACTCGCGTTGTGCTGGATCGCTGTCGTGATGGGATTCTTCAGTTTTTCGACGACGCAAGAGTATTACTCGATGCCCATCTATCCGGCCACCGCTTTGCTGTTGGGTTCCGCGATGTGCGCGGATAATCCATGGGTTCGACGGGGAACAAAGGCGATCGCAGTCGTTGCAATGGCAGCCGCGCTCCTCATCGCCGCAATTCTTGTGAGGGTCTGGCACTTGCCGGCGCCGGGTGATATTTCATCGGCGCTGGTGCAGCATCCGGAAATGTATACGCTGTCCCTGGGGCACATGGGCGATCTTACGTTGCAGTCCTTTGCCTACTTGCGCCTTCCTCTCATTATGGCCGGTATTGCAGCATTAGTCGGATTTGGCGGAATCGCGTTGTGGCGAAACGATCAGACGCGATGCTTCTTTGCCGTCGCGTTCATGATGGTCGTGTTCTTTCACGCGGCGCGTGTCGCAATGATTACGTTTGATCCGTACCTGGGCTCGAGGCCACTGGCCGATGCGTTGATTGCCGCGCCTCCAGGCAAACTCATCGAGGCCGGCGCGTATTACGCGTTTTCATCTGTTTTCTTCTATACGAATCAGCGCGCTCTCCTCTGGAACGGCCGGCGCGACAATCTCGAATACGGTTCGTATGCCCCGGGCGCGCCGAAAGTTTTCATTGACGACGTCGAGTTTCAACGGCGGTGGTGCAGCGGCGAACGATATTACCTGCTGGCATCTGCCGAAGATCTGACGCTCGTCAGGAAACTGGCGGGAAACACTCCAGCCCGCGTCGTCAAAGAAAGCGGCGGCAAGTACCTCCTGACCAACGTGCCATAAAATCGCGCCTGATCTAGGAAGACGGACGTTACTAGTCGACCCACAGATTCCGAGCTCGAGATCCTCCGGTTCTTTGGGAGCCCCGGCGGCAGTACTGTCCGCGAAGTTTACGAGATCTTGCGGAAGCGCCGGGAATCCACTGATTGACAAGCTTCGTAAGCAGCCAAACAAATAAAACTTTCGCGCAGCCGGTGGAAGCGTCTTTTCTGCAGCCTCGCACAGATTTCGAGCACGCTCTGCTGTAACAGCAATTGACAGAACACGAAAAGTTTTTATGCCGTGTTTTTCAAAATGCCTGCATTGACTTGCCATAAATGTCCCCGTTGTAGGCTTCTCCCCATTTTCTTTTTATGAGAACGACGGATCCGATACATCGAACGGTCACAGCACGACGCAGAATGCGGACAACCGCCGGACACACCTGTGCTTGCGTAGGAATTCTCTTCAGCCTGGTGATGCTGGTGCATGGATGGCGATGGATACCCACCGGAAACCCGCTTTCTGACGAGACCCTCAGACCACGAAGTGATTTCATGACGTTCTACGGAGCGGCAGTGCTTCTGCTGAACTCGCCTGAAGAACTCTACGAGCCTGAAAGTGAGGCGGCGGCGCAAAAGGCAGCGACAGGTCTCAACATTTCGGCGGGCGATGTGGACTTCCTTCCTTTTCCGTATCCCGCCATCGTCGCTCTCGCATTTGTGCCGTTCACTCTTCTGAAGTTCAAGACCGCATACATGCTCATGATGGCCATAAATCTCGCGTTGCTCGGAATGAGCATCTGGCTTTTGAGTGCTCGATTGAATTTGGACGACGATGCAAATCAAGTACTCGTTTTGTGCGCAACGGCTTCTCTGGCTGTGTATTCCGCGTTGATTCAGGGTCAGGTTTCGATGATAAGCCTGCTCATAACCGTACTCGCGATCACTAATGCGCGTTTGGAAAAGGATCGTGCCGGGATCTGGGTCGGATTACTCGCCTTCAAACCAACTGTATTGCCGATTTGGTTATTTTGGTTTGCGATTCGGCGACGGTGGCGCGCTTTGGCCTATGCGGTGGCTGTCAGCGGCACGATCGCTCTGGTATCGTTCCTGATCACGGGATTCGACGGAACCGCAGGTTTCCTGCGAATGTCACAACGGATGGCAGCCGGGAATTTCCTTACCGCCGTCCGAACGGACATGCCGACGTTACGAGCCTTGGTCGATTTTCTTGGACTGGGCACAGCTGTTTGGTTGGGCGGACTAGCCGCCATCATATTCACAGTGTGGTGGACTCAGTCGGCGACAGTGTGGGGATATTGCAACCTGATCATCGCAACCATTCTGGTTGCCCCGCATATTCAGCCTCAGGAATTGGTTCTCGTTCTAATTATTGTCGCCTTGTTGTTGGCGGAACCGGGCATAAGCGTATCCAGGAGTCGGGTCTGGCTTATCTTCGGCTTCATTCTTTGGCAGTCCCTCGCTAGAGCAGTCTTTGCCGGTGCGCAAGGCAATCACTGGCCCGTGATGCCTCTCACGTTTTTGGGAGTATTTGCGTATTTTGCGTACAAATCTACCAAAGCTTCTCGAACAGAATGGAGACATCATCCTCGTACAGCTTCTTCCACCGACTGGAATTCCGGGCAAACTCAATCACCTTAAGATTAGTGTTATCTCCGCGGCCCTTACTGAGAAGGATGTATTGAATGTCCCAACGCGCAAGGAGATCTTCCCAATGGGAATCATGCAGCAACATGATGTTCTGCCGCACAAACTCCACATCAAACAGATGGACGCGCCCGTCGAAAAACGATTTCTGCTTGGGCCAAAGCCGCCAGATCAAATAATCGCCATAAATCTGAGGATGGAAGATCCGTCCGGTGAGTTCCGACTGCTCGATAAAGTTTGCCGCACCTACCGGTGTTTGAGGATCGAGTAATGATGTTCTCGCCAGTGCCGGCTTTATCCAGGGTGATTGGCCGACGAGGGCGATCAATGCAACACAGGCGATAACTGTGTTGAGGTGGCTGTAAGCTCGCGGCTCCCTGTCAGGACGATTCAACCAATCGACAATTCGATTCGTCTTATGGAAGCGACGCGGCAGCAGCGAGTCAAAATCTACCAGCGGTAGATACCTCGTAATTATCGGGTACGCTGTGATCGTAAACCATCCTGCATTGCGGATTGCGGTCATGCCGAAGAGGCCGAAGCCGAAAAAAATTGCAATCTCGGTGAGATCTGGTTTCACGCGCGAGTACATGAAGGTGAACAATCCAATCAACAGTGGCGCATAGAAGATAAGAATGCTCTGAATGTCCTTTATTGCCGGCGGCTGCCATTCCATGACGTACTGCTGCGATGCCGGGTCAGAAACCACGGTACGGATGTAGTCGTAGACCTTGTATGTCTCAGGATTCAGTAGAGTCGCTGCTCCACATAAAAACAAAATAAGAACCAGCTTTCGAATCTCATCGAATTCCAAAGCGTCTGTGCGTGAGACATCCATCAATCGACGGATGCTCTCGGAAACGATGTAAAGCGCGACCAATCCTAAACCCAGTGCAAAAGCGCCATGGATGTTTACCCATAGCGCCATTAGAGCGGGCAGGAGCCACAGCACATCACTTCGACGCTCCCGATATCGAGTCAGGACGAAGTAGTAGATAGCAAAGAACAGGAATGAGAATGTTTGAGGTCGGCTAAAGCTGTACGTCCCGACGGCGGCGAGTAATGCCACGAATATGGCGAGGCGCAATTTGCTTGTCGCGGCCAGACACAGCTTATAAACAAGGACAAAAGTGAATAACCCAATAAGACCGAAGAAGAAAACAAGCAGAGGAAATCCGCCGAGTTGATAAGTCCAGTACAAAACGAGTTCGCCGAGCCAGTTCTGTACAACGAACGGATGCCCCGTCATCGTAAACGAGAATAAATCCACTCTCGGAATGGCTCTAGTGGAGGCAATGACCTCTCCCATTTTGAGATGCCACCAGAAATCCAGAACCGGAAGCGGGAAATTGAAAGCTCTCCACAACAGCACAAAGATCGGCACGAATAGCCACAGGTGCTCAATGGCTAGTCCATTTTTCCAGTGCACTTGTGGCGCAGCCAAATCCTGACCCTTCATTGTGTTTAGCCCGGGATGTGAGGTGGTTTCAGGTCGCATCAGGCCAAGAACTATGAACGAGGGACATTCGGCATGCACGTGACGATTACCATCGCTTAACCAAATCAGATGTTTGCGGCGGCATGTCCCCGTTGCATCCTACGCCTGGCACTTAGGGGCTGCTTTGGAGCACACCAAAGGTCGATACAGCTTAGTCTGGCTCGTCTCTAGTATTGCGACTGTCGGTGCCTGAATCCGAATGAACGGACGGGACGCCGCAAACACGAAAAGGAGACGATTAAAAATGGAACGCAATGAATTGGTTGATATGAACAAGAAGCGCAAGGGTCAAAAAGGTGTTACGACTGTCGAGTATGCAGTGATGCTCGTCCTGGTTGCGATCGCCGTGATGGCGGCCACTCCCGGCATCTCCAGCGCCGTGGTTGGCGTCTTCTCGAACGTCAGCACCCAGCTCAAATAGTCCCCCGCTGCTTGGGACGTGATCACATGAAAGCGGGGGTGCTTCGGCATCCCCCATTCAATAGTACCAATCAGGTTTGTCCACAAATTAGCTGCCAGATTCAAGAACGGATTCGGAAGCACACATCGCTAAGGAGGCGAATAGAAATGGAAATCAAAGAAACAATCGACATGAACAAGAAACGTAAGCAAAAAGGCGTCACGACGGTTGAGTATGCAGTGATGCTCGTCCTGGTTGCGATCGCTGTGATGGCTGCCACTCCCGGCATCTCCAGCGCCGTGGTTGGCGTCTTCTCGAACGTCACCGACCAGCTCAACTAGTTGACTCGTGCTTGCGGAGCAGATCCCATGACCATTCGAATCAGGCCGGCATCGAAGACCTCTGAAAAGGGCACCGCGATTGTTGAAGCAGCGGTCATCCTACTGATTCTCTTCATGCTGATTTTCGGAGTTTTCGAAGCCGGCCGGTTCATGAATACGCAGCAGGTGTTGACGAATGCAGCTCGCGAAGGAGCACGTTTCGCAATTGCTCCAACGACGCAAACAAACACCGTCCCGACGGACACTGAAATTGAAACGCGCATTCAGCAATACCTCGACTCCGCAGGCATCCCGTGTACCAGCTGCGTAACCGTAACTCGGCCTGTTCTAGTGGCGACTGGCTCGGTACAAACATCTTATACAGAGGTCGTGGTTACTAATCCTTACCAGGTTTTGACGATCCCAGGGTTTTTTAACGTTCTTCAGGTCACCCTCAGGGGTGACGCACTAATGCGAAATGAGACAAGCGACTAACCGACTTATTAACAGAAAGGGACGGAACAGCGAAAAAGGTGCTGTTGCTATCGAACTTGCGATCGTGCTGCCGCTGTTCGCTCTTCTTCTGCTTGGAACTTTTGAAATGGGTTTGATCGCTCGAGACCATCAGGCATTACAAAATGCAGCCCGTGAGGGAGCACGTTTTTCAGCTCTCCCGAAAAACGACATCAGCCTGTCCGGCAATGCGAGCACGACGCTGCAGACAATTCAAAATCGAGTCATTGCGTATTTGGGAAATGAAAAGATCACGGTCGCCGCGGGTGATATCGATGTCAATCAAGATTATCCGCTGAATTTGGGCGGCCTGACTGTAACCGGGTCAAAGGTCACGATCACGTACAACCGCTCTTTGGTTCTGCCTGGCGTGACGTCGTTTATTCCGTTGGGAACCCTGCAGCTCAAGGGGACCGCAGTCTTTCGGAATTTCTATAACTAAATTCTGGGCGCACAGACTGCGCCGGAGGTTGAAATGAACCGTTCGAGAATGTTTATCCTAGCCGCTGTCGCTTTTGCAGTCGCAATCGGCGTGACAGCGTTCACCTACCGAGCTCTGCAGGACCGGTTGCAACCAAAGAACGACATGACTGAAATAGTGGTGGCTGCCCAAAATGTTTCTTTGGGTGCCCGCCTGACCGAAGCAGACCTGCGCATGGCGCCTTGGCCGCGTGCGGTTCCGATACAAGGCAGCTTTCAAAAGATTTCTGATGTCGTTGGTCGTGGTGTCGTCGTTCCGATGGCATTGAACGAACCCGTTCTGGACTCGAAGCTCGCCGCTCAGGGAAGTGGCGCGGGCCTTACGGCCGCAATTCCCGAGGGCATGAGAGCCGTATCCGTCAAAGTGAATGATGTCATCGGCGTTGCAGGCTTTGTTGTGCCGGGCAGCCGCGTCGACGTGATCTTGAGTGGTTCGCCGGTCAATAACGGCGACATCCAAATGTCGAAAGTGATCTTGGAAAACATCCAGGTACTGGCTGCCGGTCAAAACGTGGCCACGGATGCCAACGGAAAGCCGCAAAGCGTGCAGGTCGTTACGCTTCTTGTGACCCCGGAGGACAGCCAGAAACTCGCGCTGGCCACGGTTGAAGGAAAGGTCCAGCTCTCTCTCAGGAATCCTTTGGATCTCGACCGCACAAACCCGGACGCCGTGCGACGCGAAGCACTCTACGGTCCGTCCAGCGCGCCACCGGCCTCGCCGGCCGCCGCGCCTGCAACCGCACCTGCACCGAAACGAGTCGTGCGAACGGCCCCTAAGGACCCCGCTCCGGTGGTCACAACGGCGCCTGTCGCCGCACCGATTGCAGCACCGCCGACCAAGATCGTGCTGCAGCTTATTCAGGGTTCGAAGTCACAGGACGTTACTTTCGAAAAGAAATCAGAAGATGCCGGCGAACGAGCCGCACAGTAAACCAGGAACCGCGTCACTACGCGGATGAAGAAAAGTCTTAGCAGGAGGCAAAAGTGAGATTGAAATTTGGAGTAGCAGTCATCTTAAGTTTCTTGGTGTTGCGCAGCGAGACTCAAGCGCAAGAGGTCGCCAGCTTGAATCTAAGTACGCTGGCAGCAACCGCCGAACCGGTCACGCAAGCGCAGTTAGCGTTACCGCAACAGGCTCCGTCCGACATCCGCGTGCAGTTGGGCAAGTCGATTCTGATCACGTCGCAGGAGCCCCTTCAGCGCGTCTCGGTTACCGATCCGAGTGTCGCGTCGGCTGTTGTCATTTCGCCGACACAGGTACTCATTCATGGCTTAAAGGCAGGCGCCGGAACGCTGATGCTCTGGGATGCTGATGAGCGTGCGCGCAGCTTCAACCTGACAGTTGAATTGGATACCAACTCCCTGCGTGAAACCATGCGTCAGATGTTCCCTGGAGAAACCCTGCAAGTCCTCCAGTCTGGCGGATCGCTCGTTCTCACAGGAAACGTTTCGTCCAAAACCGTG